>Ga0070683_100002872_pt1 | contig 13804 bp, 6 predicted proteins | sample KBSC713LmetaG_FD_64662 | JGI IMG/M metagenome (GOLD analysis project Ga0070683, IMG submission 64662) | Corn rhizosphere microbial communities from Kellogg Biological Station, Michigan, USA - KBS C7.1-3L metaG | ecosystem: Host-associated > Plants > Roots > Rhizosphere ...
GGTAGTTCAGGTGATAGCGCATTCCGATCAGGTAAGTCTCGGCGTGCACGTTGGTGGTCTGGTGATAGTTGAGCCAGCGCGCTTCACCCTCAAATCCGAACCGGCGCAGGCTGTCGATATCGGCCCAGGCCGTGGCGCCCAGCATCTTGCGGTTACCGTATCCGAGAGTGGCGGCAGAGATTCCGCCGCCTGCCCAGAACAGGCCGTGACCCGCGTTGGCGGATTCGACCGTCTGGCTCCGTGCCGGTCCCGTTCCGAACATCCAAACGACCGCGATCACGAGCAGGCACGGCCACGTCAAGCCGCGCCGCAGCCCTGCCTCGTTTCTTACCCCGACTCTCAACCGTTGAGGGACTCTCATCGCACTCCCGCCGCATGCGCCGCGGCACTGGTTTCGTTGGGGCGCGGCCGGATGGCTCCGGCCACGTTCCCGTTTCGTTTACTTGGTTACCGTGAGCGTCACGTTCTGGTAGTGCGACGTGTTGCTGCCCGACCCCACGCCGCCCACTTGAATGGTATAGGTGCCGGGCGCGGCGGACACTTGCGAGAAGCTTCCTCCGCAACCGCTCAGCGAAATGGCCCCGGCCAGGAAGCAGACTGCCGCAGCCAGCAGTGCCGCGCCGTTCTTGCGGCGTAGCCGCCAGAACCATCCGCCGAACAGCAGGCCGACCGGCATAAACAGCCCAGCCAATGTCATGCCGGATCCGCCGGGATTTTTCGTGCTGGCCGAGCTGCCTCCGCTGAGCGGTGCGTTGGTGTCGATGGTCAACTGCACGGTCTCAATCTTGTTGGCGCCCAGCTTCACGGTATTGGAAGTGAAGTGGCAGTTTACGGCCGCGGGCAATGACAGGCACCCCATCCCGATGTCATCGCTGAAGCCGTTGTTTGAGACCACGGAAACCGTGACGGTTCCATTTTGGCCTGAAACCAGCGTCATCTTCGGCGGATCGACCACGATGGTGAATCCATCGCCGCTTCCCTTGATGCTCACGCTTCCCGACTGCGACGGGCTGTGTACCGCATCGCCCCCGTAACTGGCCACGATGGAGTGACTGCCTGGCGCTAGGTCCGGCACCAGCGTCGCAACGCCGCTGGAATTGAGCGCGCCCGAGCCGATCACCGTCGTGCCTTCCATGAAGGTGATGGTGCCTGTGGGAATGGGGCCGGTGGTCCCGAATGTAGTCGCCACCAGAATGGTTTGTGGTGTCGCGCCGCTTGTGGTCGAAGTTCCCAGGTTGGTGTTGGTGGGGATCGCCGTAATGACCTGTGAAAGCGCCGCGGACGCGCTGCCTGCATCGTTCGCGTCGCCGGCATACGTGGCAATCACCGAGTGCGTGCCGACAGCAAGGCCCGAGTCAGTGAACGTGGCGGTGCCTGTCGCGTCAACCGCGCTTGAACCGCCCGTGGCGCCATCGACCGCGAAAGTGACCTTGCCGGCAAGTGTCCCGCCGTTGCCGCTGACCACCGCCTTAAACTGCACCGCGGAAAGCACCTGGGCCGGAGTGCCGCTCGTTGTCAGCTCGACGCTCGTGGTGGCCTGGATCACGGTGAGAGCGAGCGGGGCCGAAGCGCTGCCTTTATCGTTCGTGTCGCCGCTGTAAGTGGCCACGATCGAGTGTGCTCCGGGCGCGAATACTTGGCTCAATGTCGCCACGCCGCCGGAACTCACCGCAGACGTTCCCAGCGTGGTGGTCCCATCTGTGAACGTGACCGTGCCGGTAAGCGCCGCTGAGCCTCCAGCCAGCGACACCTTGGCGGTGAGCGCGACGGCCTTGCCGGCGATGCCCGGGTTCGGCGAAGCGGAAATCGTGGTGGCTGTGTCTGTCTGGTTAACCACCTGTGCGATCGCCGGGGAGGTGCCGGGGCCGTCGTTGGCGTTGCCGAGGTACGCGGCGGTGATGGTGTGCGTACCGACGGCCAGTGAGCTGGTGGTGAAGGCCGCCACGCCCGTGGTGCCCACCAAAGTTGCCGAGCCGATCTTCGCCGTTCCGTCGAGGAAATTGACCGTGCCTGTTGGGGCCGAAGTGCCATTCGTGGTTACGGTTGCCGTGAAGGTGACCGCGGTTCCGTAAGTGGATGGACTGCCGGAAGTCGCCAGTGCGACGGTCGATCCCGCGAGCACATCCTGGTTGACGGTGTTGCTCGTGCTCCCTTGGACGTAAATGGCGGCATCGCCGCTGTAGACGGCGCTGATGGGATGGACTCCGTCGGTCAGCGCCGAGATCGTATAGGCGGCGGTTCCTGCACTGAGCGTGACAGTGCCCAGCACGCTCGCTCCGTCCATAAATGTGACGCTGCCGTCGGGAGCCACGCCGCCTGTCGCCTTCACCGTCGCGGTAAATACGACGGACTGGTTCAGCGTGGAAGGATTGGCGCTTGAACTGAGCCTGGTGGAGGTCGGCTCATTGACCACCTGGTTGAGCGCCGTCGAGACGCTGGAGAAGTGTTCGGTGTCGCCGTTGTAGGCAGCGGTAATCGAGTGCGTGCCCACTGCCAGCGAGGAGGTGGTGAAGGTCGCGATTCCGCCTGCATTGACGTTGAGATCGGGCGAAATTTTCGTCGCGCCGTCGAAGAAGCTGACGGTTCCGCTGAGTGCGCCGGTGCCGGAGCCAGTTGTGACTGTGGCGGTGAAGATGACGTTCTGGCCAAAGGTGGAGGGGTTCGGCTTGGATGTCAGAGCCACGTCCGTGGCGTTGACGGGAGTTGCGGTGCCGCCGATTTCGATCACCAGCGGCGAATTCGAGCCGACGATGCCGGCCTGGGTCTCGTCATTAACATCCACAATGCCGCCCTCGGCCTGGTTGCTGCTCAGCGTCGGGCTCTTTGCGGGAGCGAATTCGACGCCCACCACGCATGTTTGCGTCACCGTGAGCGAGCCGCCATTGGGACACGTGGTAGTCGCCGGATCGATGGCCGTATTGACGCCAGCCACAAGGCTGGTGAGCGCGAGAGCGTCGGTTCCATCGTTTGCCACCACGACCGGAACAGGGTCGGACGTGTAGCCCTGCCGCACCGGCAGCGTGATGCTCACCTGCGTAAGGTTGGTCTCAATCGTCCGAATGCGCTGATCGAAAAAGTCGGCAACAATGAGATTGCCATCGTGATCCAGCGCAATGCCGTAGGGGCCGTGAATTCCGGCCGACGTCGCGGGGCCATTGTCGCCGCCGAAATCGGAAGAGCCATTGCCTGCGATGGTGGAAATGATGGAGCTCCTGGCCCCGACTTCGCGGATGCGGTAGTTCTGAGTATCGGCGATGTAGAGGTTGCCGGCGGGGTCAAAGGCGAGACCCGAAGGCGAATTCAACTCAGCGGCCGAAGCGGCGCCGCCATCGCCCGCGAAATCCCCCGTCCCATTGCCGGCCACGGTGGAAATAACGCCTGCGGCGGTGCAGTGCGTCCCCAGGATGCTCGAGCTTGCGGTCGCGCACACCGCGCGGACGCGGTTGTTCTGCGTATCGGCGATGAACAGGTTGCCGGTCGGATCGACGGCAACGGCATACGGACCATTCAACTCGGCCGCAATGGCCTGGCCTCCATCGCCGGTTGCGCCGGCATTTCCGTTACCGGCGAGCGTGGCGATCGTGCCCCGGCCCGCACACACGGCTCCATCGAGAGTGCCCGCCGCGGCGCACACAACGCGCACCCGGTTGTTGTCGAGGTCTGCGATGTAGAGATTGCCGGCAGGGTCGAGCGCGAGCCCGAAAGGCTGGTTGAGCTCGGCTGAAACAGCCGCGCCGCCATCTCCTGAAAAGCCTGCCGTGTGCGTTCCCGCAATCGTGGTGATGATGCCCGTCGCCGCCGAGATCTCGCGCACCACGTTGTTGGCGCTGTCTGCGATGTAGAGATTCCCGGCTCCGTCGACTGCGACACCGGAAGGCAGGTTCAACTCGGTGTTCGTGCTCTTCGCCGCGCCCCCGTCGCCTGCGTATCCTGGTGTGCCATCGACGCCGGCGATGGTGCTGATGATGCCGGCGCCGGAGCAGGTGGTGCCCGCAATCGTGGCGGTCGTACCGGCGCAGACCATGCGGATGCGGTTGTGATTGCTGTCCGCGATATAGAGGTTACCCGCCCCGTCCAGAGCTACCGCCGAGGGCAGAAACAGTTCTGCCTGCGTGGCGAGATTGCCATCTCCGACGAACGAGTCCTGCCAGCGGCCGTCGCCTGCAGCCGTCTCGGCCGTGCCCGGTATCAGCGCTCCAAGGCCGCCCGAACCGGTGCCGGCCAGATAGGTGGTCGCGAGCACCTTCCCGGCCGAATCGAGCAGCACCACCGCGCCCGTCCTCATGCCGGGATAGGCCGGCTTGAAGAGCACAGGCTGATTGCACTGCTGTCCGGCGCTGAAGGTCTGGCCGGCGCAGGTTCCACCGGATGCCACAGAGAACTCCGCACCCACGACGCCCTGCGTCAGCACGTGAACCACGTTCACAGTCCCGCCGGTCTGGATGGTCACGGCCACCGTGGCGCTGCTGGAGGCGCCAATGGCGACGGGGCCGAATCCTGTCTGCGCGTGGCCGGCCGCTGCGCCCGCGAATATAGCGAGAGCTGCTGCAGCAGAGCAAACGAAGCGGACGAGACCGCGCGCGGCCGGCAGAAAGGCGGAACGGCGGCGGGTAGTGCCCGCGATCTTTCGAGAAGACGAAGGGACGGGCTCCATGAATGGCTCTAAGGGGGAGGCGAGGGACATGCGCGAGACTCCGGACGGAAAACGAATTGCAAACACCCAACGCCCGGTTCCGGCCAAAGACACATATGGGTCGCAGTGCGACACGCCACCTCAAAACGAAGGCGAAACCGCAGGTATGAGTGAAGCTGATTTGTCTGGAGTATACCGGTTTCGCGGATCAGGGATGTCAGAAGAATGTCGCAATTGACCCATGCAGGGCCGGGCGGATAGCACCTTAGTGTTATCCGCTGGACCAGGTTTGCGGCGCAGTGCGGCTAGAAGTGCCGGAGGTTTTCGCTGTTCGCGGATCCGGGTGGGACGTTGGGGATAACGGGATGATCGGCGACACGCTCGACCCCCCGTTCCAGCGATCGCGTGACCAGGTCGCGCGAGCCCAGGCCGATGGCCAGCGCGAGGGTAAGCACGATTCCGCCGAACAGGATGCCGAATGCAAGCTCGACAATACTGCCCCCAATTTCGAGGTGCTCGAGAACCATGGCCGCGGTGAGAACCAGCACCAGCCACTTCACCCCCAGCGACAGAAAGCGGGCGTACTGCAGTTGGGCGTTGACCGCGCTGATCAGCACTGAGCGCGCGAGGAAGCGGGCGATCAGGACGCCGAAGAACAGCACGATTACGGCGCCGATCGCGTGCGTGACATAGGGGACCAGGCGAATCGGCAGGTTCGAAGCGCCCGCATACGACACGTCGAAGGCCGACACGCCGATGACCAGGCCGAGCAACACGCAGGTCCAGAAAGAAATACGGGCGATAAGCTGCGTGGGCGAGCTGGAAGGAGCCCATTCACTGCTGGTGCGCGCGAGCCTTTCGTCAAAGCGGACCAGCCCCAGGCCGCGCCGCAGCAGGGCGGAAACGGCCATACCGAGAAGAGTAAAGAGGAAGACCGCGAGAAAGAATGCGAGGATGCCGGGAAGGACCGCGATGAGCAGCGCCATGACGCGGTAGAAGGAGCTCTGCAGCGCCCCATACATGTGGTGCCAGATGGAGCCGTCGGAGTAGACGGCCGGATTGGCGTCCACCGCCAGCCGGAGCTCGACGAGTCGATGAAGAGCATTGGGCGAAGTGTGCACTTGCGAGCCTCCTTGAACAGCTTTCAACCGGAATCGGATCCATCAGTCACAGGCGAAAGATTCAGGCGGTCATGGGTTGAACCGGTCGGGCCAGCGCCAGCGCGAGACCAGGTAAGGCTTGTCGGCGTCAAAAGCGGCCGCGACGGCCTCGATGTGGCGTTCAGGGTCCCCGCCGGAAGCGGTTACGTTGATGTGGCCGGCCACCCAGGCGCGGTAAAGCGGCCAGAGCGCGCCCAACAGGTGGCCGCGGTTGATGGTGCGCAGCCGGAATGCGACGAGGAAGTCGTATACGATCCTCGCCCACAGGTTCTCCGGCATGCGGAAAGTGGCTGGTTCCTGCGCGGCCAGCCTCTTCAAGCCGAGGAGCGAGTGGGGCGGCAGAACCAGCGACCAGATTTCCTGCAGATTGCTGTAAGCGAGGCGGAAGCCCTCGACCATGGCGGCGACTTCCGGCGCTCCCTCAGTGAAATGGCCCGTCTGCGGCACAGTGACGCGCGCCGGGGGCAGCCGCCGGGGCCGCTGCCAGAACGCAGCCTTGGCTTCGATATCGGAAAACAGTGAGCTGACAATTTCCGCCAGGATTTTGCTGACGTCGGGATCGGGCGGAGGGGGCAGCGCACGAGTGCCAACCGCAACCTCGCCAAGTGAGTAGCCGGCGACCACCGCTTCGGCGCTTGGCCAGAGCAGGGCGTCGTGCTGTCCGATTCCGGTAAACCGTTGTCCCGCGGCAGCCAGGCGATCCGCCATCCGGGTCGAAAGCGCGAGATCGATGCCCAGCGGGAAGCGCGCGCGGGTGGCGAAAAGAGCGCGGGTGAGCGGGTAAAGTATGGCCGAGTTCACCAGGCCGGCGTTCGGCGGCAGAGCGTAAAACGGCAGCGCCAGATCAGTGGATCCGCTGAGGACGGCGGTGGCCAGGTTGGTGAGGGCATCGGCACTCAGTGAGGAGGGCTCCGGCCCGAGCATCAGGATGCCGGCAGCCTCATGACGACGCGCCAACTCGGCTGCGTTCACAAAATCGGCAGCCGTAAGGGTCCACGCCATCCGCGTAGCAGGCGCATCGATAATGCGCAAAGGTGGGTAGGCGTCGGCGGGAACCCCGTTTTGCGTGGCCACCAGGAGCTCTTCCGGGGCCACCACGCGGGTGAGGCGGGCCAGCATCGCCTCGAGCTGGTCCTGCGCGATCGGTGGCAGCAGCGCCAGCAGCGCGTAGCCGTGCCGGGCCGGTGGTTGCGACAGGTCGGAGATCGGATCGGCTGTGGCCATAAGAACCTAAGGATGCTGGACCGGGGGGTTCCGGCTGCCGGGGCTATGCTCTCTCAGCTCCAGTCAGGTATAGCATGCCGTCGAGCGGAATATGGAGCCACCCTGGGCGGTTGTTTAGCTCATAAAGCAATTCATAAAGCGCCTTTTCCAGTACGTAGGCGCTGAACAGCGAGTCGGCCTGATCGCCTGCCGGCAGAAGACCGGGGGCGGCCGCCATGTGCTCGCGATAGGCAGACAGGAACCCCGCCGCCGCCACGCTTTCCCAGGCGCGAGCCCAGCCGGTCAGGTTCTCCGCCGCCTGGGCGCGATCGGGGTGCGCCGTGCGGAATCGATCGAGCGCGGCAAAGACAGCGTAGGAGAACGAGCGAATCATGCCGGCGACATCTTTCAGAGGGCATTGTTTGCGGCGGCGCTCGGCCAGGGGACGGGCAGGCTCGCCTTCAAAGTCGAGCAGCACGAAATCGCCGCTGCCCGAGGCGACGCGAAGAGTCTGCCCCAGATGGTAGTCGCCGTGAATGCGGATCTTGTTTCCGCTGGGATCAAAGGCAGCAAGGGCTTTCGCCCGGGCGAGCAGCTCGCGGCGCCGCCCGAGCAGGCCCGCTGCCTCGTCCGCCAGGTCTTCGGGCAAGGTCGCGAGCTTAGCTCTCAGAGCCTCGAACGAGGTGTGAAGCTGATCCTGAATTCGCAGGGCGTCGCGGCTCAAGTCCTCAGGGCTCAACGGCTCGGGAACGAAAGCCGGATTGTCAGATGGTGTCGCCAGGGCCAGATGCATCTCGGCCGTTCTCCGGCCCAACAGCGCGGCGGCTTCAAGAGTAGCGCGCGCATGGGAGCGCACGGTTTCGGCGGCGTCTGAAGCGGACATCGTAGCGGCGAAGCCGGTGCGCCCTGTCTCCAGCGGAGCTGGAAACGGAAGCACGGAGGCGAAATACGGCTGCAGGGCATCGAGGAACCATTCCCAGCCGTCGCCTTCGTTCTCGACCAGGCCCTGCAGCATGGCCACCGTGGTGGTTTCGCCGCCAGTGGGGGTGATGGTGATCTTGCCGAGGAACGGTGGGATGTTGCCGAAGTGCGCCGTTTCGGTGAGAAAACGGCCAATCTCGACGTCGGGGTTTTCGCCGGACTGCAACCGGCGGAACAGCTTCAGGATGATCTGCTTTCCGTAAAGGATGGAAGTGTTCGACTGTTCCGCCGATCCGACGCGCGCGGAAAGATGCCGGTCGCCGCGCACGCTGGCGAAGACGGCGGAAGGGTGGGCCTCAAGCCGGCCTTTCTCAGGGTGCGGATCGCCGGCCGTAGGGGATTCCCGAGGCTGGAAGCGCTGGCTCGTCGAGGCGGTTGCCGGGGTGTCGCTGCGGGGCGGTGCCGTCGCTTCCCCGGGCTGCGCGGTTAGCGGCAGGGGCTCGACAGGCAGGCCGGCAAGCGGATGGGGGGCAAAGTCGTCAACATCCTGAGGCGCGAGGGCAGGAGTATCCGTAGCGGACTCGCCTGGAAACAGTTCGTGGGGACGGAGGTGCACCATCCCGGGCGCCGGTTGGCCATGAGTCGCCCATTCCGGGTGCCGGAGCAGCCCTTCAGCCCGGCCCGATTCTGCGGCGTCGCGGGCCGGTTGGCCCGTTGCTGCCGAGGCCAGCGATGCTGACACTTCAATGGCGGCGGCGCGCGTGGTGGCGAGCTCGAGCTTGGCTTCGCGCTCGACCACGGTAAGCATGGCCTGGCGGAAGTCTTCGCGGCCTGAGGCATCGTGAACGACTCCCGGACCGATGGGCGTGTGCATTGTGGCGATCACGCTGCCCGGTCGCTCCGCCTGCACCTCCTGCGCCGTCGCTCCCGTGCTGAAGGCCATCGGCATCTGGTAGACATCGCACTGGTTGTCGCCGTAGTTCACTTCGACATAAAGCAGCAAGGATGGAATGGAGGTGTCGTCGGGGAGGTCGCGGGTCGATAACAACTCGGTGTTTGCCGCGATGGCAGCCGGCAACTCTACCCAATCGAGCACCTTGACGTTGAGGATCTTGCGAGTTTTTGCTCCAAACCATCTCTGGCGCGATAGCCAGGCCGGCAGAGCCGACTCCAGCAGCGGCAGGCCATGGCCGGCGATGAAGCCGGGCCAGCCCTTGGTTAAGAGGTCAAGGGCCGCCGGCTCATCGGAGGGGATTTCGGCCTGCACGTCGATCGGGGGCTCGATTGGCTCAGCTTTTGGGCTGGGCGGCTGCAGCTCCAGCCACAGAAACGAGTACGGGGCCAGGCTGAGCGCATACGAGTCGAGGGTGACGGTGGGAAACTGCACGTAACCGATCATCTCCACGGGTTCCGTCCCCTGCCAGGCGGAGAGATCGAGCGAAACCGGCTGCGCGAACCGGCTCAGGTTGGCCACGCACAGGATCGTCTCGTGCGTGCCGTCCCCGCGGTCCAGGTCGCGAATATATGCCAGCACCTTGCGGTTCTCCGGATTGAGGAAGGTAAGGGTGCCGCGGCCGAATACCTGAAAGAGCTTGCGCAGCGCGATCATGTTGCGCGTCCAGTGCAGCAGGCTCGAGTGATCGCTGAGCTGCGCCTCAACATTGACCACCTGGTACCCGTAGATGGGGTCCATGATGACCGGGAAGTAGAGCCGCGCGGGATCGCAGCGCGAAAACCCGGCGTTGCGGTCGCTGGACCATTGCATGGGCGTACGCACGCCGTTCCTGTCGCCGAGATAAATGTTGTCGCCCATGCCGATCTCGTCGCCGTAATACAGGATGGGCGTGCCGGGAAAGCTGAACAGCAGGGAATTCAGAAGCTCGATGCGTCGGCGGTTGTTGTCGACCAGTGGAGCGAGGCGCCGCCGGATGCCCACATTCACGCGCATGCGCGGATCGGCCGAGTAGGCGAAGTACATGTAATCGCGCTCATCGTCGGTGACCATCTCGAGCGTGAGCTCGTCATGATTGCGCAGGAAAAGCCCCCACTGGCAGTTCTCGGGTATGGCCGGGGTCTGCGCCATGATGTCGGTGATGGGCAGGCGGTCTTCCTGGCGCAGCGCCATGTAAATGCGCGGCATGAGCGGGAAATGGAATGCCATGTGGCACTCGTCGCCGTCGCCGAAGTAGGGCCGCACGTCCGCCGGCCACTGGTTGGCCTCAGCCAGAATGAGGCGGTTGGCATAACCGTCGTCAATGGCGGCGCGGAGCTTCTTCACTGCAACGTGCGTCTCCGGGAGGTTCTCGCAACTGGTGCCGTCGCGCTCGACCAGGTAGGGGATGGCGTCGAGGCGCAGGCCATCGACTCCCATGTCGAGCCAGAAGCGCATGGCGTTCACCACTGCATCCAGAACCAGCGGGTTGTCGTAATTCAAATCCGGCTGGTGCGAAAAGAAGCGGTGCCAGTAGTACGCCTGGGCAACGTCGTCCCAGGTCCAGTTGGATTTTTCAGTGTCGGTGAAGATGATGCGCGCGTCGCGAAATTTCTGGTCGGTGTCTGACCACACGTACATATCGCGCTCGGGCGAACCCGGCGGGGCGAGGCGCGCGGCCTTGAACCACGGGTGCTGGTCGCTGGTATGGTTAATGACCAGCTCGATCATCACCTGGATGCCGCGCTGGTGGGCCGCATCGAGGAAAGCCTGAAAGTCCGCCAGTGTGCCATAAGACGGATTAACGTCGACGTAGTTCGCAATGTCGTAACCGTCGTCGCGCAGTGGAGAAGGGAAGAAGGGAAGAAGCCACAAGCACGTGACGCCGAGTTCCTGCAGGTAATCGAGCCGGCCCATCAGGCCGGGGAAGTCTCCAATGCCGTCGTTGTTCGAATCGGCGAAGGCCCGCACATGAATCTCGTAGATGATCGCGTCTTTGTACCAGAGAGGATCGGTTGCGCTGGCGATCTTTTTCACGTTCTCAGTTTCTCCCGGCTGGGGAATCTCCGGTGGGATAAGCAAGCATGGCGGGATGACTCGAGGATGCCCCGCTCTGCCACTGTGCATGGACGCGCGTGCGCCCGGCTGCGCGTCATCAGAATTCACCCGTCATCAGCAGAGTAACGCGGCGAATCGAGGCGCGCGAGTGTGAGAGCGATCGAGGACCCTGCCGGGAGACGGACGAGTATAGACAGTGGGACGGTGCAGGCACGGGCCGCAGAACGGGCGCATGAACATGCTGACTAGAGATGCAGGGAGTGTGAGCGGGGATGACTGCCGTTCCATGCGGCGGAATTCACATGGCGGAATGTATTGCGTGTGAGAGACTGGCTCGATCCCAAAACTGGCAATTTCTGTAGCGCCAGATTGGGCGCGTCGCGCGTCCCGTCCATTTTCCCTGTGGCGCCTTTGGACGTTCTGGATTGCGCCGACGCCGGAGGTGGAAGCATGCCAGATAAGCCCACGCGCGATCCGCTCAGCCGGCGCGCGTTCCTCACGTCGGCCGCACTAGCCGCCGCCGCGGTTACGCCCGCCATGACCGCGCAGCAGGCGGCGGTGAACGAAAAGGCTCTCGCAGCGCGGAATGCCGCTGCCGAATCGGCGCAGCCCGATTCGATGTTTCCTCCTGAGACCGACGCAGGCGGGCAGCCGCCGTTCAAGTATCCATTTGCGCTTTCCCGCCGCCGCATCGAGACCGGCGGCTGGACGCGCCAGGTAACCGTGCGCGAACTGCCCATTGCGAAGAAGATGGCCGGTGTGGAAATGCGCCTGGTCCGCGGCGGCGTGCGCGAGCTGCATTGGCATGTGGGCGCCGAGTGGGCCTTCATGACCGCCGGCTCGGCGCGCATTACCGCGGTGGACCATCAGGGCCGAGCATTCGTCGAAGACGTGAGCAAAGGCGATGTGTGGCTCTTTCCGGGAGGGATTCCACACTCGATCCAGGGGCTGGGAGACGACGGCTGCCAATTCGTGCTGGTCTTTAACGACGGCAACTTCAATGAGTTCCAGACCTTTCTGCTCACAGACTGGATGCACCACACGCCGCGGTCCGTGCTGGCGAAAAACTTCAACGTGACCGAGTCGACATTCGACAAAGTTCCCGATCGCGAACTGTTCATCTTTGCCCGAGACCTGCCGCGGCCTCTCGACGAAGAAAAGAAAGAGGTATACGCAGGCACGGGCGCCGTGCCTGACTCATTCGCCTTTTTCGCCAGCCGAATGGAGCCGGCGAAATCGACCGCGGGCGGCAGTGTGAAAGTGATCGATCGCAAGAACTTTCCCGCTACCAACATCGCCGCCGCCATTGTGACGCTCAAGCCCGGCGGCCTGCGCGAGCTGCATTGGCATCCCAACGAGGACGAGTGGCAGTATTACGTGTCGGGCCACGGCCGCATGACGGTCTTTGCCGCCGCGGGCCACGCGCGCACCATGGACTTTGAAGCCGGCGACGTGGGCTACATCGAGCAATCGATGCCGCACTACATCGAGAACACCGGCAACGAGGACCTGGTGTTTCTCGAAGTGTTCCCGACTCCCGAATACCAGGACATATCCCTTGCCGAGTGGCTGGCCCATACCCCTTCGCGGCTGGTCGACCAGCACATCGCCACCGGCGAAGACTTCCTGCGCGCGATCTCAAAAACTGAAAGCGTCATCGATCCCGTGTAGCTGGTCGCCGTCTCAGTAGCCGGGGAAGTCCTCGGTGCGAATGTCGTCTTCGTCCACCCCCGCCTGAAGCGCGATATCGCGCATGGCGGCGACCATCGCCGGAGGTCCGGCAATGTAGTAGATAGGACCATTCAGCGCCGTGATGTGCCTGCGCAGTTTGTCGGCATCGAGCACACCGGTCTCCCCGCTCCAGGTTTTCGATTCGTCCACTCCAGTCATGTTGGCGACCAGGTGAAAATGGGAGTTCTCGCCCGCGAGCTGTTGCAACTCGGCAAGAAAGGCCGCGGCCTCCGGCGTTCGGTTGGAATAGAAAAGGTAAATCTCGTGTGGCAGCTTTTCTTTCGCGGCCTCCACTGCCATGCTGCGAAATGGGGTGATCCCGATTCCTCCCGCGAGGAGGATCGCCGGCTTGCTGGCGTTCTTGTGCAGCGTCAGCGAACCCGTCGGGCCATCGATCTTCACCACGAGCCCGGGCGCCGCCGCCTTCAGCACGCGCTTGAATGCCGAATCCCTCATACGCGTAGCAACCATCAATTCTGATTCCGCCGGCGCGCTCGCAATGGAGAAGGCGCGCGTGTTTCCCTCGCCATCCGTTTCCGGCGGGTCAATGAGCGTGAGGTCGATCGCCTGGCCGGCACGGAAGTCAAACCCCTCCGGCTTGCGGAACGAAAACGACATGGTACCTTCTGCGATCTCATGTTTGCTCAACAGCTCACTCGTATACTCGGCCACGGAACCTCCATTGGTGTCGCCCGGATTACTGCAGACCCCATAAAAATAGATCGCGCGTCAGCCTTCTGGTTACATCCTCCGCTCACATCTCGGAGAATGGGATCGAATTCCCAAAAATCTGCCGCAACTGATTTCATCCGCGGTATTGCCCCGCAATGTTCGACGAGATGGCGCCGGGATGGGAGCCGGCGCCGCAAGCGGTCTACCAGGTGAGGGTGACGGTGATCGTCTTCCAGCCTTCGCCGTCGGGGAAATGGAACGTCAGCGGATACCAGTTGCAGCCAAGCGGGTTTGCATCGCAGGACCGGAATGAGATCGACGCATTTCCCTCGTTGGATTTGTTGGCAACCTTCGGAATGAACTGCGCCGTGCGGACGAGTCGAAGTACTCCGTCGCTTCCGCTTTCCCCTTCAATCGTCAGGGTGAGCTGGCGATTGCCGAATTCAGAATGGAGAATGCGAAACTTCCGTGTGCGGGCCCCCGGTATCGTCGGCC
>Ga0070683_100002879_pt1 | contig 13783 bp, 10 predicted proteins | sample KBSC713LmetaG_FD_64662 | JGI IMG/M metagenome (GOLD analysis project Ga0070683, IMG submission 64662) | Corn rhizosphere microbial communities from Kellogg Biological Station, Michigan, USA - KBS C7.1-3L metaG | ecosystem: Host-associated > Plants > Roots > Rhizosphere ...
GTGAGCCGGCCGAGCGTGGAGATCGTCACGTCCTGGCGGCCGCGGGGACGCGTGGTGGGCGAGTGCGAGTAGTCGTACGGATGGTGGGCGTAGCCGTCCGCGAACAGGTGCGAGTGGCCCACCATCCTGCGCAGGAAGGTGAGCGGCGCCATGCCCGCGCGGCCACGCGCCTGCGGCGAAGTCTCGCCGATCAGCACCTTGGCCTTGCGATCCTCGCTCTTGATCGCGCGGTAGCCGGCGAGGTAGAGCAGCTTGTAGGTGTGCGGCGCGCTGGAGTGCGGAGCCAGCCAGCTCTTCCAGTTCGGCTCGTTCCAGATGCTGTAGCGGTCCACCCGGCCCTTGAAGTGCTTGGCCACGTCGCGCACGAACCTGCCGAAGGCGCGCGAGCTGGGCTTGTAGACGCCGACGCGGTGGTTGCGCGTGGCCCAGGCGGGCGCCGGGCCCGTGAGCGTCATCTCCACGCGCATGCCGTGGGCGGCAGCGTCGTTGATCAGGGTGTCGAAGTGCCACCAGTTGTAGCCCGGGTCCTTGGGCGTGTGGCGGCGCTTGGGATTGACCACCTCGTGTGCCCAGATGAAGTTGACCCGCAGGCGTGTGACGCCTAGCTGCTTGGCCTTCTCGAACGCCTTCTCGCGGCCGTACCAGTTCTGGTTGAGGAAGACCTGGTCGTCCTGGAGGGCGACCTCCATGTGGCGCGCGGCGTGGGCCTGGGCGGCCGGGAGTAGGACGCCGGCGCTGATCAGCGCGGTGATGGTGAGGTTCTTGAGCTGTCGTCGCATGTAGGGGTTCGCAACACGGGTCCCCCCGGGGAGGTTTCGGTGCCTGTCAGGGAGCTGACGCAGCGGTACTAGGGCTCTACGCGCGTAACGCTCTTGACCCGGTCGATTGAACGGTCGAACGATGCGACCACTCCAACCCTGCTCGCCTCCGCACTCGCGACGAGGTAGGCCTCGGCGAAGTCAGCCCGGCGGGCGCACGGAACCTGATGGAGCCTGCCGGGATCGAACCGGCGACCTCCGCCTTGCAAAGGCGGCGCTCTCCCAACTGAGCTAAGGCCCCTCACCGCTAATGGTAGGCGCCTCCGCTTGCCTCGCACCACTGAGAAGCGACAGCTGGGGGGACCGCGCGCCCGCGGCCCCCCCGCTGTCGGTTAGCGGCTTTCTTGCCGCTCCGAACGACGGAACCCTCCGTGCCGTCGTATCCCGGTTATCGTCGGCGCGCGCGCATTGCAGCAGGGCTTTAAACCCGAAATGGACGAACGTCCAAGAACTTCGTTTTTGGGGTACGCGCTACTCGAAGTCGAAGTCGCGAGGCGGCTTCTGCTCGAACCAGAGGCGGTCGTGCTCGGGGGCGTCTTGGAGGAACTCGGGCGTCTCTTCGAGGACGTCCTCGTCGTCGGAGCCGGCGTCCTCCGGCTCCTCCTCCCGGGTGGCGGGTCGCGGGTGGCGGGTGGCGGGGTCCGACTCGGGCTCGGGCTCGGGCTCGGGCTCGGGGAGCGGATCCTCGACTGCGCCAGCCGGCTCCGCCTCGGGCTCGGCCTCTGCACTCTGCGCTTCCGCACTCTGCACCTCTGCCTCCGCAGGCTGCGGAAAGTCACGCCGCGCGGGTCCCAGCGCTTCCGCCTCCTGGTGGGAGATCTCCTCGTCGCTCGCCCCGTGGCGGCGCTTGAGCTCGAGGTGCTCCCGTATCGCGTCGTCCAGAAGCCCCATCGCGCGCGTAGGCTAGCGAGGTTGGGCGCCGGACCTCATGTCGCGGCCTTCACAGGCTCTGCGCGCTCCACCCGGTTCTTGCCCCCGCGCTTGGCTCTGTAGAGCGCGGCATCGGCAGCGGCGATCAGCGATTCCTTGTCCGAGGCGGACTGCGGCAGCGACGCCACGCCAAAGCTCGCGGTCACCCTGAGCACGCCGTTTCCGTCGAGTCGCTTGATCTCCAGCGCCTCGATCGTGGTGCGCATACGTTCGGCCAGGAGCTCGGCGCCGGACAGATCGGTCTGCGGCAGGATCACCGCCAGCTCCTCGCCGCCGTAGCGGGCGGGCTCGTCGATGTCGCGCGAGAGCGAGCGCAGGCAGCGCGCCACCTCCACCAGCACGAGGTCGCCCTGCTGGTGGCCGTAGGTGTCGTTGACGCGCTTGAAGTCGTCGATGTCGAGCATCGCGAGGCCCACCGGGCTGCTGAAACGGCGGCTGCGCTCGATTTCGTAGTCGAGCGTGTCCTGGAAGTGGCGCACGTTGAAGAGGCCGGTGAGCTCGTCGGTGACGGCCTGGTGCTGGACGGTCTCGTGGAGGTTGGCGTTCTCGATCGACACCGCGGCCTGGCCGACCAGGTAGGCGAACAGGTCGCGCTCCGTCTCGTTGAAGTCCTGCCCCTCGCGGACGATCGAGATCACGCCGACGTAGTCGATGTCGCTGCTCGCTCCTACTCGCGCGCGTAGCGGGCCTGCGAGCGCGTGCACGCCGTCCACCGTGGCGGAGCTGGGACGGTGCTGCTCCACCGGCTGGTCGTTGGCGGAGGGCTCGAGGTTGGCGAGCAGCTCGGCCACGTTCTCCTCGCGGATGGCGAACGCGTTGCGCTCCGCCGCCGTGATCGCCTCCATCAGCCGCTCGTGCGAGCCGCCGATGTGGACGGTGTGCATCCGGCGCGCGTCGATGGGCATGGCGCGGCCGGCGTCTGCGTCGCAGGCCTCGACGGCGGTGCGCACGGCCAGCTCCAGCAGGCCCTGGCGGTCGAGGCCGGCGGCGAACGCGTCGCCGACGCGGCGGATCGTCTCCTCGAGCTCGCGCCGCTTGCTCTCGACCTCGTGGATCTTGCCCTCGAGCTCGCGCGACATCTTGTTGAACTCCTGCCCGAGCGCCGCGAACTCGTCGTCGCCGTGGGTTGGCACGGGGGTGCTGAAGTCGCCCTTGGAGAGCCGGCGCGCGGCGCCGAGGAACTGGTCGATCTGGCTCTGCAGCGCGCGCACGATGAACACCGAGAGGATCAGCGCGAGGATGAGGAAGCCGAGGAGGATCACGCCGATCAGCACTCGGCTCTGGCCGATCGACGCGGTGATTCCCTGCGACGGCGTGAACACGCCGATCGACACCGGCGGCCCCACCGGCTCCTGGAGCTCCTCGAAGCGCCCGCGGTAGCTCTTGCCGTTGATCTTGACCTTGCCCGAGGTGGGCGGCGGGGTGCTGCCGCCCTCGTTGAGGGTCGATGCCAGGCGCCGGCCGCGCGAGAAGATGCGGACGTCGAGGTCGGTGAGCCCGGCCACCGTCTCCGCGAACGAGCTTGCCGTGGTCACCGATACGGCCAGCGATCCGAACTGCTTGCCGTTCTTCGCCGTCGGCGCGGCGAGCGCGGGCGCGATCGGCGGGCTCTCACCCGCGGACGCGACGAGCCTGGCGCTCTTGTCGTACAGGGCGAGCGAGCGAACCGGCGGCTTCAGCAGGCGGGTGAGCTGTGCGCTGGCTGTTGCGGGTGTCTTCGCTCCCAGCGCCTTCTGCAACGCAGGCTGCCGTGCGATCTGGCGGAGTTGAGGCGTGGCCTCGGCGCGGTCCTGGCGGTAGACGGCGAACGCCACCCGCAGTCCTTCGGCGATCCGGGCGTCAGCTTTCCCGATCTCGCTCTGGGACGTGATGCTGAAGAGCACCAGCGCAACCGCCCCCATGGGAACGACGACGATGATCGTGAAGAAGAGGAGGAGACGGCTGCGGAAACTCATGCGCCCATGGACCGGCACGAAAGGCTACCCGCGTGCCCTTGCCGGTAGGCCCGGATAGGACATTCGTTCGAGGCCTGCGGGGCGCCACCTGCCGCTACCATGGACGAGCCGAGCGCATGTTTGCGCTGCTCGGGGCTATAGCTCAGTTGGGAGAGCGCCTGGATCGCACCCAGGAGGTCGGGGGTTCGAGTCCCCCTAGCTCCATTACCTCGAAGCCTCTGCGGCGCCGGCCTGGGCGCAGATCCATCCGTCGGGGATGCGACCCGCAGCGATGAACGCCTTCAGGCTGGCGCTCGCCGCGGCCGTCAGCACGGCGTCGGCCTGGGGGTAGAGGATCGGCTCCTCCTTGGAGTTGTGCCGCTCGAGCTGGGCCAGCAGCGTGTGGCAGATCTCGTCGACGCTCCTACGCGGTGCACCGGCGGCCAGCTCGGCCTCGACGCCGTCGAGCGTGTCCCAGATCTCGCCATGCTCGCGCAGCATCACGAACACCGGCGCCATAAGACCCGCCTCGCGCAACGGCGGAAACAGGAACTCCTCCTCGAGGAAGATGTGCCTGCGCAGCGCCTCGATCGCATTTGTCAGCGGCTCGGTCTGCGGCTGCCCCTCAGCCTGCCCGGCGAGGAACTCCTCGATGCCGCGGTCGATCTCGCGGTGCTCGCGCTCAAGCGCGGCGGCAAGCGTGTCGTGGACTTTTCCCATGTACGTTGTAAAAATACCAGGGAGGCGCCGCCCGCCTCCTTGTGCTCGACCGCCCCAGGGCGCGCGCCGCGAAATGGCGCTAGGTTGGCTCCGTTGGCAGACCGAGAACTGCAGACGCTGCTGGGCGATGGGGCATTCTTCGAGAGTCCGCGCTGGCACTACGGCCGCTGGTGGGTGTCTGACTTCTACCGCCACCTTGTCCTCACAGCAGACACCGACGGCAACGCGCGCGAAGTGCTCGAGGTGGAGGCGCAGCCGTCCGGGATCGGCTGGATGCCCGACGGGTCGATGCTCGTGGTGTCGATGCGCGACCACCGGGTGTTGCGCTGGACGGAGGAGGACGGCGTTTCGGAGCACGCGGATCTGAGCGAGTACTGCGGCGGCCACCTGAACGACATGGTGGTGGACGCGCGGGGGCGCGCCTACGTCGGCAACTTCGGCTTCGATCTGATGGGCGGCGGGGATCCGGCTCCGGCGGCGCTCGTGCGTGTCGATCCCGATGGGACGGCGTCTGTGGTCGCGGAGGACCTGCTGTTTCCCAACGGCTCGGTGATCACGCCGGACGGACGGACGCTGATCGTCGGCGAGACGGCGGGCGCCCGCTACACCGCCTTCACGATCGAAGAGGACGGCTCGCTGAGCGACCGTCGCGTCTGGGCACAGGTGGCGGAGACGCCCGAGGTTGGCCTGCCGCTGGCGGAGGCGCTGGCTCAGCTCCGCTTCGGGCCCGACGGTTGCGGGCTCGACGCCGAGGGGCACATCTGGGCGGCCGACGAGGTCAACGCGCGCTGCGCCCGGGTGGCGCCGGGCGGCGAGATCGTGGACGAGATCGCGGCGCCCGAGGGGCTCAATTTCTTCGCATGCATGCTTGGCGGTGAGGACGGGCGCACTCTGCTGATCTGCGCCGCGCCGGACTTCCTCGAGCACAACCGCTCGGCGTCGCGCGATGCGGTTCTGCTGACCGCCACGGTGGACGTGCCGCACGCCGGCCTGCCGTGAGCTCCGTCCTCGAGGCCACGCCGCCGCGCTTCAGCGCGCCCGATGTGGCGCGCATCGCGGCCGAGGTGTTCGGCATTCTCGGTGGAACGGCAGTTGACCTGGGCAGCGAGCGGGACCAGACCTTCCTGGTGGAGGGCGCAAGCGACTCGGGCGTCGTGAAGATCTCCAACCTCGGGGAGAGCGCGGAGATCCTCGACCTGGAGGCGGAGGCGATCCTGCATATCGCGCGCGTGGATCCGGAGCTGCCGGTGGCGCGGCCGCGCGTGGTGTCGGCTGATGCCACGGGCGCCCCCGCGTACCGCACCACGGTGGAAGGGCCGGACGGCACGCACTTCGCGCGCCTGTTCGAGCGGCTGCACGGGCACGATGGCGGCCCCGAGCTGTCCGACGACGCCGTCCGCGACTACGGCGTGACGCACGCGCGGCTGGGCCTCGCGCTGCGTGGCTTCTTCCACCCGGCGGCGGGCCGCAACCTGCTGTGGGACCTCGCGCACGCGGCCAGCCTGCGGCCACTCACGGGATCGATCGCCGATCCGCACCGGCGGCGGCTCATCGAAGGCGTGCTCGACCGCTACGACGCCCGGGTGGCGCCGCGCTGGCCGCGCCTCCGCCTCCAGGTCGTGCACGGCGACCTCAACCTCGACAACGTGCTGCTCGACGATCGCGGCCGCATCTCCGGGATCGTGGACTTCGGCGACGTGTCGTACAGCGCGCAGGTGGGCGACTTCGCGATCGCGCTCGCGTCGCTGATGCGCGGCCGCCCGCTCGACGACGTGTTCCGCGTCGCGCGGCTGGCCGTGGACGGCTACGAGTCGCTCGTGCCGCTCGAGCGCGACGAGCTCGAGGTGCTGGGCGATCTGGTGGCTACGCGGCTCGCCGCGATCGTGGTGATCAGCGCCTGGCGCGTGGAGCGCTATCCCGACAACGCCGAGTACATCCAGGCCTGGGACCACGACTCGTGGCAGCTGCTCGAGCTGCTCGGAGAGATCGGTGAGGACCGGTGGTCCCAGGAGCTCGGCGCGGCTCGGCCGCACGTGCCGAGCGCGGAGCTCGCGGGCCGGCGCGACGAGGCATTCGGCGCGGTGCTCACGCGCCTGACCTACTCGCAACCGGTTCACGTGGCAAGCGGCGAGGGCGTGTGGCTGATCGATGCTGACGGCCGCCGGCTCCTCGACGCCTACAACAACGTGCCGGTTGTGGGCCACTGCCATCCGCGCGTGACCGAGGCCGTGGTACGCCAGACGCGCACGCTCAACACGCACGCGCGTTACCTCTACGAGCCGCTCGTGGAGCTGGCCGAGCGGCTGCTCGCCACGATGCCGGGTGATGCCGGGCTCGACACGGTCATGCTGGTCAACTCGGGCAGCGAGGCGAACGACCTCGCCCTGCGAATCGCCGCAGGCGTGACGGGGCGCGACGGCGTGATCGTCACCCGCCACGCCTACCACGGGGTGACCTCGGCCACCGCGGACTTCTCACCGGAGGAGTGGCCGGAGGGATTCGAGCCGAAGCATGTCGGGCGCATTCCGCCGGAGGGCGATCGGGACGAGATCGCGGAGATCGCGGCACACCACCCGATCGCCGCCACCTTCATCGACGCGGGCATGACGAGCGACGGCATCCACCCGGCCACGCACGAGCGACTCGCGAAGATCGTGCGCGCCACGCACGATGCGGGCGGGCTGTTCGTCGCCGACGAGGTGCAGGTGGGCTACGGCCGCGGCGGCGAACACCTCTGGGCTTTCGCGCAGCTCGGCGTCACGCCGGACTTGGTCACGCTCGGCAAGCCGATGGGCAACGGCTATCCGGTGGCGGCGCTCGTCACGCGGCGCGAGCTGGTGGAGCGGTTCGAGTTCGCCCGGCGGGTGTTCAGCACGTTCGGCGGTAACCCGGTGGCAGCCCGCGCCGCGCTGGCGGTGCTCGACGTGATCGAGGACGAGCGCATCGTGCCTCACGCGCGGCGGGTCGGCGAGCTGCTGCGCACGCGCCTCGAGGAGTTGCGCGAAAGGCACGCCGCCATCACCGATGTGCGCGGCATCGGCCTGCTCGCCGGCGTGGAGCTCGACAGCCCGGATCGCGCCGGCGCCGTGGTGGACGCGATGCGCGAGGCCGGCGTGCTCATCGGCCGCACCGGCCCGCGCAACGACGTTCTGAAGATCCGCCCGCCGCTCGTGTTCGGCGACGAGCATGTGGAGCTGCTCGTGACGACGCTCGACGGCGTCCTCACGTCCTCAGAGCGACCCGGGTAGCCCGAACGCCTCGAACGGCTCTGCGGTGAGGAACGCCTGGATCTCGGCGATCTCGCGGCCGCGCAGGGTGAGCGCGGTGAGGCTGTGCGCGACCCACGCGCCGCGTTCCTCGTCCCACTGGTAGAAGCCCATGCCGAGCTGCCCGTTGGCGCGCACCGGGATGCCGCGCCAGCGCAAGCGACCGGACATCGGGCGATCGCGCAGGAACTGGGCGAGCACGTCGCGGCCGCGGAACCAGGTTGGCGTGGGCGGCATCGCGATCACCGCGTCCTCGGCGAGCATCGCCACGACCTTGTCCACATCCGCGCGTTCCCAGGCGTCCACGTAGTCCTCGACGATGCGGCGCACCTCGTCGTCCTCGAGCGAGCGCAGCGTCTGCTGCTGGCTGCGCTCCGGTAGGCGCTCGTCCACCGCCTTGTGCGCGCGCTGTAGGGCGCTGTAGACGGAGGTGGTCGTGGTGTCGAGCACGTCGGCCACCTCGTCACCCGAGAAGCCGAGCACCTCGCGCAGGATGAGCACGGCGCGCTGCCGCGCGGGCAGGTGCTGAAGCGCGGCGATGAACGCGAGCTCCACGCTCTCGCGCTGCTCGTAGCGGGCGTCCGGCGCGGCGAGACCGTCCTCGACGCCTAGCCGCTCGTCCGGATAGGGATCGATCCAGACGGACTCCGCGAGCGGCGCACCAAGGGCCTCGTGCGGATCGGCCGGCGGCCCGTAGTCGATGGGAAGCACTCGCTTGGGCCGGCGCTCGATGAGGCGCAGGCAGGAGTTGGTGGCGATCCGGTAGAGCCACGAGCTGAGCGAGCTGCGCCCCTCGAAGCTGTCGAGGGCGCGCCAGGCGCGCAGCAGCGTCTCCTGCATCGCGTCCTCGGCGTCCGCCAGCGAGCCGAGCATCCGGTAGCAGTGGGCGTGCAGCGGGCCACGATGCGGAGAGACGAGGCGCGCGAACGCGTCCTCGTCTCCGCCGCGTGCCTGGTCGAGCAGGCCTTGCTCGTTCACGGCGATCATGTTGCCGCCTCCTGCGCGGCGACGCCCGGCTCGATGCCGAGGCGACGCCTGCGGGCGGGCAGCCCGAGTGCGGCCAGGGCACCGCACAGCGCGAGGCCGGAGGACACGCCCGCGGCCGGGCCGAAGCCGTCCATGAAGGCGCTCGGCGACAGGTAGCTGCCTGCCGCTGCGAACACCGCCACGGCCATGGCGATCCCGAACACCCCGCCGAGCTCACGCATCATGCTGTTCACGCCGGCGGCCTTGCCGAGCGCGTCGCTCTCCACCGAGCCCACCACCGAGTTCTGGGCCGAGGGGATGGCCATCGACACGCCCACGCCGCCCACGATGAACGGGCCGAGCAGGCTCGTATATGACACGCCGGGATCGACGATCAGGGCGAGCCACAGCGTGCCGATCGCCTGCAGCGAGAGCCCAGCGACCATCAGCGGCCGCTCGCCGATCTTGTCCACGAGCGAACCGGCCAGCGGCGCGACGGTGATGAACGTGGCTGTCCACGGCATCAGCCTCAGCCCGGCCTGAAGCGGGTCGTAGCCCAGGCCGGTCTGGAGCAGCTGAGAGAAGAAGAACACGCACGAGAAGAGCGACGCGAGCGTGAAGAAGATCGCCGCGTTGCCGGCCGAGAACGCTCGTGAGCGGAAGAACCGCATCGGGAGCATCGGCGCGGGGGCGCGCCGCTCCCAGGCCACGAAGGCCGCCACCAGCGCGAGGCCGGCCACGAGCGACCCGAGGGTCTCGAGGCTGCCCCAGCCCGCGTCGTTGCCGCGAACCAGCGCCCACACGATCCCGAACAGCCCGGCGCTGACCAGCGCCAGGCCGCGCACGTCGAACGCCGTGTCGGGGCCGTGGCTCTCCTTGATCCGGGTGAGCACCAGCGGAACGGCTATCGCTCCGATCGGGACGTTGACCCAGAAGATCCACTCCCAGTTGATGCCCTGCACCACGGCGCCGCCGATCAGCGGGCCGAGCGCGACGGCGATCCCGGTGACCGCGCTGAACATCCCGATCGCCATGCCGCGGCGCTCGGGCGGGAACGCTGCGCTGAGGAGCGCGAGCCCCAGCGGCACGATCAGCGCCGCTCCGGCGCCCTGCAGCGCGCGGGCGGCGATCAGCAGCCCCACGTCAGGCGCGAGCGCGGAGGCCGCAGAGGCCAGCGCGAACAGGCCGAGCCCGACCGCGTACATGTTGCGGCGCCCATAGCGGTCGCCGAGCGCGGTGCCGGTGATCATGAGTACCGCGAAGCTGAGGTTGTACGCGTTGAGCGTCCACTCGAGCTGGGCGATCGACGCCCCGAGATCCAGCCGGATCGTGTTGAGGGCATTCGACACCACGAGCGTGTCGAGCGCCGCCATCAGCGATCCGACCGCCGTTAGCGTCACCACCCAGCCGGTCCTTCTCCTTGTAAGCATGTCCGCCTCCATCGGTCTCTTTTGAACTGAGATCCGATGGAGGCGGAGAATCCATCGCTGGGCGCGCATCTATCGTCCGGTCGCTGTGTTTCCGTCGCGTATGCGCAGGAACTTGACTCTCGGCGCGCTGGTCGGCGTGCTCGCATTGCTCGTGTTCGTCGGCCAGGCGGACTCGGCTTCGCGCATCTTCCAGATGCCGTGCCAGCCGGGCCAGACGCAGCCGCTCTGCTACGCGGAGGACGCCACGCTCGACTTCGTTGACGACGGCGACACGATCGACGTCCACATCGCGGGCGCCGGCAACCACCGCATTCGCTTCACGGGCGTGAACGCGACCGAGCAGTCGGTCTACAACAGCAACCTGGCCAAGCAGCGCGGCGAGTGTCACGCGCTCGACGCCACTTACCTCACGAGCACGATGATCGCGCGCAGCCACAACCAGGTGCGGCTCGTGTACCAAAACAAGCTCACGCGGGCGGGCGTGCGGTACGTGAAGGACATCCAGGTGTTCGTGCGCGGGTCGTGGCACGACCTCAACAGCCTGCTCGTGTCGCGCGGTTATGCGCTGTATCTGCCCAACGGCACCGAGACCGCGTGGAACCGCGAGTACATGTTCGAGATGCAGCAGGCAGCGCAGAAGCGGATCGGGCTGTTCGACACGAGCTTCTGCGGCTTCGGGCCTGATCAGGACATTCCGATCCAGGTGACGGTCAACTGGAACGCGCCGGGCAACGACACGATCAATCCCAACGGCGAGTACGTGCGCGTGTACAACCGGGGCGCGCGGCCGCTGACGCTCGACGGCTGGTGGGTGCGCGACTCCGGCACCAAGCGCTACCACTTCCCCATCGGCACGGTGGTGCAGCCGAACACCCACATCACCGTTCACGTGGGCAAGGGCGACGACACGCCGAGCACGCTCTACTGGGGGCTGCGCACGCCGATCTTCAACAACGTGAACATGGCCAAGGGGATCGGCGATGGCGCTTACCTGTTCGACCCGCAGGGCGACATGCGCGCGTGGATCATGTATCCGTGCCTGGTCTCGCCGTGCAACAACCTGCCGTCGACCTGAGTCAGTCGTCTGACTGAATGTCGCCGCCGGGTGGGGCGCTCAGCTGCCCGGTTCCGCAGCCGGGGGCGGCGTAGACCGTCCACGAGTGGTTCTGGTAGATGCGTGTGTAGCCGGCCGGCGGCTTGACCTTGGCGAAGTTCCTGCGGTCGAAGCCCCACATCTGCTTCGTGGCGCGCGGCTCGAGCATGAGCGGGCCGACCTTGGTCTTCGACCCCTCGACGAGGTCGATCGACTTGGGCGGCGCACCCAGCCACCAGCGCAAGTCGGGCATCGCCTTGTGACCGATCGTGGAGATCCTGTTGCCGCATTGCTTGAAGCGCGTGCGGACGGCGGGCGACTGGCCCACCAGCCTGAGGTCCGCGAAGTTGCGAGCCTCGCTGCGCATGGTGCTGTTGATGGACTTGAGCTTGGTGGTCTGCGCCGGGATATAGGCGAGGGAGAGGGCCAGCGAGAGCAGGCCGAGGGCGGCCCAGATGTTTCTGTCCTGCTTTTTGAGCTTGAGCCAACCGAGCGCTCCGAGTCCGTAGACGACGGCGAGCAGTGCGCCGGGCGTGACGAGGTAGCGCTGGATGAGCGAGAGCCCGACCACCGACGTGATCACGATCCAGAGCGTGAGTGCGAGCGCCGCGGCCACGAGAAGCGCGAAGCGCTTGCGCGCGTGGAACCACGCGAACACGAGCCCGACCGGGACGGCCAGGGCGGCCGGCCAGAGCAGGAGCAGCTTGTAGTACCAGGCGGTGCGCTTGGGGATGGTGAGAGGCGGACGGCGGCGGTCCACCTCGCCGGCGAGGGCCTTGGTGCCGTGCAGGGAGTGGAGCGGCTGGCCGGTGATGATCCAGTCCTGGGCTATCCACAGGATGGGGGCACTGAGGGCGAGGGCGATGAGCTGCGCCCGCTTGCTTGGGTTGTGTGTGTCTCGCCACAGGTAGGCGAGGTAGAGCAGTGAGAGCAGCCAGGCGTCCGGACGCATGAGACCGGCGACGGCGAGGGTCACGAGAACGGGAGCGCCGCGTTTGGGCTTTCTCGTCTCCAGCAGCAGCGCGTAGGTGACGAGGGCGGCGAAGGCGAGGTCCTGGTAGCCGATGAGGGCGAAACGGTCGAGGCTCGGGCGGGTGGCCACGACAAGCGCGGCCACGATGCCGACTGCCGGGTGCCACAGCTCGGCGCCCAGGCGGTAGACGAACCAGGTGAGGAAGCCGAGGGCGAGCAGCGTGAGCGCGACCATCACCTTGGCCGCCCCGCCGTTGCCCGCGAGGAGGACCGGGAAGCTGACGAGGGTCTGGAGCGGGTGCGGCGTTGGAGCGAAGACTGCCGTGTAGTCGGGCGTGTGGCCGTGGACGATGTCGCGCGCCCAGAGCAGGGCGTAGCGAGCGTCGAAGTTGACGTAGCTAGGCCGGTAGATCAGCCATAGGAGCACGGGCACGCCGAGGATCACGGCGAGCGCAGGCAGCACTCTCAGCGCCTTCGCGGTGAGCCCGTCCCCGCGAAACGCTATGGCCGCCGTTCTGGGACGCGAGGCGGTGGCCATCGGGCCCGCTGACTCTATCGGCTGGGCGCCCGGACGCCGCCGGCGGAGGGGGCGAATTTCTGCCGGTTGAACCCTTTCCCTGCCATGGCCAGGCAAATCGTTCAATCGATCGCGGTTTCGGTGTGGGCGCTCGTGGATCGCCAGCACGGCGTGATCGCGCGCCGGCAGCTGCTCGAGCTCGGCATGAGCGAGTCAGCGATCGACCACCGGATCGCCACCGCGCGCCTGCATCGCGTGTTCCGCGGGGTCTATGCGGTGGGACGACCGCAGCTCTCCCAGGCGGGCCGTTGGATGGCGGCTGTACTCGTATGCGGTCCGGGTGCCCTGCTGAGTCACCTGAGCGCCGGCGCCCTCTGGGGCATCGTGAAGCCGGGCGCTTCGGTGCACGTGTCCGTGCCGCTGAGTGCACGCCACAGCGCCCATGGCCTCCGCGTCCGCCGCCGCCGGCTTCGTGAGGCCGACATCACGCGGCACCTCGGCATTCCGGTCACAGGGATTGTCCTCACGTTGGTCGACCTCGCCACCACGCTCAGCCGCGATGCGTTGGAAGCAGCCATAAGTGAGGCGGACAAGCTTGACCTGATCGATCCGGAGGCTCTGCGGTTGAGGCTTGAGGACTATCGAGGGCGTCCCGGAGTGGCAGTCCTGCGGCGTACCTTGGACCGCCATAGCTTCCGCCCTACCGACTCGTGGCTCGAGCGGCGGTTCCTGCCGTTGGTCCGCCGGGCGGGACTACCAGTGCCGGACACGCGCCGCCACAAGAACGGGACCAGGGTCGACTTCTACTGGCCGGAGCTCGGCCTGGTGGTGGAGACCGACGGTCTGCGCTACCACCGGACGGCCGCGCAGCAGGCCAAGGACGCGCTGCGCATGCAGCGGCACGCCGCGGCTGGCCTGTTCCCGGTGCGATTCACGTACGAGCAAATTCGGTCGGAGCCGGCTCATGTCGAGGCGACCCTGCGCGCGGTTGCGGTGCGGCTTCGGGCAGCCGGTTGAACGTTTTCCCTGCCCTGGACCGGCAAATCGTTCAATCGATCCGCCGGCATGGCAGGATGCGCGCATGGGCAAGCTCACCTACCTCGGGCCTGAGGGCACGTTCACGCACCAGGCGGCCCG
>Ga0070683_100002882_pt1 | contig 13776 bp, 10 predicted proteins | sample KBSC713LmetaG_FD_64662 | JGI IMG/M metagenome (GOLD analysis project Ga0070683, IMG submission 64662) | Corn rhizosphere microbial communities from Kellogg Biological Station, Michigan, USA - KBS C7.1-3L metaG | ecosystem: Host-associated > Plants > Roots > Rhizosphere ...
ACCGCCTCCAGGTGGACCGCGTTGAACGCCTCGGTCACCTGCCCGAACTCGTCGCGGCTGCGGACCGGCAGCGGCTCGGCGATCTGCTTGGCGACCTGGTCCGGCGTGGCCTGGATGGCCAGCGACGGATCACGCAGCCGGGCGACCGCCTGCGGCAGGCCGTACTGGGCCACCGTCAAGGCGCCGTGCCGCAGTTCGCGCAGCGACCGCGCCATCGAGCGGGCCACCAACCACGCGAACAGGATCGCGAGGAGCAGCATGCTCAGCAGCAGACCGGTCTGCAGAAGAACGGTGCGGCGAAGGTCGTCGCGGACCGCCGTCGCCGTGCTCACGACCTGCTCGTCGAGGGTCTTCTCGACCTGGCGCAGCAGATCGGCCTTGGCCGCGATCGCCGCGTCCCAGTCGGGCGCGGTGATGTCGAGCGTGCCCTCACCGGTGGTCGCCAGGTTCGTCACCTGGGACTCGTACAGCGCGGCCTTGCGCTGACCGCTTCCGGCGAGGGATTGGTCGAGCAGTTGGCGCTGCTCGGGTGAGGCGATGGCGAAGAACCGTGTGACGGCGGCTTCCTGCTGCGCGATGGCCCGGTTGAAATCGCGCCGGACCTGGTAGGTGACCAGACCCGAGCCCTCCGGATTCGCCTGGCTCGCGATCATCCGGAGCACGATCACGCGCTCCTCGTTCAGCGCCGCCTTGCGGTCGCTGAGCGCCAGCGCGGCCTGCTGCGAGGCGCTGAGGTCCGGGTCGGCGGTGAGCCGCACCGCGGACTCGCGGACGTTCACCAACTGGTCGACGATCAGCTCGTAGCGCAGCGCCACGCTCGTCTGCGTGGTGGCGAGCGCGGCACCAGCGAGCACGTCTTCGCGCAGCTTGGGCAGGCCGTCGAGCAGACGGTCGGCCTCGCGCAGCGTGTCGGTAGCCTCGGCGGACGACTCGCTGACCGCGCGGCGGCTCTGCTTATAGGCGTTCAGCGCCTGATCCGAGCGCGGGATCTGCTGCTTGTACGCCTCTTGAGCCGTCGCCTTGGGGTCGCCGGCGGAGCCGGTGAACACGGTGCCGACGGCCCGCTCGTTCTGCAGCTCGTGGATGACGGACGCGGCATCGGACGACAACCGGGACAGGCCACGGGTGCGGTCAGCAGCGTTGGCGGCAGAGATGTTCTCGATCAGACCCGCGGTACCGACCACGATCGTCGCGATGGTGGGAACGATCATGATCAAGCCAAGCTTGGACCAGATCGGCAGATCGCGGAGCCGGCCTACCGGTTTGCGCAGACGCGAGGGATTGGGACCCTCCGTCATTGGCCGTTCGCTCACCTCACCGCCCTCCGTAACGGGGCCCGCACAGAGGGCACCCGCGACCGCCCGACCCGATCAGGCCGAACCTCCGAGATTCCACCATGTCCGGTCCGGCAATGAAAGCCCGTGTGCCACGCGATCGCATATGTAGTGAGATGACATGACCGCGAGGATCATTGGCTCCTGACCGCATTCGTCCGGATTCGATCCCGGTAAATCGTGCAAACCATGTCACTGCAAAGTCCTTAAATTGGACTAAAGCGTCAACCCCACCGACACTCAGCGTGCAGATCGGGCCGACCGGCTGATGCCGGCCCCGCCGTATGTTGCCCCACTTCGCCGGGTCGGCGGGGACAGTATGTGCGCTCCACCAACCCCGGAAGCGGGGCCTACCCTGCTATACGCAATCAGGACTCACCCGGGTCGATCAACTTCGCGTACGCGGGCTTGATTACCTCATTGATCAACGCCAACCGCTCATCGAATGGGATGAACGCGCTCTTCATGGCGTTGACGGTGAACCACTGTAGCTCGGCCCAGCCGTAACCGAAGGCCTCGGCGAGCAGCCGCATCTCCTGCGACATCGACGTACCGCTCATCAACCGGTTGTCGGTGTTGACGGTGACCCGGAACCGCAGGTCGCGCAGCAGGCCGATCGGGTGCTCGGCGATCGAGGCGGCCGCGCCCGTCTGCACGTTCGACGACGGGCACAGCTCGAGCGGGATGCGCTTGTCCCGCACGTACGCGGCCAGCCGGCCCAGCGAGCGCTCCGGCAGTGAGATGTCGTCGACGATGCGCACGCCGTGCCCGAGGCGGTCGGCGCCGCACCACTGGATCGCCTGCCAGATCGACGGCAGCCCGAACGCCTCGCCGGCGTGGATGGTGAAGTGAAAGTTCTCTCGCTGTAAATATTCGAAGGCATCCAGGTGCCGGGTGGGCGGGAAGCCGGCCTCGGCCCCGGCGATGTCGAAGCCGACGACGCCGGCGTCGCGGTAGCGCACCGACAGCTCGGCGATCTCCATCGAGCGGGCCGCGTGCCGCATCGCGGTCAGCAGCGTACCGATGCGGACCGGGCGACCGGCCTGCGCGGCCTGCGCCGACCCGTCGGCGAAACCGGCCAGCACCGCCTCGACCACCTCCGGCAGGCTCAGCCCCCGGGTCAGGTGCTGCTCGGGGGCGAAGCGCACCTCGGCGTAGACCACGCCGTCGGCGGCCAGGTCGACGGCGCACTCCGCCGCCACCCGGTGCAGCGCGGACGCCGTCTGCATGACCGCAACGGTGTGGGTGAACGTCTCCAGATACCGTTCCAGCGACCCGCTGTCGGCCGAGGCGACGAACCATTCACCGAGCTCGACCGGGTCGGACGCGGGCAGTTGGTGCCCGATCTCGCCGGCCAGCTCCACGATGGTCGCGGGGCGCAGCCCGCCGTCCAGGTGGTCGTGCAAAAGGGCCTTCGGCGCGCGCCGGATCTCCTCGTACGTGGGTGCCATGACAGGACATTAGTCCGATCGAGGAGGATGTCGGCGTGGACCCGCGGATCGTGGCCCGGCTGCGGTGCCCGGTCTGCGCGGCGCCCCTCGCCCTGGCCGAGCTGCCGTCGCTGCGCGCCCTGCGCTGCCCGAGCGGGCACAGCTTCGACCTCGCCCGCCAGGGCTACGCGGACCTGGCGGTGGGGCGGGTCACCCACGACGGCGACACCGGCGAGATGGTCGCCGCGCGGGCCCGGGTGCAGGGCGCCGGCCACTTCGACTTCCTCACCGCGGCCCTGGTCGACGCCGCTTCCCCGGCGGAGATGGGTCTGATCGTCGACGTCGGAGCCGGCACCGGCGCGAACCTGGCCGCGCTGCTCGAACGCCGGCCCGGCGCGGTCGGCCTGGCTGTCGACGTCTCCAAGGCCGCGCTGCGCCGCGCCGCGCGGGCGCATCCGCGCCTCGGCGCGGTGCGCGCCGACGCCTGGCGCGGCCTTCCCGTCGCCGACGGCGCGGCCGCGTGCGTGCTCAACGTGTTCGCGCCGCGGGCCGGCGCCGAGTTCGCGCGGGTGCTGTCGCCCGGCGGACGCCTGATCGTGGCGACCCCGGCGCCGGACCACCTGCGTGAGCTGGGGCTCGCCCTGGGCGTGGACCCGCGTAAGGACGAACGGCTGACCGCGACGCTGGCGCCGTGGTTCGTGCGCGAAGATGAGCGTGAGCTGCGAACGACGCTGCGCCTGTCGGACGCCGACGCGGCGGCCGTCGCGGCGATGGGTCCGAGCGCGTTCCATGCCGGCGCGCCCGTGCGTGGGGGCGCTGTCACGGCGGCCGTGCGGCTCTCGGTGTGGCGGTCCGGGGAGGATTGACGCTGTGCTGGCAAGGGTTGGCCGGTGGTGCTTCCGGCGGCGGTGGTGGGTGCTGGCCGGCTGGCTCGCGGCCGTGACGGCCGGCGTGTTCGCGGCCGGGCCGGTGTTCTCCGGGCTGGCGAACGACGACCGCATCGACGACATCGAAGCCGCGCAGGCCTACGACCAGATCAGCGCGGCGAACGAGACCGGCGGCGAGGTGGTCGCGATCGTCGACGGCGTCCAACCCCGGTCCGACGCCGTGCGCGGCGTGGTCGTGGCCGCCGCCGGATCGCTGGCGGGACGCCCGGACGTGCAGGCGGTGGCCCACCCGTACGCGGCCGATCCGCGGGCCGTCGCGCTGTTCGGCCGCGACGGCGGGTCGCTCATGGTCTCGGTGACGCTGCGGGCCGGCTCCGAGTCGTCGGAGACCGCGGCGCTCGACGCCGTGCGCGACCGGTTGCACGCGCTGGCCAGCGAGCTACGGGCGGCCGGGCAGCCGGACGCGCGGGTGCGGGTCGGCGGCAACAAGCTGCTCAACCGGGAGGCCAACCAGCAGGTCCGCCGCGACCTCGAGCGGGCCGAGCTGATCTCGTTGCCGGCGACGCTCGTCGTGCTGGTGATCGTGTTCGGCGGGCTCGTCGCGGCCGGGCTGCCGGTGCTGGCCGCGATCGTGTCGGTGGCGACCGCGATGGTGGTGCTGCTGGGCTTCTCGTACGTCACCGACCTGGACCAGAACACGGTCACCGTGGTGACGCTGCTCGGGCTCGGCCTCTCGGTGGACTACGGGCTGCTGCTGGTGGCCCGGTACCGCGAGGAACTGGCGGCCGGATCCGAGCCCGTCGACGCGCTTGGCCGGGCCTGGGCGACGGCCGGGCGAACCGTGATGTTCAGCGCGCTGACCGTCGCGGCGGCCCTGGCTGGGCTGCTGATGTTCGGAATCGCGCCGCTGGCGGCGCTGGGCGCGGCCGGCGTGTCGATCGCCGTGGTGGCCATGCTGGCGGCTTTGACGTTCACGGCGGCACTGATCGGGTTCGCCCGGCGGCGGATCCGGCCACGGTCCGCCGCGCCGCGATCGTCGGCCGCGGTGCCGCCGTCGTCGGCCGCGCCGCCGTCGTCGGCCGCGGCGCCGTCGGCGGGCGCGGCGCCGTCGGCGGGCGCGGCGCGGTCGTCGGCCGGCGCGGCGCGGTCGTCGTCTTCTCGTGACGATGAGCGCGGCTTCTTCGCCGGGCTGTCCCGGCTGGTGCAGCGCCGGCCGTGGCCGGTGGCCCTGCTGGTGACCGCAGGGCTGCTGGCGGCCGGGATCCCGCTGCTGTCGGCGACGCTGCGGCTGCCCAGCCTGGAGGCGCTGCCGACGAGCATCGAGTCGGTGCAGGTGGCGCAGGCGTCGCGCACCGACTTCGGGTTCCGGTCGGCGCCCGTCGTGCAGGTGTTCGCCCGGATCGATGCGTCCGCATTGGACGCGTGGGCGGCGAGATGGGCCGGGGACCCCGCGGTTGCCGAGGTGCGCCCGGCGGTCGACCGCGGCGGCGTGGCGTCGGTTGATCTGGCCCTGCGCGGCGGCGAGCAGGACGCGGCCGCCCAGGCCCTGGTCGAGCGCCTGCGGGCAGACCGGCCCCCGGGCGGACCGTCCTGGGTGACCGGCGAGGCGGCGTTCCTGATCGACCTGCTCGACGTCCTCGAGGACGGGTTGCCGCTGGCCCTGGCGACGACGGTGCTGGCCATGGTGGTGCTGCTGTTCCTGATGACCGGCTCGCTCGTCGTGCCGGTGAAGGCGATCCTCGCGAACGTGGTGTCACTCGGGGCGACGTTCGGGGTGCTGGTGGCCGTGTTCGAGTTCGGCTACGGGTCGTCGCTGCTGGACACCCTGACGATCGGCGGGCTGTCGCCCTTCATCCTCGTGATCGTATTCGCGTTCGCGTTCGGGCTGTCCATGGACTACGAGGTGTTCCTGCTCGGCCGCATCAAGGAGTACGTCGACCGCGGCGAGGACAGCGACACGGCGGTGCGCCGCGGCCTCCAGCACACCGGCCGGATCATCACCTCGGCGGCGCTCCTGATGATCATCGTGTTCGTGTGCTTCGCGTTCGCGCAGGTCGGGCAGATCGAGGAGGTCGGGCTCGGTCTGACCGTGGCCGTGCTGATCGACGCGACAGTGGTGCGCTGCCTGCTCGTGCCCGCGACGATGACCCTGCTGGGCAGGTGGAACTGGTGGGCCCCCGCTCCCTTGAAGCGGTTGCACGCGAAGCTCGGCCTGGCCGAGGCTGGGCTGCAACCGCGATCTTGGTCTTCGACGGGTGCGGTAGCGCCCATTGAAGACCACGATTCAGAGCGTCTTCCACAACAGGCCAGCCGAGACTGACCTACCCGGCCGGCGGGGAAGACTTTCCGGCTGTGCTGCGAATGCAGCGACCGGCGACCGCGCGCTGCGCTTCCCCGCCTGGCCTGTCATGATCGCTTCGATCTTGCATTTGTGGTGCCAGAATTCGGGCATCTTTGCCCTGCTTTGACTACCTCCACAACTGCAAGATCGACGCGATCTTGTGGCGGTGAGACCCGTGCGAACGCGGAAACGCAAACTCGACCGGGCGCGACCGCGCCCGTTCGAGACCGCGATTCAGACGCTCAGGTCTATCTCTTCCCAGGCCAACGGGGCGTCGTGGTAGGGGCCGTGGAAGACCACCGCCCACTCCAACGCCCATCTACGCTGGCCGATGGCGTTGGAATCGATCTCGCCGGGCAGCGGCAGGTCGTGCCGTTCGGCCTCCAGGAACGCCCAGTCGAGGCAGTAATAGAGGTCGAGTTCCTCGGCCACCTCGACCGGGCTGCGGGGTGCGGTCAGGGTGCGGCCGCGCCACGCCGCGAACGACTCGCCCCGGGGCAGGTTCGGCAGCCGCTGCACGAGCCCGTTCGCCGACGGCCGGCGCGGGTCCAGGTCGTGGGTCAGACCCATCACCCAGCCCAGCGCGTACACGGCCTCCAGGTGGAGGGCGAAAGCGACGTGGTCGCCCTCGTCGGCGACCACGAAGTGCCACTCCGGCCGGGTGAGCCGCTCGACCAGGTGCGCGTCGAGCAGCCACTCCATGGCCGCCTCCTTGGGCAACCCGAAGCTGCGGGCCAGCACGATGTTCAGCACCGCGACCCGGGTCTCGAGTTCCGCCCGCGGCCGCAGCGACACCTCGTCGCCGGGATCCCAGACCATCGGAAAGTTGGCCGCTGGAACGGGCAGGCCGAGCTGTTCCAGCACGCGAAGGCTCGCTTCGCGGACGCGTAACGGGTCAGGCGCCGGAACAGTCATGACGAGCCCTCATACGAGAACTTTAACCATCCATCGGCACAGCGACAACGATCAACTACTCAGGGTCACGGTTGGCAAGGCCGGGTTCGAAGGCGGGCAGGCAGACCGCCACGTACTCGGTCTCGCTGTCCAACGTGGAGTAACGGACCCGCTCGCCGCGCCGGGTGACCACCGCCTGCCCGGCCGCCACGACGAGCACCCCGTCCGGATGCTCGACCCGCACCGCGCCGCGCAGCACCAGCGTCACCTCGTCGAAATCGGGCCGCTGGAACGGCTCGGTCCACCCGGGCGGCGCCACCATGTGCGCCACCGAGACGGCCTTCTCGCCGCTGTTGACCCGGCCCACGTACTCGTCGATGACCTTGCCACCGGGTACCGGGATGCGGGTCGGGGATGAGATCAGTTCAGCCATCAGACAAGTCGCTCCAGGATGAGGGGACGGGCGCCGGGCGCCTCGTCCGAGATCGTGACCGCCGCCGCAGCGAGGTCGCGAGCGTCAGGGATCCGCGACGCGTCGTCGGCCCGCAGTTCCATGAGAACGTCGCCGGCGCTCACCGCGTCGCCCGGCTTCTTCCGCAGCAGCACCCCGGCGGACGCCGACACCGGGTCCTCCTTGCGCGCCCGCCCCGCGCCCAGCCGCCAAGCGGCGACGCCGATGCCGTAGGCATCGACGGCCGCGACGTACCCGGCCCGGTCGGCCCGCACCTCCTCGACCTCCGGCGCGCGCGGCAGCGCCGCGTCGGGGTCGCCACCCTGCGCCGCGATCAGCGCGCGCCACGCGTCCATCGCGCGGCCGTCGCGCAGCGCGGCCTCCGGGTCGGCGGACACGCCGGCGGCGTCGAGCATCTCCTGCGCGAGGGCGAGCGTCAGCTCGACGACGTCCGGCGGGCCGCCGCCGGCCAGCACCTCCACCGACTCCTCGACCTCGATCGAGTGCCCGGCCGCCAGCCCCAGCGGGGTGTTCATGTCGGTGAGCAGCGCCCGCGTCACCACACCGTGCGCCCGGCCCAGGTCGACCATGGTGCGGGCCAGTTCGCGGGCGTCGCCGACGGCCTTCATGAACGCGCCCGAGCCGAACTTGACGTCGAGCACGAGCGCGGCCGTGCCCTCGGCGATCTTCTTGCTCATGATCGAGCTGGCGATCAGCGGGATCGCCTCGACGGTGCCCGTGACGTCGCGCAGCGCGTAGAGCTTGCGGTCGGCCGGCGCGAGTCCCTCGCCGGCCGCGCAGATCGCCGCGCCGACGGTCTGCAGCTGGCGCAGGAACTCGGCGTTCGACAGTTTGGTGCGGAAGCCGGGGATGGCCTCGAGCTTGTCCAGCGTGCCGCCGGTGTGGCCGAGCCCGCGGCCGGACAGCTGCGGCACGGCGGCGCCGCACGCGGCCACCAGCGGCGTGAGCGGCAGGGTGATCTTGTCGCCGACGCCGCCCGTCGAGTGCTTGTCGACGGTCGGCCGGTCCACTGTGGACAGATCGAGCCGCTCGCCGGAGGCGATCATCGCGGCGGTCCACCGGGCGATCTCCTCGCCGGTCATGCCGCGCAACAGGATGGCCATCGCGAGCGCCGACATCTGCTCGTCGGCCACCTCGCCGCGGGTGTAGGCGGCGACGACCCAGTCGATCTGGTCGTCGGACAGTTGCGCGCCGTCGCGCTTGGCCCTGATGATCTCGACGGCGTTGTGCGCGGTCATGGACGCCACTCCTCGGCGAATTCGCCCGGCCGTTCCCCCGCGCCGGCCCAGTAGGTGCGACCCTGCCCGTCGACCACCACCACCCGCGGCGTCCGGGCCCGGCCCCAGGCGACGCCGGTCGCGGCGGCCGGCCACACCGGGCCCTCCTCGATGATCGAGGCGGAGCCCTGTGGGTCGCCGGGCCGGCCGGCGCTCCAGTAACCGGTCCACACCTGCTGCCCACCCGCGACGTCCGGGTGCAGGAACACCGTGCCGCTGCCGACGCTGCCGGACAGCGCCGCCGGCACCCGGGTGGCCGGATCGGCGGCGGCCTCCGTGGCCGGGTGGCCGACGCGCCCCAGGTCGATCTCGTCGAAGGCGTGCGGCAGCAGGTCGGCCATCGTGACCGGGCCGTCGGCGTGGTCGACGAGCAGCTTCGCGCCGCCGTGCTCCCACAGCAGTTGCCGGCAGCGGCCGCACGGCATCAGCGGTTCGCCGTGCCCGTCGACGCAGGCGACCGCCACCAGGCGCCCGCCGCCGCTGGCGTGCAGCGCGGACACCAGGCCGCACTCGGCGCACAGGCCCAGCCCGTAGGAGGCGTTCTCGACGTTGCAGGCGGCGATGACCCGGCCGTCGTCGACGAGGCCGGCCACCCCCACGGGGAAGTTGGAGTACGGCGCGTACGCGCGGCGCATCGCCGCCACGGCGGCAGCGCGCAGGGCCGTCCAGTCCGGACTCATGGGCCGATCCTAGTCCCGCGCGATCTTGGACGTCTGTCGGTGCGCCAGCACCGACAGACGTCCAAGATCGCGGAAGAGCGCTACGAGCCGCGTCTGTACGGGATGCCGTCCGCCGCCGGCGGGCGCAGCCGCTGGGCCGCCAGGGCCAGCACCACGAGCGTGGTCAGGTGCGGCGCGAACTGCACGAACGGCACCGGCACCCGGTCGGTGGCGAAGTACGCCACGACGGAAAGCACAGCGATCACCACTGCCACGCCGCCGACCACGAACTTGCGCCGGTACAGCTGCCACCCGCCGACCACCAGCAGCAGCGCCCCGATCAGCAGCAGCAGCGCGTGGATCGACTCGGCGCCGCGGCGCAACTGCAGTGCGTCGGTGTACCCGAACAGCATCGAGCCCGCGGCCAGGCCGCCCGGTCGCCAGTTGCCGAAGATCATCGCCGCCAGGCCGATGTAGCCACGGCCGCCGGTCTGGCCCTCGCGGTAGATCGACGACGCGACCATCGACAGGAACGCCCCGCCCAGCCCGGCGATCGCGCCGGAGATCACGACGCCGTAGTACTTGTACAGATACACATTGACGCCGAGCGACTCCGACGCGTGCGGTGCCTCGCCGACCGACCGCAACCGCAGCCCGAACGACGTGCGCCACAGCACCCACCAGGTCAGCGGCACCAGCAGGATCGCGATGATCGTCAGCACCGAGACGTTGGTGAGCGTGCCGCGGACGATGCCGGCCAGGTCGCTGACGAGAAACCACTGCTTGCGTTCCAGCCCGCCGAGCGAGTCGACGCCGGGCACCGACACCCGCGGCGGCTGCGGAACCGACGGCGACTGATTCAACCCGCCGCCCTCCTCGTTGGCGAACGTCAACGAGGACAGGTAGCGGGCCACACCGGAGGCCAGGATCGTGATCGCCACACCGGAGACGATGTGGTCGACACCGAACGTCACCGTGGCCAACGCGTGCAGCAGACCACCCAGGGCACCGCCGATGAGGGCCGCCAACAGGCCCGCCCAGGCGCCCCAGTTGTACGCGCCGAACGCGCCGAACCACGTCCCGAAGATCATCATGCCTTCGAGGCCGATGTTCACCACGCCGGCGCGCTCGGACCACAACCCGCCGAGGCCGGCCAGGCCGATCGGCACCGCGGCCTGCAGCGCGGCCCGGGTGGCGCCGCTGGAGGTGAGGTCGTCGGCCCCGGTGATGACCCGCGCCGCGGCGAGCGCGACCAGGCCGCCGGCGACCAGCAGCAGCATGGTCGGCAGCCCGATCCCGCGCTTGCGGATCGGGGTGTCGGAACCGGTGGCGCCACCGGGCGACGGCGTGAGCAGCGTGTCCGCGGTCATGCCTCGGTCCTCCCGGTGCCGACGCCGGCGGATGCGGGAACCGTGATGGCCCCAGTCGTCTCGCCGACGCGCCTCTGCTGCACCCGCCGGGTGAGCCGGGTGGTCAACTCGTACGCGATCACGACGGCGAGCACCGTCGTGCCCTGCATGATGGTCACCGTCTCTTTCGGGATGTCGTTGAGGTCGAGGATCTGCGCCGAGCTCTCCAGCGCCCCCCACAGCACCGCACCCAGCAGCATGCCGATCGGATGGTTGCGTCCGAGCAGCGCGATCGCGATGCCGGTGAAGCCGTAGCCGCCGACGTTCTCGGCGACCGCGTGCGTCTGGCCGAACAACTCCGGCAGGCCGACCAGGCCGGCCACCGCACCGGAGAGCATCATCGTGACGACCACCATGCGCTTGGCGTCGACACCGCTGGCCACCGCCGCCGACGGGCTGAGGCCGGTGGCCCGCAGGTCGAAGCCGAAGCGGGTCCGCTCGACCATGAACCAGTAGCCGGCACCGACCAGGATCGCGATGATCCCGAACCCGTAGACCCGGGCGTTCGTGCCGGGGATCAGCAGCAGGCCCGGAATCCAGGTGTCCTTCTCCAGGATCCGGGTGGTGACCGAGTTGCTGCCCGGGGCCCGCACCCCGAGATTCTCCGTGGTCAGCAACCAGGCGAAGAGGCCACCGGCGATGAAGTTCAGCATGATCGTCGAGATCACCTCGCTGACGCCGCGGGTGACCTTGAGGAAGCCGGCGATCGACGCCCAGGCGGCCCCGACCAGCATCGCCACGACGATCATCAGGACGATCTTGATGACGCCGGGCACGCTGCCCATGAACGACGCGCCGCCCAGAGCGCCCGCGAACAGCACGGCGAGCCGGTACTGGCCGTCGACGCCGATGTTGAACAGGCCCATCCGGAACCCGATCGCGGCGGCTATCGCGGCGAAGTAGTAGTACACCGCCTTGTTCAGAATGCTGTTGATCGTGTCTGGACGGGTGCCGTACTCGTACATCGACTGGAACGTGCTGAACACCTCGTTGCCGCCGAGGCTCAGCACCAGCGCCGAGACGAGCACCGCGATCAGCAGCGCACCGATCGGCGCCACGATCGGCGGGAGGATCCGCACCGGATCGAACCGGCCCTTCATTCCGCAACCCCCTTGCTCGGATCCTCGCCGCGGTGTGGCCCGCCCGGCGATTCCGCGGGACCTGATTGCGGCTCCGCCACAGAACCTGCTCGCGGCTCCGCCACAGAACCTGATTGCGGCTCCGCCGCGCCGGTCATCGCGAGGCCCAACTGCTCCGGCGTCACGGTCGCCGGGTCGGCCGCGGCCACGAACCGGCCCCGGTAGATGACGCGCAGGGTGTCGGACAGGCCGATCAACTCGTCGAGGTCGGCTGAGATGAGCAGCACCCCCATGCCGTCACGGCGCGCCTGCCGGATGTGGTCCCAGATCGCGGCCTGGGCACCGACGTCGACGCCGCGCGTCGGGTGCGCGGCGATCAGCACCTTCGGGTGGTGGCTCATCTCCCGTCCGACGATCAGCTTCTGCTGGTTGCCGCCGGACAGCGCGCCCGCCGACACCTCAATGCCGGGCGTGCGGACGTCGTAGGCGGCGACGATGCGGGTGGTGTCGCGGCGGGCGCCGGCCCGGTTGAGCAGGAACCCGGTGGAGTTGGGTTTCTCGGTCTGGTGGCCGAGCATCCGGTTCTCCCACAGCGTGGCGTCCAGCAGCAGGCCGTGCCGTTGCCGGTCCTCCGGGATGTAGCCGATCCCGGCCTCGCGGCGCTGCCGGGTGGCCCAGCTGTCGATGTCGGTGCCGGCGAGCACCACCGAGCCGGTCGACTCGCGCATGCCCATGATCGCTTCGACGAGTTCGGCCTGGCCGTTGCCCTCGACGCCGGCGATGCCGAGCACCTCGCCGCGGCGGATGTCGAGGCTCACGTCGTCGATCAGGGTGCGGCCGGTCGCCGTGTGGACGGACAGGTCGCGCACCCGCAGCACGACGTCGTCGGTGACGGTGGACTCGCGGGTCTCCGGGCTGGGCAGCTCGCTGCCGACCATCAGCGTGGCGAGCTGCCGGGCGGTGACCTCGCCCGGCAGCACCGAGGCGACCGTGGTGCCGCGGCGGATCACGGTGATCGCGTCGGCGACCGAGAGCACCTCGTGCAGCTTGTGCGAGATGAAGATGATGGTGAGCCCCTCGCGGGTGAGCTGGCGCAGGTTGCCGAACAGCTCGTCGACCTCCTGCGGCACGAGCACCGCGGTCGGCTCGTCCAGGATGAGGATGCGGGCGCCCCGGTAGAGCACCTTGATGATCTCGACCCGCTGCCGGTCGCCGACGCCCAGCTCCTCGACCAGCGCGTCCGGGTCGACGCCGAGCCCGTACTGCCGGGAGATGTCGCGGATCTTCGCGGCCGCCCGGGATCCGATGCCGGCCACCTTCTCGGCGCCGAGCGTCACGTTCTCCAGGACGGTGAGGTTGTCGGCCAGCATGAAGTGCTGGTGGACCATGCCGATGCCGGCGGCGATGGCGTGCTGCGGCGTGGTCAGGTGGGCCACCCGGCCGTCGATGAGGATTTCGCCCTCGTCCGGGCGGTACATCCCGTACAGGATCTTCATGAGGGTCGACTTGCCGGCGCCGTTCTCGCCAACGATCGCGTGGACCGTGCCCCTGTCGACCTTCAGGTGGATGTCGGAGTTGGCCACCACACCCGGGAACCGCTTGGTGATTCCGCGCAGTTCGACGGCGGGCGACGCCCCGGCGCCGGCGGGCCCGGCAGTGCCGGCGGGTTCGGCCATCTGTCACTCCTCGGTGCGAAGCGGGAGTAGGCGCCGACCCGGGTCCCCGGGCCGGGGAACGCAGATGCGATCGGCGGGGGGCCGGTGGCCCCCCGCCGTCACGAACCCGCGGGACTAGCTCGTCGGCACCTTGATGGAGCCGTCGATGATCTTCTTCTTGAAGTCCTCGAGCTGGGTCTTGATGTCGTCGATCTTGCCACCGGACGTCGAGTAGCCCACGCCGTCCTTCGCCAGGTCGAACACCGTCGGGCCGGCGGTGAAGCTGCCGGCGGCCTGACCCTTGATGAACTCGTAGACGGCCACGTCGACGCGCTTGAG
>Ga0070683_100002883_pt1 | contig 13775 bp, 10 predicted proteins | sample KBSC713LmetaG_FD_64662 | JGI IMG/M metagenome (GOLD analysis project Ga0070683, IMG submission 64662) | Corn rhizosphere microbial communities from Kellogg Biological Station, Michigan, USA - KBS C7.1-3L metaG | ecosystem: Host-associated > Plants > Roots > Rhizosphere ...
GCCGATGGTCTGCTGGAGGTCACGGATGCGCCGCCGGGGACCGTTGTGCGCTACACGCTCGACGGTACGGATCCGACACGGGATGCTGGTGTGTGGATCGAGCCGGTCGACGTCCCCGCCGGGTACACCGTCAAAGCGCGTGCGTTCGCTGCGGATCACACGGCGGTCGGGACACAGGTCGAATGGGCTTCGCGCGCGAAGGGCGAGCGCCTCGCGTCGACACTCGTGCCCGTCACGCAAGGAAGAGACTGGCGCGTGTATGACTGGCCGGCGCGCCACGCGGCCGCCGTCGCGCTGATGCGCGAACGGCAGCCCGAGATTGTCCTGCTGGGGGATTCCATTACGCACTTCTGGGGTGGCGAACCCAGCGGCGACCAGGTTGGCGGTCGGAGGACTGCGCCGGAGGTCTGGGATCGGTTCTTCGCGACACGTCGCGTCGTAAATCTCGGCTACGGCTGGGATCGCACTGAGAACGTTCTCTGGCGGCTGCGCCACGGCGAATTCGACCACGTGTCGCCGAAGGTTGTGGTCGTGATGATCGGGACGAACAACATCCCGCTGAACACGCCGGTCGAGATCGCGGCCGGTATCGCGGCCATCTGCGACGAGATCCACCAGCGGTCACCGACGAGCCGCATCCTGCTGCTGGGCATCTTTCCCCGTGGCGAAAGGCCGGACGCCAATCGCGCCACGATCGACGCGGTGAATCAGCGGATTGCCAGATTCGACGGGCGGGACGGAGCCGTCACGTATCTGGACATCGGCGACAGGTTTCTTGCCGCCGATCGGTCGATTTCCAAAGACCTCATGTACGATTTCCTGCATCCCACCGCGAAGGGATACGAAGTCTGGGCCACCGCGATGGAACCGACGCTGACACGCCTCCTGTCCCGCTGAGTAGGGGCGCAAGCGGTCTCATGAACGGCTCACGTCCCTCGCTTTGCAGGCGTCCGGCCTCCGAATCGGTGCACAAACATGTGGGTCGGACGGATTCCATTTCTTCCACGGCTGTGGCCGATCCTGTTTCTTTTGCTGCCGACTTTCGCTGCAGGATGCGGCGGCTCCGCGACGACCAGCGTCAGCGCTCCGACTTCCACCAAGTGCGCAGTAACCATCAGCAACAGCACACCGGAGATTCCCGCGTCCGGGGGCAACGGCACGGTGGCGGTGAATACCGAACGCGATTGCACGTGGGCGGCGAGCGCTCAGGATTCATGGATCACCCTGACGACGGCGAGTGGCCAGGGGGCCGCGAATGTCGGATATGCGGTGCAAGCCAACCCGAATGGGACGCGACGACAAGGGCACGTCGTCGTTTCCCAGCAATCCGCCGAGGTGAGCCAGGCAGCGGCGCCCTGCCAGTACAGCCTTTCGCCATCGTCCGCAGACGCGCCCGCTGCGCAGACTGAACTTTCCGTCGCGCTGACAGCGACGCCAGGCTGTTCGTGGAACGTTCACAGCAACAATGACTGGATCGGCAGCTCGACCCCGGGTTCGGGCACTGGGAGCGCCACGCTCCGCGTTGTGGTGGGAGCGAATACGACGGCTGCACGAATTGGTACGGTCACGATTGGAGATGCGACATTCCGCGTGAACCAGGCCGCAGCCAACGGTCCAGCACCGGTGCCGACTCCGCCGCCTGCACCGCCGCCGTCCCCAACACCGGTACCGGCACCGCCCCCCACGCCCGCGCCTACGCCCACGCCTACGCCCACGCCTGCCCCTACGCCCACGCCCACTCCGACTCCGACGCCGACACCTACTCCAACCTGCACCTATGGCGTCGCACCAACACGAATTCCAATCGACGCTTCGGGTGGCCAGCGGTCCGTCACCGTTGAGGTACGGCAGGGCTGTCGATGGAATGCGACGACCGGCGCGAGCTGGATCAATGTGGCGCCCGGATCCGGCTCGGGCAACGGCTCGATCACGCTGAGCGTCGGCGTGAATTCAGGACTCGCTCGGACGGGCACCGTCACCGTGGCCTCACAGACGGTCTCCATCGAGCAGGGCGCGACAGCTCCTTGCACCTACGCGATCAAACCCGGTTCCTACAACGCCGGTAAAGGCCCCGACACCATCAATGTCAACGTGACCGCGGGAACCGGCTGCGCGTGGACCACTCGAAGCGATGCGGCGTGGGTAACGATCGAGTCAAGCGGCAACGGATCAGGCAACGGCAACGTACGGCTATCCATTCCGGCCAACCCCTCAGCCGAGCGCAGCACCGTCCTCACCATCGCCGACCAACCCTTCAACCTGCATCAGGACGGCGCCTGTTCGTACAGCCTCAAGCCGAACCACTATCGCGCCGGCAAACGTCCTGACGACGTGACGATCGACGTGAACACGGATGCCGGTTGCAGCTGGACGGCGAGCAGCACGGTGAACTGGGTGACCGTCGCCGAAGGCGCGAGCGGAACAGGCAAGGGCAAGGTCCGCCTGCTCGTCGCTCCGAACGACGGCCCTTCACGGACCGTCGTCCTGACAATCGCCGGGGAGCCATTTGAGCTCAAACAGGATGGACGGGATTGATGAGAAGTCCCCATCAGCGAAGCGGTGACAGCCTGCCGCTTCCTCCTTTGCCAGCGCCTACCAGTTCACGCGCACGCCGAAACGGACGACTCGGGGGGCGACGATAGCCTGGATCTGATTCGCGTTACCGGGGCTCGTGGCGGACCCGGTATTCTGGGTCCCGCGGATCGCCTGAACCGTGTCGGAATTCGCCACGTTGAACACGTCCAGCGACGGGACGAAGTGGATGGTGCTCACGCGCACCGGGCGCTCGACGTGGAAGTCGAGGTTCTGGTAGTTCGGGAGGCGCTGATCACCGACCTTGTCCAACACGATGAACACCGTCCCTGCGCCGAAGGCGCGGCTGGGACTCTGGATACCCTGCTCGAACGGGTATCCCTGCCGGGCATTGTAGAAAGCCGACACGTTGATATCGTACGGCAGCTGATAGACGCCGCTGATCTTGTACAGCCATTTCGCATTGATGTAGACGTTGCCAATGCCGCTGCCGCTCGTCAGATAGTCGTACTGACCGCCGTTCCGCACGTCGCGGTTGGTCGGATCTTCCGAGATCGGAATCGTGCCGCTCGTGCCGCTCGACTGATTGGCCGCGCCCGGGAAGGAGCCGAAGTGCACTGGCGTGCTGTTGTACGAGAAGCTCGTGTTCATCATCCAATGGTTCGACATCCGCTTACGACCGGTCAGCTCGATACCGTTGAACGTGCGGTTGTACCCTGGGATGTTCGTTTCGAGGATGACGGTCGGTTGCTGGAACGTGGGCTCGTAGTAAATCACGGTCGGACAGGTTGCCGCTGCAGAGCGAAGTCCGTCGTCGCCGGGACACGCGTTGGCGGCCGGGGTGAAGCTCTTCTGGATCCAGTCGTCCGAGGTGAATCCGACACGATCATTCCATTGGAAGTTCGTGTATCTGCGCCAGACATAACTCGCCCCGATTGCGAACCCAGCGCCAATCTCCCTGTCGGCGCCGACGATCACCTCGTCCGTCGTGTCATTCTTGAGGTTGGAGTCGACGGAGTTTGCCGACTTGGTGTTCGCGGGGTTTGCGGCGGACCAGTTGGTGCTCGCTGACAGCGGGTTCGCGCTCAGCGCGATCTCCCCGTCGTCCGCGGTGCCGTTCTTGTTCGTATCGGTCCACGGATACCGAAGCGTCGTCGTCCCGACTGGATTGATTGCGCCCGCGACGCCACCGTTACCCACCTGCCCGTAGTAGCGCGCGTAGTTGGCTCGTGCGATCGTCCTGCCGTCGCCAGTCAGGTTGTAAGTGAAGCCGACGCGCGGCGAAAAATTGTTGAAGGCCACACCCGGGTCTGCGCCGGGGAACTCGATGGCCGGGAGCCACTGGCCGCCGAGCGGATTCGCCGCAATGTTCGCGGCGCCGGCCTTGTCCTTCGTGTGATCGTACCGGACACCCAACTGCATCGTCAGGCGCCCGTGCGTGACGGTGTCCTGGGCGTACGCCGAGTAATTCACCAGGTCGTAGACGGTGTAGCCGTCACGCGTGAGATCCACCTGACATCCTGTCGTAGACAGGGAGCAGTCGTCGTCGATCGAATTCGGATATCGTACCGTGGCGAACCCGCCCGTGTGGTTGATCGAGGTGGTGTTCGAATCCCTCCAGTAGCCACCGACCTTGAATGCGTGATCGGCGCCGAAAACACCCGGCAGGAAATAGCTGGAATTGACGGTGACGCTGTTCACAGGCCGGATGAACACGCTTTCCGCACCTGAGCGGCCGTTGAGCCCAGTCGCGACGATCAGCGTCGGCTGGACGTCACGAAGCTCCGGCGAGTGGAACCCGAGCACGAAGTTGTTGCCGACATGTGCGTACTGCACGTCAAGGAGCAGCCGATCGCTGACGACCCACTGGTTGCCGAACTTGTACGTCGGATTAGGGCCGGTGTTCCACCAGTGCTTGCCGAAGCTTGCGTCAACAGCTCCCTGAGGAGTGGTCGTCTCAATGGGGTGCAGGTCGTCCGCGCCGCGCGCGTTGCGCTCCTTCTTGGCGAAGTTGTTGAAGAGACTCAACCGGTTCCCCTTGAACAACTGCACCTCACCCTTCAGGTTCGTCGTCTCCAGAAGCGTCCGGTCGGTGTTCAGGCACGCGTTGACGTCGCTGATGGATGCGGCGAGCGCCACGGACGTGGTCTTGAAGGCCTGGCATTCCGGCGTTGGCTGGTAGAAGCCGACGACGCCGACATCGACCGTCTGTTTCCCGATGCTGCCCCACACCCACGCGCGTCCGGTCTTGATCGGACCGCCCGCCTCGACGCCGTAGTCTTTGACGTTCTGGATGGGGTTGCCGGAGGTCGCGCCCTGCTTCCGCAGATCGTCGCCAATGTTGTTTGACTCGAATTTCTCGTCAGTCACGTAGAAGCGAGAGGAACCTCGGAACCTGTCGGACCCGCTCTTGGTCACCAGGTTGATCCCGACGCCGCCGGTCTGCTGGGTAACGTCTACACCACCGGTGTTAATCGTGATCTCCTGGAACGCGTCGAAGTCGTAGTAGCTCGGCGAGGCTCCGGTCGCGGACATATCCGTGATGTCTACGCCGTCGAGCGACCACTTGTTGTTGGTCGTGTTGCCGCCGCGCGAGACATAGTTCGACTGCTGCCCCGACATGTTGCCGCCGATGTTCTCGCGGTCCATCGCGATGCCCGCTGTCTGCTGGAGGATGACCCACGGATCGCGAGCCGACGGAATGCCCTGCAGCATTTCGGTCGTGAACGTCTGCTTCGTTCCGACTTCCTTCGTGTCAACGATCGGGCTTTGACCTGTGACGGTCACGGTTTCCTGAAGGGCCGTCACGCCAAGCTGCGTGCTCACGTTCGCATTGAAGCCGACCGTGATCTGGATCCCTTCTTTCACAATGGACTTGAAGCCGAGAAGCTCGAACTTCACCGTATAGGTGCCGACGTCGAGCCGAGAAAATTGAAAGGAGCCGGTTTCGCTGGTGGTCGCCGTCAGCGGCTGCAGCAGCACCGGACTGGTGATGGTGACCGTGGCGCCGGGGAGCACAGCACCCGACTCGTCCGTCACCTTGCCAAAGATCTCGCCCGTCTGGTTCTGGGCCCACGCCGACGACAGGCCGACGGAGAGCGCCAGCGCCGGAAGCATGGCGGTCAAACGTAACCTCATCTGGTCCTCCGTAAAAAAACTTGGGCCTCGCGATTTCGGGTGGGGACCAGCAGCAGTAGACGTGCCAGCAGTCGCGTTCAGGTTGTGGCGAATTGGCCCATTTGGGGGAACAGCGGTAATCAGGCCGGGACGAATGACTTACATCATGGGTTGATCCCCAGTTGTTGTTTCGTAGGGCTCGAGTGGGGCTCAATCGCCTGTATTCGTATCGAACAACTGGGTCGGTGGATCAGACGATCGCGGAGCATTTCGGACGCAAACGATCAGCCGGATGAATTCTTCAATCGATCGGGAGGCCCCCACCGCGACGAATCGACAATAGCTCTTCTGGAGCGTGATCGACTTGAAGGGTCGTGTGTCCGATCGTGAAGCGATCCTTCAGCATCTGCTCGAGGGTGCGCCGCACCGCGTGGCAATCGGCACCACGAGCCACAAGGACGTGCGCCGTCAGGAGCGCATGTCCCGGCGCAAGTTCCCACACGTGCAGGTCGTGCACCTCCTTGACATGCGTGCCGTGCGCCATCGCCATGCCGACCTGAGTAGGGCTCAATCCTTCAGGCGCCCCCTCCAGGAGGACGCGGATGGCTTTTCGCTGAAGCTTGAACCCCGATTGGAACATCAGCGCTGCCACCACCAGCGAAGCAATCGCGTCGGCGCGATCGAAGCCGGTAAATACGATGACAAGGCCCGCGATCAGCGTGCCGATAAACGCATATAAATCGGTGATGATGTGCTGAAAGCTCCCCTCAACATTCAGGCTCTGCCGATTTGCCTTCGCCAGGATCCAGGCGGCGGCGATGTTCACGCCCACGCCCACGGCCGCGACGACGGTCACGAGGACGCCGGCGACATCAGGCGGAGTGATCAGCCGCCAGATCGCCTCGTACGTCACCAGCACCCCGAGGACGAGGAGTACCGCGCTGTTGGCCTGGCCGCTCAGCACTTCTGCGCGCCGGCGGCCATAGGTCAGTCTCTCGCCACCCGGACGCTGAACGAACCAGATGACGACGAGCGACAGAGCAAGCGCGCCGGCGTCCGTGAGCATATGGGCCGCATCGGACAGCAGTGCGAGCGAGTGCGCGACGATGCCGATGACAATCTCGAACGCCATGAACCCGACGATCAGCACTAAAGCGATCGTCAGGTAGCGACGATCGGCGTCAGCGCTGACGCTATGGGAATGGCCTGCGTGGTCATGATGCGGGCCTGCGTGATCGTGCTGGTGATCGCTCATATGGGCCTTGAAGAAGCAGATGGCAGCCGTATTCGAGGCGCTCCGGCAGTAACGATCCCAGCCCTGCGAATCGTGCGCCGACCGTCAACGCGCGGCTCAGCCGGCTCGGCGCGCCGCCGGCAGCCTGCCGCCAGCGACCGCTCGTACCAGTGCCTGGTGATCCGCTTCGATTTGATCAGCATAGCCGCGCGCAAACTGACGCATCGCCTCATCCAGGCGGCTCGACGATCCGACATAGCCAGCAATCATTGATGCGCCGCTCGTCCGCGCATGTCCCTTGGCGAGCAGATGACCCAAAATCTGCGCGTAGTCCGTCAGCGCTCCGGTGTTGAGCGTGTCGAACGGGATCGCGCCCTTCATGTCGCGGAACTGCCGGACGAAGTACGACCGGTTCTCGATCGTCGTCCAGCCCAGGAGCGGATCGCTCACCGTCTGCACCTCCTGCTGATACTCGACGACTCGCTGTCCCTGATGGGCGTGCCGCGGCACGTCACCGTGCATGTAGGGAGCCACTACCGACCGGCGCGCCTCCTTCAACTGCAGAAAGAGGACGTCTCCCGGCGTGCTTCCTTCCAGCAGCGCGACGTAGCTTCGCAGTCCGACGCTGCTGACACCGACGACTTTGTGAGCCACGTCGACCAGCGTGTAGCCGCCAACCACGCGGCGCCAGTGAGACGTGAGCGTGTTCAGGTAGTCGTCGATGGCCGCGCCAATCCGCTGGAACGCTGCTTTTGGGAGCCGGGTGATCAGCGGTGGCTTGTCGACAATGTGACGGCGGCCGCCGAGTTGGGTCGTGAATCGCGGCAGTGCGCGGTCGCTCGTTCGACTGCGCGCCAGCCTCTCGGCGCGAGCGATCGTTGCCCGTAACGAGGTGCCGGCCACGGTGCTGTGCAGGAGTCGCACGTCCATGCGCTGAAACGAACGCGACAGCAGCGGTTGATTCGCCAGCAGGCGCATCGAATACCGGTAGGCGGCCACGCACGACATCACGGCGTCATCACACTGCGAACCCCGCATGCCACTTTGTCGTCCCGCGACACAAATGCTGGTGACCAGCCGCCGCAGGTCCCATTCCCATGGACCGGGATGCGCCTCGTCGAAGTCGTTGATGTCCAGGACCAGGTCGCGTTCTGGTGAGGCGTAGAACCCGAAGTTTCCGAGGTGAGCATCGCCGCAAATGACCGGGCTGATGCCTGTCGCGGGGAGGCGCGCCAGATCCTGGGCCATCACGTTGGCGCTGCCCCGGAGAAATCCGTACGGTGAGGCGACCATTCGCGCGATCCGGATCGGAATGAGGGAGGCGACTCGTCCGACGTGGGCCCTCTCGATCAAAGCGATCGGATCGGGCCTGTTGGCGAAGACCCGCCACTCACCGAGCGAGCGTCGTGAGACCTGCTGCCGCAGCTGGCGACCGAGCTCGAAACGCTTGATCCGCGAAATCGGTCGAACGCGGACCGACCGATAGGCTCGGCTGTCCTCACCCGGCAGCGCTGAATAGGTGCTCAGCTTCGTCGCCACGTCGGACGTCCGGTCCTTCTGGATGGACGGAATGTTCGCCTGAGTGCGTGAAGGTTGGCGGCATCGACCACCATCGCGGCAATTGTAGCCGCGATCGCGACCTACCGACTTCGTTCCATATGTCGGCGGCTCGCGCGGACTAATCCTCGCGCACGATCACGAATGAACCCGGTCGCGCCGCGGGGCGCACCACCCAACCCGAGTTCAGCGTCACGCTCCATCCCTCCCCTTGCAGCGTGGTCCCTTCGAGCGGTCCGCTAACCGGTACGGACAATGTGGACCCATCGGCAGCGCGCAAGACGCCGTGGTTGGCGTTGAGACGCCCCCATCGAGCGGAAAGGGTGAAGTTGTGAAAAAACACTGTGCCGACACCGGGAATGCCGACACTACCGGTGGTGTCGCTGCTCCCGCTCCCCGGTGCAGGCATCGTCAGCACCGGCCCATCAACGAAGCGACGACGCAACTCGGCGACACGGACCGCGGCTTGTGGCCCGCGTTCCCGTTGCCTGGTCAACGATCACCATCGGACCACAGGGCGACACACCCCACAGCCGGCCCGCGTCTCGCTCACAGAGATTCGTGGCCTCATCGAAATAGCGCCTGGCGATCTCTGGTCGGACTTGCGCCCCGGCCGCCGTCGCGGCGACTAGCAGCATGAGGGCGAAGAGCGCGTTGAGATCGTATCGAGTCGACATCTCCTCTCCGCCAGGGGCCTTTTCCCAGAGCCGTGTTATGCCCACCCTGGGGATTGCTTGAGGGCACCAGCCCCGGTCAGCATAACCCTCCGGGCCGGGATGCTCGATAATGAATGGGTGTCCGTCATGCCCCAGGCGATGATTGCGCGGGCCGCATTCCGGCCGACGCGCATCCGAGTCCGGCGCGCGCGCCGCTCGGCCGCCTCGCGCCCAGGGCGACGCCCGTTCATGCAGGTCGCCTCGTTGGCCGTCCGGTTCATCGTCGGAACGGTCTTGCTGGTGATCGTGTGGGCGACCGTGAACTGGATTGTGCAGGTAGTCCGAAAGCCCAGCGAGATGTTCGTCGCCGTCAGCGGCTCGTTTGCCAAGGTGCCAGCGCAGACGTGGCGGGAATATGGCGCGCTCTTCAACGAGCACTCCACGCCGGTCATCACCCCGGATTTGCTGGCCGCGCTAGCCCAGGTGGAGAGCAGCGGCAACCCGGTAGCACGCACCTATTGGCGGTGGCGGTTCAGCTGGAACCCGTTCGAGATATACGGACCAGCCTCGAGTGCCGTCGGGATGTTTCAGGTCACCGACGGAACGTTCGCAGAGGCCCGGCGCTATTGCATTCACGATCACGTCGTCGTCGAGGACGGCCCCTGGAATGACCCGCACTCCTGCTGGTTCAACGCGTTCTACACACGTGTGATGCCTGCTCATTCTGTGGAGATGACCGCCGCGCTGCTGGATCGCACGGTCGCGCGCATCCTCGCCAGCAACCGCATGACGACCGCCTCGCTGCAGCAGCGGCAGAACCTGGCGGCGGTTATCCATTTGTGCGGAGATGGCGCCGGTGACGGATACGCGCGCCGGGGCTTCCGATTCAGTAGCGGCCAGCGATGCGGCGACCACGATCCCCGGCGGTACCTTGCACAAGTCAACGCGCTGAAGCGTCAATTCGTTCGGCTGGCTGCAACTGACTGACGCCTCTATGGTGATTAGCAGAACGAGCCTGTCGCAGACAGTCGACCGCCTCAACGCAGCGCAATTCGATGGCCGCACGCTCCCTGCGACCGAACGCGGTGAAGTGGCACGATGGATCGCTGCGCGTCAGGGGCTTTCCGGAGCCTATGGAGGGACTTTCGCCGGGTTCCCCAGCGAGCGCTCGAGAGGGATTGTTCTTTTTACCGGCGAGCGGATCGCGTCGGCTTCCGCGCGTCACATTCTCGGCGAGGAGACATCGCGTGCATTGCGGCTGCTGCGAGTGCGGGATCGCAGCGTCACAGGCGCGCTAGAAGCAGCGGACGCCGGCTTGATGCGATGTCTCGCGCGCGCAGCTGCGGATCCGCGCAACCGGAATCCAGGCCTGTATTGCTGCGGGAAGTGCAGCGTCGGCCTCTGGAGGAATCTGCTCGCCGGCGGTCTGGATCGCCGCCAGGAACGATTGCAGCGCGGCGCGTTGCATCTGCGATCGACGCGCGATGGCGAGTATGGCTGGCGGAGATTTCCTTTCTGGTACACGGTGCTCGCCCTGATGGAGATGGACACGGCCGAAGCGAAGACGGAGTTGAGGTACGCCGCGCCTGCTCTCGAACGCACCGCGGCCCGTCCTGCCGCATCAGCCGCTTACGCGCGGCGCCGCCAGCAGCTGGCAGCTCGCGCGCTCGACCGGCTCTAATCGCTGCTCACTGACTCATTGAGCGCAGCCGCTCGTCGCCGCTGGCCTGATGCCGCTCGCGTTCTTCTTCGCCAATCTAACCGGCTGGACAATCTCTGAGAGCTCGCCATTGCCCGTCAACTGGCAGTAGAGTGTCTCCGTGACCACGACGACCTGGATGCCACGATGGCGGTGGGTGTTGCTCACCGCCGTGGGTCTGGCCCTCTCCTCCACCCTTCAGGCCCATCGAATGGTCGCCTTGGGGGTCCGACCGCCGTCGGTCATCCCGACCGGTCGGCTGTTAGCGTTGAACGGGGTGCTGTGGCTGGCGCCAGCGGCGATGACCCCCGCCGTGTTCAGGCTCATCGATTGGTTGTCTCGACGAAATGCAACGTGGACTCGTTCGCTCGCCTACCATGCCGTGGCGACCGCCGCATTTTCCATTCTCCACGGTGCCGCCCTCTTTGCGGTGCACGTGACCCTTTGGGGCCTCCAGGGAGAGCTGACCACAGTTCGATGGCTCTCCGCGGCGCAAAGCGAATACCTCGGCAACATGAATTTCAGCTTCGCAACCTACGCGTCGATCGCGGCGCTCGGCTACGCGCTGGAGTTCCGGCATTCGGTCCATCAGCGCGCCCTCGACCTCGCGAAGCTCGAAACACAACTTGCCGAGGAGCGGCTCGGCGCTCTGTCCGGGGAACTGCGGCCGGAGTTTCTGTATGGTTCGCTCGAGACCGTGTCCAAACTGGTCCACACCAATCCTGACGCAGCGGATCGCATCATCAGCAAGCTGGCCGATTTCCTGAGGCTCATTCTCAATCGATCCGGCACCATCGTGGGCCCACTCCAGGACGAGCTCGAGTGCGTCGAGCGGTACATCGAGATCGAGCAGGTGCGGCAAGGCCCCGGGTTGTCGGTCACGCTCGATATCGATCCGGATACGTTGGACGCGCAGTTCCCTTCGATGACGCTTCACAACCTGGTCGACATCGTGCTCGATTCTTCCTCGAGGCCGGCGTCTCTCCTCACAACAGCGCTGACCATTGAATCCAGTCATCGCCAGGGGAGTCTGTACATTCGAGTCAAAGGGATTTTCGAAGGGGCTCGTGCGTCGGGCGCAGGTGCGCCCACGCGCATCGGTGTCGTGCGGGAGCGGCTTGAGGCGCTGTATGGCGAGCGCCACGAGGTCGGCATGACGATGGACGAACGGACATCGGCGGCCTGGATCACTGTCCCCTTTTCGGCAGCGATGGCAACCGACTGAGGCGCTGGAGGCCGCGGATCCCGCGGCGCATGGTCTGGAGGACGACGAGATGCGATTCGGACAGTTGTGGCGCAATGTCTCCCGGCTGCTCGCACTACTGACTGTTGTGGCAGGTCTGTCGCTCGCGACTTTCGCGCAGCAGCCAGCGCCTGGCACGCAGCAACCAGCAAGCGCGCAAGCACCGCCTGCCCCGCAAGGAACGGCCCCAGCGAATCCACCTGCGGGTCCGCCGCCGAATCCGAATGCGGCTGCCAGCGCGGCGGATCACAAAAACATGCTGGAGCAGCTCGGAATCAAGACGCTGCGTCCCGGGCCCAGCGGAAACGAGTCAGCGCCCAACCACGCCAACTACGACGAGGCGACAGCGAATCCGTACCCGAAACTTCCCGATCCCCTGACGCTCAAGAACGGCAAGCAGGTCAAGACCGCGGACGTGTGGTGGAAGCAGCGCCGGCCGGAGATCGTCGAAGACTTCGATCGCGAAGTGCTCGGACGGGTACCCAAGAACGTCCCCAAGGTCGGGTGGCGGGTCAACCGCACAGAGTCGTTCGAGGTCGGCGGACGCCCAGTCGTCGGCAAGGAATTGATTGGTGCTGTGGACAACGCGGCGTTTCCCGAGATCACTGTAGAAATCCAGATGACGGTCGTCACCCCCGCAAACGCGACGAAGCCGGTGCCGGTCATGATGATGTTCGGCGGCCGATCCGGAATGCCGCCAGCACCCGGCACCCCACCTCCACCGGCGCGCGGTTTCGGTCCGGGTCGCGGTCCGGGAGCGGGAGCCCCAGGCGCCGCACCGGTGCCTCCTCCCGATCCTCCGGCGACGGAACAACTGATCGCCGACGGATGGGGATACGCGACGATCAACCCCGGCAGCATCCAGGCCGATAACGGCGCCGGTCTCACCAAGGGCATCATCGGCCTCGTCAACAAGGGGCAGTTTCGGCATCCGGATGACTGGGGATCGCTGCGCGCCTGGGCGTGGGGCGCTTCGCGCGGCCTCGACTACCTCGAGACCGACAAGGCCGTAGACGCGAAGAAGGTCGGAATCGAAGGCGTCTCGCGCTTCGGCAAAGCGGCGCTCGTCACGATGGCCTACGACCAGCGATTCGCGGTCGTCCTCATCGGCTCGTCCGGCGAAGGCGGCGCGAAGCTGCATCGCCGCAACTGGGGCGAAGCCGTCGAGAACCTCACGGGCTCGGGCGAGTATCACTGGATGGCGGGAAACTTCCTGAAGTACGGAACGGAAGAATCATCGTTCGGCAAGAAGACGGCTGGCGACATTCCGGTAGACGCGCACGAGTTGCTCGCGCTCTGCGCGCCGCGGTTGACGTTCGTCAGCTACGGCGTGCCCGAGCGCGGCGACGCGAAGTGGCTCGATCATCAGGGCAGCTACATGGCCGCGGTAGCGGCGCAGCCGGTCTTCCGGCTGCTCGGCGCGAAGGGCCTCGGCGTCTCAGACGACTACAAGACTGAGAAGATGCCCGCGGTGAACGTCAGCCTGCTCGATGGCCAGCTCGCGTGGCGTCAGCACGATGGCGGCCACACCGACGGCCCCAACTGGAAGTACTTCATTCCGTGGGCAGACAAATTCCTGAACCACTCGTCGTCGGTGACGGTCGGATCGAAATAGTAAAACGAGAGAAACGGGAGAAAAGATGTCTCACGTTTCTCCAGTTTCTCCTGTGATTTGTTGCTAGTGGTGCGCGCGACAGGGGAACCGTCGGTGCCGGAGTTGACATCAGTCTTACAACA
>Ga0070683_100002885_pt1 | contig 13772 bp, 12 predicted proteins | sample KBSC713LmetaG_FD_64662 | JGI IMG/M metagenome (GOLD analysis project Ga0070683, IMG submission 64662) | Corn rhizosphere microbial communities from Kellogg Biological Station, Michigan, USA - KBS C7.1-3L metaG | ecosystem: Host-associated > Plants > Roots > Rhizosphere ...
ATGGTTGGTGAAGGCGTTTTGTTTGAATGTTTACAAAACGAAAATGTATGTGAGGTATTAATAGTTAACCGAAGGAATTATCAGTTGAATCATCCAAAATTAAAGCAGCTTATAGTTTCTGATTTTTTTCGTTTAGATAAATTCGGTGACAACATTAAAGGTTATGATGGTTGCTTTTTTTGTGCAGGAATCAGCTCTGTAGGAATGAACGAAGAAAAATACACACACATTACTTATGATACTACACTGACTTTTGCCAAAACTTTTCTTTCCTTTAATCCAGGCTCTGTATTTACCTATGTATCCGGAAGACATACAAATAGCTCGGAAAGAGGAAGATTAATGTGGGCAAGAGTGAAAGGTAAAAACTGAAAATGACTTAATGAACTTAGGTTTCAGAGGACAGTATAATTTTCGGCCAGGTGCCATGCTTCCATTTGAAGGTCAGAAAAACTGGAAGAAGGCTTATAAATGGATTGCAAAGCTGATTAAACTGATTGCACCTAAAAGCATTTTAACCATTCAGCAGGTTGGAAGGGCGATGATTCATGCAGTAATAATGGGCTATCCAAAACAAATCCTTGAAATTGAGGATATCCGGGAGCTTGCCAACAAAACGGGTTAAATATTCTTTGATTTACCTGCCCTGAACTTAAAGACATTCTCCTAACTTTTTCTCTATTTTCTTCTATCTTAGAGCGGTCTATAACCCTAATAAAGCTTTCCGTATGATTCTTTACAACAGCATTCTTATTATAACCGCTATCGCGTCTGCAGCTTGTTATTATTATTACTTGAAAGAAAAAAAGTTGCTGAAACATTTCATCCAACACAGTCGTCGCCATACTTATAATAAAGAGATAGACACTTCCATTCAACAACGGGCCAGGCGCTATTTAAGTGTTTGTGTAGTCCTGACTTTTGCTATGTTGCCTCTACTGGTACAGAACTTTGTTGAAGGCTTCATTGAAAATAACTGGAAGTGGATTGCTACTTGTATGTTTATTTCCATGACCGTTCTCGCATATAAAAACATTACGACGACCGCTAAAAGCGGATCAACCAAATGGTTTAGCTTTAGTTTTAACCGGAATGCCGCAGAGTAACAAATTTTCTTTGCAATCAATCATGCTACAAAGAATTACGGGGCCATGTTTTTCAACATCTGCTTTTAGATCCAATTATCCATTTGAAGTTTTCTCACTCGCCTCACCCAAATTGGAACTGGGATCTCCACTTTGGAGATCGTTTGTACCATCTTTAAGATGATCTTCCGGCTTTTGCTGGTTACTTACTTCTTCTTTGGTTCCCCGCTCCTCGTTTTTCTTCGGATCCTGGTTCTTGCGTTGCTCCCAGTTGGGATTATTTCTATTATCTGGCATAAGGAAACTATTTTGTTATATAACCTGTATAAATGTTATGCCATAACATTAGAGAAACCAGTAGAAAGAGAGTTTAGAACACCGGTGACTGTAACATAGCTTTCCGATATAGCGTCCCAGTAATTAAAGCAACTCCCAAAAAAGGATGAGAGGTTTGATGATCCTTTGACAGTTGTCTACCTTTAGTATCCTCTCGTTAAATACAAAGCAATGTTTAAAAGCCTGGTAGTTGTAGCTCTTCGCAATCTCAGAAAAGATAAGTGGTACAGTCTCATCAACATCTTAGGACTTACTATTGGCACCACTTTTAGTTTATTCCTGATCTTTTATATTACTGACGAACTAAGTTTTGACCGGTATCAAAAAAATGCGAGCCGGATTTTTCGGATTAACTCCTACATACACGAACGGGATAAAAATACTGACTGGACATATTCGCAGTTACCACTGGGCCCACAACTAAAAAAAGATTATCCTGAAGTTGAGGAGATGGTCCGCTTTATTAGTCGGGAACGGACCCTGTTTAAAAACGGAGAGAATAATTTTTATGAAACCAAAGTCTATTATGCTGACAGCACTGTGTTCAAAATATTTACACACAAGTTTGTTGAAGGAAATGCCAAAACAGCTTTACTGGCACCATTTGATATTGTGTTAACTAAATCACTTGCAGAAAAATATTTTGGAAAACATACATCTGCAATTGGTAAAACATTAAGATCAGTGTACGACACCTACACAGTTACAGGTGTTATAGAAGACCTCCCCAAAAATTCTCATTTCCGGTATGAAATGCTGATTTCGCTTTCTACTTTTTTGAGACAAAACAGTGGCAATGGTCCACCAAATTGGGGAAGTTTTTTTGCTTATACCTATGTACTACTAAAACCGGGAGTGAATAATAACACGTTCAACAAAAAGCTCGATGACGTGTATCACAAGTTTGTTGAACCAATTTTTAAACAGTTCAATGTAACAATGCGTTATGAAATACAAAACATCACCAACATCCATCTTCATTCCAACCTGCAGTATGAGCCTGAAGAACTGGGAAGCATGTCCTATATCTGGATTTTTTCAGCTGTAGCATTTTTTATGCTTCTCATCGCATGTATAAATTACATGAACCTTACCACTGCAAGGTCGGCAAGGAGAGCAAAAGAAATCGGTATCCGTAAAGTAACCGGTTCAACTCGAAGTCAATTGGTTTCTCAATTTTTGAGCGAGTCGCTGATCACCGCATTTGTTTCTGTGTTGTTAAGTGTGTTGCTCATGTTTACCCTACTACACGTTTTTAATACTTTATCGGGCAAAGAATTTACATTGGCAACCCTCTTACGACCTTTCAACCTTTTGTTGCTTTTAGCTGTTATCTTATTTACTGGTCTCCTTGGCGGTAGCTATCCGGCACTGTATCTATCCGGGTTTAAACCCGTGAGTATACTAAAAGGAACGCTTTCAAAGGCCTCCGGTAACATCAACCTCAGACGCAGCTTGGTAGTATTGCAATTCTCCATTTCTATGGTTATGCTGATCTGCACCTGGATCGTCTACGCCCAGCTCTCCTATTTGCGCAAAAAAGACTTGGGTTTTGACAAAAACCAGGTCATGACAGTAACCGTTAATACAGGTCAAGATGAGAGAGGAAAAATTTTTGCAATGAACAATGAGTTTCGCGAACTGCCAGGAATAAAAGAGGTAGGCGCTGCAAATTCATATCCTGGCGCTCCCAACACCAATCTCAATTTGTTTACAGTACAAACAGACTCTGGCTATGTAGATAAAGCAGTGGAATGTTATAGTATTGATCAACACTTTTTTAAAACGCTTGGAATTAAAATGATTAAAGGACGCAATTTTTCCAGCCTGTCAGACACACTTCACAGTATTGTTGTAAATGAAGCCATGATGAAACATTTTGGATGGACTGAACCCATTGGCAAACGTGTGAAGTTTCCGGGAGATACATCAGGCAATTACCTTGAAGTTGTAGGGGTATTCAAAGACTTCAATCAAAAATCACTGTACAATCCAATTGCTCCGTTACTGATGTTCTATGGACCCAATGGCAATATTATTCAATTGAAAATGGCCGGATCTAACATTTCGTCCGCCACAGCTAAAGTGGAATCTATCTGGAAAAAATATTTTCCACAGCTTCCATTTGAATACAAGTTTCTGGACCAGGATTTCAATTCACAATATGTAGCGGATCAAAAACGCGGAAAGATATTTGCCGCCTTCTCCTTACTTACAATTATCATAACCTGTCTTGGACTATTAGGACTTACTGCATTTACAACACAACAAAAACAAAAAGAGATCAGCATTCGTCGCGTTATGGGTGCAAGTATTATGCAGGTAGTGAGCCTGACCACAAAAAATTACTTGTGGTTATCATTAATATCTGCATTCATTGCATTTCCAATTGCATGGTATTTTATGAACAACTGGTTAAAGATATTTCCTTATAACACTGGACTGTCATTGTTGCCCTTTATCATTTCGGCAATAGTGATTGTTATTACTGCATCTGCTACAGCCATCTTTTATTCAACAAAAGCAGCATTAACCAACCCGGCAAAAAATTTACGAACTGAATAAGTGCATGTTCAACAAGAGAATTTTAAAATATTAATTATCCATGAGCTTTGTGAAAAAAATTATTATAGCTGCCATTTGTTTAACTACGTGCTTTCAACTTTCAGCACAATCGGGAAATTCATACCACAAGGCATTGGCAGATTCGCTTGGTAGCGATGAGTATGGAATGAAAATGTACGTGCTTGTGATATTAAAAACAGGATCTGCCACATTCGATAAAAAAATTACAGACAGTTTGTTTAATGGCCACATGACTAACATAGCACGACTTGCCAGTGAAGGCAAACTGGTTGTTGCAGGACCTCTAAAACAAAACGACAAAAACTACAGAGGTATTTTTATTTTCAACGTAAAAACGCTTGAAGAAGCAAACAAACTTTTAATTACTGACCCCGCTGTGAATGCTAAAATTCTCGATAGCGAATTATACGAGTGGTATGGATCTGCAGCCCTTCCTTTGTATTTACCTTATCACTCAAAGCTGCAGAAAAAGGAAATGTAACCGCCTTCAAACCTTTTTACAATTTTTCATCAGTTATTTTAATTAATGCTTCGTCTTCTAACAAATGATATTGGCATTTCGTTCCCAACATGGGACAGTAATACAGCTGCAGGGTTATTTGTATGTGCATACTCAGCACATTCTAACTGAGCTTTACCACTGCTCAATAAAGAAAATGTTATTTCAATTAAAACAATAACAACCAGCAACGAAATTTTTTATGCATACAGTTACCTTTGCGCCTTTATTTAACAATTGAAAGAAAAAAGTGGAAGTTGGAATTGTTGAACAGGAACAAACTGGAATTCAAAAAGTAAAACAAAGTTTACAGCGCACTCGCGTCGCAGTTTCTTTATTCTATTTTGGACAGGGGATTTCTTTTGCTTCGTGGGCCAGTCGTATTCCGGATATCAAGCACAATCTGCAGCTTTCCGATGCAGCGCTTGGAAGTATTCTGCTGGCGCTGCCTCTTGGGCAATTGTGTACCATGCCAGTGTCAGCAACATTGGTTACAAAGTATGGAAGTAAAAAGATGCTCACCATTGCCGCGCCCTTGTATGTAATAGCCTTGACCAACCTGGGTTTGGCGACCACCGCCTGGCAATTAGCTGCATTTTTGTTCCTCTTTGGTATTATCGGTAACATAGCCAATATAGCCGTAAATACACAAGGTGTTGAAACTGAAAAACTATACAACAGGCCTATTAATACTTCTTTTCATGGGGCCTGGAGCATTGCCGGTTTTGCAGGTGCACTTATCGGGTTATTGATGATTAACCTGCATATAAAACCTTACCAGCATTTTCTTGTGATGTTACTACTCAGCTGGATTAACGTATTTATTAATCATAATCATTTAGTAGGCGGAAAACACGGCGCAACAGAATCCGGGCGACCCTTTTTCATAAAGCCTCAAGGCGCTTTGTTGCAATTAGGTATTATCGCGTTTTGCAGTATGGCTACAGAAGGAGCCATGTTTGACTGGAGTGGCGTTTACTTTCGAGAAATTGTATTAGCGCCGCATTCGTTGGTAGTATTAGGTTACGCTTCTTTTATGGTTATGATGGCCACGGGAAGATTTATTGGTGACGCTGTTATTTTAAAAATTGGTCGTAAACGCACCATGCAGTTTAGTGGCATCATCATTTCATTGGGCATGGCATTGTCCGTTTGCTTTCCTTACCTGGTTACAGCAACTATAGGCTTCATGATGGTAGGTTTGGGAGTGTCTACCAACATTCCTTCCGTATATAGTATTGCGGGCAGAAATGAAAAGGTGCCTCCTGGTATCGCCCTGGCAATGGTATCAAGTGTTAGCTATTTAGGTTTTCTGATGGGCCCACCACTCATTGGTTATATTTCAGCATTGTCAAGTCTTCGATATTCATATGCTGTTATCGGTTGTTTTGGACTATTTATTTCCTATTTAGTAACCAGAAACAAGGCAGTACATTAAACTATTGCAACAGTGAAGTTTGCCCGGAAAGAAATTTCCATCCGTCTTTTCGCCTCACCATTACACCCGATTCTATAAAAGCTGATTTAATCGAATCTCCGTCTGCACGTATCGTTGTTGATATGGTCCTCATAACGAATTGCGCATAATCGTTTGTTAGGGGGATGATTAACAAACTATCATACCGATTATCGATGGACTTTAGCGAAGCAGCGTTTCTTTTTATCGCTGCAGCTATTACATTATAGTTTGCGTAATTCATATAACCTGGAGGTACCCAAAAGAACCGATTGGAGCTATCCAGGTACTTTAATTCCGCGACCAGCCCTTCTTTACGCAGCTCGTTGTAATAATTGTCAATTGTTGATTTGATTTCTTTTTGTAAATCATCATTCACGGCGCCGTTTTCATTTTGAGCGCAGGAAAACAACAGGAAGAGATTCAGTGCAATAAGGAAATTTTTCATGGTTTGCAGTTTTAGGTTGATCGGCTCAATGCGGGCAAAAGTTATCAAAGTCAATTCTGGAATTACTTAGGCACTGTAAAATTCTTATCATCGCCCGAAGGGCCATAGATTGAGGGAACGGGTATATCATTCAAACGCATATACACCGTAAGCTGCCCCCGGTGATGCACCCAGTGATTGAGCGTTGTACCGATATCAATAATTTTTGGCGAGGTATATAGTAATTGCCCGTTTGCCTTCAACGAAAAATTTTCTTGTAATTCTTCATCGCTTGTATTAGACAATGCGCTCCTGGCTGCGTCCATGTTTGCTTCAAAATGAGCTACTAATTCAGAATTTGTAGTTGGAGAAAAGTGTTTAAACGTAACAAAATCAATCTCCCCGTCAACAACCATATGTTTAATCCATAATGGAATTTCAGCCACTAGCAAGGACAGGTATCCCATATTCATTGATTTTGGATGGGGCTTGTATTCAAATAAAGATTCCGGGATGGCTTTAAGGCAGGCGAGTGTTGCCTTATACTCTGAATTCAATTCATGCAAAAATGATTGCGTTTTAACTGTTGTCATTAAGATCAATTTTTAATTTATCAAAACCAACTGATCGTCCGCACTTCTGAAGTTACTAATTGAAATAATAAGCTGCGGTGTGAAACAAAAAAATAATAGTGAGTGACGCCTGTGATGCACATTCTCAATGCCAGGTGGAAATAATACGTTCAATGTTAAAATAAGTGGCTAATCCTTAACAACAATTTTATTCTCCAAAGTCACCTTATATTTCGCCACCGGGATTTCTTACCACTTATTTGAAAATCAAAATAACTCCTTTGATTATCTAAATAGTAGCACCGCCATTTGCAGTGACCTTTACAAAGTAATTGAAGCCTACGAAAAACCACCAATAATACCTATGTTGAACATCACGACCTTATGTAAAACATTCAATCCTACGAAAAACCTAAGCCCTTTGAATAACCATCCTTATGTAAAACGCCGATGAGAACCTTGAAAAACCAAATGACAACCTATGTAAAGCTGCTATAACTACCTATGTTAACTCCTTAACAAAGGGAATTTTTACATGGAACGTAAAGCCCGAATCGGAATTAAGAAAATGAGACTGGAATTATTTTAGGAGATTTTGGAACACTTAGTTCGGGCTTTACACCATGTTTTCTTTTTTTAAAAAAAATTAGGATTCCCCTTCTCCTGTTTTCATTTTTTTTCGTTGTCAACACGAATTGTTTATTTACATCACATACTTAAGGTTTAAGTTGCTATTTTAGCTGGCATGAGCTATCGTGTTGGTATGTTAACGTTTTTGTTTACGGGGGCGTTGCACGTTTTTGTTACGGCTCAATCACAAGTATTTGTTCCTTTAAAATTTGCGTTTCCTGATTCTATTCTAACCACCCCTAAAACCTATGTTTATAAAAATGTGGTTTCAGGTGCGCTCCGTTATAGAGATGTCAGTTTAATAAGGAAAGAAAACGAGGTAATTATTCACTGGAAAGAATATGATAAATCGCAGCTGGCTGATTCGAGTACCGAAATCAATGGCAAAAGCTTTGATCGTTACATGATGATTAATGGGCAGGCAACGAAAGCCACGATAACCGAAGATTCGGTTTATCAAAACGACTCCAGGTATGGAGAAAGAGTTCAAACCTTGTTTTATAATCTATCCTCTACAATAAGTCTTTTTGAAACAGTCCACTCCATTTTCTTAAAAGACACAACCATCAGCTGGCATGACAAACCTATATCATGCGTAGTTACACAGTCTTTTTATAGGCAAAAACTGGGCAATTCCTTATTCCCGGATAAATCAAAGGAAGTGACAGGGGCTGTATATCATTACTTTGGTAAAGATGTTGGTCTGTTGATGTATCGCTCCGAAATGGATAATGAAAATTTAACGTGGCTATTGGTCGACATCAGGGAAATAAAACCAGAGTAACTGATATTGGTCGAATGGCAGTTATTTAAACTGATAGCGCAAGTCAGTGCTTTATACACTGTCACCAGTAAAGCCGGATTTCCACCAGTTTCCTCTGCTCAATCTTTACCTATACTATATAAACGGCTATTAGAAAAACGATAATCGTTTCGGGTATATTTAAAACCGGTCCAATAAAAGTCGAAATAGGTTAATTGTTCCTGTAAGTACGAGGTAACTACCCAAAGGAAGAACGTGGAGAATTCATTAATTGCATGTATAGGAAAAGAATATTATTTTTCACCCTTTATAACACCAATTATTCTATGAAAAAGTTACTGAAGTATACAGGCCTTGTATTTCTTTCCCTTATACTTATTTCGTTCCTGATACCAATTCTATTTAAAGGTAAAATTGTAAACCTTGTAAAAGCGGAGATTAATAAAAACATCGACGCTAAAGTTGACTTTAAAGACGTAAGCATTTCCCTGTTTCGTCATTTTCCCAAACTTTCTATAGGTCTTGACGAGATTTCGATTACTGGTGTACCTGCTTTTGAAAACGACACCCTGCTAAGTGCGAAAAGAATTGATGCTTCAGTTAATTTATGGAGTGCAATTAGCGGCAGCGAAATAAATATTTATGGAGTTTATCTCCAGTCGCCCCGTTTCCATGCATTGGTCAATCACGAGGGCAAAGCCAATTGGGAAATAAGTAAAGATGGCGCTCCTGATTCAAGTAGCAAGGATGGCGCATCATTTAAAATAAAGCTCAATAAATACGCAATTAATGATGGCTATATTTTTTATAAAGATGAAATAAGTGACATGCGGGCGGAAATTTCCGGCCTTGACCATGAAGGAAGCGGAGATATTACATCTGATATTTTCACCTTAGCCACCAAAACTCAGGCAGTTTCTGCAACTTTCAATTATGAAGGTATTCCATACCTATTTAATGCCAATACCGGCATTAACGCCGATATCATTATTGAAAATGGCAAGAGTAAATATTCTTTTAACAACGCTGACATTTCGGTTAATAATTTAAAGCTTACTGCTGACGGATTCGTGCAAATAGACAATGACAGCACGTATTCTATGGATCTAAAATTTGCCGCACTTTCCAGCGACTTTAAAAATTTCCTTTCACTTGTACCTGCTATCTACAAAAATGATTTTGACAAATTAAAAACGGGTGGAACAGCTGCCTTCAGGGGATTTGTAAAAGGAATCTATAGCCCCGTACAACTGCCGGCTTTTTCGGTGGATTTAACTATTAAAGATGGATTTTTTCAATATCCTGATTTGCCACAGCCTGTAAAAAATATCGGCCTTGCCATGCAAATAAGTAACCCTGATGGCATAATTGATCACACTACTATTGATATCAGTAAAGGGCACCTGGAAATAAACGCTGACCCGGTGGACTTCCGCTTGCTGTTTAAAAACCCGGAAACAACAAAATATGTAGACGCAGTTGTAAAAGGAAATTTAAATCTTTCAAATGTCACACGATTTATAAAACTGGAAGAAGGAACAAAGCTTTCAGGGTTATTGTCTGCAGACGCGTTTGCCAAAGGAAGCCTATCCTCACTTCAAACACAAAAGGGCGACTTTAATGCCGGTGGTTTTTTTGTTATCAACAATCTGTTTTATAGTTCCAAAATTTTTCCTCAACCTATACAAAATGGTAATTTCAAAATAGAACTGGAAAACAATGGAGGCATAGCGGATGCCACAACAGTGAATATTTCACAAGGGCATTTCGAACTTGGTAAAGATCCATTCGATATTAGTTTGAAATTAAGCCATCCTGTTTCCACTGTTAACTTTAACGGATGGGCCAAAGGAAATTTTACGCTTGATAACATTGAACAATTTACACCATTAGCACCAGGTACTCACATCAAGGGCTTGATCGGTGCAGACATTAATTTTAATGGCAGTAAGGCCGATATTGATAACAAGAATTACGACAGGATAAATACAACGGGAACAGTAAACCTCAATAATATCAGTTATACATCAAAGGAATATCCAACCGGCATTACAGTTCAGGCAGCACAATTAAGATTTAATCCGCAGTATATGACGCTGGATAATTTTGATGGTCGTTTTCAAAACACACATTTGACTGCTGATGGTGTACTCGATAACCTGATTGGTTTTGCTTTACATGACCAGGAATTAAAAGGTACACTAAACATAGCTGCGGATAAGGTCATGTTGAATGAATGGATGGGAACAACAGATACTACAAATGCAGCAACAACATCAGCTTCAGGACCATTCCTTGTACCTGGAAATATTAATATGATAGTGAATGCCAGGGCGGACGCGGTCCAATATGATAATGTTACCTACAGCAATGTAAAAGGGGCATTAGTTGTAAAAGATGAAATGATTCAACTGCAAAATATTCAAACAGAAGCACTGGATGGCTCTATTGGGTTTGACGGATCATATAGTACTAAAGCAAACAAAAAAAATCCTGACGTTAATTTAAGTTACAATGTCAAAGACATTAATATTCAAAAAGCATTTTACGCGTACAACACCGTACAAAGGTTAATGCCAATTGGTAAATTTCTGGCAGGCAAACTGACTTCTCAATTTAGCATGACTGGCAAACTCGATGATAAAATGTTTCCGGACCTTACTACTCTTACAGGTAATGGAAATTTATTGCTGATTCAGGGTATATTAAGCAAATTTCAACCACTGGATAAACTGGCCTCTACCCTGGACATCAACGAACTTAAAGATGTAACCGTAAAAGATATTAAAAGTCATTTTGAATTTGCCAATGGTAAAATGCTGGTAAAGCCTTTCAATCTGAAGATGAAAGGTATAGACATGCAGGTGGGCGGAATGCATGGTTTGGATCAAAGTATTGATTACATCATTGGAATGAAAGTACCCCGCAAATTTCTGGGCACTAATGGAAACAACCTCGTAAACAATCTCGCAACGCAGGCAAATAACAAGGGTATTCCCATTGTGTTGTCTGACATGGTTGATCTCAATGTGAAAGTGGGTGGCAGCATGACTAACCCAACCATTAAGGCTGATCTTAAACAAGCTGCGGGTGATGTTACAAATGAACTAAAACAACAGGCTACGGCTTTCGTACAGCAAAAAGTGGTAGAGTCAAAGCAAACAATTATGGATAGTGTCACTGTAATTAAAAAACAGGTTATCGCTGATGTAAAAGGCGAGCTGGTAAAACAGTTGGCCAACGATGCCAAAGATTCTTCCAACAAATCCTCCTTATCGGAGACAAAGCAAAAAACTGTCGAAACTCTAAAAAATACCGTTGGTAACCTCTTGCGAAAGAAAAAAACTGCAGACACGACGAGACAGAATTAACCTGTTTCCCCTTGTCTTATAGATTTTTGGTTTTATTATAAAAAAATTCTGTTATACCAGCTGATTCCTGTAATTTGCCCGCATCTTCTTTTGAACAAACCGCCTTATCCGTGAAGCCATATTAGTATTCAATCAAATCATATCGATATGCTACACAAAATGTTTACATGTTGTGCGGTTGCTGTATTAATGCTGCCAGCTGCATACGGCCAGGGTATCCTCAAAAAAATTAAGGATAAGGCACAACAAACCACTGACAAAATAATTGACAAAAAAATTGACGATGCCGTTGGAACGAATAACAGTAACAATGGGCCAAACTCAGGTACTCCCGATATGTCATCGGTGGGAAGAAGCGGAAAGCCTTCTAATAAGAGCGGGGAAGGATTAATTTCTACGCCTCCGAATGTAAATGACAACCTCGCCTCAGCAGAAACAGCATTTAAAGCCAGTAAATACAGTGACGCAAGATATTCTGTGCGCCAGGCCATGCTAGGCGTGCAAATGGAAATTGGGAAAAAAATATTGGAAGGACTGCCGGAAACGATTTCAGGACTTAAGAAAGATGCTTCGTCAGACAAAGTAACAAGTGCCGGCTGGGGAATGGGCTGGTCAGGACTGACTATACAAAGGGATTATAAACAGGATGACAAGCAATTAAGTTTCACCATAGCAAACAATGCCATGTGGATGCAGGCAGTGAACATGTATTTTACTAATTCAGGTTACATGCAAACCTCTGGTGGTGAACAAAAATGGAAGCAAACAAAGGTTCAGGATGAAAAAGCAATTATTGAATTTGATGCAAGCACCGGCTATAAGTTAAGTGTTCCGGTTGGCCAAACCACTTTACTGGTTTATGAAGGCATCAATTTTGCCAACGAACAGGATTTTATGAATGCCGTTAATCAAATTAAAATTGCAGCGATTAAAACCCAGCTAGGAGAAAAGTAACCCACCACCTAAACTACTCAATATGAAAAAAATAATTTTCGTCATATTAATATTTGTAACGTACAATGAAGCCCAGGCCCAGGATTTTGCAAAGCGTTTAACTGAAGCTAAAACAGCTTATTCAGCAGGCAAACTTGATGATTCTCGTTTTGCAATGGAACAAATGTTACAGGAACTTGACATCATTACTGGCAAGGAAGTTTTGAAATTACTTCCGGTAAAAATGGGTGAAAAGGCAGCCAATACTAAGAACGATAATGTGTCAGGCTCATCGGGTTTTGTCGGTGTAGTTATCCATCGTGAATATGGAACTGTGGATACTACAAATGCCGAAATAGAAATCATTAGTAACTCTCCACTGATAACTTCTATCAATGCGCTTTTATCCGTTCCTTTTATAGGCGCTTCCGGTGATAATAAGGTCATTAAAATAAATGGGTATAAAGCATTACTTGAAAAAGTAAGTGGAACAAACGAAAGAACAGATTATCAGGTTCAGTTACCACTAAATAGCACACTAATTACTTTTAAAGCACCAGGTACTTCGCAGGATGACATGATTAAAATGGCCAACACCCTGCCTGTTGCCGATATCGCTAAAATGCTGCAATAAATTTTATTTCAATTTTATACAAAACGTGAGATCGTATCTCACGTTTTTTTTATTATTGCCAATGCAATTAAATAAGATAGTGCCTCACCAATTAATTCTAAAAGATGATACCATCTTTCCAAATAATTCTTTGCCTGCACTTTTGTATCCGCAAGTATTAAAACTTCCAAAATTGTTTCGAGCAGGTGCTATAAAAAAATTGTTTCAAAATAATGGTTGGAAGAATAACTGGAAACAAGGCATTTACACCTACCATCATTACCATAGCATTGCCCATGAAGTGCTTGGTATTTGCAAGGGCGAAACTTTATTATTGCTAGGCGGTGAAAACGGAACAACTGTGTTTGTCCAGGAAGGCGATGTGCTTATAATTCCTGCAGGCGTAGCTCATATAAATCTTGGAAAAGAAAATGATGTTACTTGTGTCGGTGCATACCCCGATGGAACAGATTACGATATGAATTATGGTAAGGCTGGTGA
>Ga0070683_100002887_pt1 | contig 13768 bp, 11 predicted proteins | sample KBSC713LmetaG_FD_64662 | JGI IMG/M metagenome (GOLD analysis project Ga0070683, IMG submission 64662) | Corn rhizosphere microbial communities from Kellogg Biological Station, Michigan, USA - KBS C7.1-3L metaG | ecosystem: Host-associated > Plants > Roots > Rhizosphere ...
CTCAACGGGACGATGGCGACTACGAAATCGAGCGTAAAGAAGAAGGGCGCAGGCACCGCGAAACGCGTAAAGTCCGCGAAAAAGCCGGCTGCCAAGCGGGCGCGTAAATCACCGGAGGGAAAGGCAGGTCCGGTGAACAAATACATGGAGCTTCGGCGATCGCCGATTCACGGACTCGGCGCATTCGCGAGCACTGATATTCCGAAGGGCGCGCGCATCATCGAGTACGCTGGTGAGCGAATCAACAACGCCGAGGCGGATCGCCGATACGACGACGAGTCGATGAAGCGGCATCATACGTTCCTCTTCATCCTCAACAGCCGCACGTGCGTCGACGCGGCATTCGAGGGAAACGAGGCGCGCTTCCTCAACCACTCGTGCGATCCCAATTGTGAAGCCGTCATCACACGCGGCCACATTTGGATCGAAGCGGTGAAGGCGATTCCAGCCGGGACGGAGCTCGTCTACGACTATCAGTACGAGGACGACCCGGAATACACCGAAGAAGACCTGCGTTTTTACACGTGCCGATGCGGTGCCGCGAATTGCCGGGGCACGATCGTGAAAACCAAGAAGCGCCTGAACGGATGAGCGCTGTTCGCGCGCTGCTCTCGAACATCGTGGACTACGCCGGCTTGTTTCCGCCGGCGGCGCTCGACATGGCGGTGGCAGTGCGCAACTACCTCCAGTATCGAGACGAACAGTCGTCGTGGATGTTGGGTCGGTTCGTTGCTCCGGTGTCGCGCTTAGGCGAACTGAGATCAGAGCTCGATAGAGTCTCGATCGACCGTCCGGTTGCGATCAGCGCGACCACCGGTGCAGACGTCGACGCCGACATTTCTGCCGCGCACACGTTCAACCGTCTCAACGTCGGCCTCGCGCGCGTCGAGGTTCTAGAAGCTCGGCTTTCAACCCCAGCGGCCATCGAGAGAGCAGCATCCGGACGGGGCGAGCTCGAGCTCTTCGTCGAAGTGCCCGTCCATCCGGATCCGAAAACACTCATCGATGCGATAGCTCGCGCCGGGGTTGCGGCAAAGATGCGAACCGGCGGAACGACGCCTGACGCGTTTCCGAGCGCGAGCGCTGTCGTCGGTTTCGTTCGACGTTGCCTCGAGGCCGGTGCGCGGTTCAAGGCGACCGCCGGATTGCATCATCCCGTCCGAGCCGAGTATCCGCTGACATACGAAGCGGGAGCGCAGCGCGGCGTGATGTTCGGGTTCGTCAATGTGTTCGTTGCTGCAGCACTCATGCGAAACGGGTTGAGTGATGCTGAGGCCGAGCGAGTCTTGTTGGAGCAAGAGCGCGGCAAGTTCGAGATCGGACGCGATGCGATTGCGTGGGAAGGGCATTCGCTCTCAGCGAATGAGCTCAGACAGGTCCGGGACCGATTCGCGGTTTCGTTCGGATCGTGTTCATTCCGCGAGCCGGTCGACGAACTGCATGCCATCTCGAGTGTTTCCTAATGGTCGACGAAACGCACGATCCATCACGTCGCTCTTGGATCTCGGCCGCGAACGATCCGGCGACTGACTTTCCGATTCAGAATCTTCCGTTCGGCGTCTTCCGTCGGCCGGGTGACTTGCCGCGTGTGGGCGTTGCGATCGGCGATCAGATCGTTGACCTCGCCGAATGCTTTCGCGCCGGAGTGCTGAAGGCAGACGAATCGGTTGAGAGAGCTTGCGCGCAGCCGCAGCTCAACGAGCTGATGGCGCTCGGTCGTTCAGCCGCGAATTCGCTTCGACACGCGCTTTCCGCGTTCCTCGATGAGAACGCGAAGGTCGACGATGCTGTCGCGGCGCGTGTCCTCGTTCCCATGCGAAACGCGGTGCTGTTGCTGCCCGCGAAGATCGGCGACTACACGGACTTCTATGCGTCGATCGACCATGCAACGAACGTCGGCAGCATGTTCCGCCCCGACAATCCGCTGTTGCCGAACTACAAGTGGGTGCCGATCGGCTATCATGGCCGTGCGTCGTCGATCGTCGTGAGCGGAACGGACGTCAAACGCCCGCTTGGCCAAACTCGGGATGGCACGAGCGGCCCGCCGACCTTCGGGCCGTCACGCCGCCTCGACTATGAGCTCGAGATTGCGGCGTTTATCGGTGCGGGAAATTCGCTCGGTATGACCATCCCGATCAATAGGGCGGAGGACCACGTTTTTGGCGTGTGTCTTTTGAACGATTGGTCTGGTCGCGACCTCCAGACATGGGAGTACCAACCACTCGGGCCTTTCCTCGCGAAGAACTTCGCGTCGACGATCTCGCCGTGGGTCGTAACGCTGGATGCGCTCGAGCCGTTTCGTGGGCCGGCGCGCGCGCGCGACGCCGGCGATCCGCAGCCGCTTGCGTACCTCACATCGAAGAACGACGCGGACCGCGGAGCGCTCGACATCACGCTCGAAGTCTCGCTCTCGACGGCAGCGATGCGCCACGCCGGCGCCGAGCCGTTCGTCGTAAGTGTTTCTCAATTCAAGAACATGTACTGGACCGTTGGCCAAATGGTGACGCACCATGCGAGCAACGGGTGCAACCTTGTCGCGGGAGACCTGCTGGGAAGTGGAACCGTGTCGGGCACGACGAAGGATTCTCGCGGGTGCCTGTTGGAACGGACGTGGCGGGGCACGGAACCGCTTCAGCTCCCGAGCGGTGAGACCCGGACATTTCTCGATGACGGCGACGAAGTGGTGATGCGCGGCTATTGCGATCGTGCGGGCGCGAGACGCATTGGTTTGGGCGAATGCCGCGGCGTTGTCCTTCCGGCGGTGCAACGCTAGTTCGAGTTATTCAATCGCGGGTCGAACGAGGAGGACCTGGCCCGCGCGAATGTTGTTGTTCGCGAGGCGATTCCATTCGCGTAGCTGATCAGTGGTGGCATTCCACATCGTCGCGATGCTTCCGAGCGCGTCGCCGCGACGAACCGTGTAGTACTTCGCCTTCTTCCGATTGGCTTCAGCCTCCTTGCGCTGCTGCTCGACACGCGCGCGGAACTCGGCCTGCTGTGTGCTGGCGACCACAGCTTTTTTGTGTCGAACGTCCATATCCGCGATAATCGTACTCGCGTCTCCCCAAGCGCCAGACGGCACACCGAGCTTCGTCTGGTCGTGCGGCGTTGTAAGGACGATTGCCTTTGCGATCCCAAAGAACGTCCGACCCGAGGTTACGCGAACCGTAGTGTCCAGCGGGAAATCACGCTCCTCGAAAGTCGGAGGGAGATCAGGCGCGGCGAGGAGATCGCGTGGTTCGAGTCCGAGGTAGAGCAGCCGCCGATCCGTCAGGACTAATAGTCCGCGCGTCGCTCGCAGATAGTCGATGGCGGGTCGCTTGAAGACCGAGACTTGCCGGATGATGTGCTCGCCAGACTGCAGCGAATTCACTTGGAGCTCGCGCTCTGCGATAGCGCGACTGTCGCGCGGATCCGTGCGCGCCATGTGTACAAGGAACTGCGCGATCACCGCGACCGCGACGATCGCCGCCACCAAAATGGCATACCGAGTTCCGGGACGCATTCGCGGCTTCGGCTTGCGTCGCCGAGGGCGCGGTTCCGATAGCGCCGGAGCCGTTTCGTACGTTTCGTCGTCCTGAAACGAGCTGCCCATTTGACGGTTGCGATCGATGAGGGTTCTCTCAAAAGGCGCACGTAACCCGAAAAAGTCACAAGAACGGTGCCGCGCCATCTTTCAGTCGTTTAACAATTTAGCTTGCGTCGATCGACTGATTTCTCTATCCTTCCTCGTCGCAGCACACCTGATACTTTGGCAATCGCTACTTCGCGTTGCCCAGCGGCCGGAACCGAGCTTCCCCGCGTCAGTATCACAGTAGACGTAGTGCCAGGAGCCGTCCGGGCCAATGCCCACGTGCTTCGCCCGTCAGTTTCCCCGCGCGGAGGCTTTCATTCTCTCGATGCGCTCTGTCTGGTCGCAGATTGCCCTAGCTATTGGTGCCGCAGCCACCGTGTATGTGGTTGCGAGCCATGCGCGCCCCCTCGACTTGGAGGGGGAGACTTTGGGTGAGCGACTCGTCGTTGCCGCATCGGTTGATTCGATGGAGCTCCGTGCTCCATGGATGCGCGGAACGGCAGCGCTTGCTCTAAGCACGCCGCAGTTCCTCGTTGATCGCGAGCGGTTCGCGATGGACCTCCTGCGGACCGGCCGCGTCTCGGTGCTGCGAGCACGATCGCTCGCAGACGTCGCGGTTCGCGAAGCCTACACACGCCGCGTTCCGCCGGCTCTCGTGCTCGGTGTCATGCTCACCGAGAACAATGAGCTCAATTCGTCGGCCATTTCGAGCGTCGGCGCCGTTGGACTCATGCAGGTCTATCCGAAGGATTGGACTGCATCTCTTCGTCGAAAGTTCGGCGAGAACGTCCACACCGATTCGACGAATCTGAAGTACGGCATCTTCATTCTCGGTTGGGTTGCGGGAAAAGCGGCCGCGCTGGTCGATCACCGAGATGACGCATGGCGCTCGGCGCTCCTTCGCTACAACGGCTGCGTGAAGGGGACCGTCACTCACGATTGCCAGAGCTATCCCGACGCTGTTCGACGACAAGTCCAACTCGCGGCAAAGTCGACCTGCCGCGGCGCCGACTTCGATCACTGCGTCGCGCAACCGATGTGGGCCGCGCATCGCGTTGTCGTCCCGACCGACACACGAACTGGCAGCTTCGGCAGCGAACGGTAAGTCACGTGGAACGCGCCGCCCTGCACGCTGAGCGCGTTTCGAAGCGCTTCGGCGCAGTGGCCGCCCTGGATGCTGTCTCCGTCAGAGTAGCTCCCGGGTCGCTGCTCGCCGTCGTCGGTGAAAGCGGCTCCGGAAAGTCTACGTTGCTGCGGTGCTTCAATCGCCTCGTCGATCCGGATTCGGGCTCCGTCTCGGTCGACGACGAGAACGTCGCGACAGTCGACGCGGTGGCACTTCGCCGACGAATCGGCTACGTCCCGCAGGACGGCGGGTTGTTGCCGCATTGGCGGGTCCAGCGAAACGTCGAACTGGTGCTACGCCTGAACGGTGACCAGCATGCAGCTGATCGCGCGCGCGACGCGTTGGCGTTGGTCGGGCTCGATCCGAACAAATTCGGTGAGCGATGGCCGCGAGAGTTGTCCGGAGGACAGCGGCAGCGCGTCGCAATCGCGCGGGCAATCGCGGCCGAACCGAAAGTGATGCTGCTCGACGAGCCGTTCGGTGCGCTCGACGCGATCACGCGCTCGGAGCTTCAAGACGCATACGCCGCGCTGCGCACACGACTGTCAGTCACGACCGTTCTCGTTACGCACGATCTTCACGAGGCATTCCTGCTCGCGACGCACGTCGCAGTGATGCGGAGTGGTCGCGTCGAGCAGATTGCACCATCCGAAGAGTTGGCGAGCTCGCCGAGCACGGAGTACGTGCGCACGTTGTTGGAGCGTGCGCACGTTGGTCCGGTCGCGAGAACGTGATGCGCTCGCTCGGTCTCGCGCTGTTTGTCGCGGTCGCGCAGGGCACGACACCGACGCGACCTGTTGTCGTCGCGTCAAAGCCGTTCGGCGAATCGTACGTTCTGGCGGAGATGTTCTCGCAATTGCTCGAGGCTCGCGGAATGCGCGTCGATCGACGCCCCGGGCTCGGCGCTACGCAGGTTGCGTTTCGCGCACTGACGAGCGGCGCGATCGATGTCTATCCCGAATACACCGGAACCGGTCTTCTCGCGATTCTCGGTGAGCAACCACTCACGGACAAAGCCGCCGTCTTCCAGAAAGTCTCGACGGAATTCCGCGGTCGATACGGAGTGCGCTGGCTTCCACCATTAGGATTTCAGAATAGTTACGCCATCGCGGTGCGTCGTGCGACGGCTGATTCGCTGCACTTGAAAACGCTCTCGGATCTCGCGGCGACGAGCGCTCGCATGAGGGCGGGACTGACGGCTGATTTCGTTGGACGCGCGGATGGTCTCCCGGGACTTCAGCGCGCGTACGGCTTGCATCTCGCCGATGTTCGCGTCCTCGGTCCGTCTGTGAAATATCAGGCGCTCGCCGCAGGGCAGGTCGACGTCATCGACGGCTATTCGACTGACGGACTGATCGCGCGATACGACCTCGTCGTCCTCGACGACGACAGACATTTCTTTCCGCCGTACGAGGCGTCCGCGCTCGTCGGACCAAGGCTCGCCACCGAGATGCCGCAGGCGCTTGTCGCTCTCGCCGAGTTGAGTGGTCGGATCGATGAGGCGCGGATGCGTGGCCTCAACAAGCGAGTCGAAGTCGACGGAACTCCGGTCGCAGCGGTTGCTCACGACGCGCTTCGCGATCTCGGTCTGGTAACGACGGCGGCCAGCGCGACGCACGGGGCCTCCACGCCGCAATCGCGGACAAGCTTCCTTTCATATCTGAGCGAACAGCGCTCGACGATCGCGCGGCTCACGTTGCGTCACATCGAGCTTGTTGCGATCTCGTTGATCATCGCGATCCTCATCGCGCTGCCGCTCGGGTTGTTGCTGGAGCGATCCGGCCGCGGTGCCGAGTCATTCATTCGCTCCGTCGGAGTCCTGCAAACGCTTCCGGGAATTGCGCTCTTGGCGTTCATGATTCCGCTGTTTGGCATCGGGGTCATCCCGGCGTTGATCGCGCTCGTGCTTTATTCGCTCTACCCGATTGTGCGAAACACATATTCCGGGGTTCGCGACGCCGACCCCGCAGCCGTGTCCGCAGCGCGTGCTCTCGGGATGACAGATGCGCAAATCTTGCGTGATGTGCGACTGCCGCTCGCCGCGCCGATCATCATGGCCGGTGTGCGGACCGCTGCGGTGATCGACGTCGGCACCGCAACGCTTGCGGCGTTCATCGGCGCCGGAGGTCTAGGCGAGCCGATCGTCGCCGGGCTTGCCCTGTCGGATACCCGTATGATTCTTTCAGGAGCAATCCCTGCAGCGCTACTCGCCGTCGCCGTTGATGCAGGCCTGGCGGTCGTGGAACGCTGGACCCGGCCTGGATAGAGGATGACGACTCACGACGACATCATCGCGCGCCTCGAGGAAGCTCGCGCGCGGACGTTCCTTCTCGTCGAACCATTGTCGGACGAGGACCTCAAGCGACAGCACGATGTCCTCATGAGCCCGATCGTGTGGGACCTCGGGCACATCGCGCACTTCGAGGATCTGTGGCTCGTGCGCAATCTCGAAGGGCCGATCGAGTTCAGCGAAATGCCCGGCATGTTCAACCCGTTTGAGAATCCGAGACGGGTTCGCGGTTCGCTCGACCTGCCGTCGCTCGCCGAGTGTCGTGAGTTGATGGCAGAGATCCGACAGCGCGTTCTGCGACGTATGTCGACCGTGAGCTTTGCCAGCGACGATCCGCTGCTCCACGACGCATACGTGTATTGGATGGTGTTACAGCACGAGTATCAGCACAACGAAACCATTCTTCAGACCCTGCAGCTGAAGCAGGGCGCGCCCTACCGTGCGCCGCGCGCGTATGACGTGTTGCCGTCTCGCCCGCGATCGACATCGGGACCGATGGTTCGATTTGGCGGAGGACAAGCATGTCTTGGCACGAGCGACCGCATGGCGGCGTACGACAACGAGCGGCCCGTACACGCGGTCGACATCGCGCCATTCACGATTGATGTTTTTCCCGTAACAAACGGCGACTATCTCGAGTTCATGCGCGAGGGGGGCTACTCACGTCGCGAGCTGTGGACGGACTCAGGATGGGAGTGGCTGTCGTCAGCCGCGGTTGACTCGCCGAAATATTGGATGCGCGACGGGGGTGACTGGAGCGTGAGGTTCATGGACCAAACGATGTCCGTCCCGCTGGATCATCCAGTTTGCCACGTCTGCTTTCACGAAGCCGAGGCATTCGCCCGATTCGCGGGAAAACGCCTTCCGACGGAACAAGAGTGGGAGGTCGCGGCAGGATGGGATTCGGCGTCGGGTACAATGCGCGCGTTTCCGTGGGGCAACGAGCCCGCGTCGGCGAAGCGCGCCAATATCGATCAACTGGCATTCTCGACCGCGCCCGTTGGCTCGTACGAGTTCAATTGGTCGCCCCTGGGCTGCTATGGCATGCTCGGCGACGTTTGGGAATGGACATCGAGCGATTTTACGGCGTATCCGGGCTACGAGACGTTCCCATATCCAGAATACTCCGAGGTGTTTTTCGGGAACGAATACAAGGTGCTCCGCGGTGCGTCGTGGGCGACGAGGCCGGGCGTCGTTCGCAATTCTTTTCGGAATTGGGACTACCCGATTCGCCGCCAGATCTTCAGCGGATTTCGCTGCGCGCGTAACGACTGACCAACGATGTCTTCCGCCAACACGCGCGAGGCGCTCGACCGACGCCACGCGCAAATGGTCGCCGACGTACGCGACGGGCTCTTGCACCGGCCGCGTGAGCTTCCGCCGAAATATTTCTACGACGAGCGCGGCTCTCAGCTCTTCGAGGACATCACTCGACTACCAGAGTACTATCTGACGCGCGCCGAGACGGAAATTCTGCACGCCCGCGCGGCCGAAATTGTCGCGACGACCGACGCGCGAACGATGATTGAGCTCGGGGCAGGCAGCGCGACGAAGACGCGCATCTTGCTCGACGCGATGCAACGCGCCACGAAGCGCGTCACCTATATGCCGGTCGACGTCAGCGAAGAGTTCCTCCGTCAGACTGCAGCCGCGATCCAATCAGAATTCCCGACACTCAGCGTCGAGCCGATCGTGTCCGACATTGGGATTTCCCTCGACGTTCCGGAAAAAATCGAGCGACCGGTAATGTTCGCGTTTCTCGGCAGCACCATCGGCAACTTCGACGACGAGAGCGCGGTCGCGCTGCTCGGGCGAGTCCGCGTGGCGATGGGTTCGTCCGACCGGCTGCTGCTCGGAACGGATCTGAGGAAAAAGGTTCAAACGATCGAGCTCGCGTACAACGATTGTGCGGGCGTGACAGCCGAGTTCAATCGGAACATGCTGCGTGTGCTGAACGCGGAGCTCGGCGCCGACTTTGATCCCGATCGTTTCTCGCACGAAGCGTTTTATGACGAAGACATGCATCGCATCGAGATGCACCTCGTGTCGATGGGCGATCAAGTCGTCCACATACCAGAAGTCGGCGACGTGGAGCTTGCGGACGGCGAATCGATTCGAACGGAGTTGAGCCACAAGTACGACCGCGCGGCCGTTGATTCGCTGGCTGCCAGAGCCGGGCTCGTCGTTCGTCATTGGTACACCGACCTCGAAACACGATTCGCGTTGTCTCTCCTCGGCCCGGCGCTCTCGCGATGATCAACGACGCTCTGCTCGCGCGTCGCCGTGACGAGATTCATGCGGTGTCGTTTTCGCCGACCGAGGAAAGCCATCGGGTCGGAGCCGAAGTCGAGCTCCTGGCGCTCGATGAGCAAACTCTAAAACCCATCCCGTTGCTGAGCGGAAAGAGCGCGCTCGTCTCCACAATCCGTTCCTACGGTTCGCCGCGTGGATGGCGTGAGATCGAAGGCTATGGCGCCGTTCCGAAGTTTGAAATTCCGGGCAAGGGAATCATCAGCTTCGAGCCTGGCGGGCAACTCGAGTTCAGTTCCGACGCGCGGTCCAACGTCAGCGCGGTCGGCCGGGTACTGGATTCAGTCATCCCGGCGCTCCGCGCGCGTCTTCGAGAGACAGGCATTCGATTGGAGTCGGTGGGAATCGACCCGTTGAATGACGTGCGCGACGTTCCGCTTCAACTGGCGGTGGACCGATACGAAACGATGACGCGCTACTTCGATCGCCGAGGACCGTTCGGAGTGCGAATGATGCGTCAGACGGCGGCGATTCAGATTTCGCTCGATCGCGGCGCGTCTCCGGCCGACAGGTGGCGGTTGCTCAACGACCTCGCGCCGTTCGTCATCGCGATATTTGCGAACTCGCCGGTCTACCTCGGCGAGGAGTCGGGACACCACAGTTTCCGCGCGCATTGCTGGCGATCTCTCGACCAGACACGCACGGGCGTTGCGGTGCCGGCAAGCGATTCAGCTCTCGAATATGCACGCTTCGCGCTCGCGGCGAACGATATGTCACGCAGCCTCGAGGTCGACACGCCGTTTTACGCGAGCGATCGCTCGAACGACGACGCGGCCTGGCAGACGCACCTGACGACGTTGTTCCCGGAAGTGCGACCTCGCGGTCACTTCGAGGTGCGGTCGTGCGACGCGATCGATTCGAAGTACTATGTCGTACCCTTGATCTTCGTCGCGGGAATTGCCTACGACCCGATCGCTTCGAAAGAGGCGGGAATCCTCGCGGCGGAGAGTCGCGCGCTCCTTCGTGCCGCAGGCGAGCGCGCATTGCGCGATCAATCCATTGCGCGAACCGCTCGAGATTTATTCGCCTTGGCGCTCGCTGGCGCCGCGCGTTTGGGCAGCGCCTTTTGCGGTGACAGCGACCTCGAGATCGCTCGAGCGTTCTACGACGAGTTCACCTCGCGCGACCGATCGCCAGCCGACGACCGAACGATCGAGCATCGCGCCGAGCGAACGCCTGCTACTGTTCTGACGAAGTAGCGCCCGACGTCGCGGCGTACTTCGCGCGAATCCGAACGGTGCGTTCGAGATCGTCGCGCGTTTGCAAAATTTTCTGCTTCAGATCGAGCGGAAGATTCGGATGCTGCGTGATGAAGCCGTCGATCTCGGCGAGCGCTTCGGCGGACTTCTGTCCGCCAATGAATCCGCCGAGCCATGAGCCGAGGAAGAAGATTCGACGATTCTTCTGGATCCACGGCAGGCTGTCGAGCGCAGGAACGAGATAGGGCAGCGTGAGCGCGGACTGATCTCCAGCGTTGAAGGCTCGGAGGCTGGCTGTTGCCCAATCCTCGTTGAGCGTCGTGTCGCGGAAATAGCGGTCAAAGTATTGGGCTTTGGTCGTCGTCGACGATTTCGCCGCCCCTGCGACGAAGGAGCTCCGACGACCATTCACGCTCGTGTCGCGCCGAGTTTCGGCGGCGAAGATCGCGTCGGCATTGGGCGCCCCGCGCTCAACAAGGTGCGTGACGATCGACCACCGCGTCGGCTGGCGAAGGGGGATTCCCGCGGTATTTGCGCTGTCGAGCCATGCCGCGAGACGTGACGTCGCCGCGGGTGTGCGCGCGGACGAGATGTAGGCGTCGAGCTGATTCTTGCGCACGCCGTACGGCTGCTTCGCATCCGAGGCGCCGGCAAGCAACACCGCTTCAACCGTACCGATGAGCTCCGACTGTTGCGACGACGACAGGTAGGTCGACGTTGCGCGCGTCATTCGATTGACGATTCCAGCGGCGATCTGCTCGTCGTGTTCGTTCGGGAGCTCGCGAACTGCCGTCGCGATGAACTGCGTCGGCGCGAGTCGCGCGTCGCGAAGCATGTCCCACATCGCGCCCCACAACATCGCGCGAAGGAACGTGTCGTTCACCTCGCCGATGTGCGAGCCGAGCCACGCTGCACTGCGCTCGTCGAGCATCACGAGGCCGTACGCGTTGTCATTCGCATTTGCGAAAACGAAATCCGGCGCGGACGCGCCGGCCGCGGCTGACACGACGGTCGTCTCGGCGCGGATCTCGATCGGAATCGAGCGTTGTTTTGCGCCGCGCGACCAAAGAACGAGCTCGGTGCGCATCGGCCAGATACCCTTGCCTGACAGCTCCTGGGCAGGATGCTGGATCAACGACAGACGCCGGATTTTCCCGTTGGCGATGTCGAGGCGCTGCTCGAGAACCGGCATTCCGGGGCGGAGTATGTATTGCTTTCCCCAATCGAGGAGCGGACGGTGCGCCGCCGTTCCGACGGACGCGAGGAGGTCTTCCCACGTCGCGTTCCCGTACGGATGCGTCGTCAGGAACGAATGCAGTCCTGCGCGAAATGCCTCGTCGCCGACGAGATAGTTCAGCTGCTTGAGGATCCCCGGCGCCTTGTTGTAGACGATCGCGCCGTAGTTGCTCTTCGCCTGATCGAGATTGGCGAGCGATTGCCACACCGGAGTCGTTCCGGAAGTCTGATCGACGTCGTACGCCGCGGGCTTGTTCCGCAGATAGAACGACATCCACGGATTGACGTTACCGGGCGCATTGGGCGGCTTCGCCGCGGCCTCGACGGCCTGCATCTTCGCCGCCATGTACGTCGCGAACCCCTCCTTCAGCCAGAGGTCATCGAACCACTTCATCGTGACGTAGTCGCCGAACCAATGATGTGCGACCTCGTGATAGATCGTCGCACGACGGCCGAGTCGCTGGTTGAGCGTCGGAGGCTCGCGGTAGATAAAAGATTCCTCATTGAACATCGTCGTTCCGGGATGCTCCATTCCACCGAATGGAAACGCCGGCGACAGCATGTACTGAAACTGCTGGTCTGGGTATGGGACGCCGAAATACTTCTCGAGGGACGTCAGCGCGGACGCCACTTGGTCTTGAAGTGAATCGACTTCGACCTCGGACGCGCGAGATGCGCGGACCCAAAGGTTCGTCGAGCGCGGTCCGCCGGTGAATTCTTTCCACGGGCCCGCGGCAAACGCGAACAAGTAGGTGGGAAGCGGATCGGTCTCTCGGAATTTGTAGACTTTGAGTCCGCCCACCGTGTCGACATGCGCCGTGATTCCATTTGCGAGCGCGTTCCATTGCGGCGGAACGGTCAGCTCGAGGGTCAGCCGCGCTTTGAGGTCGGGCTGATCGAAGCACGGAAACAGGAGATTCGCGTCGGATGGAACGAGCAGCGTGTAGAGGTAGTCCGTCTTGTCCTTGTCGTCGTGGAACTTGATGATGCTCGCGCCCGCCGCGGCGATCGGCGTCGAGAAGTCGGCGGTGACGACGTTATCGCCAGCGTGAACAAATTCGGCCGGGATTCGCAAGTGCATTCCGTTGAACGTGGTAGTCGCGGAACGCTGATTCACAGCGATGTTCGTCAGTCTCGGTCCACGGAAGTCGACGACGATGTCGGACGATTTCTTCGCGGTGAAGCGAATCGAGATCGACCCGCGGCCCATGTCCGCGGACGCCACTGACAACTTCATCGCGTAGCGAATTCCGCTCAGGTTTGCGGCGCGGTCGGTGGCGAGCTCGCGAGAGATGCCGGGGCCCATCATCGGATCGGGCGCGCCGGCTCCTGCCATCGTCAGAGCGGCGAAGGACGCCACGAAAGACGGAAGACGGTTCAAGAGGATCATGCAAGCACGCTACGCGCCGGCGACGCCGGTGTGCAAGGGCGCGAGCTACCTCCGTTGGCGTCGTCGTGCCATTTTGCACCGTTCTCACGCGACACTGGAAATCGTGACCACGACACTGACTGATACGGCAACACTCGCCACGCTCGTCGTCGAACTTCTGCACGCCGATTCACAAGCACCGGAGCGTGCGACGACTGGGTCCGCGGGCTACGACCTGCGCGCTTACCTTCGCGGCCGATCCATCAAGTGCTCGGACGGAAGCAAAGTCTGGGAAGTCGCGGCGGAGAGTCGCGAAGCCTCAGAGCAGTTCGCGATTCCGAGTGGTGTGTGCGCGCTGATCCCGCTCGGGTTCAAGGCGCGCATACCGATCGGGGTCGAAGGGCAAGTGCGGCCGCGCAGCGGCACGTCGTTCAAGAAGGGACTTCAGATCCCGAATGCGCCTGGGACGATCGACTCGGACTTTCCCGACGAGTGGATGGTGCTGGTTCGAAATCCACTGGCGCACGATGTGGTCGTCGAGCACGGCGAGCGGATTGCGCAGCTGGTGTTCGCTCGGTACGAGGTGCTCGCGATCGAGAACGGGTCGGTTGCTATCACCACATCCCGTGTCGGAGGATTTGGAAGCACCGGCACTTAGTGGCGC
>Ga0070683_100002892_pt1 | contig 13755 bp, 13 predicted proteins | sample KBSC713LmetaG_FD_64662 | JGI IMG/M metagenome (GOLD analysis project Ga0070683, IMG submission 64662) | Corn rhizosphere microbial communities from Kellogg Biological Station, Michigan, USA - KBS C7.1-3L metaG | ecosystem: Host-associated > Plants > Roots > Rhizosphere ...
CGCGAGAGATGTGTGCCCGGTTGTCCTCCGCAGCAAGCTCTGAATCCCGTCGGGCCGAACGATCCAACGGCCCGCCTAGCTACGGCCAACCGGGCCCCCATCTCTCCCGCTCCTTGAAGAGCAGCGCTTCGCTCCGCCCGAAAGCTCCCCGTTTCTACCGCGGGCGCCCATAGAAGCGGAGCCGAGACGAAACGCAGGCGCGGCTGGGGACGGGGAGCCCCTCGGCCGAAGCGTAGGCGGCCGCTCTGATCGTTTGCGGCCGACGGGATTCAGAGCTTGCTCGCGAAGGCCGAGGGGTCCCCGTCACCGGCCGCCCCCAACGTGAAGCCGAGCGGAGCGCTACGCGAGGCGGGCGATCAAAGCGCGGGCTTGTTCGGCCCAGCTCGACGACGTGGGTTCGAGGGCGAGGTAGCGTTCGAGGTGGGCGCGGGCCTGGGCGCGGCCGCCCAGGCGTTCGAGGGCGACGGCCAGGTTGAAGTGGGCGTCGGCGAACTCCGGATCGGCCTGCAGCACGCGACGGAACTCGGCGACCGCCAGCTCGAGATCGCCCGATTCGAGGACCAGGTTCGCGAGGTTGAAGCGCGCCTCGGGCTGATCGGGATCCAGCGCGAGCGCCGCCTCGAACGCCTCGCGCGCCCGATGAATGTCGCCGGCGCGGTAGGCGAGGCCGCCCAGGTTCGTGCGCGCCGCCGCCAGCCCCGGATCCAGCGCGAGCGCCTCGCGGTAGCAGGTCGCGGCGCGCCCCTCGTCGCCGCCCGCCGCCTCGGCGCGCGTCCCCTCGACGAACCAGTCGTACGCGCTGCGCGCGGAGGTGAACGTCGCCTTGATCTTCGGCTTTTCCTTCTCCGGCTCGGGCCGGATGGCCTCGGCCAGCGGGACCGCCGGCGCGTCCGCGGGGGCGGGCGCGTAGCCGACCTTGCCCGCCAGCTCGGCGAGGCCGAAGTCGAAGACGCGCTGGCCGGTCGGCTCGAACGCGGTGTCGTCGTCGACGACCACCAGCCTCGAGCCGTCGAACGCGACCCGCAGGCGATCCAGCGGGCGGTCGAGGTGCGGCAGCGACGCGCGCACGTTCTCGATCGCCTTGCGGATCTCGGCCGCCTTGAACCCGCGGTCGACCAGCTCCTTCGCGGCCTTGACGCTGACCAGGTCCTGGAACGAGAAGACCGGCTTCCCACCGCGCCGCCCCGACGGGCCGACGAAGCCGACCTGAGCCCAGTAGCGGAGCTTGCTCTCGGCGATGTCGAGGATCTTCGCAGCGCCGCCGTAGCTGTAGGCCGCTTCTTCCGTCACGTTCGCCCTTCTTCCTACGAGAACACCGCCTCGACGTCGATGTCGATGAAGACCTTCGCCGCCTGCGATCGAATCGTGACGTGCGTGCTGACCGACTTGGGCTCGGCGCCCGCGACCCGCGCCGCCTCGAACTGGGCCAGGGCCTCGATGCGCTCGCCCACCTCGACGTCCGACTCGAGCAGCTCGGCGAGCCGCCGCGCGGTGCCCGCGTCGCACGCGTCGCGCAGCAGAAGATCCAGGGAGGGCAGGTCGATCGTCAGCATGGTCGACCCGAAGTAGGCGTCGCGCCCGTTACGCACGCCGCGCTGACCTTCGGAGATCACCTCGGCGCGCCCGAGCACCAGCTCCAGCGCCGCGCGCGACAGCCGCTCGCGCACCTCGCGTTCGAACAGCGCGATGCGCGTCGCGCGCGCCATCGGCCGGCGCGCGGCCACAGGCGCATCCGTCGCGTCCGGCGCGGCGGCGTCGGGTCCGGGAGTCTGCGAGCGATGGCTCTCCGTCATCACGAAGGCCGGATCGTATCAGGAGTCGCGGTCATGACGCAAAAACCGCAGAAATTCCCGAGCCGCACGCGATCACGGCGCCTCCGGGTGGCGCCGTTCGAAGTCCGCCTCGACGCGGTCGTTGTACTCGACGACGCCGGCGATCGCGTCCTGGTACGACAGCGTGTAGTCGATGCTGAGGACGATCAGGCCCCCGAGGCCGGTCGCCAGCAGCGGCCAGTCGTGCGACCAGCTGAGGTCGCTGCCGCGCTGAAACGCGACGTAGATCGGAACCGCGATCAGCGCGAGGCTGCCGACCCCGACCGCGAGCCGGACCGTCCCGCTCAGCGTGTGACCGAGGTAGAACTGCCCCAGCCCCGGGACCAGCGACAAGCCCGTCGCCGCGTCCTTGCTCTTCGAAGGCTCGCGCTTGGCAGCGGTCGCCAGGCCCGCGAGCGGCGATCCCGGCGCCGCCGCGATCAGCTCGTCGAAGGCGGCGTCGCCGGATTCGCGCGGGAGCCCGCTGACCCCGGCGTTCCGGTACGCCCAGCCCAGCCGATACAGGGCCAGCGGCCTCAGCACAGTCCGCGGGTCGCGGGCGAGCAGCGTCTCCCACAGGTGGATCGCGCCGTCCGGGCTGCGCAGCCGCAACTCTTGCAGGTCCAGTGAGCCGCCCAGCGCCTGCAGGACGGGCAGCTCGGTGATCACGCCGGCCACGACCGCGAGGGTGCTCGCGGCGTTGCGGGGCGGCGCCTGGAACCGATAGCGGTAGAAGCTTTCGGCCTGCATGAACAGCTGCCGTTCCATCGGCGGCGCGCCCAGCGCCTCGACAGCGGCGGCCGCGGTGGCGAGGCGCCGCTGCGACTCGTCCAGCACCGGGTCGTCGCGGCGGATCACCGTCGAGTGGCCGCACCCGCCGGCCGCGCCGAGCACAGCCGCCAGCGACAGCACGGCGCCGGCGAGGGTGCGGTCTGTCACCCGGCCGAGTTTGGCTGCACGCGGCGGCTTGTCAAAGCAACGGGCTCGCAAAACGGCCTGGCGCCTGTGCTACCGTCGTGGTCATGGCGCAGCAGGGGCTGGATCTGTCGAAGTATCCCGTGCTTGTGGTCGACGACGAGTCCGACAACCTGGATGCGTTTCGCTTCAACTTCGGGCGCAGCTTCAAGCTGCTTCTGGCCAGCAGCGGCGAGGAAGCGCTGGCGCTGGCGCGGTCGGAGGACGTCGCGGCGATCGTCACCGACCAGCGGATGCCGAAGATGACCGGCCTGGATCTGTTGAAGGCGGCCCGCGAGGTCCGTCCCGACGCCGTCGGCATCATCGTCACCGCGTTCACGGACGTCGACGTCCTGATCGAGGCGATCAACCTCGGCCGCATCTACCGCTACGTCACCAAGCCGTGGGACTCGAAGGAGCTGCGCGGCGTGCTGACCCACGCGGTCGAGCGCTTCGCGCTGGTGCGCGAGAACCGCCGCCTCGCCGAGCAGCTGTCGTCCTACGTCGGCATGCTGTCGAACGACGCGCACGACAAGTTCAACTTCGGCGCCATCGTCGGCGAATCGCCGGCGCTGCGCGACGTGCTCACCCGCGTCGAGCAGGTCGCGCAGACGTCGTCGACCGTCCTGCTGCGCGGCGAGACCGGCACCGGCAAGGAGATGGTGGCGCGCGCGATCCACATCAACAGCGCGCGCGAGACGCGGCCCTTCGTGCGCGTCAACTGCGCGGCGCTGGCGCCGGGCATCCTCGAGTCCGAGCTGTTCGGCCACGAGAAGGGTTCGTTCACGGGCGCGATGGCCCGGCGGCTGGGGCGCTTCGAGATGGCCGACGGCGGCACGCTGTTTCTCGACGAGGTGGGCGACCTGCCGCCCGACGTGCAGGTCAAGCTGCTGCGTGTGCTGCAGGAGCGCGAGTTCGAGCGCGTCGGCGGCAGCGAGACGATCAAGGTCGACGTCCGCGTCGTGTCCGCGACCCACCGCGATCTCGAGAAGCAGATCGCCGACGGCACGTTCCGTGAGGATCTCTACTACCGGCTGAACGTCTTCCCGATCGTGCTGCCGCCGCTGCGCGATCGGGCGTCGGACATCCCCGTCCTCGCCGAGCACTTCGTGCAGAAGTACGCGCCGGGCGCGGGCAAGCCCGTGCGTGGCCTGGACGGGGGCGCGGTTGCCGCGCTGGCCGGCTACACCTGGCCGGGCAACGTGCGCGAGCTGGAGAACGTCATCGAGCGCGCGCTGATCCTCGCGCGCGGCACCGAGATCACCGCGGCCGACCTGGAGTTCACGCGGCGGCCCGCCGGGGCGTCTCCGGCGGCCGCGCCGGCGGCGCAGATCGTGACGGCGGGCGCGCGATCCACCGACGGCGCGCGGCCCCTGGCGGAGCGGTTGCACGAGCAGGAGCGCACCGCGATCGTCGCCGCGATCGACACGGCCCAGGGCAACATCGCCCACGCCGCGCGCGCCCTCGGCATCAACCGGTCGACCCTCTACTACCGCATGCGCAAGCACGGGCTGGAGCACCTCTTGCCAATGAAGGACGCGCCCGCATCTTCTTCGTCGTCGGAAGGGGCCTGACGCGTCATCATCGTGCCGATGAGTCAGAAGATGAAGCTGCTGTTCGTCATGGACCCGCTCGCGCGGCTGCAGATCGCGGGCGACACCACCTTCGCGATCATGCTCGCGGCCCAGGCACGCGGGCACGACATCTGGTTTTGCGAGCCGCGCCACCTGTCGCTGGAGCACGCAGAACCAGTGGCGCGCGCCTGGCCGGTCACCGTCCGCCGCGTCACGGGCGATCACTACCTGCTCGGGCCGCAGGACGCGGTGCCGCTCAAGAGCTGCGACGCGGTGCTGATGCGCAAGGATCCGCCGTTCGACCTCGACTACTACTTCGCGACCCTGCTGCTCGAGCGCGCGCGCGGGACGACCCTGATCATCAATGACCCGCGCGGGCTGCGCGAGCAGAACGAGAAGCTCGCGGTGCTCGAGTATCCCGACCTCTGCCCGCCGACGATCGTCACGCGCGAGACGACGCGCCTCCGCACGTTCATGGCCGAGCAGGGCGGCGAGATGGTGGTCAAGCCGCTGGACGCATCGGGCGGCTTTGGCGTGTTCCACGTCCGCAAGGGCGACCCGAACACGGGCGCGATCCTCGAGCAGGCGACGCAGCTGGGGCGCCGCTGGACGATGGCGCAGAAGTACCTGCCCGAGGTGCGCAAGGGCGACAAGCGGATCCTGCTCTGCGACGGCGAGTTCCTGTGCGCGGTGCTGCGCGTGCCCGCGCCCGACGACGCGCGCGGCAACCTGCACGTCGGCGCGAAGCCGATGGCGACCAAGCTGGAGGAGCGCGACGCTGAGATCGTGCGCGTGCTCGGCCCGCGGCTGCGCGCCGCCGGCCACTTCTTCGTCGGCCTGGACGTCATCGGCGGCTGGCTCACGGAGATCAACGTCACCAGCCCGACGGGCATCCTCGAGGCGAACGTCCTCTACAGCGACACCTACGAGGTGAAGGTGGTCGAGCGGCTTGAACAAAAGACGCGCTCGACGACGACTTCGACGACACCCGCATCCGCTTGATGCGGGTCGCCGCCGCTGTCGCGCTGCTCTGCTTTTGCACGGCCGCGGTTGCGGCTGACGGCGACACCGGGGCGCTGGTGCTGCTCGCGCAGGGAGACGCCACGCTCGCGTCCGAGCCGGCCGGGCCGGCGGATCCGCCCGACGGTGCGACCTTCCGGCTGCGGCGCGTGCGCGTCGGCGAGGACGTGGGCGGGCGCCTGTTCCGCGTGCGCGGCGTGCTGGAAGCGGTGTCGGCCGACGGGCTCGGGACGTACTTCACGCCGGTCGAGGGCGGCCGCCTGGCGGGACCGCTGCGGCTGACCGCCGCGACAGCGTCGTGGACGCCGCACGTCCTCCTCCGCGCGGACGCGGGCTTGATCCGCGTTCCTTTCTCGCTGTCGCGGCAGATCGATCAGGCGGACCTTCGGACGCCCGAACGCGCCGCGATCACGAACGCGCTGGCGCCCGATTTTCGGGTCGGCGGTGGCGTCGGCGGCGACGCCGGTGCGCTGTCGTGGGCGGTGGCGGCGATGTCGGCCAGCCGCACGATCGACGGCGACCTGTTCGATCGCGGTGCGATGGTCGCCGCCCGCATGGCCGCTGAGCCGATAGGCCCGGTGGGCACCACGCCGTGGCGGCGCGCGCTGGACGATCCGTGGACGGACTGGCTGCGGTTCCGACACGGCCTCTCGTTCATGTACGGCACGCTGTACGAGGCGAAGACGATCGGCGCGGGGACGGATCTATCGTTGCAGTGGCGTCGCTTCGCAGCGACGTCGGAGTACATCTTCGTGCACGCTCCCTCGGGCAACCAGCAGGGCGCGGTCGTCGAGCCGGGGATCACGCTGGGCCCGCGGCGCGTGGACGTCGTCCTGCGCGGTGAGTGGCAGCGCGCCGGCGGCGCGAACGGGTGGGGCGGCGCCGCCGCGATCACCATCTACGGGCGCGATCCCCGAGCGCGCCTGCAGGCCGCGCTCCAGCACACCACCGGCCCCGCGCCGCTGCCGGCCGCGACCTCGGCGCTCGCCCGGATCACCTTCGCGATCAACTGAACCACGGCGGTTGGCCCCGGCAGGCGGGGCCGCGAATGCTTAAGTTCCAGGGGTGACGGATGGGGTGTCGCGGCACAGGGCGGAGGTGGTCGTCGTCGCCATCGCGACGCTGCTCATCTGCGCCGTCGCGTGGCCGCTCTGGCGCCCGCTGCTGATCGCGGCGGTGCTCGCCGGCGTCATGTCGCCGCTGTACGAGAAGGTGACACGGCGCCTGCACGGCCGGCGCTCGCTGACGGCCGCGCTGTTCACCGCCGCGACAGTGTTTCTGATCCTGATCCCGGTCGCCGCGATCGCGATGATCGCGGTGAAGGAAGCCGCCGAAGCCATCGCTCTCGTGCGCAAGACGATCGCGACCGAAGGCATCGCCGGCCTGATCGCGAAGGCGCCCGACCCGATCGAGCACTGGCTGCACAAGCTGGAGAAGCTCATGCCCACCGAGGTCAACCGCGCGCAGACGCAGCTGTCCGCGGGTGGACGCTGGGCGCTGGGCGCGATGTCCGGCGCGTTGTCGGTCCTGGCGCGCGTCAGCTTCCGGCTGGTGCTGATGCTGATCGCTCTCTTCTTCCTGCTGCGCGACGGCCACAAGCTGATCGACTGGTTCATCGGCGCGACGCCGCTCGCGCCCGAACGGGTGCGCACGATGATGCGCGAGTTCCGCACCGTCGCCCGTTCGGTGCTGGGCGCGAACTTCATCACGGGCGCGGTGCAGGCGGTGGTCGCGACGATCGGCTTCTTCATCGCGCACGCCCCCAGCCCGATCTTCTTCGGGCTGCTCACGCTGTTCTCGTCGCTGATTCCGTCGGTCGGGACCGCGCTGGTGACGTTCCCTGTCGCGGGGCTGATGCTGCTGCTCGGGCACCCGTGGGCCGCGCTGTTCCTCGCGGTGTGGGCCGCCGTGGCGGTCGGCCTGATCGACAACCTGCTGCGACCGATGCTCATCCGCGGTGCGGGCCAGCTGCACGGCGCGCTGGTCTTCTTCGCGCTGCTGGGCGCGATGAGCATGTTCGGCGCGGTCGGGGTGTTCCTGGGCCCGCTCGCGCTGGTGTTCTTCCTCGCCGTCGTGCGCGCGCGCCGGCAGCAGCGCGAGGGCACCCTTCAGGGCGCCTGACGGCGCTCGAAGGTCGCACGCACGGACGGGCGGGTGTAGGCCACCAGCAGCACGATCGGCAGCCCGAGCAAGAGCAGCGCCACCACCGCCGCGACCGCGATACCCATCGCCACCGGGAGCCCGCTGAAGCCCAACCCGCGCTGCGCCACCAGGATATAGGCGAACGCCACCGCGCCGAGCCCGAGGAACGCCAGCCAGATCTCGGCAGAGATGATCGTCGCCTGCCGGGCCCAGCGCGCGCGCCCGACGGCGCCGATCCCGGTGGTCAGCAGGTTGGCGGTCGCGACGCCGTAAAAAATCGTCGTCGGCAGGGCCTGCTTGGCGATCAACATCCCGACCGTCGCGAGCGCGCAAATTCCGCCGCAGACGACCTGCATGATTCCCAGCGCGAGGATCAAACCGCGACGGTCGGGCAGCGCGGCCTGCGGCGGCGCCGCGTCCGTCGCGTGTCCGCCGACGCTGTACGCGCGATCCACCAGCCCTGTCGGAGGATCGCCGGCCATCGCGCTACCAGATCTTCCACCAGGGCCGGCTCTGCTTGTCCGCGCCTTCGCCGACGTGCTCGGGCGACGGCGTGTGCTCGCCCGCGCCCGCCGCCGGCACCGCCTTCTCGCCGCCCGCGAGCCGATCGATCACGTCCGGTACGAACTGCTTGCCGCACGCGAAGCCCGGGTTGAGGAACGCCGCGCGCTTCTCCTTCGCGAGGCGCGCGAACAGCGCCTTGCCCGACAGCGCCACGAAGCCGTAGGTGCGCTCGCGGACGCGCGCAATCTCGTCGACGCGCGCGCGCGCCGAGAACAACGGCACGTAAGGACCCGTGGGCGATTCCCAGGTGACGAACGCCGCGTCGGCGTCCGCCGGCTTCGACGTCTGTCCGTCGGACGTCGGCGTCTCGCTGGTCAGGATGTAGATCTCGGCGGCGAGCAGGCGGCGGTAGAACTCGGGTCGCGCCGCCGGTTCGGTGGCGGCGCGCACCAGCGTCTCCTCGAGATCGTTGGCGGGTTTGAAATCGGCAATCACGACGGGTTCATCCTCTCACGGCGGCAAAGCGCGCGTCTCGGTCAGGTCTCTGTAACCAGTCCCGTGCCACGCATCAAGCTCCTTCGCGCGCAAGATCGGAAATGGGTGCGTGCGCGACGCCGTGATGAACATTTTGTAAGCGCGACTGAGGTGCGACCGATCTTCTTCTTCGTAGTCCTGAATCTGGCGCATGAACTCGCCCTGATCCATCTCGGCCCACAAGCGGTTCGCGCCGCCCGCCAGCTTCATGAACACCGTGATGCACGGCTCGAGGTTCTGCACGCACAGCAGGCCGGCGCGGTCAGCGGTCAGCTCCGCCTTCCGATACCAATCGCGGAGCGCGAACACCAGGCCCTGACCGAGCAGCGAGCCGATTCCCAGCGTCGCCTGTCCGATCGCCGCGATGATCGACGCGATGTTGCGCGCCAACGTCCCGTACAGCACGTGCCCGGCCTTGATGTGGCCCAGCTCGTGTCCGATGACGACTGACAGCTCCTCGTCGCCCAGCAGATCGATCAGGCCCGACGTCAGCACGATGAACGGGCTCTTGTGGCCGTAGGTGTACGCGTTCGGGTTCGGATCCATCGTCACGTACATCTCGGGCTCGTCGATGTCGAGGATCCGGCAGCCCCACCCGAGGTAGCGGTGCAGACGCGGAAACATCCGCGGCGTGACGCGCACGTTGTCGGCGGTGTTCTCGAGGTAGTAGATGCGCTCCAGCCCGTACTCCAGCACCTTCGACACCACCAGGTCGAGGCCCGGGATGCCGGCCAGCGCCTCGGTCGCGGCGACGTCGTGCGGGTGCTGAAAACGCGACGCGGTCAGACCCGGGAAGGTCTTCAGCTGTCGGCGCTTCTTCGTGTCGGCCATCGCGCGCGACAGGATATCAACGTCCTGCGTGCCGCGGATGGCGTTAAGATCGCGGTATGCGATACAGACTAACTTTGCTTCTGACCCTGGCCTTCACATGCGGACCGTTCCTCACTTCGACGCGCGTCGCGCGCGCCTGCGGCGGCGGGCTCGTGCACGCGCAGACGGGATCCGTCGGCGCGGACGCGCAACGGATCATCATCTCGGCGCGTGACGGCACGACCGACGTGATCACGCAGATCGGCGTGCCCACCACGACCGCCGACTACGGCGTGCTGCTGCCGCTGCCCGGCGAGCCGACCCTCGACAGCACGCCGATCGCATCGGCCGACATCGACAATCTGGAGAGAGGCACGGCACCGTCGATCACGCACTTCGACAACAACGAGGGCGGGATCCCCGTGCCCGATTGCAGCTGCGGCGGTTCGAGCAAGGGCGCCGCGAATGGGGGCGGCGACCAGGAAGTGCGCGTCAGCCAGCCAGTGACGATCGGCCCGGTCGTCGCGGTGACGCTGACCGCCGACACCGGCGACGCGATCAACGGCTGGCTGGCCGACAACGGCTTCGCGATCGCGCCCGCCGATCTGTCGCTGGTCGCCGACTACGCGGGAACGGGACGCTACTTCATCGCGATCCGACGCAGCGACGCGGCGGTGACCGCCGGGGCGAGCAGCGTGGGCGTGCACTTCACGCTCGCGGGCGACCAGCGCGCGCTGCCGATGCGCTTCGCGCGCCTCGGCGCCGCGCCGACGGTCGCGTTCACGGTCTTCGTCGCGGCCTACACGGTCGCGGCCCCGTCGGACCCATTCGCCGCGCTGACGCTGAACGATCTGGACCGCGGCACGCTGAACACGACGGGCTACGCGGACGCGGTCACGAAGGCGGTCAGCGCCCACGGCAACCACGCGTTCGTGCTGGAGGGAAGCTGGTCGGTCCCGATGCTGTCGGGCACGATCGGACCGTCGCTGGCGCCGTTCATGAACGCGCGCCAGACGCTGACGCGGATGTCGACGCGCGTGCCGTCCACGGCGCTGGACGCCGACGTCGCCCTGGACGGGATCTACGCGGGCCCGATTCCGAACGAGCGCGTCGCCCAGGGGAAGTTCCCCACGCACCCGCGCGCCGCCTTCGCGTTCGCCGCGTTCGCGCTGGCCGCGATGCTCCGCCGCCCACGCCGTTAGTCGCTCCGCGACGCAGGCGTCCCGGCTACTGCTTCATCTTCCGCTTCTTGACCGTGCTCGGTTCCGACGCGGGCTCCGACGGCGGCGCCTCCTCGGGGGCGGCGCTGCGCTTCTTCTCCATCGGACAGCCGTTGTGGGTCTGGTCGGCGTTTGCGGGCCCGGGCTTCAGCGGGCAAGCGTCCTCGGGGTCCGGGATGCCGTCCTTGTCGGTGTCGACCAGCGGGCAACCGGGCCGCTTCGGATCCGGCGTCGGGCCAGGCGGCGTCACCGGGCAGGGATCGTCGGCGTCGGGCACGTCGTCGCCGTCCTCGTCGTTCTCCGGGCAGCCGGGCTTGAAGGGGTCGGGGTGCTTGCCCTGCGGAACATCGCGGCACAGGTCCTGGTCGTCGCCGACGCCGTCGCGATCGGTGTCGGGGACGGCCACGCGGTAGGCGCCGCCGCTGCGACGCGGGCCGGCCGCGGTCTTGGCGCCCGCCGCCGCGCGGCCAAAGTGGTACGTGAAGGACCCGCCGATCGCCCAGGCGCGACCGTCGTCGGAGGTGCGCCGATCGGGATTGACCGCCTGGCCATAACGGAGGAAGGGCCCGATCCCCAGGCCAGGCGCGTCGGGGATGTTCCATTCGATGCCGCCGCCGATGTCGAAGCCCAGCGCCCAGGCGTACCTCGTCGTCGTCAGGCCCATCGCCACGTCGGCGAACACGCGGCCGAAGTCGTAGACCATTGGCTCGAAGCGGGCGGTGATGCCCAGCATCGTCGCGTGGTTGTCGCTGGGCAGCCACCACTGGCGCAGCGTGAAGCCGCCCGACCAGGCGTCATTGATATCGAGCCGCGCGGCCAGCGCCGTATAGAACAGGAGGGCGCTCGGGCTTTGGTTCGCGTCGTAGGACGTCAGCACGCCGCCGGGCCCCAGCTCGAGACTCAGCGCGAGGTGGTCGTCCCACGCGTCCATCGGGCCGGTCGGCGTCGCCGGCGCCGTGCGCCGTGGCCCTGGCGTCACCTGCGCGCGCGCGCTGCCCGCGAAGGCGGAGACCCCGATGATCGCCGCGGCGACCGCGACCCCCACCAACGAACGTGACATGAACGCATATTGCCAGAACCGCCCCGTCGACGCCTAAACTTTGCCTCGCCCGCTGTATCCTGTCGGCCGTGCGACGGGCCGTGCAACGGGCGGTGATACGGGCCGTGCTGGCGGGTCTCGTGCTGTGTGGCTGCCGCGGGCAGAACCGCGCGCGCCCCGAGGAACGCGGGCCCGCCGCGGTCTTGCGCCTCCTGCCCAACCAGGTCCGGTACGTCGTCGGGGCGGATGTCCCGAAGATCCGCGCGGCGCCGATCACCGCGAAGCTGGGCGCGCTGCGGGTGGTGTTCGAATCGATCGCGAAGGAGATCGATGCGTTCAAGACGAACACGGGCGTCGATCCATGGACGCAGATCGACAGCCTCACGATGGCCGGCGCGACGCTGACCAGCGAGACCGTGATCGTCGTGCGGGGCCGCGGACTCGACGAGGGGCGGCTGACCGCCTATGCCCGCCAGCAGCTCGCGGCGGCCGGCGACGAACTGGTCGGGCGTGCCTATCGGAAGCGAACGCTGTGGTCGGCGCGCAAGGCGCCCGACCGGGTCGGCCTGTTCCTGGACGCGCAGACGCTGGTGGTCGCCAAACCCGGGTGGGCGGAGAAGATCGCCGACATCGCGGACGGCGATCCCGACACGCCGATCGCCGCGTCGAACCGCGAGCTGGTCAGCGCCTGCGCCGAGGTGTCGGCGAACCCGATCTGGGCCGCGGGCGTGCTGCCCGACGAGGCGCGCGACCTCCTGCAGGGGGACTTCCAGCTGCGCGCGCTCGGTTCGATGCGACAGGTGACGCTGGCGGTGGAGCTGACCGACACGCTGGTCGCCAGGCTGGCGGTGGCGTTCCGCGACGGCGCGCAGGCCGACCAGCTGGCCGAGGAACTGGCCCAGCTGATCGACAAGGAGCGCCGCGGAACGCGCGATCGCCCCTACATGCAGGCGCTGTTCAAGGGCCTGACCGAGTATGCAGACGGCTCGACGTTCCGCGCCGAGCTGCGGCTGCCGAACGACGTCGTCGTCTCGCTGGCGGAGACGGCGGCGCGCTTCGCCAACTCGCAGAAGCCGGCGAGCGAGCTGCCCGACCCGACCGCCCACGCGCTCACGATGAAGGCGGACTGGCTGGTCCCGCCCCCGACGTCCCTTGCGGTCGGCGAGCTCCGCAGTTACGACGCCTGGGACCGCCAGACGCACCTCCTGATCGAGGTCACCAACCGCACCAGCGATCCGGTGATGCCGAACATCGTCGTCCGCTTCCGAGACGCCGACGACAAGGGCATCGGCGAGCGCCGGTGCCTGCTGCCGATGGCGGTGCTCCTCGGCCACGAGAGCGCGGCGTGTGACCCGGGCGTGCCCGCCGGCGCGGCGACAGGGATCTACACGATTCGAACGGCGCCCGCCGATCGCGCCGCAGCGATCGCCGCGAAAGCACGTGTCACGCTGAAGATCGTCGGCGCCCGCCTGGAAGCCGCGCAGGGGGCGGCGCAGTGGCTGGCGGGGCAGGTGAAGAACACGGGCACGGCGGTCGTGCGCAACGCGAACGTTCACGCGACGTTCTACGACGGCGAGCACAAGATCGTCGGCTTCGGCGACGCCACCGCGGCGCGCGCGCTCGCACCGGGCGCGAGCGCGCCGTTCCGCCTCCCTTCGGGTCCGCTGTTCGCGCCGGCGAAGTCGTTCGCGGCGATCGGGTACAGCCTCGCGGCGCCGACCGCCGACGCGGGCCCCCGGCGCTGAGCGGCTCCGCTCGCCTCAGCCGGCGAGCTTGACCGGCGGCGGCGACCACCGGCCGTCGAGCGCATCACCCTTCGGCCAGTAGAGTCTCAGGTTCAGCGTGAACCGGCCGGAAGCCGGCGCCGGGAGCCAATTGGCCTTCTGGTCGCCGCCGGGCGGGTTCCGCTGGATGAACAGGTCGAGCGACCCGTCATCGTTGAACTTGAGATCGTCGCGATCGCCGATGGCGTAGCGATTGATCGGATTGTCCGCGAACAGCTCTCTGTCGTTGTACATCGTCAGTGACCAGAACGCGCGCACCGGCGGGATCTCCGACGCCTCGAAGTGCATCACGTAGGCCTTGCCGGAGTCGAACGGCCGGCCGTCGCCATCTGTGAACCCGGTCGGGTAGATGGCGTCCTCGAT
>Ga0070683_100002900_pt1 | contig 13734 bp, 8 predicted proteins | sample KBSC713LmetaG_FD_64662 | JGI IMG/M metagenome (GOLD analysis project Ga0070683, IMG submission 64662) | Corn rhizosphere microbial communities from Kellogg Biological Station, Michigan, USA - KBS C7.1-3L metaG | ecosystem: Host-associated > Plants > Roots > Rhizosphere ...
GTCGCCGGCGACGACGTCGACATCTGCTGGCGCCTGCAGGAATCGGGGCGCACGCTCGGCTTCAGCGCCGGCGCCGTGGTCATGCACCGCCGTCGCGACACGGTCTGGCGCTACCTCAAGCAGCAGTACGGCTACGGCAAGGCCGAGGCGCTGCTGGAGCGCAAGTGGCCAAGCCGCTACAACCGCGCCGGCTCCTCGCATTGGTCGGGCAAGATCTACGACTCTCTGCCCCCGGTCTCCGGGCGGCACGGAATGGTCCGCTACGGGACCTGGGGCAGCGGCCTCTTCCAGTCGATCTACGAGCCGGCGCCGAGCGCCCTCTCCAGCTTCCTGGCCGCGCCGGAGCTTTTCCTCCTGATCGCGGTGCTTGGGGTCTTCTCGGCAGCGGAGGTGCTCTGGTCGCCCCTGCTGGTCGCCCTGCCCCTCTTCGCATCGGCGCTGGCCGCGACCGCGGGGTACGCGTTCGAGTCGGGCTGCCGCGCCCACCGCTCCGTGCCCGGCCGTCCCTGGCACGAGGCCGTAATGCGGCGCCTGGTGACCGCCGCCCTCTTCTTCCTGCAACCGATCGCCCGCCTGGCCGGCCGGCTCCGCGGCGGTCTCTCTCCCTGGCGGCGGCGGCTGCGGCCGCGGGCAGCCTGGCCGCGGTCGCGCACGATCGAGGTCTGGTCAGAGGAGTGGCGCTCGCCGCAAAGTTGGCTGCAGGGCCTGCAGGATGCCCTCGCCGTGCGCGGCGGCTTCGTCCGCAGCGGCGGGCCGTTCGACCGCTGGGACCTCGACCTGCGCGCCGGCCTGCTCGGCGGGGTGAGGATCCGCACCGCGGTAGAGGAGCACGGCTCGGGGCGGCAGCTGCTGCGGGCGAGGATCTTGCCCCGCGCCTCGGCCGGCGGCGGGATCGTCGTCGGGGTCCTGCTCGTCCTCTGCGCCTACGCCTTCGAGCGGGGCAACGGCGGAATCGGTGCGGCACTTGCGGTCCTGATTGCCCTTGCCCTCGCCTTCGGCATCGAGGGGACGGGAACCGCGATGCGACTTGCCCTCGATGAGCTGGAGGAGATGCGGGTGCAGAGGGTGGACAACGAGCCCGGGGCTGAGGCGAACGGCGAGGGTCCGCCCGTAGGAGCGGGGGCCGCCTCGCGGCTCTCAGGCTGGCCGCTGCAAGCGCCGGCCGGTGAGGCGGGTCACGCCGTGATCCACCAGGCCACTGCCTTGACGAAGTCGGAGGATCGGCGCCAGTGAGTCCCTGGATGGGTCCGATCCCGATGCGCAGCCGCAGGCGCATGCGCAAGGCGGCCGACGATCGGCAGGGGCCGTGGGACCTGTGGAAGGCGCTGCCCAAGGCGAAGCCCTACCTCGCTCCCTATCGCCGCACGCTGATCTTCCTCACGATCGCGACCGTGCTGGCGGCGCTGCTGGGCCTTGGCGAGCCTTGGCCGCTGGCGGTGATTCTGAACCAGGTCCTCAATCAGGAAAACCCCGGTGGCTTCATCGAGAAGATCTTCGGCGAACACCCCGACAGGGTTGTCCTGCTGCTCTCGATGCTGCTCCTACGCTTCCTGATCGTCGTCCTGGGCAACGGCTTCACCGTCCTCAACCACTACCTCGGCGCGAAGACCGAGCAGAACATGGTCCTCGACCTGCGCAGCGACCTCTTCAACCACGTGCAGCGGCTCTCGCTCACCTTCCACGACCAGCGCCAGACGGGGGCGCTGATGAGCCAGATCAACAACCAGGCGGCGGCCGTCGGCAACATCGTCATGGTCATCCCGCCGATCGCCGAGGCGGTGATGACGCTCTTCGGGATGCTCGTCATCACCGCTCTGATCGACTGGCAGCTCGCCCTGCTCTCGCTCGTCGTGGTCCCCCTGCTCTTCTGGTCCTTCGGGGTCTACGGCAAGCGGATCGTGCCCCGCCTGCAGCGCGTCCAGCAGCTCGAGTGGCGATCGCTCTCGATCGTCCACGAGGCGATGGCGATGCTGCGGGTGATCGTCTCCTTCGGCCGCGAGGACTACGAGCACGCGCGCTTCCGCGAGCAGGGCGAAGTTGCCGTCGAGGAACGGGTCAAGCTCACCGTCAGCCAGAGCCTCTACACACTGGGCGTGCAGACCGCGACCGCGGCCGGCCTCTCTCTGATCCTCGGCGTCGGCGCCTGGCACGTGATGAACGGCAAGCTCTCGGTGGGCGAACTGATCGTCGTGCTTACCTACATCGCCTCGGTCTACCAGCCGCTCGAACAGATCAGCACGACCGTCGGGATGATCCACGAGGAGCTGGTCCAGTTCAACTCCTCACTCGACCTGCTCGAGATCGAGCCCGAGGTGAAGGAGAAGCCCGGTGCGATCGAGCTGGAGCGGGTGCGCGGCTGGGTCGCCGTCGAGACCGTCTCGTTCGCCTACTCGAGCCGCAAGCGAACGCTCGAAGACGTCTCCTTCCGAGTCGCGCCGGGCGAACGGGTCGCGGTCGTCGGGCACACGGGGGCGGGCAAGAGCACGCTGATGAGCCTGCTGATTCGCTTCTATGACCCGAAGCAGGGCCGGATCACGCTCGATGGAGTCGACATGCGCGATGTCACCCTGGCCTCGCTGCGCAACCAGATCAGCGTCGTCCTGCAGGAACCGCTGCTCTTCTCCGGCACGATCGGCGAAAACATCCGCTACGGCAGCCTCGGGGCCTCCGACGAGGAAATCGAGAACGCGGCGCGGGCGGCGAACTCGCACGACTTCATCGCGGCGCTTCCGGACGGCTATGACACCGTTCTGGGAGAGCGCGGAGCGCAGATCTCGGGAGGGGAGCGGCAGCGGATCTGCGTCGCCCGCGCCTTCCTCCGCAACGCGCCGATCCTGATCCTCGACGAGCCGACCTCCTCGATCGACTCCAAGACCGAGGGCGTGATCCTCGACTCGCTCGAGGACCTGATGGAGGGGCGGACCTCCTTCATGATCGCCCACCGCCTCTCCACGGTTCGGCACGCCGACCAGATCCTCGTCATGGAGAACGGCAAGATCGTCGAACGCGGAACGCACGAGGACCTGGTCGACCACGGTGGTGTGTACAGCCAGCTCCACGTCGCCCAGACCCGGGAGCGAGGAAGGCGCCAGCGGGGCCCGCAGGAGCCGATGCCGGAGCCGCCGAGGATCGAGGCCGCGGTGGCGGCGGCAAGCGAGCCCGCCGAGGCCGAGGCGCCGGAGCCCGAGCCTGCCCCACCGCGGCGGGGCAATGGCCAGAACCCCTGGCGGCAGCTCTCATGAGCGCGCCCAAGGTCGTCCTGCTGGGGATGATGACCAAGATGCCGGTGGCCGGCGTCGCCTGGCAGAACCTGCATTACCTGCTCGGCTTCGAGCGACTCGGCTGTGAGACCTATTACGTCGAGACGCACGCCCGCACGCCATCGATGCTGATGAGCCGCGCCGACGACGACAGCTCGGCGCTGGCGGCGGAGTTCATCGCCGCGCTGATGCGGCGCTTCGGCCTGGCCGATCGCTGGGCGTTCCGGGCGCTGCACGACGACGGCCGCTGCTTCGGCATGAGCGAAGCGGAGCTGGAACGCCTGTATGGCTCGGCTGACCTGCTGATCAACCTCCACGGCGGCACCCAGCCCTACCCGGAGCTTGCCGCCACGGGCCGGCTCGTCTACCTCGAGACCGACCCGGTGCAGCTGCAGCTCGAGCTCCAGCACGGACTGCAGGAGACGATCGACTTCCTCGAGCCCCACAGCGCCTTCTTCAGCTTCGCCGAGAACTGGGGCAACCCCGACTGCCGCCTGCCGCGCAGCGAGCGCTTCGAGTTCCAGACCACGCGCCAGCCCGTCGTGCTCGACCTTTGGCCCGATCGCTCGCCGCAGCCCGCCAACGTCTTCACCACGATCGGCAACTGGCGACAGGACTGGCGCGACGTCACCTTCGAGGGCGAGCGCTACACCTGGAGCAAGCACCAGGAGTTCCTCAAGCACCTCGATCTCCCCGAGCGCAGCGGGCAGGCATTCGAGCTGGCCCTGAGCAGCTGCGAGCCGGCCGAGCGGCAGATGTTGCGCGAGCACGGCTGGCGCGTGCGGGACGGGCTCGAGGTCTCGCGCGGGATCGATCGATACCGCGACTACCTCGGCGCCTCGCGGGGGGAGTTCACGGTCGCCAAGGAGCAGAACGTGCGGCTGCGCACCGGCTGGTTCAGCGATCGCAGCGCCACCTACCTCGCCTCGGGCCGGCCGGTGATCACCCAGGAGACCGGCTTCGGCAACGTCCTGCCCAGCGGCGCCGGGCTGTTCGGCTTCGAATCCCCCGACGAGGCGCTGGCCGCGGTCGAGGAGGTCGACGCCGACTACAGCCGCCACGCGAGCGCGGCACGCGAGATCGCCCGCGAGCACTTCAGCCATGAGGTGGTGCTGGGCAAGCTGCTCGACGACCTCGGGGTCCGCCCCCAAAGTGCGCGAAGGAGCCCGGAGGGCCAGCTCTTCCCGGCCTCGATGCCGCTCGAGCCGGTTTCGCGCAGGCCGACGGTGCTGCCGCGGGCGACGGTCGAGGCCGCCCTCGACACGCCGGTGCCGCGCTACGAGGGCAGGGTCGGCGCGACTAGGGAGAGCGCCAGCATCGTCGTCGTCACCCACGACAACCTCGCCTTCACCCGCCTCTGCCTGCGCAGCGTCCTCGCTAACTCAGGCGAGGGGATCGAGCTGATCGTCGTCGACAACGGCTCGAGCGACGGCACCCCTTCCTACCTCGCGCGGCTGGCCGAGCGCGACGCACGGGTGCGGGTCCTGCTCAACGGCAGCAACGCCGGTTTCGCGCCGGCCTGCAATCAGGGCCTCGGTCTTGCCACCGGCGACCATCTGGTCCTGCTCAACAACGACACCCTGGTGGCGCCGGGCTGGCTCGCCGGCCTGAGGCGGCACCTCGCCGAGCCCGGGGTCGGGCTGGTCGGCCCGGTGACCAACCGGATCGGCAACGAGGCCGAGATCGACGCCGACTACACGACCTGGGGCGAGTTCCTCGCTGCCGCTGCCCGGCGAGCCGCCGATCACGCAGCCGAGTGGCTCGAGATCGGCACCCCGGCGATGTTCTGCCTGGCGATGCGCCGTCAGACCTTTCTCAGACTGGGCCCACTCGACGAGGGTTACGAGATTGGCCTGCTAGAGGACGACGACTACGCCGAGCGGGCGCACCGGGCGGGCTACGAGCTGCGCTGCGCCGATGACGTCCTCGTCCATCACTTCGGCGAGGCCTCGTTCGGGCGGCTGGTCGCCGGCGGCGAGTACCGGCGAATCCTCGCGGCAAACCAGCAGCGCTACGCGGAGAAATGGGGTCGGCCCTGGCAGCCCTACGGGCGCCGACCAAACCCCCGCTACGAGCGCGAAGCCGAGCAGGTTCGCGAAGCGGTGGTGGAGACCGTGCCCAGCGGATCGACCGTGCTGGTGATCAGCCGCGGCGATGAGCGGCTGCTGCAGTTGAACGGACGCCGTGCCCAGCACTTCCCGCAGGCGGCAGATGGTGCCTGGGCGGGCCACCACCCCGCCGACAGCGACGAGGCGGTCGAGCACCTCGAGTCGCTGCGCGACCGGGGCGCCGAGTTCCTCGTCATCCCGCCGACCTACCTCTGGTGGCTGCGGTACTACGACGGCCTGCGTCGCCACCTCGAGAGCAAGTACGAGCCGGTCGTCTCCGACGATCGTGCCGGGGCGATCTATCGATTGCTGGGGGAGGGCGGATGAGCAGCGTCACACGTGCCTCGGTGGTGGTGCCAGTACACGGTCGTGCCGGTCTGACCGAGCGCTGCCTGCGCCTGCTCCTGGCGGATCTTCCGAGCGATTGCGAGGCGATCGTCGTCGACGACGCATCGAGCGACGAGACCCCCCGGCTGCTGGCCGGCTTCGGCGCCTCGATCCGGTCCCTGCGGCTGGAGCGCAACGCGGGCTACGCGGCTGCGTGCAACGCCGGCGCCGCGATCGCCGGCGGTGAGCACCTGGTCTTCCTCAACAACGACACCGAGCCGCGGCCGGGCTGGCTCGAGGCGCTGCTGAGCTATGCCGGAGACCATCCCGAGGCATGGGCCGTCGGCGCCAAGCTGCTCTACCCGAGCGGGGCCGTCCAGCACGCGGGAATCTGCATCGGCCAGGACGGCTACCCGCACAACCTCTATGTGGGCTTCCCCGGCTCCCACCCGGCGGCGAGCCGGCCGCGGCGGCTGCAGGCCGTTACCGGCGCCTGCATGCTCGTCTCCCGCCCTGCTTTTGATCGAGTCGGCGGCTTCGACGATGACTTCCTCAATGCGATGGAGGATGTCGACCTCTGCCTCCGTCTCGGCGAGGCCGGTGGCGAGGTCCATTATTGCCCGCTGGCAGAGGTCGTCCACCTCGAGTCCGCCACTCGCGGAGAGGGCGTGTTCGAGGGCAGCGTCGCGCTCTACCGGGAGCGCTGGCGAGATAGCGTGTGCCGCGACGACCTCGCGATCTACGCCGAGGACGGTTTGATCGAGGTCGAGTACCCGAGCGCCCACCCGCTGCAGATCTCGGTCTCGCCCCTGCTGGCGAGCGTCGAGCGCGTGGGTCGCCACGGGGACGAGCTGGAGCCGCTGCTGCGCGCCCACGGCCGCCGCAACGCCGACCTGCTTCGCGAACTGGCGCGCCTCAGTGCCGAGCTCGCCGACCGGGGGGTCGAGGTCGAGCTTCCGCGGCTCGAGTACGAGGGCACCGTCGCAACTATTCGCGAGCAGGTCGAACGCGCCGTCCCAGTGGGGGCGACGGCGCTGATCATCAGCCGTGGAGACTCCGAGCTGCTGCGAATCGGCGCTCGTGACGGCAGGCATTTCCCGAGCGGGGAGGACGGTCGCTACCTGGGCCGTCACCCGCTTGACGACGAGGAGGCGGTCGAGCTGCTCGAGGCGCAGCGGGCCGCGGGCGCGGACTACTTGGTCCTGCCCGCGGGGGAGGCCTGGTGGCTGAGCCACTACCGCGGCTTCGCCGAGTACCTCGAGGCGCACGCTACGGCGGCGCGGCACGAGTCGTGCGCGATCTACTCGCTCGCGCCGGCCCTGGCGAGGGCGGAGGGGCGGCGATGAGCCTGGTCGGGGTCGAGAGAGGAGTCCCCTACGAGGAGCTCGCCCCTCGCATCGCGGCTCTGGTCGAGGAGCTGACCCCGGTGGGGACGATCGTGGCGGTGGTCAGCAAGGGCGACGAGAGCCTGACCGCCTTCAACGGCCGCAGCGGCTGGCACTTCCCGCGGGCCGGCAACGGGCAGTACGCCGGCCATCATCCAATCGACGGCCAGTGGGCGGTCGAGCACGTCGAGGCGCTGCGCGCGGCGGGCGCCGCCTACTTGGTCCTGCCGGCGACCTACTACTGGTGGCTGGAGCATTACCCGGAGCTGGACCTTCACCTGCGCAGCCGCTTCGAGCGCCTCTCCTGCCCTGAGGAGCTGTGCCGGATCTACCGCCTGCTCGAGCTGCCGGTGGCGCCGCCACGCGCCGTGCCCGACTTCTCCGCCGGTGACTTTCAGCAACGGTGCCTGCCGGCGACGCGGGCGCTGCTCGACAACCTGCTCCCCGAGGAGGAGGTCGTCCTCGTGCTCAGCGAGGGCGACGAACGGCTGCTCGAGCTCGAACGCCCCGCCTGGCACTTCCCCCACGATTCCAGCGGGCGCCACGTGCCGCTCGAGGCCGGCAGCGGCGCGCACGCGGCGTCACAACTGCGCAGCCTCGGCCGCAACGGGGTTCGCTACCTCCTCGTCCCGGCGGCACTGCTCTGGATGCCGGCGCGCCGCCCGGCCCTGGCCGCCTACCTCGACCGTGAGTGCAGGCGGCTCGCCTGGCGTGACCGCATCGGCGCCGTCTACGAGCTGCGAGATGGCTCCCGTTCCTCTATCCCAACCAAGTTGCTGTCGAAGGAGGCCGCATGGAAGTGAGTCCGAGAAAGGTTCTCTACGTGTCCCATAACCATCCGGTGATCCGCCCCGGGGGAGCCGAGGCCTACGCCTTCGAGCTGCACGAGGCAATGCGCGACGACTCCGACTGGGAGTCGCTCTTCCTGGCGCGGACGGGGCCGCCCTTCTCGACCTCATCGCGCTACCACGAGGGCACCCTGCTGACCGGCGTCGATGAGAGCGATCCGGGCCAGTACTTCTTCTACACCGAGCTTAACGATTTCGACTGGCTGCTCAACTCGACCCGGGAGAAGGCGACGATCACGACCCACTTCCGGGACTTCCTGCGCGCCCAGCAGCCCGACGTCGTCCACTTCCAGCACACCCTCTTCATCGGCATGGAGGCGATCCGCGAGGTCCGCAACACGCTCCCCGACGCCGCCATCGTCTACACGCTGCACGAGTTCCTGCCGATCTGCCACCGGCATGGGCAGATGCTGCGCGCCACCGACGAAGAGCCCTGCATGGAGGAGTCGCCGCGCCGCTGCCACGAATGCTTTCCCGAGGTCGCGCCGCAGGAGTTCCTCATGCGCAAGCGCTTCATCCAGTCGCATATGTCGCTCGTCGACCAGTTCATCGCTCCCAGCAAGTTCCTCGGCGAACGCTACGCGGACTGGGGCATCGCGGAGGAGAAGATCAGGGTCGAGGAGTACGGCCGACTGCCGCTCTCCTACGCGCCGGCCAGCCCGCGCCGCAAAAAGCGCAACCGCTTCGGCTTCTTCGGCCAGTTCAGCCACTACAAGGGGGTCAACGTCGTCCTGCAGGCGGCCAAGCGACTGGCGGAAGATGAAGTCGACGCGACGATCTGGCTGCACGGCGCCAACCTCGAGATCCAGCCGCCGGAGTTCCAGGCGGAATTCGCCGAGCTGCTCGAGGCCAGCGGCGACAGCGTGGTCATGGTCGGCCGCTACGACCACGACCAGCTGGGTGCCCTGATGGAGAACGTCGATTGGGTCTTCGTCCCCTCGCGCTGGTGGGAGAATTCGCCACTGGTGATCCAGGAGGCCTTCATGCACGGACGGCCCGTGATCTGCAGTGACATCGGCGGCATGGCCGAGAAGGTCACCGACGGCGTCGACGGGCTGCACTTCCGGGTCGGAGACCCCGAGGACCTTGCCAGGGTGGTCACGCAGGCAGCGGAATCGCCGCAGCTCTGGCGCAGCCTGGCCGGCGGCATATCGCCGATCTACCCGATGCGGACCCACGTCGAGGAGCTGGTCAAGCTCTACGACGGGCTGTTGGCCAGTGAGACGGTTGCGATCGGAGCGGCGTCGTGAAGCCGGGAGTGGCCACCGGCAGCGGCAGCCCACTCGTCGGCTCGCTTTCCGCCGGCAGCGACAACGGCGAGCACGATGCTCTCGGGGCCCTGCTCAGCTGGCTCGGCACCGACGTGCTGCTCGCGGTTGCCGATCTCGATCAGGACGGTGAGCCGGAGGTCGCGCTGAAGGTCGACGGCGAGCCCGCCGAGGTCGAGGTCCGCTGCCTCGCCCTGCCCGCGGAAGAGGGCGGAGACGGAGCGGCAAAGGCGCTGACGATCTGGTTGCCACTGCCGGTACAGGGCAGGACCGTCGAGGTGTCCCTTCGCGCCGGCAGCGCCGAGATCGATCTCGGCCCGGCGCCCGCGCTGGCGGTCGGGGTCGACCTGCGGACGACGATCCGCGAGAAGCTGGCGAGCCGCGAAGCCGAGGCGCGCACGATGCTGCTCGAGTTCTTCGCCGCGACGCCCGCCGCGCACGAGCGCACGCTCGACCCGCTGGGGCTGGCCAAGAGCCTCTTCGCGCTGCGCGAGGCGCTGCGCGATCCTTACCCGCGGGCGGAGCTGCGGCCCGAGGACCAGCAGGGCCTGCACGTCGGCGCGATCGCGATGGTCGACGAGCGCACCTTCTTCGCCCGCGGCTGGGCCCGCGACGACCAGGCGCCGATCGTCCGCCTCGACGCGATCTCCCCGGAGGGAGCGCGCGTGCCGATTCTCGAGCGGCTCTTCCGAGTTCCGCGGCCGGACCTCGAGGAGCTCTTAAGGGGTGCCAGCCGTCCGGTCGCCAAGCCCGGTTTCGTCAGCTTCTTCGAGCTGCCCTTTCCCAGTCGCCTCGCCGAGGGCTGGGTCTTCGAGCTCGAAAACTCGGCCGGCGTCGGGATCGAGGCCGGCTGCCCGGTCGCGACCGTCGATCCGCTTGCCGTGCGCGACACGATCCTCGGCGAGCTGGTGCGCGAGCGGCGCGTCGACACGCCGCTGATGGAGCAACTGGTTCCCGCCGTCGTGCGATTGCAGGAGGAGCTGGCGCAGCGCGCCGAGATCGACGAGGTCGAGGAGCTCGGTGCCGTGCCGGCCGAGCCCGAGGTCTCGATCGTGGTTCCGCTCTACCGCCGGGTCGACCTGATCGAGCACCAGCTGGCGCAGTTCGCCAACGACCCGGAGCTGCGCGAGTGCGAGCTGATCTTCGTCCTCGACTCGCCCGAGCTGGCAGCCGAGCTGCTGCCGCGGGTGGCATTGCTCCACGACCTCTACCGGGTCCCGTTCCGGCTCGCCGTCCTCACTCGCAACGCCGGCTTCGCGGTCGCGACGAACCTCGGTGCCTCGCTGGCGCGGGGGCGCCTGCTGCTGGCGCTCAACTCCGACGTGCTTCCAGATCGGCCCGGCTGGCTCAGCCGGTTGAGCGAGGCGCACGAGGCGCTGGAGCAGGCCGGCGCGGTGGCGCCGAAGCTGCTCTACGACGACGGCTCGATCCAGCACGCGGGCCTCGGCTTCAAACGCAATCCGGCCAGCGGCGGCTGGGAGCTCGCCCACTCCTTCAAGGGCCTGCACCGGGACTTTGCCGGGGCCTCGGAGCGGCGTGCGGTTCCCGCCCTCAGCGCCGCCTGCCTGCTGATCGAGCGTGAGCTCTTCGAGCAGCTCGGCGGCCTCTCCGTCGACTACGTCAAGGGCGGCTACGAGGATGCCGACCTCTGCCTGCGGATTCAGGAGCAGGGCCTGGAGACGTGGTACGTCCCCGAGGTCGAGCTCTTCCACCTCGAGGGCCGCTCCTACGTCCCCTCCGCCTCCGACATGAGCAACCGCTTCAACGCCTGGCTCTTCGACCAGCGCTGGGGTCGGCGGATCGAAGCGGACGACGCGCTGGGAGGGCAGGAGCGATGAGCGCCGAGCTGACCGCGAGCGCGATCGTCGAGATCGACGAGATCTCGCTCAACGGCGAAAGCGACTACGTCCACGGCGGCAACATCGACACTCCGGGGGAGGGGTTCGCCGGCGATTCCTACGGGCTGACGATCGAGGGCTGGGTGCTGAGCAAGCGGATCGCGGTGGAGCATGTCGAAGTGCTGCACGAGGAGCGCCCGCTGGCGGTCGTTCCGGCCGACCTGGAGCGCCCCGACATCGCGGCGGGATTCCCCGAGGTCGAGGGGGCCAGCCGCAGTGGTTTCCGGACCTCGGTCAGCGCCCTGAAGCTGGCGGATCGGTTCGAGCTCGTCCTGCGCGCCAAGCTCGTAGACGGCACGCGATTGCCGCTGGCCAGCCTGCGCGGCCGCCGCCGTCGCCTGCCGGCCTCGGCCGGGGAGGAGATCCAGCCGCTGATGGTCAACACGATCGGTCGCAGCGGATCGACGCTGCTGGTGACCCTGCTCAGCTCGCACCCGGAGGTGGTCGCCTTCTCGCCCTTCATCAAGGACGCGCGCGTCTCCACCTACTGGGTAAACGTGCTGCAGGATCTCTCCGAGCCGGCCAGCTTCCTCGCCCCCTTCGACCCGCCGGACCTCGAGGCCGCGCGCTGGTGGCTGGAGTCCGGCAGCGGCGAGCTCGGCGAGCCCGAGGTCGAGCGCTGGCTCGGCAGCGAGGCGGTCGACTCGCTCGCCGGCCTCTGCCGCGCCCAGATCGAGGCCTTCTACAGGCACCTCGCCGGCGAGGCGCGGCCGCGCTACTTCGTCGAGAAGTACCTGCCCCACCAGGCGGTTCCCGACCTGCTGGCGGAGCTCTACAGCGGCGCCCGCGAGGTGATCCTGGTGCGCGACTTCCGCGACACGCTGAGCTCGGTGATCGCCTTCAACCGCAAGCGCGGCTGGGACGCCTTCGGTCGCTCCGAGGGGGGCGACGACGCGGAGTACGTGCGGGGCGCCCTGCGGCAGTCCGTCACGACTCTCGCCGCGCGGCTGCGGAGCGAGGGAACCGGCCCTCGCTTGGTTCGTTACGAGGACCTGATCCTCGAGCCCGAGCCGGCCCTGGCCGAGCTCTTCGCGGCGCTCGGGCTCGATGCCGATCCCGAGCTGGTGCGGGAAACCACGGAGCGGGCGAAGCAGAGCACCGCCTCGATGGACCACCACCGCACCACCGCCGACCCGGCCGCCTCGATCGGCCGCTGGCGCGAGGACCTGCCCGAGGAGATCGCCGCGGTCTGCAATGAGGAGCTCGGGCCGCTGCTGGCCGAGTTCGGCTACGACGCGTCATGACCGGCTGGTCGGAAAGGATGGAGGGCAGATGGCATTAGTGGAGGTCAAGGGCATCGATCAACCCGAGGTGGTGGGCCACGGCATGCTCGGCTGCCGTCTCGACAACCCCAAGCCATCCGCTCGCAGCGACACCTACAGCTTCGAGCTGGTCGGCTGGGCCCTCGCCGAGGCCGGGCCGCTGGCGAAGATCGAGGTCCTGCAGGAGGGGCGGGTGGTGGCGCAAGCCGAGCCGCAGGACCCCCGCCCGGACATTGCCGCCGCCTTCCCGGTTGAGCACGCCGATCGCGCCGGTTTCCGCATCTCGGTCAGCGCCCTGGATCTGCGCCAGGACTTCGAGCTGACCGTGATCGCGCGCGGTGCCGATGGCTTGCATGCGCGCATCGCGACGCTCGGCGGCGAGCGGGCCCCGTTGCCCTCGGCGGGCGAGGAGCTGCTGCAGCCGCTGATCGTCAACACGATCGGCCGCAGCGGCTCGACCTGGCTGGTCTGGCTGCTCAGCTGCCTGCCGGAGGCGGTCGCCTTCAGCCCCTGGGCGCGGGATGCCCGCGTCGGCACCTACTGGGTGAGTGCCCTGCAGGGCCTGGCGCGGCCGCAGAGTTACCTGGCGCAGCTGGTCCCGGGGCCGCTCGAAGACCGAGACTGGTGGCTCGACCGTCCCGATCTGAGGCCGGGGGTCGGCGGCGACGAAGAGCTCGAAGCGTGGCTCGGCGGCGAGGCGATCGAGTCGGTCGCCGGGTTCTGCCAGTCCCGCATCGATGCCTTCTACGCAAGGATCGCCGACCCCGGCGCCAGCCCCCGTTACTTCGTCGAGAAGCACATGCCCTACCAGCTCGCTCCGGACCTGCTCTCCGAGATGTATCCCGGCGCCCGCGAGATGATCCTGGTGCGCGACTTCCGCGACATGCTCTGCTCGGTGATCGCCTTCAACCGCAAGCGCGGCTGGGAGGGCTTCGGCCGCGCCGCCGTCGCCAGCGACGAGGAGTACGTGCAGACGACGGTGGCCAACTCGGCCCGCCGCCTGCTGCGGCGGCTGCGCGAACGCGGCGAGGCGGCCCACCTCGTCCGCTACGAGGACTTGATCCAGAAGCCGGAGGAGACGCTCGCGGCGATGATGGCCTACCTCGGCCTGGACGTGAGCGACGAGCTGGTGGCGGCAACGCTGGAGCGGGCCGAGTCCAACTCGCTCGACAGCCACCGGACGACCGAGAAAGCCTCGGCCTCGATCGACCGCTGGAAGCGCGATCTCTCGCCCGAGCTGGCCGCGGTCTGCGCCGAGGTCCTCGACCCGGTCCTGACCGAGTTCGGCTACGAGCCGACGCTGGCGCTGGCGTCGGAGGGCTGAGTCGCCGCCGTGGGTCGCGTGGCGGTAGGCGGCGCGCTGGCCCAGCGCCCGGGC
>Ga0070683_100002906_pt1 | contig 13726 bp, 11 predicted proteins | sample KBSC713LmetaG_FD_64662 | JGI IMG/M metagenome (GOLD analysis project Ga0070683, IMG submission 64662) | Corn rhizosphere microbial communities from Kellogg Biological Station, Michigan, USA - KBS C7.1-3L metaG | ecosystem: Host-associated > Plants > Roots > Rhizosphere ...
TGAAGTCGCTGCCCCTCCCCGCCCGGATCTACGTCTGCGCCATCATCGGCATCGGCGCGGCCCTCTTTGCCGCGTGCTTCCCGACGCATTTCCTCGGCAGTCCGGTGCTGTTCCTCACGCTGCTGCTGCTGTCGTCGATCACCTCGGTCTTCAAGGTGAACCTGCCGCTGGCGCGGCGCTCGTCGACGATGTCGGTTTCCTATGCCGTCGACTTCGCGTCGCTGCTGCTCATCGGGCCGAACGAGACGATGATCGTCGCGGCGGCCAGCGCGTTCAGCCAGTGCACGTTCCGCATCAAGGAGCGCAACCCGATCCACCGCACGCTGTTCAGCATGGCGTGCCTCGTGGTCACCGTGCAGGCGGCGGGGCTCGTCTACCACGCGCTCGGCGGGCAGCACGGCTTCATCACCAGCGTCGAGGTGTTCCGGCCGCTGCTCGGCGCGGCGTCGGCGTATTTCGCGCTGAACACGTTCACCGTCGCCACCGCCATCGCGCTCTCGGTGCGGCAGCCGCTGGTCAAGGTGTGGCACGAGAACTTCCTGTGGAGCGCGCCGAGCTACTTCGTCGGCGCGGCGGCGGCGGCGTGCGTGGCGTGGCTGATGGGGCTGCAGAACCACTGGATGATGTCGCTGCTGCCCTTCGCGCTGTTCGCCATCTACCTGACCTACACGACCTACAAGGTCTACCTCGGGCGCGTCGAGGACGAGCGCCGCCACACGCAGGAAATGGCGGATCTGCACCTGGCCACGATCGAGGCGCTGGCGCTCGCCATCGACGCCAAGGACCAGACCAGCCAGCTGCACATCCGCCGCGTCCAGCTCTACGCCGCCGCGCTGGCGCGCGGGCTGGGCATGAGCGAGAACGAAATCCAGGGCGTGAAGACGGCGGCGCTGCTGCACGACATCGGCAAGCTCGCCGTGCCCGAGCACATCCTCTCGAAGCCCGGGCCGCTGACGCCGGAAGAGTTCCAGAAGATCCGCGCCCACCCGAAAGTCGGCGCCGACATCGTCAGCTCGGTGCCGTTCCCGTATCCGGTGGCGCCCCTCATCCTGAGCCACCACGAGCGATGGGACGGCAAGGGCTACCCGGCGGGGCTGAAGGGGGAGGAAATTCCCCTCGGCGCGCGCATCCTCTCGGTCGTCGACTACTTCGACGCGCTGATGGCGGAGCGGCCGTACCACAAGGCGATGACCGCCGACGCGGCCATCGGCCTGCTGCAGCAGGAAGCGGGCAAGGGGCTCGATCCGCAGGTGGTCGCGCTGTTCACGCAACTGCTGCCGCGGCTGCAGGAAGAGGCGCTGCAGCTCGATCAGAACATGCGCCGCGCCGCGCCGGAGGAGCAGGCGCCGCAGGGACAGCCCGCGACCGGCCTCGCGCCAGAGCTGTCGAAGAAGAACGTCTTCGAGGACATCGCGCTGGCGCACCGCGAGATCTACGCGCTCTACGAGATCGCCCAGGCGATGGGCACCAGCCTCGGCGTCTCCGACACGATGGCGCTCATCTCGGCGAAGCTCACCAACCTGGTGCCGTTCGCCTGCGCGGCGCTGTTCCTCTTCGACGAGGAAACCGAGACGCTGCGCTGCCGCTTCGCCACCGGGACCGACGCCGACGTCATCCAGCAGGTGTCGGTGCACAGCGGCGAGGGGCTGACCGGGTGGGTCGCCCGCAACCGCCGCCCGCTGGTCAACGCCCGGCCCAGCGCCGACCTCGAGGCGGCCGGTCTCAGCCACCTCTCGACCTCGCTGCAGTCGGCGCTGGTCTGCCCGCTGATGTTCAACGAGCGGTTCATCGGCACGCTGTCGGTCTACCACACCGACGCCGCGTTCTACCGCGACGACCACCGCCGGCTGCTCGATCGGGTGTCGGAGCAGGCGGCCGCGGTCATCAACAACTCGATGCTGTTCGAGCAGACGCAGGAAGACTCGCTGACCGATCCGCTGACGGGACTGCCCAACACGCGCTTCCTGTTCATGCACCTGACGCGCGAGCTGGCCCGCGCCGAGCGCCTGAAGTCCGAAGTGACGCTGATGGTCATGGATCTCGATCACTTCAAGGAGATCAACGACAACCACGGCCACCACGTCGGCGACCGCGCGCTGTGCGAGGTCGCGCGCGTGCTGCGCGCGGCGATCCGCCCCTACGACATCTGCGTCCGCTACGCCGGCGACGAGTTCATCGTCGTGCTCTCCGGCTGCGGCGCCGACGAGGCGGAGCACAAACGGCAGGAGCTGCAGAAGAGCATCGACGAGGTGTACTTCGAGGCGCGCCCCGGCAAGCGCCTGCAGCTCGGGATCAGCGTCGGCGCGGCGGTCTTCCCGCAGGACGGCGAGTCCTACGAGGCGCTGCTGGCCACGGCCGACAGCCGCATGTATCAGGACAAGTCCGGCCGCAAGCGCCGCAGCGGCGCCCGCGACGGCATCACGCCCGCCGCGCTCCTGCCCAACACCGGCTACCCGGAACTGACCGACCTCGACATCCAGCGCGCGGCCGCAGGCATTCTTTAAGAACGCCACAACGCCACAACGCGCAACGCCCAATCAACGCCCAACTCCCAACGCCCAACTCCCGATTAGCTGTGAAGTTTTGCCAGTTGGACGTTGGGTGTTCGTTGGGAGTTGTGGAGTTGTGGAATTCCTCTTCCTACCAGCTCTCGGTGATGACGCGGCGCACGCCGAGTGAGGCGAGCGCTGCCGGCAGGTCCCTGACCATCGCGGGAGGGCCGCAAATGAACGCCGTGGTGCCCTCGTGGACGAGCTCGGCCAGGTGCGAGGTGCCGGCCCGGCCGCGCGCGTGCGTCCAGTCGTCCGCGTCCCCCGTGAGTGTGAGCGTCAGCGTGAGCAGCCCGTCGGCCGCGAGTTGCCTCAGCTCGGCGAGATAGGCGAACTCGCTCGGCGACCGGTTGGAATAGAGCAGCGAGAGCGCGCCGCCACGGCCGGAATCGATGGCGTCGCGGATCATCGATCGCAGCGGCGCAATCCCCGTCCCGCCGGCGATGAACAGGAGCGGTGTGCCGGGCAGCACGCTGTCGAGGGTGAACCCTCCCACGGGACCGTCGAGGACGACGATGGCGTCTGACGCGAGGCGCTCGACGCCGGCGCCGAACCGGTTCGCGCCGTCGACCTTGATCAGGAACTCCAGCCAGCCGTGCTCACGCGTTTCCGCGGGAGAGGAGGCGATGGAGTACGGCGTCGGCGGCCCGCCCGCGGCGAGCGCCGCCGCCTGCCCGGCGCGATAGAGGAACGCGTGACCGTCGAGCGCGACACGAAGCCGTCTCGTCGTCGGCGTCTCGCGCTCGTTCGACAGCACCCGCACGTTCACGGGAGTTTGAGCTGCGACACGACGCCGCGTACGCCGTGGACGCGGCGGGCCACGGCCACGGCGCGGTCCGCGTCCGCCTGGGTCGGCACCGCGCCCGAGAGGGTGACGATGCCATTCAGCGAGCTCACGTCGAGTCGCGCGGCCGCCAGTGCCGGATCCTGCAGCAGCTCGATCTTGACCTCGGTGCTCAGCGTCATGTCGTCGAGCGGATGACGCGGGGCGCAGGCGGCCAGCGCGAGGAGCACCGTCAGCAGGGTTAGTTCCGCCTGAAGGCGGAAGCTACATGCCGATCGCGTGGTAGCCACCGTCGACCATCAGGACTTCGGCGGTGACGGCGCGGCCGGCGTCGCTCAACAGAAAGAGCGCGGCGGACGCCACCTCCGAGGTGTCGACCGTACGGCGCAGCGGCGCGCGATCGCGGTAGACCTGCAGGATGCCGTTGAAGCCGGCGATGCCCTTGGCCGCGAGCGTGGTGATCGGGCCGGCGGAAATCGCGTTGACGCGGACGTTCTTCGGGCCGAGGTCGGCGGCGAGATAGCGCACGGTCGATTCGAGCGCCGCCTTGGCCACACCCATCACGTTGTAGTTGGCGAACACCCGCTCGCTGCCCAGATACGTCAGCGTGACGATGCTGCCGCCGCCGCGGCGTTCCATCAGCGGCAGCGCGCCGCGGGCAAGCGCGATGAGCGAGTAGGCGCTGATGTCGAGCGCGGTCGCGAAGCCGCCGCGCGTCGTCTCGACGAAGGGACTCGACAGCTCGTGCGGCGGGGCATAGGCGGCGCCATGCACGACGAAGTCGAGACCGCCGAACTTGCGATCGATGGCCTCGAACGCCGCCGCGATCTGCGCGTCGTCGGTGACGTCGAGCGGCAGCAGCAGGGGATCGGGCAGCGACTCCCCCAGCTCGCGCACGTTGTCGCCGAGGCGCTCGCCCTGGTAGGTGACGGCAAGCTGCGCGCCTGCCTCCGACGCCGCCTTGGCGATCGCCCACGCGATGGACCGCTTGTTGGCGACGCCGACGATGAGACCGGTCTTTCCTGCAAGAGCAGACATGAGGGAGAAACGTTACCAGCTTCCGGCCGCCCGCTTCCAGCGATTTGCTCGCCGCACGCGGGCCGAGCCGCGGCCGGAATCCGAAGGCTGTCGGCGGTGCGCGCTAGCGCCCGCGCTTGCGCGGGCCGCCGAAACGCGACTGACTGCTGCTGGGGCCACCACCGCGGCCGAAGCCCTGATTGCTGCCGCCGCGGCCGCCGCCGCGCTGCGGCCCGCGGCCGAAACGCTGCGCGTTGCCGCCCTGACCGCCGCCGCCGGGACCGCGGAAGTGCCCGTTGCCGCGACCGTTGGCCTGCCGGATCGTGAAGTCTGGTGCCTGCCGCTCGACCTTGACGCCCTCGACCCGCGGCAGCTGCGCGCGAATCAGCGGCCGGTGCACGGGCCCGTCTTCGATGAAGGACGGCTGCGGCTCGTCGGCGATCTCTTCAGCCTCGTCGGGATCGTCGCGCATGTCGGCTCGCGCGCCACCGGCCGAGACCTCTTCGACCACGGCAACGACAACGACCGGCTCGAACGGCATGTCGCGCTCGGCCTCGATGCTCTCGGAAGATTCGGATTCGGCGGAAGGAATCGTGGCGGCGGGATCGTCGGTGAGACCGGCAAGAACTTGCTTGTACAGCTTGCCGGGCGTGTCCGCCTTCTTGCGCCGCGGCGCCCTGCCCCCCTTGTAGACGTGCTCGGCGTCGCAGGTCGTGCAGCGGGTCTGCTTCACGTCTTCCTCGACCATCGCGACGACCGCGTGGTTCGTGACGCGCCGCTCGCGCGGACAGTAATCGTCCAGAATGTCACCGAGACGCAGCCTGCGCTGCTCCATGTATTTCTCCCGAATTGTCCTGAAGAGAAGCTTGGGACGACACGATCGTCGTCGAAGGCGTTGGCCAAGTCTAGCAGAGCCCCGCCGCCAAGCGCAAACCGCCACGGACGACAGCTACGGCTGGAAGCCACGGATACACACGGAAAAACACGGATACGCCACAGCCGTGTTCATCCGGGTTCATCCGCGGCTCTCTCCTTCCGTGGCCCTCACCTGCGGCTCCCCGCCGTGTCGATCCATGCCAGCGCCGCGTCGAGCGTCGCGTCGCGCCCTTCGAGCAGCGACGCGCGCGTCAGCGCGACCGGCGTATCCGGCACCACGCCGCGCCCCTCGATGCGCACGCCGGTGCCGGTGACGAAGTCGCCCCAGGCGTGGATCAGCACGTCGCCGTTGGGCAGCTTGTCGAACAGCGCCGGCAGCGCCTGCCCCATCGACGTCTGTCCGAACACCCGTGCCCGCCCCAGCGACTGCATGCCGCCGGCGAAGCACTCGGACGCGCTGCCGGTCATGCCGTCGACCAGGATCGCGACCGGCCCGTCGTAGGGCTCGACCCTCATCCCGTCGGCGTTGACGAGCCGCGGATTGGCGTTGAAGCGAAGCTCGCTCTCCTTCGTCTTCATCACGCCGAGCGTCGCGCGCTCGGGGAAGAAATGCCCGGCAATCCCCATCACCATGGCCGCCAGGCCGCCCGGGTTGCCGCGCAGGTCGATGACGATGCCGTCGGCGGAGCGGAAGCGATCGACGGCCCGCTGAAACTCGCGATCCACCGCCGCCATCCACACGTTGAACGCGATCACGCCCGCCTTCTTCCCACCCGGCGTCTGCGCCAGCGACGACGTCACGCGGACGAACATCGTCGGCAGCGTGCCGACGGTGACGGGCTCACCCCGATCGCCCCTGCGCTCGATCGACTTCACGACCGAGGCGCCGCCGCCGTCGAGGAAGGTGACCTCGGCCTTCGAGCCATACGGACCGCGCAGCCGCGTCACCGCCGAGCGCCAGGCTTCCACCTGCGCGATTCGCGGCGGCATGGCGTCGGTCACCGGCTCGAGCAGCTTCGCCGCGGGTGTGCCGTCGATCGACTCCACGATCCAGCCGCTGTGCACGCCCGCTGCCGCGGCGCCGCCGCCGGGCTCGATGGACGACACGACCAGCTGGTGATCGACGAGCCGCGTGTCGAGCCCGGGCTCGGCGGAGAGATCCTGGTGATCGGTGGGCGCGTCGGGGCTGGCGGGGATCACCGCGAAGTGGGAGAGGCCGAGCCGGCCGAGCATGTCGCGCAGCACCGCGCGGAGCTCACCCGGCGTCGACGCCGCGACGGCCTTGGGACGCAGTTCCTTGTTGACGCGATCCCACGCCGCCAGATCGAACGACGGGTCGAAATGCGAATCGCGGATGATCGTCCAGACCGCGTCGAAGGTCTCGGCCGCCTTGTAGGCCTGCGCCGACGGCGAGACGGCGGCCGCGACGACGAGCGCGGCCACGGCAAGCCACCGCTTCACTTGATGAGCGCCTTGATCTGCGCCGGCGGCTGGAACACGGACGGGTCCACCTTGTCGTATTCGATGGTGTCGAGGGTGATCTTCTGCTCGATGCCCATGATCTTCTGCGTCAGCATCGTGGCCTGGGTGAGATCGCCAAACTTCTTGTAGCCGCTCTCGACGTTGGAGACGGTCATCGTCCCCATCTGCGTCTCGCGCGTGTTGATGCTGCCGGCGCGCAGGCCGGTGGCGACGTCGTAGAAATCGAAGTCTTCGCTGCCGTCGACGCGCTTGACGCTCACCTTGTAGCAGTCGCGCCCGTCGAAGGTCGTCTTCTCGACCGTCTTCATCGTGTACTTCTTCGGGTCGCGGAGCTCGCTGTAGAAGTCGGCGTCGAGCTTGGTCTGCTCGAGCTCCTTGCCGGTCTTCAGCGTCGGGCCGGTCATCGGGCTGATCGACCAGCCATGCCTGCCGTCGTAGCCGTCGATGATCTCGCCGATGCCGGGGACGGAGGTCTTGACCAGCACGTAATCCGGCGCGGCGCCGTAGATGTCGACGGGGCCGCTGATGCCGTTGGCCGGCATCGACAGCGTGCCGCTCGCGTGCATGGACTTGCGGGCCAGGATCGCGTCGCGGCCGCCGATGGCCTTGATGTGCCGATCGATGATCGTGCGGGCGTCGGGCAGTTCAGCCGTCGCCGCCGACGACGACTTCGCCGCCGGTGCTTGCGCCGACAGCGGCACGGACAGTAGCGCCGCCGCAAGGACGACTCTCGAAAACATCACTGGAACTCCTGAAAAAGCAGGCGGGGAGATGAGCCCAGTGTAGCGCAGTTCGGCGTCCGGTGGCCGACGGCCGATGCGATCAGGACTTCGTGATATGGGTGACCACGCCGACAACGTAGTGCAGCTCGACGTTATCGCCGGCTTCGAGACTGCGCGGCATCGATTCCTTGCCGACACGCGCGATGCGAACCTGACCTTGTGAATCGTCCGGCTCGGTGTAATACACGTCGTAGGAGATCTGCCCGTGGATGCTGACGGGCTGCACCTTCTGGACGACGGCGGCCTTCGATCCCTTCAGCATGACGCCAGTATAGCGGGCCTCGGATATCGGGCTCGCGACTTACTGCAGCACGCGGCCGCGCGTTTCCGGAATCCAGATCCAGAACACCGCCGCGGCGACGAACGCCGCCGAGCAGACGAGGAGCGCCGTGCCGAAGCCGCGGGTGTCGGCCAGCGTTCCCACCAGATAGGGCGCCGCGGCGCTGGCGAGGCGCCCGACGTTGTAGGTGAAGCCCTGCGCGGTGGCGCGCACGCTGGTGGGGTAGATCTCCGCGGTGACGGCGCCGAAGCCGCTGAAATACCCGGTGGCGGCGAACGCCACCAGCGGGCCGAGCGCGAGCAGGAGAACCGGCTGCCGCACCGAGACGTAGGCGGCGAGCAGCGCCGCGGCGGCGAGGAGATAGAGGACGTAGCTCGTGCGGCGGCCGATGCGGTCGCTGACGAAGCCGTAGGTGACGTAGCCGACCCACATGCCGGCCTGCATGAGCAGCAGATAGCCGGTCGTCGTCGCGCCGGTGAGCCCCGCGCCGCCGCGCGCCGGGCTCGACTTCAGGTAGCTGGGCAGCCAGAGGTTGAAGCCCCACCACGCGAACAGCGTGCAGGCGTTCATCAGCGTGAGCACGACCGTGAGCGCCGCGATGCCGCTGCGGAACAGTCCGGCAAAGCCGGCGCTCTTCGCCGCTGCCTTCGCCGACCGCTGCCAGATCTCGGGTTCTTTGACGCGCCGCTGAATCCACAGCGCGAAGAACGCCGGCAGGATGCCGACGAAGAACACCGCCCGCCAGCCGTAGCGCGGCTGGATGACGCCGGCGACCGCGACCGCGGCTGCATAGCCGATCGCCCAGCCGCTCTGCATGAAGCCGAGCGCCCGGCCACGGCTCTCCGCGGGCCATGACTCCGACACGAGCGCGGCGCCGCTCGACCAGACACCGCCCATGCCGAAGCCGAGGCACACGCGCAGCACGAGAAACTGCGACAACGTCGTCGCCAGGCCGCAGAGGAACGTGAAGACGGAATAGATCGCGATGCACAGCATCAGCAGCCGCGTGCGGCCGAAGCGATCGGCGAGCCGGCCGGAGGCGACGCCGCCGGCGGCGGCCGCCACCAGCATCGCCGACCCGAGCAGGCCGCTCTCGGCGTTGGTCAAGTGCAGATCGGCGGCGAGGCCGGGCAGCACGAGCGCGAACAGCATCACGTCGAACGCGTCGAGCATCCAGCCGATCATGCCGGCGGCCAGCGCGCGGCGGGCCGCGGCGTCCGCGTCGTGCCACCAGCTCACAGCCCGCTCACAGGAATGTCCCGATCGGCCGCGCCTCGGCGCCCGCGGCGCCAAGCGCGGCGGCGATGCGCGCGACGAGCTCGGCCGCGCCCGGCGTGTCGCCGTGGACGCAGATCGTCTGTACGCGCAGCTCGATGGCGCGCCCGTCCGCGGTGAGGACGACGCCGTCGGTCACCATGCGGACGGCGCGCGCGACGACGGCGTCGACGTCGTGCACTACCGCGCCGGGCCGCGAGCGCGGCGTCAGCGAGCCGTCCGGCTCGTAGCTGCGATCGGCAAATCCCTCGGCGGCAACGCGCAGTCCCTCGCGGCGGCCGGCGTCGAGGAGAGGCGATCCCGGCAGGCCGAACATGATCAACGACGGATCGCAGGCGCGGATCGCGCGCGCCACCACCGCGGCGAGCGCGGCGTCGCGCGCCGCCATGTTGTAGAGCGCGCCGTGCGCCTTCACGTGCTGCAGCGCCGTCCCCTCAGCCTTGGCGATCGCCGCCAGCGCGCCGATCTGCGCGACGAGCGAGTCTTCGAGCTCCGCCGCGTCGACCTGCATCTCGCGGCGGCCGAAGCCCTGCAGGTCGGCAAAGCCCGGATGCGCGCCCACGGCCACCCCCGACGCGCGCGCCAGACGCACCGTCCGCCGCATCACGGACGGGTCGCCCGCATGCGCGCCGCAGGCCACGTTGGCCGACGTGATGTGCGGCATGACCTGCTCGTCGGCGCCCATCTTCCAGGGCCCGAACGACTCCCCCATGTCGCAATTGAGATCGATCGTCATTGTCTGAGCACCGCGGCGATGGCGACGATGCCGTCGAAGAACGTGGACAGGCGGAGGTTCTCGTTCTCCTCGTGCTGGTTGTTGTCGAAGTTGACGATGGGCATCAGGATCGCGGGAAAGCCGATGGCGTCGATGAAGGGCGCGATGGGGACGGTGCCGCCGAGCGTGCGCAGCTGCACCGGCGGCTGCCCGAACGTCCGCGTCAGCGAGGCAACCACCGCGCGCGCGTGCGGATCGCCGATCGGCGTGCGGAACGCGCTGAGGCTCTGGCCGTTCGCCGCGAGACGCGCGAGCTTTCCGTACTGCGCCCGCGTCGCGGCGTCGGGATCCCGGTCGACCAGGTGGTATCCCTGTGCTTCGACATGCGCGCGCAGCCTGGCAATCAGATCGTCCGCGCTCGTCTCCTTTACCAGGCGCAGATCGAGGGCGGCGGTGGCGCGGTCCGGGATGATCGTGCGCGCGTTGGCACCGACGAACGAGCTGGCGAGGCCGCGCACGTTCAGCGTCGGGTACTGGAGCGCGTCCTGGAGCCTGGGAAACGCCGCCTCCGGCGCGGCAACGCCGAAGGCCGACAGCATCCGCGCGTCTTCCTCCGGCACGGCGTCGAGGATGGCGCGCTCTTCGGGACTGAACGGCGGCACCGCGTCGTAATAGCCGGGGACCGTCACCCGCCCGCTGTCGTCCTTCATCGACGCGAGGAGCGCGGCGAGGCGCATCGCCGGATTCGGAATCCAGTTGCCGTAGTTGCCGCTGTGCACGCCCGATTTCGGTCCGAACACGGTGAGATCCAGCGTGACGATGCCGCGCGCGCCATAGGCGATCGTCGGCCGGCCGCTCGGGTGTCCCGGCCCGTCGAGGATGACCATCAGATCGGCCGCCAGCCTGTCCTTGTAACGCGCGATCGCCGGCACGAGGCTTGGCGAGCTCGCTTCCTCTTCGCCGTCGAGAATCAGCTTGACGTTGACCGTCGGGTCGGTGCCGGCGGCGTGCAGCGCGTCCAGCGCCGCGAGCAGCGCCACGATCGGAGCCTTGTCATCCGACGCGCTGCGCGCGTAGATGCGCGTCTCGCTCCCCTCGCCGCGCGTCACCGGTTCCCAGGGATCGGACTGCTGCCACTGCTTCACGTCCACCGGCTGGCCGTCGTAGTGGCAATAGAACAACAGCGTCGGCAGCGCGGCGCGCGGCGGGGTGCGCGCGAAGACCAGAGGATTGCCCGTCGTGTCGAGAATCTCCGCCTGCAGCCCGTGCCGCGTCAGCAGCCGCTGCAGGTGGTCGGCGTTGCGCCGGATGTTCGGCTTGTCGGCAGCCACGTTGGGGATCGCCAGCAGCTCCATCAGCTCCTGCACGATCGCCGACCGATGCCCGGCGACGTAGCCGCCGACCTGCTGCCGCAGATCCTGGGCACCGGCCGGCGCCGCGACGAGCAGCCACACCGCCGCAACGATCAAGAATCGCATCCCGCTCCTCGCACCCCGCGCCTCAGAACTCGATCAGCACGCCAGCGGACGGTATCACGGGGAACATCGACTCGAACGGCGAGCTCACGGCTCGCGTCGTCAAGTTCACCGACGGCGGCTGGAAGCGGTAGTTGGCGCGGTTGAGCACGTTGATGACTTCCGCGAACAGCGTGACGCGGCGGTGCCCGGGATGGAAGTCGCGGTTGGCGCGCAGATCGAGGCGCGCGTAGACGGGCAGGCGATCGCTGTTGCGGACGTCGGTCAGCGTATAGGCGTCCGTGCCCTCGACCTTTGCGTAGTAGCCCGGAATGGGAAAGTTGCTCCCGACGCGCAGCTTGCTCACGAAGCTGAGACGATCGGAGCGGCGGTAGATCGCGTAGGCGTTGAGCGTGTGCCGCTGATCGTTGTCCCCCCAGAAGCGCTCGCCGCTCACGACATCGTGATACCGGTTGCGCCCGTAGGAGTAGGACAGCCAGCCCGACACGCCGGTACCCGGAACCGTCCGCTGCATCGTCAGCTCGACGCCTCGCGCGAAGCCGTCGAGGCGGTTCTCGTAGCGGGCGCTGGCGAGGCCGCGCACGGCGCGCCCGTTGACGACGCGCGTTTCGGAGCCGGGCCGGCGCAGCATGTCGTCTTCCTCGCGGTCGTAGACGGCGGCGCTGAGGCGGAGCGACGGCGACAGACGCCGCTCGACCCCGAGCTCGAACTGCGACGAGGCTTCCGGCGCGAGATCGGGATTGCCCGAGGCGCCGAGCACCTTGTCGAAGTCGGCGAACTGATCGTAGCGGCCCGCGGCGGCGCGCACCGTGGTGCCCGGCGCGGCACGCCACTCGATCTGCATCCAGGGAGCCGCCGACGACTGATGCGTCAACGTCCAGCCGGAGGCGCGCACGCCCGGCGCGAGGGTCAGCGTCCGGATCGGCGTCCACTTGACCGACGCGTAGGCGCCGCGGCTGATCGCGTCGGCCGAGTAGTCGTCGAGCTGCGCCAGCGTGACGCGGTTCGGCGCCAGCCGGCGGCGCACGCGCGAGTCGTCGCGACGCTCGACCTCGGCACCGGCGTCGATCTCGAGCGTCTTCGCGGCCGGAATCGCCGCATCGGCGCGCCACGCCAGCTGCCGGTCCTTGCCGTGGTCGAGCTCGACGTCGGCCTGGTTCTGGTTGCGGAAGTGATTCTCGGCGACGAGGATCCGCTGCGTCAGGATCAGGCGCGACTTCGTCAGCCGCCATCCGCCGACCGCGACCGCCGACGCGTTCGTCGCGTCGTAGACGTCGTCGATCTCGTGCTGCCCGGGTTCGTTGAGAAACCGCGAGTGCCCGCCGACGACGGTGAGATCCACGTGCTGCGACGGCGACAGGTCGTAGGCGGCGCGCCCCTGCACGTCGGCGAAGCCGAAGCTCACCGACCGCTCCGTCAGGTGGCGGACGAGATGATCGATGTAGGACTGGCGTGCGGACACGAGCCACGATCCATGGTGCGCGCGGCCGATCGGCCCCTCGGCGACGCCCGACGCGGCGGTGCCGCTGACCGAGGCGCGGACGATCGTCCGCTGGCGCGACCCCTCACGCGTGCGGAAGTCCACTTCCGCCCCGGTGTGCGGCGCGAAGCGCTCGGCGTAGCCGCCGTTCAACAGCGTGACGTCCTCGAGCACGTCGCTGTTGATCATCGCGACCGAGCCGGTCGGGCCGCGGTCCTCGATGCCTCGGACGGTGTGCAGCAGGTAGGGGGAGGCGAAGCCGTCGAGCGTGATCGTCAGGTGGCGGAAGTCGCTGCCGCGGACCGTGAACTCGCTCCTCAGGTCGTCGCCGGTCGCGACGCCCGGCAGCACCTGCACGGCGCGCAACGGATCGTCGGCGAGCACGCCGCGCAGGTTGAGCAGCTCGGCGCTGCCCACCACCGACGCCGACGGCACCAGGTCCGGCGGCGCGCGGAACGCGTCGGGCGTGACCGTCAGCGTCTCGTTGTACGCGGTCGTCCCCTCGCTGAGACGAATGACGAGATCCGCGCCGGTGACGACATCCTGCCGGTAGAGCGCGTATCCGACGACGGAGACATACAGCCGGTGGGTGCCGGACGACAGGCCGTCGATCGTGAACCGCCCCCGCGCGTCGGTCAGCGTCGACTTCCCCGCGTCTTCGACGGTGACAAGGACCTGTTCGAGCGGCACACCTGTTCGCGCCTGTACGACGGTTCCCGTCAGTGTGGTGGTCTGACCCTGGTCTGACCCTGCTCCTTGGCTCGCCGAAGCTCCGAAGGAGCGGGGGTGGCTGACCGCGGTCTGACCCCACAGCGGCGCGGCGTCTGTCAGACAGACGAGGACAAGGAGCAGCCAGAACTGTAATCGCACCGGCGAAAACTGTCGTCGGGGGAGGGGCACGATCCGCGAATTTGCTGGGAAAAACAGCGGTACGCCCCTTGCTCAATAGAGTGGTGCGAGCGGCCTGAATATTTACGGCAGGGAGCCGTGAGTTGCTGGGGAGCCGGGTCG
>Ga0070683_100002907_pt1 | contig 13723 bp, 5 predicted proteins | sample KBSC713LmetaG_FD_64662 | JGI IMG/M metagenome (GOLD analysis project Ga0070683, IMG submission 64662) | Corn rhizosphere microbial communities from Kellogg Biological Station, Michigan, USA - KBS C7.1-3L metaG | ecosystem: Host-associated > Plants > Roots > Rhizosphere ...
TGCCCTCGACGCGGCGGTCGCGCGCAGCTCCCGCCGACGGGGATGCGATTACGCTGCAAGGTTTCTTCGGAGTCTTCCGATACAGCCGGCGCGCGCTCGAGCTCGTGTGGAGCACCAATCGCGGGCTCACCGCGGCGTTGGCCGTGTTGACGCTCATTGCCGGTGTGCTGCCCGCATCCGTCGCCTACATAGGCTCGCTCATCGTCGATGCCGTGGCGAAAGCAATGCAGGCCATCCAGGCGACCAACCCAACACACGTCGTCGAGCTCGTTGTCCTCGAAGGTATCCTCATCGCCACGATCGCCGCGGCCCAACGCGGGTTGTCGCTGTGTCAGTCCCTGCTGCGTGCGCAGCTCGGCCAGCGGGTCAACGTGATGATTCTCGAAAAGGCCCTGACTCTCGACCTGCGCCATTTCGAGGACTCGGAGTTTTACGACAAGCTCACGCGCGCACGGCGCGAGGCGTCCACGCGGCCTTTGAGCCTGGTGACCCGGACCTTCGGGCTCGTGCAGAACGGCATCTCCCTCGTGAGCTACGGTGTACTGTTGAGTCATTTCTCACCGTGGGCCGTGGCCGTGCTGCTGTTGGCAGGGCTGCCGGCCTTCATCGCCGAAACCAAGTTCTCCGGGGATGCCTTTCGCCTGTTCCGCTGGCGCTCGCCCGAAACACGCATGCAGATCTATCTCGAGACCGTCCTGGCCCGCGAGGATCATGCGAAAGAGGTGAAGCTTTACGGGCTCGGTCCCCGGTTGCTCGAGCGTTATCGCGATATTTTCCGCCGCCTCTACAAGGAGGATCGGGCGCTCACGATCCGTCGCGACGTGTGGGGCTTCGGGCTCGGACTCGTCGGCACCGTTTCGCTCTATGCCGCGTACGCCTGGATCGCAGTCAGCACCGTACGACACGCCATTACCCTCGGGCAGATGACGATGTACGTTGCCCTGTTCCGCCAGGGACAGTCGGCCGTGTCCGCCATACTGTCCGCGATCGGGGGCATGTACGAGGACAATCTGTACCTGTCGACGTTGTACGAGTATCTCGAGACCCAGGTGCCCCAGCCGACCGGGGCGGCGGTCAAGGGGCCGCACCCGGAAGACGGCATCCGCTTCGAGGACGTCAGCTTCACGTATCCGGAAGCCGAGCAGCCCGCGCTCGAGCACGTCTCGCTACATCTGACCCCGGGCGCCAGCCTGGCGCTGGTCGGCGAGAACGGCTCGGGAAAAACCACCCTCATCAAACTTCTGACGCGGCTATATCAACCCACCTCGGGCCGGATCCTTCTCGACGGCCGGGATCTCAGGGAATGGGACGAACAGGCCCTGCGCGAGCGCATCGGTGTGATTTTCCAGGATTTCACCCGGTACCAGATGCTCGTGGGCGAGAACGTCGGGGCCGGCGATGAGCGTTATTTCGAGGACGAGAGTCGCTGGCGCGAGGCGGCCGGGAAGGGCATGGCGAGCGAGTTCATCGATACTCTGCCGGCCGGGTACCAGACGCAGCTCGGCAAGTGGTTCAAGGACGGCCGCGAGCTCTCCGGCGGCCAATGGCAGAAAATTGCGCTCTCGCGCGCCTTCATGCGCACGCGCGCCGATATTCTGGTGTTGGATGAGCCGACTGCCGCGATGGATGCCCAGGCGGAGGCGGATATCTTCGAGCACTTCCGGCAGCTCGCCAAAGACCGGATCACCATACTGATCTCACACCGGTTCTCCACGGTGCGGATGGCGGACCAGATCGCCGTGCTCGAGCGCGGACGCATCGTCGAGTGCGGTAGCCATGAGGAGCTGATGCAGCTCAACGGACGCTACGCGCATCTGTTCACGCTGCAGGCGCGGGGGTATCGCTAGGGGGCCAGGGCTCCTAGCCCTTTTCCGCGGCCGAGGCGCTTTCCTTACGCATGTCCATTTGCATGCGCCGGTAATCGATCGGGCGGATCTCCTGGATCGGGCAGCGCCAGCCGTGCTCTACCTTCACGGCGTCGAAGCCCGCGTAGACGGTGTTCGCCGTGGAGGTAAGTCCGATCCGGTGCACGAACTGCAGGTTATCGCATGGCGGAGCCACCTTGAGCAGGTATGCCTGGAACGGCGTGGTCCAGACGACGAGCTGGTTGGTGCCAATGGGATCCCAGCTATCGTAGTGACCGATCCAGGTGAACTGCTTGATGGGCGCTCCCGCATAGGCTTCATAGTGCGCGCGTTGTGCGTCCTGACGTTCCTTGAGTGGGATGCCGGAGCACGCGGTCAGCAGCGCGACCGGGGGCAGAAGCCAGTCGCTACATCTCATTCGTTCGCCTCCTGGGAGCCTGTCCCTGTACTGGAGTTAAACGCAGGTCCAGGGATAGAGTTGACCCGGGCGCGGAATGTTTCAAGGTCTCCGGAACAGGACCGCGACCGGGAAATGGGCGAGGGCGTCCGCCGCTCGCAAGGCGAGCCGCTCACCTGCCGCAACCACGGACACCGCCGCTCCATCGAGGAGATTCTGGAGTTGGTCTGCGGCTTTCGGGTCATGATCGCCCGGAAGCTCGATCAACGTATCCTCCCAAACCTCCACCCCGAGAGGGGGTAACTCGCGTTCCCCCAGCAAGCGGCGGTACAGGCGGGGCGCGAGGGTAATGAGAAGGCCGCCGCCATGACGTCGGCCAAAAGCACACAGGTTCGAGGCGTGCTCTCCCGTCACACGCAGCGGTACATAGTCGCCGCGCCGAAACAGCTCTTCGTGCTCGCGCCGGAACTGGAGGATCTTCCAGGTCAGGTACAGTTTGCAGTGTCCGTCGCCGATATGATCGATCAGCTCGCGAATCCGGGTGGTGTCGGGTTGCGGCATGCGGCGCAGCTCTCGCAGCATGGCGCGTCGCTTGTCATAGTCGACCGGCCGGCGGTTGTCGGGATCGACCAGGGAGAAGTCCCAGATCTCGTTGCCCTGGTAGATGTCCGGGACGCCCGGCGCCGTCAGCTTGCAGACCAGTTGCGACAGCCCGTTCAAGAGCCCGAAGCGCGTCAGCCGCCGCTGTACGGTCAGGAGGTCGCTCAGAAACAGGTTGCCTTCCCGCAACTCGAGGGTGGTGCGGATGAACTGCGTCAGGGCCTCCTCGTACTCCGTGTTGACGTTGGCCCAGCTGGTGCTCAGCTTGGCTTCGCGCGCGGCCTTGATCATGTAGGCCTCGATGCGCTCGCGATACGCCGCGTTGCCTTCCGTGTCGAGCTCCTCGAGAGGCCAGCACCCGATCAATGTCTGGTAGAAAAGGCATTCATCGTTCGGTGAGGGTGCGGACCGGCCGTCCACTTCGCGTTTGCGTGTGCGGTTCATCCGGCGCCAGCGTTCTATGATCTTGCGCCAGGCCATGGTCATTTCGGACAGAACGTTGATGCGCGCGCGCACGTCCTCCGAGCGCTTGGTGTCGTGCGTGGAGGTACCCAGCATCTCGTGGGGCCAGTTCTTCGCACGATACTGGGAATCGGCGTGGAAGGCCTGCACGCTCGTGCCGTACGCATCCGGCTCTCCCCCGACCTCGTTGAGGGAGGTGAGCCTGTTGAACCGATAGAGCGCGGTGTCTTCCACCCCCTTGGCGGTGATGGGTGCGGTGATCTGTTGAAATTTCATGACGAAGGCGCGCATCCGGTTGCGGATGCGCTCGGTCGGCGCGGGTAGCTCGAGCAGTAACGCCGCTCGCACGAAGTCCAACACAGGCGCCTCGGTCGAGGAGCGGCGCCGCTTGGCAGCAGCCACCGCCCATTCGATGTAGCGCCGATCGCTTTCCGCTATCGTCTCGGTGATGTAGGTGCGATAGACGGGGAAACAGGCGATGACCTCGGCGAGCGCCTGGCGCAGATTGTTGAAAGTGAAGTCGCGCGAGCGGCGCTCGGGCTCGGCGATGCGCGCCAGCAGGTTCGTTACCGTGTTGAGCTCCGAGGCCAGCGAGCGGCGCAGCACCAGGTGCTGGCACTCGTAGGCGACCGTCGGCCATTCCAGGTGCTCGTCGATGAAGCTGCTATAGACACGGTCCATGCGGCCCCGCGTGGCCGGATCGACCAGCATCCGGTTGATGACATTGCCGAAGTGATAGCCGGTCTCGCCATGCACCGGCCAGTCCGGTGGCAGATGCTCGAAGGAAGCCGTGATCTTTTCCACGACCAGGTAGATTGGCAGTGGCGCCGTGTTGGCTGTGACGTCGGCGACCCGTTTCTGCAGTCGCCGGAAGTACTCCGCCGGGTTGTAGAGCCCGTCGGGGTGATCGACGCGCAGACCGTCGATCTTGCCCTCACCCACGAGCTCGAGGAGGAGCTTGTGGGTTGCCTCGAAGACCTCCTCGTTTTCCACGCGCAGAGCGCCGAGGGAGTTCACATCGAAGAAGCGCCGATAGTTGATGTCGTCGGAGGCGACACGCCAGTAAGCGAGCCGATAAGGCTGCAGTTCCAACAATTCGTGCAGGGCGTCGAAGCTGGCGGCCTCGTTGGGATCGCCCCCGAAGCTGCGCACTCCGGCTTCCACTGCGGCCGCCAGGGTGCGGTCGGAGGCATAAAGCTCGGCCAGCGCGCGCTTGCGCGCTTCCTTTTCCTGGTGGCGCTCCTTGATCTGCGCCGGGGTGGGATCATGCCGGTCGGGTAGCTCCCGGAAAGCCCGCCTGAGCACCTCCAGCTTCGCATTCGAAGTATGGGCCAGCACCCGGTCGAGCACCCGCGGGTAGGTACGCGGATCCAGCGGAAAGCGATGCTCGTGGTAGAAGACGGCGAACGAGCCCCAGTCGGGCTCGAATCGAAGCTCGAATTCCCTGTTTTCGAGCACGACGCCGTAGGCGTCCCCCAGCACGGGCACGAGGACCTTCCCGGTGAGCGCCGGGTTGGCCGGCGTCCAGTCGATGTCGAAAAATTCGGCATAGAGGGAGGCCTGGCCGTTTTCGAGGACATCCATCCACCAGGCATTGTCCGAGCCCATGATGCCGACATGGTTGGGGACGATGTCGAGCACGTGGCCCATGCCATGCGCGCGCAGCTCGGCGACGAAGCTCTCGAAGTCCTCCCGGTTCCCGATCTCCGGGTTGAATGAGTTGTGATCGACCACGTCATAGCCGTGGGTGCTGCCCGCACGTGCCCTAAAGTAAGGCGAGCAGTAGACGTGGCTTATCCCCAACTCCGCGAGATATCCGACGATGGCCGTGGCATTCTTGAAGGTGAAGTTGGAGTTGAGCTGGATACGGTAAGTGGCGCGCGGGATCGCGGCCTCCCGCGCGGACGCCGCCTCTTGCTCATTTTCCGCCAACGCCGCGCTCCAGCAGCCAGGTCACGCTCCAGGGCGCGAGCTGATTGCGTTTCGTAGCCCCGCGGATGTTGGGATGAGTCGCGAAGATCAAGCGGCCTGCAACGCGGCCGACGATGGGTACGGCGCGCTCCGTCAGATTCGCCAGCAGGTGCAGGATCGACCCGTCGTCCAGGGCCCAGTCGACCGCGAAGGCGCCACTCGCCTCCAGCTTGATGCAGGTGCCGTCCTTGATCCTCGGAATGAGAGGCATGATCTCCTTGCGGCGGATGGCCAGCAGCCGCTGGGTCTGGTCGAGAATGTCCGCGTACCTGCGCTGTTGGAGCACGCTCCAGTCGAGTTGTGCGGAGCGGAACGTCTCGGGCGATGTTGGATCCGGCAACGCCGCGACGGCCTCCGGGCTCGCGAATTTCTCGAAGTGAGCGAACTCGCGTTTGCGACCCTCACGCACTTTCTCCGCCAGCCCCGGCTCGAAATCGCAGAAGTAGGGGAAGGGTTGCGGCGCCTGCCATTCCTCGCCCATGAAGAGCATCGGCGGCGACGGCGCCAGCAGGAGTACGGCATTGGCGGCACGCAACGCATCCGGCGACCTGGCAATCGCGCTGATTCTTTCGCCGAATGCACGGTTGCCGATCTGGTCGTGATTCTGTAGGAAATTCACAAAGGCGGTCGGGGGAAGGTGTGCGCTGGGCTCGCCACGCGCGCTCCCCTGGTGCGCGGACACCTGCCCTTGGTAGGCGAAGCCTTCGGCGAGGCACCGGCACAACATGGCGTGCGGATTCTCGGTGTAGTCTTCGTAATAGCCGTCCCTTTCGCCTGTCAGTATGACGTGCAGGCAGTGGTGTACGTCATCGTTCCACTGCCCATCGAACGTGTCGGGTGCGGCGGGCGGCCCTAGAAAGCGTGCCTGGTTGGCTCCGTTCTCCAGCACGAGAAGGATGTTACGGTCACGTCCCGGACCGTTGCGCACGGCGCTCGCGATTTCGGTGAGGATGTTCGGCTTGCTGTCGTCGAGGATGGCGTGGACGGCATCGAACCGCAATCCATCGAAGTGATACTCCTCGAGCCAGTACAGAGTGTTATGGATGTAGAAGTCGCGGACCGTGCGCGATCCGGGCGCATCGAAGTTGATGGCGGCGCCCCAGGGAGTATGGTGCCGCTCGGTGAAGAATTGCGGCGCATACAGGTGCAGGTAGTTGCCTTCGGGCCCGAAGTGGTTGTAGACGACGTCCAGCATGACGGCGAGGCCCCGCCGGTGAGCGGCCGCGATGAGCGACTTCAGCTCCTCCGGTCTGCCGTAGGCCGATTCGGGGGCGAACTGCAACACACCGTCGTAACCCCATCCGCGTTGGCCCGGAAAGTCGGCGATCGGCATGAGCTCGATGACCGTCACACCCAACTCCACCAGGTGTCCGAGTTTCTGCTCCGCCGCTGCGAAGGTGCCTTCCGGGGTGAAGGCGCCGACATGAAGCTCGTAGATGACGGCTTCGTGCCAGGGGCGGCCACGCCAGTCCGCGTCATCCCATTCGAAATCCGCGGGGTCGACCACCCGGCTCGGTCCCGGGATATCGTCGGGGTTGGCCCGTGAGGCCGGGTCGGGCACCTCCTGTTTGCCGTCGATGCGATAACGGTAGCGGCTGCCGGCGTGAGCCTCCGCGGTGACGAGCTCGAACCAACCTTCCGGCTGCTCCCCCATTTTGAGCAGGCGTGGCTCGTCCGGCTTGTCGAGAAGCACGACGTCGACTTCCCGCGCGGCAGGCGCCCAAAGACGGAAGCGCACCTGTCCTGAGGACGTCAGCTCGGCCCCGAACGGCATGCTGTGACGGCGTCGCAAGCTCATCGGTAAGCCGTTTCCCGCAGTAGCGCGAGTGAACGTCCTTGTAACGGGTATCCGCTGCCCTGCTCGATGCGCTTCTGGGCAAAAGGTCCCGCCACCGTGGCCGTATCGAGCTCAGTCCACCAGGCTTTCTCACTCAGGAATTGCGGCAGCTTGAACGGAATCATTTCGTGGTGCGCATTGAATAGCAGCAGGAAGTTGTTGTCCTTCACGGCATGGCCGTGACGATCACGGCGCTCAATGGCGGCTCCCGCAAGATACACGCCCAGGCAGCGTGCGAAATGCTGATTCCACTCCGTCTCGGCCATTTCGGCGCCCTGGGGTGTGAGCCAGATGATCTCCTTGAGCCCGTCGGCCGTCATGGCGTCAGCCTGCAGAAAGCGGCGGCGGCTGAACACCGGATGGCGGCGCCGGAATGCAATCATCTGGGCCGTGAATTCCAAAAACCGCTCCTGCTCCTCGTCGAGGCTCCAGTCCAGCCAGAACGTCTCATTGTCCTGGCAGTAAGGGTTGTTGTTACCACCCTGGGTATGGCTGAGCTCGTCGCCGCCGAGCACCATGGGCACCCCCTGGGACAACAATAACGTAGCCATCAGATTGCGCCGCTGGCGAGCGCGCAGCGACTTGATAGCCGGATCGTCGGTAGGACCTTCGACGCCGCAGTTCCACGAACGGTTGTCGTTGTGTCCGTCGCGGTTGTCCTCGCCATTGGCTTCGTTGTGTTTCTCGTTGTAGCTGACTAGGTCCTGGAGCGTGAAGCCGTCGTGGGCTGTTATGAAGTTGATACTCGCGTGGGGCTTGCGGCCGCTGGCTTCGTAGAGGTCCGAGGAGCCGGTGAAGCGCCGGGCGAAGTCTCCTATGAGCCCGCCGTCGCCTTTCCAATAGGCGCGCATGGTGTCGCGATACTTGTCATTCCATTCGTTCCAGCCGGGCGGAAAGTTGCCGACCTGGTAGCCGCCGCTGCCGATATCCCACGGCTCGGCGATCAGCTTCACCTGCGAGAGGGTCGGGTCCTGCCCGATCGTGTCGAAGAAGGAGCCGAGCCGGTCGACGTCGAAGAGCTCGCGCGCCAGCGCGGAGGCCAGGTCGAAACGGAAGCCGTCGACGTGCATCTCCAGCACCCAGTACCGCAGGCTGTCCATGAGGAGTTGCAACACCCGCGGATGTTGCAGGTTCAGGGTGTTACCCGTGCCCGTGAAATCCATGTAATAACGCGGGTCCTCGGGCAGGAGGCGGTAGTACGATGCGTTGTCGATGCCGCGGAACGAGAGCGTTGGCCCCAACTGGTTCCCTTCGGCCGTGTGGTTGTACACGACATCGAGGATGACCTCGATTCCCGCCGAATGGAGTGTCTTCACCATCGTCTTGAATTCGCTGATGCGCCCGATCGAGGAATAGCGGACGTCGGGTGCGAAGAAGCCGATCGTGTTGTAACCCCAGTAGTTGCGCAGTCCTTTCTCGATGAGAGTCCGGTCGTCGATGAAAGCATGTACCGGCATCAGCTCGAGCGTGGTGATGCCCAGTCGTTTCAAGTGCTCGATGACCGGTGCTGTCGCGAGGCCTGCGTAAGTGCCGCGCAGTTGCGGTGGCACTTCCGGGTGCCGCATGGTCAGACCGCGAACATGGGCTTCGTAGATGACAGTGTCGTGCCATGGCACTCGCGGCGCGCGATCATCTCCCCACGTGAAGGCAGGATCGATGACCCGGCACTTGGGAGTCCCTGCGGCGCTGTCGCGTTCGTCGAAGGAGAGATCCTCGTCGGGGTGTCCGACGCGATAGCCAAAATGCGAGTCGCTCCAGAGGAGCGGGCCCTGCAGGTGTTTCGCGTAGGGCTCGATGAGCAGTTTGTGTGGATTGAACCGGTCGCCTTTCTCGGGGTTGTAGGGGCCGTGGACCCGGTAGCCGTAGAGCAGTCCCGGACGTGCTTCGGGCAGGTACGAATGCCAGATCTCATCCGTCTGCTCCCGCAGGTCGATGCGCTGCAGCTCATGTCGGCCGCTCTGGTCGAATATGCACAGCTCAACCTTCTCGGCGCGGCTGGAGAACAGGGAGAAATTGACTCCCTCACCGTCCCAGGTCGCGCCGCGCGGGTACGGTTGGCCGGGCCATACCGCGGTAATGGGAAGGTCGTCCATTACTCGGCGAACGCGATCAGGCTGCGTAGTGGAATGCTCGCCCAGTCAGGGCGGTTGCCGAGCTCGTAACGCACCTCGTAGAGGGCTTTCTCGATCTCGAACAGTTGCAGCAGGGGGCGCATTTCCTGCAGTGAGGCGTACAGTCCGTGAGTACACGCGACGTCGTCATAGGCTGCGATGAATGTCTGACGCGTCTGTTGCTCCCATTTGTCCAGGAGGGGCTCGAGCTTCTCGCCATGGTTGGTGCCAACCTGCGTGCTACGTTGCAACGCTGCACGCCGTGCGTAAGCAAACGAGCGCAGCATTCCGGCTACGTCCGTGAGGGGTGAGTGCTTCAGGCGCCGCTCGGCGAGGGTGCGGCCCGGCTCGCCCTCGAAGTCGACGAGAATGAAATCGTTGCGCCGCAGGAGGACCTGCCCGAGGTGATAGTCGCCGTGGCGGCGTGTCTTGAGCCCGTTGGGCACGCGCGCCGACGAAGTCTCGATCCGTCGCAGCAATAGAGCCCGGCGTTTCAGGAGCGACTCGGCATCCGACGCCACATCGTGCGGCAACCGTTCGAGCTGATCGCTGAGCATCGAGAGCGTCTTTTCCGCTTCCGCCAGAGCGTGCGCTTTCCAGGTCTGGATGTCCGCTGCCGTGATCGGCTCGGGAGCAAAGGCGGGATTATCCGTGGGCCGCGACAATGCGACATGCAGTTCCGCCGTCCTTATCGCGAGTGTTCGCATGAGCGAGAGATACAGGCCGTGGGCGTCTTCAGAAAGCGGCGTGCCGGTCCGGCGATCTTCCAGAAAGCGCACGAGGTAGTTGACTGTGTAATCCCAGCCGTCACCCTGGTTCATCACGAACGCCTGCAGCAGCGCGAGCGTCATCAATGTGCCGTCCTCGGCTCTATATTCCACGGCGCCGGCAACGGGGACGATGTTCGGGAAGCGCGCGACTTCCGTGAGGTAGCGGCCGATCTCCAGCTCCGGGTTCTCACCAGGCTGCAGTTTCCGGTAGATCTTCAAAAAGAACTGATCTCCCAGCCGGACGGTGCTGTTGCTGCTCTGGCCGGGACCGGCGGTCACGCTCAGAACCGATCCCGGCTCGCCCCGCAGCTCGGGAAACAAACTCGTGGAGGTACAGCGGATGTGGCCCGCGTGAGTGGCCAGCTCCGCGGAGGCGCCGATCGCATCCACTACCACCCTGCAGAAGTTCTCATCCAGACACGCGTCCGCCAGAACACCGACGGTGGCCTGTTGCCGGACACGGGCAATGGCGGCCGGTTGCAGCATCTTCCAGCGCGTCTCCTCACCTTCCTCCACGGCGATGGCGAGCGGTATGAAATAGTGATGGCTCTCGGTGGCGCTCTCGATCAAAAAGATCGCGGCCAGCCAGCGATCGAGCGAGCTCTCCCGCAAGCCGTAATCGGTCAGCCTGGCACTCACGATCGGAGCGCCCTTGCCTGCATACCAACGTTGGGTCGCCACGAAATGCGGAATGACGCGGCTCTCGAGCTGCACACGCAGGCGCATCGCCAGGTTCTGGCGCCAGGTCGCCACGCGCTCGGGGAAGAAGCTGTTCCAGCCCTCCACCAACACCAGCACCGGCAGGTCCTCCGGCGCCATGCGCTCATCGTGCCACGGCGGCGCCTGGGCCTCGCGGCTCAGCCGGAACCAGTAGAAGCCGTAGGCCGGGAGAGTCAGAAAGTACGGCAATTCCCCGACGGGTGGGAAGGCCGTGCTGCCGAGCAGCTCGATCGGCACCGTGCCTTTGTGGTCGGCGAGGTTGATCTCGACGGGCTGAGCGGAACGGGAGAGGTTCACCACGCACAGAATCGTGTCGTCGCCGTACTGGCGCAGATACACGAGCACCTTGCGGTTGCCCGGGCGAATGAATTTCAGGGTGCCGCGGCCGAAAGCCTGGGAGTTCTTGCGCACCTGGAGCATGCGCTTCATCCAATTCAACAGCGAGGAACGGTCGCGATTCTGCGCTTCGACGTTCACCGCCTCATAGCCGTAGATCGGGTCCATGATCGGCGGCAGATACAGTTGCTGCGGATCGGCGCGCGAGAAGCCGGCGTTGCGATCGGGACTCCATTGCATCGGAGTACGCACACCGTTGCGATCGCCGAGGAAGAAGTTGTCGCCCATGCCGATTTCGTCGCCGTAATAGATGATCGGCGCGCCGGGCATGGACAACAGCAGGCTGTTCATGAGCTTGATGCGCTCGCCGTCGTTATCCAACAGCGGGGCCAGGCGCCGGCGAATGCCCAGGTTGAGCCGTGCCCGTGGGTCGGCGGCGTAGGCCTGGTACATGTAGTCGCGCTCGCGGCTGGTCACCATCTCCAGCGTCAGCTCGTCATGATTGCGCAGAAAGATGGCCCACTGGCAGTTATCAGGAATGTCGGGCGTCTGCTCCATGATCTCGACGATCGGATGGCGGTCTTCCTGCGCGATGGCCATGTACATGCGCGGCATCAGGGGGAAGTGATACGCCATGTGGCATTCGTCGCCGTCCCCGAAATAATCGCGCACGTCCTCCGGCCATTGGTTGGCTTCCGCCAGCAACATGCGGTCGGCGTATTTTTCCGTGATGACGCGGCGGATCGACTTGATGATCGCGTGCGTCTCGCGCAGATTCTCGTTGCTCGTGCCTTCGCGCTCGACGAGGTAGGGAATCGCATCCAACCGGAAACCGTCGACTCCATAGGCGAGCCAGAACTCCATGATCCGGATGACGGCGCGCACCACGTGCGGATTGTCGAAGTTGAGATCGGGCTGGTGACTGAAGAAGCGGTGCCAGTAATAGGCCTTGGCTACCGGGTCCCAGGTCCAGTTGGATGTTTCGGTGTCCCGGAAGATGATCCGTGTTCCGGCGTAGCGATCCGGAGAGTCGCTCCAGACGTAGTAGTTGCGCTTCGGCGACCCGGGCGGCGCGCGCCGCGCGGCCTGGAACCAGGGGTGTTGGTCCGAGGTGTGATTGACGACGAGCTCTGTGATGACGCGCAGGCCGCGCCGATGGGCTTCCTGGACGAAATTCCGGAAGTCATCGCGCGTGCCGTACTGCGGATGGATGTTGTGATAGTCGGCGATATCGTAGCCGTCGTCCCGCCCGGGCGAGGGATAGAAGGGCAGAAGCCAGATCGTATTGACACCGAGGTCCTGGATGTACTGCAGCTTGCTGGTGAGGCCGCGGAAGTCCCCGGAGCCGTCATCGGTGCTGTCGAAGAACGCGCGGACGTGCACTTCGTAGATGACGGCATCTTTGTACCAAAGCGGGTCACTCGAAGCCGGCGAATCGACTGGCGCGTTCATCCCTTCCCCCGTGGGCAAAGCAACACACAGTTCAAGCAAGGAGCATGCCCAGGAGCGTGTGCGACACGCTCCTGCATGTGCCCTCAATTGTCACATGAAATAGTCGAAGTCCCGTTCGGTACGGACGCGACGGCGCACCCGGAAGATGTGCGCGGGGGAATGTTGTGGGTCCAGGGAGACGAAATTGCGGGCGCCGCGCCAGAGATAGCGGGCGCCGGAGAGCAGGTCGTCCATCTGGAACGCGGTTTCGGGCGGCAGGCCGAGTGAGCGCAGGTCGATCGTGACCCATCCGGACTGGGTGTAATGCGGGTCCACATTGGCCACGACCAGCACCGATTCGGTGCCGTCGTCATTGCTCTTGCTGAAGGCGATGAGCATGTCGTTGTCGACGTTGTGGAAGGTGAGATTGTGGTCTCGTTGCAGCGGCGCATTCTCGCGGCGGATGCGATTCACACGGCCGATGAATTCTTTGAGGCTCGAGGGGCGGTCGCGGTCCCAGGTGCGCAGCTGGTACTTCTCCGAGTTCAGGTACTCCTCGCTACCGGACTCGCGGGCCCGGTCTTCCATGAGCTCGAATGCGGGGCCATAGATGCCGTAGCTCGCTCCGAGTGTCGCGGCGAGGACCAGCCGTACCATGAAGGCGGGGCGCCCGCCGTACTGCAGGTACTCGGGCAGGATGTCCGGCGTGTTGGGCCAGAGGTTGGCGCGGAAGAACTCACGGACCGGCGGAGAATTGAGCTCGGTGAAGTAGGCTTCGAGCTCCCGCTTGGTGTTCCGCCACGGAAAATAGTTATAGCTCTGGGTGAAGCCGGCCTTGGCCAGGCGGTACATCACTTTCGGCCGGGTGAAGGCCTCGGCGAGAAAGATGACATCCGGCTGCGAGCTGCGGATCTCCGCGATGACCCACTCCCAGAACGCGAACGACTTGGTGTGTGGGTTGTCCACGCGGAAGATGCGCACTCCTTGGGCGATCCAGTATTCGAACACGCTCTTGAGCTCGGTCCAGAGGGCTTTCCAATCCGGGGTCTCAAACCAGAACGGGTAAATGTCCTGGTATTTTTTCGGGGGGTTCTCGGCGTATTGAATGGAGCCGTCGGGCCGCTTCAGGAACCATTCCGGATGCTCGCGCACGTACGGATGATCGGGCGTGCACTGGAAAGCAATGTCCAGGGCCAGCTCGATGCCCCGCTCGCCCGCCTTGG
>Ga0070683_100002910_pt1 | contig 13718 bp, 4 predicted proteins | sample KBSC713LmetaG_FD_64662 | JGI IMG/M metagenome (GOLD analysis project Ga0070683, IMG submission 64662) | Corn rhizosphere microbial communities from Kellogg Biological Station, Michigan, USA - KBS C7.1-3L metaG | ecosystem: Host-associated > Plants > Roots > Rhizosphere ...
GTGCCCTGCCCGGCCGACGCGGTCGTGCTGGACTGGCTCGGCCAGGTCCAGCGGCACCTGGCCGACGTCCGCGGCCACCAGCACGAGGCGCTCAGCCAGGTCGAGCGCGTCGCCAACCTGGCCCACGGCGCCGGGCTGTTCGACAACATCGTCGTGGTCGAGAACTTCCCGACCTGGATCCGCGCCGGCGACGAGGTGGCCGGCCTGCGCATCGAGAACCTCGCCGTGATGGTCGAGGAGGGCTACCCGCTCGTCCTCGAGTTCGCCCCCGGCGCGGCCGCGGTGCTGCGCGCGCGGTACGACGAACGGCGGATGGAGCGTGCGTCGGTCGAGGGCGCCCTGACGGCGCTGGCCGCGTTCGTGGCCGCCGTCCTGCGGGACCCGCAGGCGACGCTGGGCGACGTCCGGGCGGAGGTCGCCGAGCGGCTCCGCGAACGCACCGACGAGCTGCGCCGAAGCCAGCGGCAGCGAGCCCAGAGCGGCCTGCAGGCGGGGCGCCGCCGACCGGTCGCCGAGGACGGTGAGTGATGAGCGCACCGGAGCGCCGCCGGGCGTCTCAACCTCCGCGACGCGCCAACGAAGTTGATGCGCGGCGCGAAGGGAAGACGGCCGATACAGGCGCGCAGCGGAGCGACCGGGAGGCGCTGAGCGCAGCGGAGCGCCGTCGGGCGTCTGGACTGACGCGACGCGCCAACGAAGTTGGTGCGCGGCGCGGAGGGAAGACGGCCGGTAAAGGCGCGCAGCGGAGCGACCGGGAGGCGCTGAGCGCAGTTCGCGATCTCTGGCGGCTGCTCCTCGGGCATGCCGGGCGGTTCCGGGACCGTCGGCTGCAGGACGTGGCGACCCGCACCCTGCGCGACGACGAGTCGCACGGATCGTGGATCGTGCCCGTGCTCAACGGGAGCCTGCGGGTGCGGCGGTTCGTGCACGGGCTGGTGTGGCTGCGGCTGCGGCGGATCCGGTCGCGGTGGGCGTTCCGGCGCTGGGCCGCGGAAAGGCGGCGGGCCGTGGAAGGGCGGCGGGCCGTGGAAGGGCGGCGAGCCACGGAAGGGCAGCGGGCCGTGGAAGGGCGGCGGGCTGTGGAAGGGCGGCGGGCCACGGAAGGGCAGCGGGCCGTGGACGGCAACGCCGCACCGAGGCTGACCATGTCGCTGCTGTGCCCGACGCGACAGCGGGTCGGCCAGGTGATCCAGATGGTCGACAGCGTGCGAAGCACGGCGCTCGCGCCCGACCGGGTCGAGTTGCTCTTCTACGTCGACAACGACGACCCCGACCTGGCCGCGTACCAGGACCTTTTCCAGAACCGGCTCACGGGCCGCGCCAAGATGGTCAGCGGTGACCCGATCGGCGTGCCGGCGGCCTGGAACGTCCTGGCCGAGCAGTGCACCGGTGACCTGCTGATGATGGCCAACGACGACCAGCGCTACGTCGACTACGGGTGGGACGCCCGGCTCGACGCGCGGGTGGCCGAGCTCGCCGAGATCCACCCCGACCGGCTGCTGTGCCTGTACTTCGACGGCGGCCAGTACACCGGCGGTGGGCGCGACTTCCCGATCCTGACCCGGCGCTGGTACGAGGCGCTCGGCTACTTCACGCCGACGATGTTCTCCCAGTGGGAGGTCGAGACCTGGGTCTTCGACATCGCCGATCGGTTCGGCCGGATCTTCGCGGTCCCCGGCGTGTTCGTCGAGCACCTGCACTACCAGGACTACAAGGCCCCGTTCGACGCGACGTACCAGCGGCACCGCATGACCCGCGAGAAGTCCTTCGCCGACCATGCGCTGTTCCTGCGGACCGTGCCGGAGCGCGAGGCCGAGGTCGCCAAGCTCCGGGCGCTGATCGAGGACACCGACGTCGACGCCTTCTGGTTCGCGGACTACCTCGCCGGCGAGCACGAGCGGGTCGCCGCCGACGTAGCCTCCCTCCTCGAAAGAGCCGGTGATAGCTGGGCACCGATCACCCTGTTCCGCGACGCCGCCTGGACGGACGAGGCACGGCGCGGACATCCGGTGCTGGTGGACGTGCTTAGCGCGGTCCCCGACGCGACCCTGCCGGACGGTAGCGCGGTCGTGGCGGCCACGCTCGGCGCCGGTTGCACGGCGACGGTGCCCGCCGAGGCGGGCGACGGGCTGCGGGCGTTCTGGGCCGTCCTCGGGTCCGGGCGGATCGACGTCGACGGCGCTCAGGTCGACCTCGGCGAGGGGCATGTCGCGGTGGTGGACGCCGCCGGCCGGGCCGATCTGCACAACCCCGGCGACGAGCCGTTGGTCGTCGTCTCGTTCACCGTCGAACGCTCTTCGGCCGGCGTGCGATGACCGACCTCGCCAGCCGGCTCGCCGGCCTGTCCCCGGCCCAGCGCGAGCGCTTCGAGGAGGCGCTGCGCCGCCGCCTCGACCGCGCGCCCAGCATCCCGCTGGCCACCGCCGGACCGTGGCCGGCGTCGTTCGGCCAGGAACGGATGTGGGTCGGCGACGGCCTGGCCCCGTCGGTCAACAACTACGCGACGATGGTGCGGCTGTCCGGGCCGCTGAACCTGCCGGCCCTGCGCGCGGCCGCGCTCCACGTGATCGAGCGCCACGAGGTGCTGCGGACGACGCTGAGCGTGAACGATGGCCGGCTGGTCCAGGAGATAGCGGAGGCCCGGCTGCCGATCCGCATCGTCGACCTCGACCGGCCGGCGGCAGTCTTCGAACTCATGGGGCAGGAGGCGCGCCGCCCGTTCGACCTCGAACACGGCCCGCTGCTGCGGCTGCTGGTCGCCCGTCTCGGCGCCGGCGACCACTGCGTGCTGCTCACCATCCACCACGCGGTCACCGACGGCTGGTCCAACGGCGTCCTCATCGACGAACTGGGCGCCGGCTATCGCGACGCGCTGGCTGGCCGGCCGTGGTCGCTCGCCCCGCCGCCCCTGCAGTACAAGGACTTCGCCGCCTGGCAGCGAAGCCGGATGGCCGGTGACGAACAGGCCGAGCTGGAGAAGTTCTGGCGGACCGAGCTGGCCGAGCTGCCCCGGACCGACCTGGCTCAACACCTCGGCGGCGCCGGGGCGTACACGACGTCGCGCCACCTCGGCGTCGGCGGCACTGTCGACGTGCCGCTGGGCCGCGCGCTCACCGAGCGGCTCAACCAGGTGCGCCGCGACGAGGGCGGTTCGCGGTTCATGCTCGTCCTGGCCGCGCTCGTCGCGGTCATCCGGCTGGTGACCGGCGAGGACGACGTGCTCGTGGGCACGCTCGCGACCGGCCGTGGACGGCCCGAGCTGGAGCGGCTCATCGGCTACTTCATCAACGTCGTGCCGTTGCGCTTCCGCTCGACGGCCCGGAACTTCCGTGCGCTGTGGGCCCACGTCCGCGAGCGCACCCAGGCCGCGTACGCCCACCAGGAGCTGCCCTTCGAGCTGCTACTGCGGCTGGTCCGCCAGGCCGAGGGCGGTGCGGTGAGCCGGCCGGTGCGGGTGCTGTGCGTGGCCCACGACCCGATGCCGGCCCTGGACCTGCCCGGGCTCGACGCCCAGATGCTCGACGTCGGGCTCAACAACGCGCCGTTCGACCTGGTCGTGGAGGTCCGCGAGCACGACGGCGAGCTGAACCTCGCACTGCAGCACGACGTGGCGCTGTTCACCACGGACTCGGTCGCGATGCTCGGCGAGCTGCTGCGCACCGTCCTGGACAAGGTCGTGGACGATCCCGACATCGCCTGCGACGAGATCCTGATCGAGCATGCAGCCTCGTCCACCGTGGACCTGGGCAAGACCGAAAACAGCGTGCACGAGGTTTTTGCGGCCGGCGTGAAACGCTGGCCGGACGCGGTAGCTCTCGTCGACGGCGACCGCCGGCTGTCCTACCGGACCCTCAACGCGCAGGCCAACCGCCTCGCCCGGCAACTGCGGGCCGACGGGGTCCGCGCCGAGGACCGGGTCGGCATCCGCCTCGACCGCTCGGCCGAGTCGGTCATCGCCATGCTCGCGATCCTCAAGGCCGGCGGCTGCTTTGTCGCGCTCGACCCGGCCCACCCGCCGGCCTGGCACGAGGCGGTCATGCGGGCGGCCGGCATCCGCCACGTCGTCGACGACGTGTCCGCCGTCCAAAAAGACGCCGACCTGCGGTTGCCGGTGCATCCAAATCAACTGGCGTACCTTATCGCCACGTCCGGCTCGACGGGCGTGCCGAAGCTCGTGGCCGGCACGCACGCCGGGCTGCTCAACCGGGCCCGCGGCGCGGACGCCACCCACCCGATCCGGCCCGGTGAGATCTGCGCGGCCCGCACCGCACTGTCCTTTGTGGACTCTGTCTGGGAGACGCTCGGCCCATTGCTGCGCGGCGGCACGCTGTCCATTGTGGACGCCGACGACGCGATCGACCCGGTCCGGCTGATCGCCCGCCTGGCCGCCGAGCGCGTCGAGCGCCTCGTCGCCGTGCCGGCCCTGCTCACCATGCTGCTGGACGCCGACGACAAGCTCGCGGCCCGCCTGCCGGCCCTGCGCACCTGGTTCACCAGCGGCGAGGCGCTGCTGCCCGAGCTGGCCGACCGGTTCGTCAGCGCCCTGCCCGACACCGAGCTTTTCAACGTGTACGGCTCGGCCGAGGTCGCCGCCGACGCCACCATCCTCGCGGTGCCCCGTCCCGCCCCCGATCAGGTCACCATCGGCCGGGCCCTGCCGGGCGTGACGACGTGGGTCGGTGACTCGCCCGGTCGTGCGGTTTTTCCACTGGTACCGGGGGAGCTGCGCGTCGGCGGCCACGGGCTGGCCCGGGGCTACTTCGGTCGACCCGGGATGACGGCCGACCGCTTCCGCCCCGATCCGCTGGGTGCGCCGGGCAGCCGCGCCTACCGGACCGGCGACCGGGTGCAGCGGCTGGCCGGCGGGCAGCTCGCGTACCGGGGCCGGCTGGATGCGCAGGTGCAGATCCGGGGACACCGGGTCGAGCCGGCCGACGTCGAGCAGGAACTGCGCCGCCATCCGCGGGTGCGCGACGCCGCGGTGGTGGCCGAGACCGACCCGACCGGCGGGCTGGCGCTCGCCGCGTACGTCGAGTCGAATGCGAGCGCCGACCGGCTGCGGCGGTGGCTGCGCGACCGGATGCCCGCCTACCTCGTCCCGTCGGCGTTGACAGTGGTCGACACGCTGCCCCGCACGGCCGGCGGCAAGCTCGATCGGCTCGCGCTGCGCACGCCGGAACGCTCACCCAGTACCAGTGAAAACCCCGACGAGGCGGTCATTGCCGCCGCCTTCGCCGAGGTGATCGGGGTCGACCGGGTCGGCCGGGACGACGACTTCTTCCTCATCGGCGGGCACTCCGTGCTGGCCGCCCGCCTGGTCCGCGAGCTCGGCCCGCGGCTCGGCGTCGAACTGGGGCTGGCCGACCTGTTCGAGGCGCCGACGGTGGCCGAGCTGGCGGCCCGCGTGGCGCCGCGCCCGCGGACTCAAGCCGATGACGATCCGGGCCTCGTCGTCGACCGGGCGGCGTGGCACGAGCCGTTCCCGCTCACCGAGGTCCAGGAGGCCTACTACGTCGGCCGCGGCGACGACGTCAGCGAGGGCGGTGTGTCCACCCACGCCTACCTCGAGCTGCGGGTTGCGGACCTGGATCTCGACCGGTTCGGCGCGGCGCTGCGCGCGGTCATCGAACGGCATGCCATGCTGCGCGCGGTCCTCCGGCCCGACGGCACCCAGCAGGTCCTGGCCGACGTGCCGCCGTACCGGATCACGGTCGAGGACGCCGGCGCCGACGCGGTCCGGGCGGCGATGTCGCACCAGGTGCTCGACCCGCACACCTGGCCGCTGTTCGACGTGCGGGTGTCGCGGGAGCCGCAGCCGCCCGGCGACGCGGCGATCGTGCACGTGAGCATCGACTCGCTCATCTGCGACGCGTACAGCTTCGGCCTGGTCATGAACGAGCTCACCGAGCGGTACCGGAATCCGGCGTTCGCCCCGCCGGCGCCGGACGTGTCGTTCCGCGACTACGTCGTCCGCGAGCAGGCCAAGCGCACGACGGCCCGGCATGCGGCCGCGGTGGCGTACTGGGACGAGCGCGTGCCCAACCTGCCGGCCGGTCCCGAGTTGCCGGCCGACCGGGTGGCCTCGGCGCCGGCCGCGCAGCGATTCACGCGCCGCAACGGCCGGCTGCCGGCGGCGACCTGGAACGCGCTCAAGGAGCGGGCGAACGCGGCCGGACTCACCCCGTCCGGCGTCCTGCTCGCCGCGTTCGGCGAGGTGCTCACCCGGTGGAGCCGCCGCCCGCACTACACGCTGATGCTCACCGTGTACAACCGCGAGCCGGTCCACCCCGAGATCGGCGCGATCGTCGGGGACTTCACCTCGCTCGTCGCCTTCGAGGTCGACCACCGGGAGCCGGGGCCGTTCACCCGGCGGGCCGAGGCGGTGCAGCGCCGGCTCTGGTCGGATCTCGACCACGGCTCGGTCAGCGCGGTCACGGTGATCCGGCAGTGGGCCCTGGCGAAGGGCCTGCCGCCCCAGCCGATCTCGCCGGTGGTGTTCACCTCCAACCTGCCCCTGGCCGGCAGCGCGGCGGCCGCCCCCCAGCACCAGGTGCCGCTCGGCGAGCTCGGCTACGCCATCACGCAGACCCCGCAGGTGCACCTCGACCACCAGGTCAGCGAGCAGGACGGCGAGCTGCTGTTCAACTGGGACGGCGTGGACGACCGCTTCGCGCCGGGCGTGCTCGACGACATGTTCGCCGCCTACGTATCGCTCCTCGACCGGCTGGCCGCGACCGCGGACGCCTGGACGGCGCCGCAACTCGTGCCACTGCCCCCGGCGCAGGCCGACCGGCGCCGCGCGGTCAACGACACGGCCGCGCCGCTGCCGCAGCGCTGCCTGCACGAGGCGGTGGCCGACGCGGCCGCCCGGTACCCGGACCGGGTCGCGGTCATCGACGGTGACGTGCGGCTGGACTACCCGACGTTGATGGCCCGCGCCCGGCGCATCGGCCGAACCCTGCGCGCGCTGGGCACCCGGCCGAACACGCTCGTCGGCGTCGCCGCCCGGCGCGGCTGGCAGCAGGTGGTGGCCGCCCTCGGTGTCCTGGAGTCCGGGGCGGCGTTCCTGCCGCTCGACCCGGAGCTGCCGGCCGAGCGCCTGCGCCATCTCGCGGAGCGCGGGGAGGTGGACGTCGTCCTGACCCAGGCCGCGCTGCGCGACACGTTCGCGTTCGCGGCCGACGTGCAGATCATCGCGGTCGACGACGACGCGGCGCTGGACGCCGACGACCGGCCGCTCAGCCCGGCCCAGGGCCTGACCGACCTGGCCTACGTCATCTTCACGTCGGGCTCGACCGGTGAGCCGAAGGGCGTCGCGATCGACCACCTCGCCGCGGCCAACACCGTCGTCTGCGTGAACGAACGCTTCCAGGTCGGCCCGCACGACCGCGTCCTGGCCGTCTCGTCGCTGAGCTTCGACCTCGCCGTGTACGACATCTTCGGGCTGCTGTCGGCCGGTGGCGCGATCGTGCTGCCCGAGCACGGCCGGCGCCGCGAGCCCGGGCACTGGGCGCAGCTGGTCCGGCGCGAGCGGATCACGCTGTGGAACTCGGTGCCGGCGCTCGCCGAACTCCTCGTGGAGCACGCCGACGCGCTCGACCCGGACGCGCTCACGTCGCTGCGCGCTGTGCTGCTCAGCGGCGACTGGATCCCGGTCAGCCTGCCCGACCGCGTCCACGCCCTCACCGGCGCGCGGGTGACCAGCCTCGGCGGGGCGACCGAGGCGGCCATCTGGTCGGTGTGGTTTCCGGTCGCCGAGGTCGACCCGCGCTGGCCGAGCATCCCGTACGGCGTGCCGATGGCCAACCAGACGCTGCACGTGCTGGACCACGACGGCGAGCCGCGGCCCGACTGGGTGGCCGGCGACCTCTTCATCGGCGGCACCGGGGTGGCCCGCGAGTACTGGCGCGACACCGAGCAGACGGCCCGCTCCTTCGCGGTCCACCCGCGGGTCGGCGGACGGCTCTACCGCACCGGCGACATTGCCCGCTACCTGCCCGACGGCAACCTCGAGTTCCTCGGCCGCGAGGACAGCCAGGTGAAGATCAACGGGTACCGCATCGAGCTCGGCGAGATCGAAGCGGCACTCGAGCGGTCGGCCGACGTCCGGGCCGGCGCGGTCATCGCGGCGCCCGCCGCGCGGGGCCGGCGGCTCGTCGCGTTTGTGGTGCCGGCCGACAGCTCCAGCGCCGCCCCGTTCGACCTCGACCGGGTCCGCCGGCGGGTCGCCGAGATCCTGCCCGCGTACGCGGTTCCGGCCGCCTGGACCGTCCTCGACGCGCTGCCGCTCACCGGCAACGGCAAGGTGGACCAGTCGGCCCTGCAACGCCTCGCGGCCGGTCCGGCCGCTGCCCCGTCCGCCCCGGCCCCGGCCGCCAGCGGGGCGCTGGTCACGCAACTCGCCGCCGTGTGGAGCGAGGTGCTCGGGATCGGCGAGGTTGGCCCGGCCGACGACTTCTTCGCGCTCGGGGGCACCTCGCTCGTCGCGATCCGCCTGCTGACCCGCATCGAGCAGCAGTGGGGTGTGCGGATCCCGCTGTCGACGCTGTTCACCGCGCCGACCGTCAGCGCGGTCGCCGGCGAGATCGCGAGCGGCGACGGCACCCCCGCGACCCCCCGCGTCGTGGCCGTCGCCGACCCCGTCCATCGGCACGAACCGTTCCCGTTGACCGACATTCAGCAGGCGTACTGGCTGGGCCGTCGACACGGCGGGACGCTCGGCGGCGTGGCCACGCACAGCTACTTCGAGCTGGACGTGGCCGACCTCGACGTGGCCCGGCTGGAGCGGGCGCTCGACGGGCTCGTCCGGCGGCACGACGCGCTGCGGACCGTCGTCCGGGCCGACGGGCAGCAGCAGGTGCTGGCCGAGGTACCGCCGATGACCGTCCCGACGCTCGACCTGCGCGCCCGGCCTTCCGCCTCCGACGAACTCGAGCGGTTGCGCGCCGAGCTTTCGCACGAGGTCCGCGACGTCAGCCGGTGGCCGCTGTTCGAGCTGCACGCGGTCCGCCTCGACGGCGGGCGGACCCGGCTGTGCATCACCTTCGACCTGCTCATGGTCGACGGGCGCAGCGTGCAACTGCTGACCACCGAGCTGCTGGCCCGCTACGCCGAGCCCGGCCTCGCGTGGCCCGACCTCGATATCACCTTCCGGGACTACGTGACGGCGGTGGCCCGGCTGCGCAGCGGCGAGGACTACCAGCGCGACCGCGCGTACTGGCAGGAGCGGCTGGCCACGCTGCCGCCGGCGCCCGCGCTGCCGGTCGTCGAGCGCGCCGACGACGGCGCCGCCTTCACCCGGCTGAGCACCGAGGTCGACGCGACCACCTGGCGGGAGCTGCGCGAGTGGGCCGGCGCGGCCGGGGTGACCCCGTCGGCGCTCGTGTGCGCGGCGTTTGCGACAGTGCTGACCGCGTACAGCGACAGCCCACGCTTCACGCTGAACCTCACGACGTTCCACCGGCTGCCGGTACACCCGGATGTCGATGCGCTCATCGGTGACTTCACCGCCACGACACTGCTCGAGGTCGAGCCGTCCGGCGGGCAGTTCCTCGACCACGCCCGCCAGATCCAGCACCGGATGTGGCAGGACCTCGAGCACCGGCTGGTCAGCGGCATCGAGGTGCAGCGGATGCTGCGCCGGGCGCCGGACCGGCCGGCCGAGGACGCCATGATGCCGGTCGTGTTCACGAGCACGCTGTTCCCCGACGACGCGATGGGGCCGCCGCGCGCCGTGTGGTCGGCTACGCCGGTCTACGCGATCAGCCAGACCCCGCAGGTGCTGCTGGACCACCAGGCGACCGAAAACGAGGGGCGCCTCATCTGCAACTGGGACTTCGTCGCGGACGCGTTCCCGCCCGGCTTCATGGACTCGATGTTCGCCGGCTTCGAACGCATCCTCGCCGCGCTCGCCCAGCAAGCCCGAACCGCCGTACGCGAATCTGGAGGTGCCTCGCGGTGAAGACCGACGACCTGGCGTCCGTTGCCCTTCCGGCCACTCAGCAGGAGCTCGTCGACAGCCTCAACTCGACGGCCGCGCCGGTACCCGAGCAGACCCTCGACGACCTGCTGGCGATCGCGCTGCGCGGGGCGCCGGAGCGCTCGTCGGTCGTCGCGCCGCGCCTGTCCCTCACCCGCGGCGAGCTGCACGGGCGCATCGCCGCGCTGGCCGGGCAGCTGCGCGGCCATGGGATCGGGCCGGGCAGCACCGTGGTGCTCTGCGCCGAACTGGGCTGGGAGCAAGTCGCCGGCGCGGCCGCGATCCTGCGGACCGGGGCGACGGTCCTCCCGGTGCCGCCGGCGCTGCCGCAGACGGTCCGGTGGGACGCCGTCCAGCGCGGCGGAGCCAAGGTGGTGGTCACGCAGTGGTGGCAGGTCGGCCGGACGGCGTGGCCGGCCGGGGTCGAGGTGGTGACGATCGCCGACGAGCCTCCGGCCGCTGTGTTGTCGGACGAGGCCGTCACTGTTTCGCCCGACGCGACCGCGGTGCTCCTGCCCGACGGCGACCAGCGCCTCGGCCAGCTGGCGCTCACCCACCGCACCATCGCCAACGCGCTCCTCGACGTCAACCGCCGCCTCGGGCTGGCCGCCGACGACCGGGTCCTGGCCCTGGCCCCGGCCCACGTCGGCGCGTCGCTGCCGGAGACGTTCGGACCGCTGCTCGCCGGGGCGACCGTCGTCTTCGGCCAGGACATCGACGCCGAGGACCCGAAGGCGTGGCTGGAGCGCATGACCGCCGAGCGCGTCACGGTGTGGTTCACCACGCCGACCCTGCTTGACCGGCTGCTCGACCACCTCGCCGGCGGCGACGTGCCCCTGCCGCCGGCGCTCCGGGCGGTGGTCCTGGCCGGCGAGCGGCTGAGCCTCGAGCAGGTCCGCGAACTGCGCGCGGCGGCCAAGGACGACCTGGCCGTCGCCTACGCCACCGGAGCGTCCGCGCAAGGGCCGTGGGTGGCCTGGCACGACCTGCCGGCCGACGCCGATGCCAAGGTCGCGCCGCTCGGCCGGCCGATGGCCAACCAGCGGCTGTTCGTGCTGTCCGAGACGCTGAGCCCGTGCCCGGTCTGGGTCACCGGGCGGGTCTACGTGGGCGGTCTCGCCGCGCAGGGAGAGACGGTGCCGCATCCGGCGACCGGCGAACCGCTGATGGCCACGCCGCTGTACGGGCGCCTGGTGCCCCAGGGTGTCATCGAGGCGGTCGGCGACGACGGGTCGCGGATCACCGTCCACGGGCGCTCGCTGAACCTGCGCGACGCCGAGATCGCGCTCGCCGCGCACCCGGCCGTCCGCGGGGCAGCCGTCGTCGCCGCCCCGGGCAGCGCCGAATCGGTCGCATTGCGCCGGCGGAGCCCAAGCGCAGCGGATGTGCAGCTCGGCGGGATTCTGGCATTCGTGTGGCCGCGCACCGGCGTCGAGGTGACCGTCGAAGACCTGGTGGCCTACCTGCGCCGGAAGGTGTCGCCGTACCTGCTGCCGGCCCGCATCGACCTGGTCGGTCAGCTGCCGGTCGCCGACGACGGCCGCGCCGACCGGGCCGCGCTGCTGGCCTCGGTGGCCGCCACCCGACCGGAGGCACCGGCGGCGCCGCAACCGTCCACGCTGGACGTCGCCGACGCCGAGCTGACCCGCCGCGTCACGGCGATCGCGTGCCGGCTCTTCGACGTCAGCGCGATCGAGCCCAACGTGAACCTGATGGACATCGGGGCGACGTCGTACCAGCTGGTGCGCCTTGCCACGGTCATCGAGGAGGAGCTGGGCTTCACCCCGGATGTCGAGGAACTCCTGCGGTTCCCGTCGATCGCGGTCATCGTGAGCAGTCACGTCGGCTCGCAGCCGACCGGGCCGAAGGCCGGTCAGCGATCGTCCGAGCTGATCGTCCGCCAGGCGTTCAAGGACGAGCAGCACGGCATCCGGCACGAGTGGGACGACAGCGAGGGGCTCGCCCTGCCCGGCCTTGAGCGGCCGGCCGTGGGGGAGCGGCGCACCAGCCGGACGTTCGACCCCTCACCGGTGCGCCTCGCCGCGCTCGGCACGCTGCTCGGGGCGCTGCGCGCCGAGGACCACGACGGCGAGCTGCGGCACCGGTACCCGTCGGCGGGCAGCGCGTACCCGGTGCAGACCTACCTGCTCGTCGCCCCGGGACGGGTCAGCGACCTCGCCGCCGGCAGCTACTACTACCACCCGGTCCGCGACCGGCTTGTCCCGATCGACCCCGACGCGACGCTGCCCGCCTCCGCACACGCGGACATCAACCGGGCCGCCTACCGCGAATGCGCGTTCTCGCTGTACCTGGTCGGCCGGATGCCGGCGATCGACCCGCTCTACCCCGAGCAGGGCTGGGACTTCACGGTGTTCGAGGCGGGTGCCATGACACAGTTGCTGGCCATGGTGGCCGCCGAGTGCGGGCTCGGCCTGTGCCCGATCGGTGCGCTGGACACGACGGCGCTGCCGGGCCCGTTCCGGCTCGGCGAGGGCGACCGCTTCGTGCACGCTCTGCTCGGCGGCAACCTCGTCGCGGGAGGCCACTGATGGTCGCCCAGCTGGGCCCCCGGCCGGGGCAGCGCCGGGCGGTCTCCACCGGCGATGGCGCGGCCGTCCTGGGCGAGGCCGGCCTGCCTGCTGAGGTGCGGCCCGACCGGCTCGGCGTCGACCTGGGCGCGTGGGCCGGCAACCACCGCGACGAGGTGCGCGCCTGGCTGCATGAGCACGGGGCGCTGCTGTTCCGCGGCTTCGGGGTCACGATCGACACGTTCGGCACCGTCTTCCGGGCGCTGGCCGGCGAGCCCGAGCAGTACGTCGAGCGGTCCTCGCCCCGCACCGAACTGGCCGACCGGGTCTACAGCGCCACCGACTACCCGGCCGACCAGGCGATCCCGCTGCACAACGAAAACTCCTACCAGCGCCAGTTTCCGGCCGTGCTGGGCTTCTGCTGCCTGGCTGAGGCGGACACCGGCGGCGCCACCCCACTGGCCGGCACGCGGCGGGTCCTGGCCCGTATCCCGGCCGACGTGGTGCAGCGCTTCGCCAAGACCGGTGTGCTCTACGTCCGTAACTTCGGCGGCGGCCTCGGCCTTCCCTGGCAAGAGGTGTTCCAGACGTCCAGCCGGAGCGGCGTCGAGCAGTACTGTGCCGAACGGGACATCGCCGTCGAATGGCGCGCCGGCGATGCCCTGCGTACCCGGCAGGTCCGGCCGGCGCTCGCCCGGCACCCGGTGACCGGCCAGGACGTGTGGTTCAACCACGCGCTGTTCTTCAACGCGATCAGCCTGCCCGGTGAACTGCGCGCGGCGCTGCTGGATCAGGTCGGCGAGGAGGGCCTGCCCAACCACACGTACTACGGGGACGGCGCCCCGATCGAGCCGGAGGTGCTGGACACGCTGGTCGACGCGTACGCCGCCGAGCGCACCGCCACCCCATGGCGGGCCGGCGACGTCCTGCTCGTCGACAACCTGCTGGCCGCGCACGGCCGCGAGCCGTTCACCGGTCCGCGTCGGGTGGCGGTCAGCATGGCCGTGCCGACCGGGTGGGACGAGGTGACGGCGGCATGAGACGCGGAGCGAAGCGGAGTGTGAATTGGCCGCCGGTCTCGGAAGGCCGTATGCCGTGACCAGCAACCAGCTCAGCCCGCTGCTCCCGGCCACGTACCTGCAACAAGGGCTGTGGCCGGGGCTCCGCCACGCGACGGCGGCCGAGGCGTTCCAAGTGCGGGCGGTGCGGAT
>Ga0070683_100002912_pt1 | contig 13711 bp, 14 predicted proteins | sample KBSC713LmetaG_FD_64662 | JGI IMG/M metagenome (GOLD analysis project Ga0070683, IMG submission 64662) | Corn rhizosphere microbial communities from Kellogg Biological Station, Michigan, USA - KBS C7.1-3L metaG | ecosystem: Host-associated > Plants > Roots > Rhizosphere ...
CATGTCAGCGAGTTCCGCACCAGCTTCTAGTGCCAATGCGATTCCATCGCCCGTAGCAACAGGTGGATTCGTCGTATCGCTATAAACCTGCCCCGCGCCACCAGATGCAACCAGGACGGCTCGCGAAGTGACGCTGCCTGAAGAGCCGCCTGAACCCGCCGATGCCAGTTCTGCTCCAACTATCGCTCCATCGCTCAGGATGAGGCGACTCACCATCGTCCACTCAGCAAACTTGATCCGAGGATGCGCATGAGCCTGCGCGACCAGCGACCGGCTGATCTCTGCGCCAGTCGCATCCCCGTTCGCATGCAAAATTCTCGGTCGGGAATGAGCGCCTTCACGCGTGCGCAGCAACACGCCTCTTTCCCGGTCGAATCGCGTACCCCACTCGATAAGTTCGGCGACGCGCTCCGGCCCTTCTGCCACAAGGACTTCAGCGGCGGGCCGAAACACCAGTCCATCGCCTGCAGCAAGCGTGTCGTTCAGGTGCAGGACAAGGTCTTCCGTGTCCTCCCACGAGGCCACCGCGATGCCGCCTTGCGCGTAGAACGTATTTGACTCGCCTAGAGATTCTTTCGTAACGACGAGAACGTCGCCGTCGTCTGCAAGTCGAATTGCAGCACGCAAACCAGCGACGCCCGCACCCATGACAATGAAATCAACCCGCGACGCAAAAGCCATCAATTTCGAGGCTATCATTCGCCCTCGAACAAACGAGGTCGCGCCACCTACACTGCGTGCGCGGCCCGGGCTTTGCTCTTCAGTACGTATCCCAGCATCTCTGCGCATTTCTTCAGCAGTCCGTACGGCCCTGCATCAACGCCGAGTTGCTTGTCCGCCCAGGGTTTCATGTTTCCGCGCGACGTCGCACTCATCGCGAGCACTTGGCATCGGGGAGCCCGATCGCGCGCCATTGCGGCCAGCCTTTCGCACTCATCCGGAGTCAGCGAATGGCATAGCACGATCAAGTCGAAGTTATTGCTTGTTAGCAGGGTTCTGGCTTCTACGAATCGGCCAGCTCCCCGAACGGCGAAGAATGCACCCAAAATCATCTCTCTCGATCTCAGTAGCATCTCGTCACGACTTACCACCAGCACACGAGCATGAGAATTCATAACTAATACTCGAGAAAGTCGAAGTAATTGCACTCGGGTGAGTGCTTACTCTGCATGTCAAACTGAACATAACTAGGGAAAACCCTAGGTAAATGAAGTGCTTGCGGGAGCCCAGAACACATACTACGTCTGATGTAGTTATGCACGGAGGGGATTGCTTTGCCCGCCAAACTTCGCAATCGTGTTTACGTAATCGAAAGTTTAAGCTGTCTTTTCGAATTGCTATTCGGGCGTCGAATCACAGGGTACCGTTAGATCCACGCGGACGCCTCATTCGTATGACAGGTACATTCTTCTAGGCACAATTACTCAGTCTCCCTGCCCGGTACGGCGGAACCACTCTTCGCTGCCAGAGAATTCGTTTGCGGGCTCACGGTGTACAGCTCGCATTCGGGCTTAAGCTGCCTCGCTGCCCGTTCCGATAGGATGGAATTAACGTGCAAACCATACGGGTCGAAACACCTTCTGCCAAATACGACGTGTTCGCGGGCAGCGGACTGGTAGCTACGCTCGCGCCCCGCATCGAGGGTGCAGTGGGCAAATTGCCGCGTCGCGTGTTCGTACTTACCTCTCCGGAGATTTGGGCCCTCTGGGGCGATACCTTCCTGAAATCATTTGCAGAAGCTCCCACGGCTCTGTTCCTTGCTCCCGGAGAAAAGCACAAGACCATCAAGAGCGTCGACAACATCCTGCGCCAGATGCTCCGTGCCGGAGGTGACCGAGGATCGCTGCTGATCGCATTCGGTGGCGGCATCGTTGGCGATGTTGGTGGATTTGTGGCAGCGATCTTCATGCGCGGCATCCGGTACGTGCAGGTTCCAACGACATTCCTTGCGCAGGTCGACTCTTCTGTAGGCGGGAAGACCGGCGTCAACCTTCCGGAAGGCAAGAACTTAGTGGGGAGCTTTCATCACCCGGCTGCCGTGTACGCCGACATCGACGTCCTCGGCACGCTCCCTGGTCGTGAGCTCCGAGCGGGACTCATGGAGAGCATCAAGGCCGGGGTGATTCGCGACCGCTCCCTTGTGCGGTTTATGGAAGAACACACGGAGGATGTTCTGGGCCGCGATTCGAAAGCGCTGGAGAAAGTGATCGCCGCATCTATCCGCATGAAAGCCTCCGTAGTGAACAAAGACGAACGCGAAAACGGATTGCGCATGATTCTCAACCTCGGGCACACCGTGGGACACGCCATCGAGCAGGTTACGAAATACAAGGTCCTGCTGCACGGCGAAGCGGTGGGATGGGGCATGATCGCGTCGCTTTTCGTGGCGCACCGCCGACGCAGCATCACTGGAGCCCAAGCATCCCGGATTGAGAACCTCATTCATCTCTACGGTCCGCTGCCGCCGCTCGATCTGCGTCCTTCGCGCCTGATCGCCGCGAGCGGCAGCGACAAGAAGAACGTGGGTGGAGTGCGGCGATTTGTGGTCCCGATAGGCATAGGGGATGCTGGTGTGATCGAAGATCTCACCCAGCCGGAGCTCCTGGCGGCCGTCAATTACATGCTTTCGCAAGCGAAGGAAGCTCGCAGATCATGACGGCTTTGGGCGCCAAGCCGGTCGGCGTGAAGGATGAGGTACACGCAGCCGAGGCCGTACAGCAGATGTTCAACACGATAGCGCCGCGCTACGACCTTCTCAACCACGTGCTCTCGGCGAACATCGATCGCGTGTGGTGGCGTCGCGCCGCTTCCGCGTTCCGCTCGACCCTGGCCGATCCCCACACGGCAATCCTCGACATCTGCTGCGGCACGGGAGATCTTACGCTGGCGCTTCTGAGACACCGCGTCGCAGTAGCGCGACCTATACTCGCGGCAGATTTCGCGCATGGCATGTTGAGCCGTGGATTGCGGAAGTTTGGCAGCCGTCAAGAGAACGGACTTCGTGCTATCGCGCTTGAAGCAGACGCTCTTCACTTGCCGCTTCGCTCGCAATCGCTCGACCTGCTGATCACTTCCTTTGGCTTTCGGAATCTCGCCAATTACGAGGCCGGACTGCGTGAGTTTCATCGCGTGCTCAAGCCGGGAGGCCGCCTGGGCATTCTCGAGTTCAGCCAGCCCGGCGGTCTCATTGGAAAAGCGTACGCGCTCTACTTTCATCGCGTGCTGCCGATCATCGGCCGCCTGATCTGCGGGAAGAACGGTCCCTACAGTTATCTACCCTCATCGGTCGGCGCTTTTCCGCTTCCTTCTGAATTGATGGAGATGATGCGTAGCGTTGGGCTTTCCGAATGCAATTGGGAACCGTATACCTTTGGCATTGCAGGGTTGTACACGGCGGTACGCTCGCCTGTAGTCTAGGTACGCGATGACTCTCGCTGCCACAAACCCATCTGCCCTGAGCCCAGCGGAGAACTCAGCGTTGAAGCGCCGAGTCGCGCTGAATTCCATGCTGGCGGCAACCTGCATGACGGCCCTGAAGCTTGCAGCGGGCATCATCTCAGGATCATTGGGCGTACTCTCAGACGCGGCACACTCCGGCCTTGATCTGGCAGGTGCGACGCTTACCTTTTTCTCTGTCCGAGTCTCTGACAAGCCAGCCGACGAAGATCACACCTATGGGCACGGCAAGGTCGAAAATCTGTCGGCATTCTTCGAAGCCGGACTGATGGCGATCTCGTGCGTCTGGATTATCTGGGAAGCTGTCCAACGCATACGCCTCAATAGCTACGAACTCAGGTTTTCGATCTGGCCCGTCTTGGTAGTGCTCAGCTCTATAGCGGTGGACTTCTGGCGCTCCCGCGCACTTCGTCGCGTGGCCGAGCAAACGGGCTCGCCTGCGCTGGCCACTGATGCGTTCCATTTTTCTTCTGATATCTGGGCGTCTGTCGCTGTCTTGGCCGGGTTACTGGCGACGTGGGCCGGTGTCTACTGGCACATCGGCTGGATGCGTTATGCGGATCCAGTTGCCGCCATTTTTGTATCCCTGATGATCCTCCGGATTACGGCCACCCTCACGCGTGAAACAGTGGGAGTGCTGATGGATCAGATCCCCGCTGAAACACGACTCAAGGTCGTCCACGAAGCGGAGAAGGTTCCGGGAGTTCTCGCGGTTGAACAGGCGAGGGTGCGTCGTTCCGGTCCCAACTACTTCGCCGATCTGACGCTTGCGATGCCTTCTCGTACCACCTTCGAGCACACGGGAGAACTGGTGCGTGCCGCCACTGAAGCGGTACATCACGTGCTGCCGCAGGCAGACGTAGTCATCCACACGGTTCCTCGCCAGTCACGCGCGGAAAGTATCTTCGATCGGGTGCGCGCAGTTGCAGCCCGTAACAATGTTCCAGTGCACGACCTGAGTGTTCAGTCGCATCAGGGCAAGCTCCATGTCGAGCTGCATGTGGAGTTAGACGAAAACCTTCCCTTGGTTGCCGCGCACAGCTTCGTTAGCGGACTGGAAGCCGAGATCATTCGCGAGACTCCCGAAATCGATTCGATTCTCACGCACATCGAGAGTGAGCCCGCGACTATCGAGCAGCCTGAAGAAATCGTGGAATCAGACCGACGGATCGAAGAGGCGCTGCGGACCGCCGCGGCAGTAGACCAGGAGATCATCGACGTTCACCAGATCAAGGTGGGACGCACTACCGAGCACCTTTCGCTCTCTTGCCACTGCACCCTTCCGGATGAGCTCTCGATGCACCGCGTTCACGAAGTGATCACCTCGCTTGAAGACCGGTTCAAGCTCGAGTGCCCCGAGGTTCATCGCGTGACCATCCATCCCGAGCCCGTGACTGACAACACGCGCTGAGAAGGCGAGAAATGCCAGATAATGAAATCAGCGGCGCAGGGAGGGACTGATTTTTGATAGCGCACTCGGATTGGAAGCACGACGAGGTATTTCAGGGATCGACGGAAGATAGCAAAACGATCACGATCGATGGCGATTCGGCGCACGTTCATGGGCCGAGCCCCATGCAGGCGGTGCTGATGGCGCTCTGCTCCTGCACCTCGGTGGACGTCGTGAACATCCTTAAAAAGAAACGACAGGACCTGACCGCTCTTCGTGTCACCGCGGACGCTACCCAGGCGGAGACGCCTCCGCGCGTTTTCACGCACATCAAGCTCACCTATGCCGTTCGCGGACATCTCAGCCGCAAAGCGGTGCAGGATGCAGTCTCGCTATCGAAGAACAAATACTGCTCAGTTTCGAAGATGTTGGAGAAGGCCTCAACAATCGAGTACGAGATTGTCTATCTCGACGCAGAGCCGGAGCCATGAGGGGCAGCCTGCTGCTCCGGGTTTTCCGCATGGCTTCAGTAGTCATGCTGCTCGTGGCGGTCGCGATGATCTCTGCCATAACCACGATGCACTTCGCGATTCACGGCGCGGAGGTGAAGATTCCCGCGTTGAAGGGCATGACTGCAGCAGAGGCGCGGAGCCAGGCCGCGGGGCTGGGGCTCAATCTCGATGTAGACAATCGCTACTATTCCTCGGACGTTGCAGCAGGGCACATTCTTTCGCAATCTCCCCCGCCGGGCTCAGTTGTTCGCCGTGAATGGCACGTACGCGTTTCGGAAAGCCTCGGCCCACAGAAAGTCGACGTCCCCGACACGGTTGGCGCAGATGCGCGCGTAGCTGCGTTGCGTCTCCGGCGCGCAGGCCTTCAAGTTGGAGTGACGGCGAAGCTGCCCTGGGCGGGCGTGGAGGACAACACGGTCCTCGCGCAGGATCCACCTGCCCACTCCCAGGGGATCGCACAGCCTAGCGTCAACATCCTCGTGGCCGCTCCAGACCACGCTGCTCCCGACGGGTACGTGATGCCGGACCTAAGCGGAATGCCGGTTACCTCGGCAATGGACCAGTTGGCACGGATCGGCCTGAAGGTCGATTCCCCGACTTACGTAGATGTGAATATCCCACCCGTGGGTGCGGCGGGCACCACGCCCGCTCAGCCGACTGCTCCGGGATCCGTCATCACCCAACAACCGCTGGCCGGGGCGCGCGTCGACCAGAACACTGCGATAAAGCTCGTCGCCGCAAAATAAAGCCACGGCGCTCGCACGAACATCTAAAAAGAGACGCATGGAGCCGGAATCAAAAAAACTCTCCGAGAACCCGCTGCCAGTTCGCGACTTCTCGCACGCATGGAGGGCGCTTCGCCATCGTAACTTCCGGCTCTTCTTCACCGGCCAGAGCATCTCGGTAATCGGCACGTGGATGACGCGGGTGGCGACCTCATGGCTCGTCTACCGCCTCACCGGTTCGGCTCTTCTTCTGGGCACCGTCAGCTTCGCCGGCCAGATTCCTACGTTCCTTCTTGCGCCTGTTGCCGGTGTATTTGTCGATCGCATCGATCGCCGCAAGGTGCTGGTGTGGACCCAGGCTCTTGCGATGGTTCAGTCCCTGGCCCTTGCCGCCCTGACGCTCACTAATCGCATCACTATCGCTGAAGTGCTCACCCTGAGCGCTTTCCAGGGACTGATCAATGCGTTCGACATGCCTGCGCGGCAATCTTTCATGGTGCAGATGGTCGAGGATCGCGCTGATCTCTCCAATGCCATCGCAATCAATTCATCGATGGTCAACATGGCGCGCCTTGTCGGGCCATCGCTCGCGGGCCTTCTCATCGCGGTGAAGAGCGAAGGGTGGTGCTTCCTCGTGGACGGCATCAGCTATATTGCCGTCATCTTCTCCTTGCTGATGATGCGTGTGCCTCGGCCGGAAGAGCAGCGTGCGCGAACGTCGATGATCTCCCAAATGAAGGAAGGCTGGACGTATGTGGCGGCCTTCGTTCCGATTCGCTCCATCCTCTTGCTCTTTGGGCTGCTCAGCTTAATGGGATGGCCATTCATGGTGCTGATGCCGATTTTCGCGGCCAAGATCCTCCATGGTGGGCCGCATACGCTCGGTTTCCTGATGGGGGCGGTTGGCATCGGGTCGCTTGTATCCGCGCTCTCTCTCGTCATGCGCCGCTCCGTTCGCGGACTTACTCGGGTGATACCCGTAGCCGCGGTCATATTCGGCATTGGCCTGATCGCATTTGGCTTCTCGCACTATCTGTGGCTGTCGATGCTGATGATGCTTGTGACGGGGTTCGGGATGATGCAGGGGCTGACGGGCAGCAACACCATCATCCAGACGCTCGTGGATGAGAACATGCGCGGCCGGGTGATGAGTTATTACACGATGGCATTCGTCGGAATGGCGCCCTTCGGCAGCTTGCTCGCGGGCGCGATGGCCCATACCATCGGCGCTCCGCGTACGGTCATCGTCAGCGGCGTTGCATGCATCCTGGGAGGAATCTGGTTCGCCTCGCAACTGCCGGCCATCCGTAAGGACATGCGCCCGATCTACGAACGGCTGGGAATCATACCGCAGGCACCTCTCGAAGAAGCCACCGAGAGCTGATCCGTTATGATTTTGCCAGCGAAGGACATTGAGCTCATGGGATTGCAGGAAGATCTGGACCGCATTACTTTGCAGGAGCGGGAGCTTGTGCTGCCACACCTCGACGCTGGCATGGCGTGGCAGATCGGCTCGAGACTACGGGCCCTTGCTGCAGAACGCGGGCTGCCGATTGTCATTGATGTGCGGCGGTTCGGTCATCCGCTCTTTTACGCGGCAATGGATGGCACAACGCCGGATAATCCCGAATGGGTGCGACGCAAAGGCAATGTGGTTGCCCGCTTCCATCACAGTTCGTACACGTCCGCGCTGACCGAGAAGCTTAAAGCAAAGACTATCTACGAGAGCCAGGGATTGCCGCTTGCCGAATACGCTACGCACGGCGGATCATTCCCGCTTCGGGTCGCAAACGCCGGGGTGGTGGGCAGTGTCACCGTGTCCGGCCTTCCTATGCGGCAGGATCATGAACTTGTGATCGAAGCGCTCTGTGCAGTCCTGGGCAAGAAATACGAAGACCTGAAGCTTGCGCCCGAGTAGCGATTCAGCTCACCTGAATCAGCGCTGCAAAGAAACCATCCGTCTCAAAGACTCCCGGCAATAGCCTCAATGCGCCCTGCACCGTGACGCAGGGGAGCAGACGTTCTGAACCAGTGTGGGAAACAATCCCTTCCGATCCCAATTCTTCGATCCTGGATTTGAGTGACACCAGCCTTGCTGCCGAATGATTGGCAACCACGGTCTCGATCACCTGCTCGTTCTCCTCAGGCTCCAGCGAGCATGTCGAATAGAGTACAAAGCCACCCGGACGCACGGCATGCAGGGCCGAATTCAGAATCGCCCTCTGACGTTCGGATTGGCGGGTCAGGTTCTCCGCCTGGAGGCGATGACGGATCTCGGGATTACGCCCCAGCGTCCCTGTTCCGCTGCACGGAACGTCGGCAAGCGCAACATCGAAAGCGCCTTCAGGATCAAGGTGAGTCGCGTCCGCGAGGAGACATCGCACACGCTCGCCCAGCACCCTCAGCCGCTTCTGCAACTCAGCAAGCCTCAGATGGCTGTCGTCGCACGCGATGATTTCGCCTTCGATATTGCGTTCGCCGAGAATCAGCGTCTTGCCGCCGGGTGCAGCGCAGCAGTCCAGAAGCTTCTGGCCCCGCGGCGCAAGCTCCGCAATCAGCTGCGATCCTTCATCCTGAATGCGCACGCGCCCACTGCGAAACGCGGCTGTCTTCGACACATCGCCTGCAATCAACCTGCGAGCGGCAAGGAGGAATTTGCCCGGTGCGAGTTCGATGCCTTCCGACGCAAGCTCCTGCTCGACGTCATCACTGCCCAATCGGAGGCATAGTTGTGGCTGCTTCTGGCCGTGCCTGCAAATTTCGCAAGCGTGATCCTCGCCGTACGTCTCGATCCATCGGTCGATCATCCATCCGGGGTACCCGGTTCTGCAATCTTCAAGGGTGTCGCCGCCCATTTCATCTTTGGGCGAGACAGCGAGCTTTCGCAGCACTGCATTAACCATGCCGGAAGCGAAGCGGTGGCCAGCCTCCTTCGTGAGTTCGACGCTTTCATCGATCGCCGCGCGTGCTGGAATCCGGTCCATACGAAGGAGCTGGTACGCGCCCAACCGCAGCGCAACGAGCACTTCGGCGTCCAGTTTTGCGTTCGGGTGTTTCAAGAGCGCCCGAATACGCCGGTCAAGCTCGATCTGACACCGGAGAACTCCGAGCACCAGGGCGGTGGTCAGGTTGCGGTCTGGTTCAGACAGAACTTCGACGTTGCGGCCGCGCAGCAGGGTGTCCGAGTGCCCAAATCTCTCCATTGTCTTCAGGATCGAAAATGCGACTTTGCGCGCGGGAGAGACGGTGCTCATCTGCTATGCCAGCCGAACGCCAGATTTGAGAGCAGAGCCACGCAGAAACTCCGCAGCTGTCATCCGCTTCTTGCCCTCGAGTTGAAGCTCCGTTACCTCGATCCAGGTCGCCTGTGCACAGGCCACCAGAATCGTCCCGTCCGCGACTTCAACAAGGCCCGGCTCAGCAGGACTCTCCTTCTGCGCCACCTGCATCCGATGCACAATCAGCTTCTTCCCGTCGACGCTCGCGGACCCCCCCGGCCAGGGTTGAAACCCTCGCCAGCGATTCCACAGTTCTCGCGCCGTGTGTTTCGCAAAGTCCATCCGGCCGTCATCTCTGGTCAGGATGGGAGCGAGCGTGGCGCGGGAATGATCCTGCTGCCTGGGCGTGATTGTCTTGTCATCCAGACCGGCAAGGGTTTTCACCACGAGCGGAGCGCCGGCTTTTGCGAGCACCTCGAACAGCTCTGGCGCAGTCTGTCCGGGCCCGATCGGAATCTCCTGCTGCAGCAGAATGGGTCCCGTGTCGAGTCCTTCTTCTAGCAGCATGGTTGTATTCCCCGTAACCGCTTCGCCGGTGGCGACGGCCCACTGGATCGGCGCGGCGCCGCGATACTTCGGCAGCAGCGAAGCGTGCAGATTGATGCAGCCCAACCGAGGCAAGCTCAGCATCCACGGCGGAACAATTCGACCGTAGGCGACGACCACGATGGCATCGGGAGCGATCGCCTCGAGCATGACGCGAAATGCTTCGTTGTTCTTGATCTTTTCGGGTTGCGTGATCTCGAGTCCCGCAGCCAGCGCGGTCTGCTTCACTGGAGGCGGAGTCAGTTGCTGCGAGCGGCCCACCGGTCGATCCGGTTGCGAAACGACCAGTGCAATCTCATGTCCTCCCGCAATCAACGCCTGCAAGGTCGGCACGGCAAACTGAGGCGTCCCGCAGAATACGAGCTTCACGGCTTACCATATGCCTTCGCGCTGCATCTTGCGGATCTTGCGCAGGACAAGATCTCGCTTCAGGGAACTCATGCGGAAGATGAAGAGCATCCCGTCCAGGTGATCGATCTCATGCTGGAAGGCACGGGACAGCAGTTCCTCCCCGTTCATCTCGAACCATTTGCCCTTCAAATCCTGCGCGCGCACCTTTACTGTCGAGGCGCGCTGCACCTTCTCGCGAATCTCAGGAAAGCTAAGGCAGCCCTCCTCTTCGTACTGCTTACCCTCGCGAAAGATGATCTCAGGATTGATGAGCACAAGCTTTTGCTCAGGATCTTTCCCCTGACTCAAGTCGATCACGGTGACCCGTTTCGAGACCGCAACCTGCGGCGCAGCCAGCCCGATCCCCTGCGAGGCATACATCGTTTCGAACATATCGTCGACCAGCCTCTTCAGCTCGTCATTGAACTCCGTCACCGGCTCGCCGGGTTGCGAGAGCACTGGTTCGGGGTACTTTACTACTTTCAAAATCATCTGTGGCTCAATAGCTCCGTATCTGTTCGATGTATCCCAGGAAATTCCGTTTCATCTCGTCGGCTGAGTCGCCGCCAAACTTCTGCTGCGCGAGGCTGGCAACAGTCATGGCGACCATCGACTCGGCAGCTACTCCGGCGGCAGGGACCACGCAAATGTCGCTGCGTTCGTAGCTTGCGCTTGTGGTCTCGCGCGTATCGAAGCGGACGGACTCCAGCGGCCTGCGCAAAGTCGAGATTGGCTTCAGGTACCCTCGAACCACGATATCCTCGCCATTCGAGACCCCGCCCTCCACTCCACCTGCATTGTTCTGCTCACGAGTGAACCGGGTCGGCCTGGCCGTCTCTTCCTTGGCGTAGTGGATCGCATCATGCACAGTCGATCCAAACGACTCGGCTGCAGTCACTCCTCGCCCGATCTCGACGGCCTTCACGGCCTGCAGGCTCATCACCGACCACGCAAGCAGCCCATCCAGCCGCTCATCCCAGTTGGCATAGGTCCCCAGGCCGGCGGGAGCCCCGTGCACGACAACCTCAAAGACTCCGCCGACTGTGTCCCCCGTTCGCGAAGCGTGCTCCACCTCTTCCTTCATGCGGGCTTCTGTAGCGGCATCTACGCAACTGAGCACGATCTCGTTGCGCTCGGCGACGCCCGCGATCTCATCCCAGGTAGCCGACCGTTCCAGCTCCACACGACCAACTCTGATGACATGGCTCGAGACTTCGATTCCCAGGTAGCGGAGCAGCAGCTTGGCAAATCCGCCAGCTGCCACGCGCGCTGTGGACTCACGCGCCGAAGCTCTCTCGAGCACGTATCGGGCATCCGGGAAGTTGTATTTCAGCGCTCCGGCAAGATCTGCATGGCCTGGCCGCGGCGAGGCAACCGCCTGGTGCTTCGCCGGATTCCCGGTCTCAACCGGCAGCTTCTCTTCCCAGTTCTTCCAGTCCCGGTTCACGATTTGGATAGCGACCGGAGACCCGATCGTTTTGCCGTGCCGTACACCCGAGAGGATATGGGCTTTGTCCGTCTCGATCTTCATGCGGCCGCCACGGCCGTAGCCTTGCTGACGGCGCCACAGCTCGCGGTTGATGAATCCGAGGTCGACCGGCAACCCGGCGGGCAGCCCGGAAACCAGCGCAATCAAAGCCTCTCCGTGCGACTCGCCCGCTGTTGAGAATCGGATCATGTTCTTTAGATTGTACCGGGAACAAGCAGCCTACGGGCAATGGCCCTTGCTGGATTCAACCGCCCTCGAGAGCGATAATGCAAACGCTGGTGAGCACATGAAAATCAGTTGGCCCAAAGTCTCCCTCCTCGTCCTCTGCTGCGCGGCCCTCGGTTTCGAGGTGTGGCACTTCCGAAGCTCATCCGCTCCCACAACACGAAGTTCGGAATCCTCAGCCCGAACGAAACCACCTGACTTCTCGCTATTGCCTGCCAGTGAAGTCTCGGTGTGGAGCAAGTACTTCGCTCCCGGTTCACACGCTAACAGCTGGGAACCAACGCTCGGCGACATGAACGGCGTAGAGGCCGCTCTTCCCCAGATCACCGCCCTGAGCAATACCGATCCCGATCTGGACAGGCATATTGAGAATCCAAGTGAGTATTATCGCCAGTACCTTGCCCTTCAGATCAACGGAAAGAAGAAACTCATTCTGAACGCAATGTGTTCGGTTGATCACGACGCGAATTGGCGCAAGCACTTCGTTGTGGTCAGGGATGGAGGCAAGTGCTTCTGGCATGCGGTATACGACCTGTCCACCGGCAACTTTTCGGATCTCTCAGTAAACGGTCAAGGGTGAACCCGCAACTGCAAAGGTGACTATTCCCCTGCCTCGGCTTCCTCGCATACCATCAATCCCATGCCCGCCTACTTCCTCTTCAAAACTGAGCCCGACGCCTACTCCTTCGACGACTTCCTCCGCGACAAAGAAACCAATTGGGACGGCGTCACCAATCCCACGGCAGTCAGAAACCTCCGCGAGATGAAGCCAGGCACGAAATGGATCTTCTACCATACGGGCGACGAGCGCACAGCCGTTGGCACCGGCTCCGTCGTTAACGTCGACGCGACAGATCCCAAGGTTCCCATCGTTCGCGTCAAGGTGGGCAAGCGCCTCAAAACGCCCAAGCCGCTCGATCAGGTCAAAGCCGCAGCCATCTTCCGCGACTCACCGCTGGTCAAGATCGGGCGATTATCTGTCGTTCCCCTCACCGAAGAGCAGTGGAGCTGGTTCGTCGAATAGCGATCCGGTCGCCGGCTTCATATCTTTCTTGAGCCACTCGCGGGTATTCAGCATCTGCCGCTGATCCAGCGCCCAGATTCGATTGGTAAGTTCGTCGGCGCCCTTTCCCTCGCGCGCAGACCGCTCGAACTCACTCATCATCGCCTGCATCTTCGCATCGAGATCGTCAACGAAATTGAGCACCAGGGCCTCGGGAATCATTGGCAGCTTGGGAGATCCAAACTCCAGTTTGCCGTGGTGCGAGAGGATCAGATGCATAACGAGGGTCTTGAGCCGGGGTGGGAAATTCGGCAGCTTGTCGATGGTCTTCTCCACTACCGCCATGCCCATCTGGATGTGCCCCAGGAGCACACCCTCAACGCTGTATTCAAAGCCGATCTGCCATGTGAGTTCCTGCACCTTGCCGATATCGTGCAGCACCACACCGGTGAGCAGCAGGTCCCGGTGCAGTACCGGATAGTGCGGCGCCACGCGGTCCGCCAGCGTTAACAAGCTCACCACATGTTCCAGCAGTCCGCCAAGCCACGCGTGATGCAACTGCTTGGCCGCCGGGGCCTCCCGGTACGCCTGCGCCAGACCCGAGTCAGCAAGCAGCGTCCTAAGCAGCAACTTCAGATCCGGATCGGTGAAGCTCTCCACGAACCCCAGTAGCTTCTGCCATAACACATCGACATCG
>Ga0070683_100002913_pt1 | contig 13708 bp, 15 predicted proteins | sample KBSC713LmetaG_FD_64662 | JGI IMG/M metagenome (GOLD analysis project Ga0070683, IMG submission 64662) | Corn rhizosphere microbial communities from Kellogg Biological Station, Michigan, USA - KBS C7.1-3L metaG | ecosystem: Host-associated > Plants > Roots > Rhizosphere ...
CCGCGCCCTCAACCGCCGCGCCCTCAACCGCCGCGCCCTCAACCGCCGCGCCCTCAAGCGCCGCGCCCTCAAGCGCCGCGCCACCGCTGCTGGCCGATGGCGCTGCCACCGCCAGCAGCGCCGCCGAGGCGGCCGCCGCGCCAACCGTCAGCACGGTCCCCTCAACCGGCGCCGAAACGGCCCGATAGGCCTCCCGCGACGCCCGATCCAGCGCCGCCGCCAGTGCTCGCCCATCGGCCGACGGGCAGGCAACCAGCGCGTCGGCCAACCCCTTGAACAGCTGGGACAGGATCACGCCGGAGTTGCCCCGCGCGCCGAGCAGCGCGCCCCGCGCCAGCCGCCGCAGGGTGCTGCCCAACGGCGTCTCGCCGGCGGCCGGCGCGCCATCAGGCGCGTCCAGCGCCGCGGCCGCGGCCGTCATGGTCAACACCAGGTTGGTGCCGGTGTCGCCGTCGGGCACCGGGTAGACATTGAGTGCGTCGATCTCGCCCTGGTGGCGGCGCAGAGCGTCGAGACCGGTGGCGCACCACCGCCGCACGGCCACGGCATCCACACTGTCCGACACGCGGCCGAGCCTAATCGTGACCCCTGACAATTCGCTCGGGTCACCCGCCCGTACCGGCCGATTGGGCGTGGCGGCGGCCCATCAGGTAACCTTGCCAGGTTGCCCATGCGGTGACAAACCCCGCATGGCAGATCTGACATCATTACCTCAGGAGACAACCGTGGCTAGCGTGTGCGACGTCTGCGGCAAGGGACCCGGCTTCGGCCACAACGTGTCCCACTCGCATCGGCGGACCAACCGGCGGTGGAACCCCAACATCCAGACGGTGCGCACCCCGGCCGGCGGCGGGACCACCCGCAAGATGAAGGTGTGCACCTCCTGCATCAAGGCCGGCAAGGTCGTTCGAGGCTGAGCGCCTAAACCAAGATCCAGCAACGGGGCCGGTCGCAAGACCGGCCTCTTTCGTGTGCAAGGCACACTTGAACGGTGACGAAGTTGCACGCCCTCGCCGAGCTCGTCGCCGAGGGCGGGGTCGTGGTGCTCAGCGGCGCCGGCATCTCCACCGAGTCCGGCATCCCGGACTACCGGGGCCCGAGCGGCCAGCTGCGCCACCAGACCCCGATGACCTACCAGACGTTCACCGGCGACGCCACCGCCCGCCAGCGGTACTGGGCCCGCAGTCACCTCGGCTGGCAGACGATCGCCCAGGCCGCCCCCAACGCCGGGCACCGGGCCGTCGCCCAGCTTGAACGCGCCGGCCTCGTCGATGGCATCGTCACCCAGAACGTCGACGGCCTGCATCAGGCCGCCGGCGCCCGCGAAGTGATCGAGCTGCACGGCAGCCTGGCCCAGGTGGCCTGCCTCGGTTGCGGCGAGCTGACCACCCGCGACGAGTTGCACCGGCGGCTCCACGACGCCAACCCGGCCTTCCACGGCCAGGCGAGCGCGATCAACCCCGACGGTGACGTCGACCTCAGCGACGACGCGCTGCGCGGCTTCGCGACCGTCGAGTGCCTGACCTGCCTGGGCGGGATCCTCAAGCCGGACGTCGTGTTCTTCGGCGAAACCGTGCCGCCGGGCCGGGTCGCCGCCGCCTACGCGCTCGTCGAAAAGGCCAACGCCCTGCTCGTCCTGGGCTCGTCGCTGATGGTCATGTCCGGCCGCCGGTTCGTCATCCGGGCCGTCAAGCTGGGCATCCCGGTCGCCATCGTCAACCAGGGCGTGACCCGCGCCGACGCCAACGCCACCCTCACCATCGACGCTCCTTTAGGAGTGGTACTCCCAGCGCTCGTCAACCAGGCCTTCAACTAACTGTTCAGTCAGTTATGCTGGCCGCCATGGTCAGGGACGCCGAGAACACTCGCCGGCGACTCCTCGCGGCCGCGGCGCAAGAGTTCGCGGCCCGCGGCATCGCCGGCGCACGGGTGGATCGCATCGCCGACGTCGCCGGCGCCAACAAGGCCATGATCTACAACTACTTCGGCAGCAAGGACCTGCTCTTCGACGCCGTTTTTCAGGAAAACGTTGTCAGCGCCGTCAACGACGTGCCGATCGACCCGGACGACCTCCCCGGCTATGCCGGGCGGCTCTTCGACTACCACCAGGCTCACCCCGAGGGGCTCCGGCTGGCCATCTGGCACATGCTCGAGCGCGGCGTCGACGCGGTGCCGGAAACTGTCCAGATCGCCAACTCCGGCAAGGCCGCCGCGATCGCCGCCGCCCAGCAGGACGGCCGGCTGCCCGCCCACTTCGCCCCCGAGGAGCTCCTCGCGCTCGTCGTCGGGCTGTCCATCGTCGGGGTCGCCGACTGGAACCCCGACGACCTCGCCGTACGCCGCCGCCGCAAGACGATCACGGACGCGGTGGCCATGCTGATCGAGAAGGGATCAACGCGATGAAGGTGATCATCTTCGGCGCGAGCGGCATGGTCGGGCAGGGCGTCCTGCGCGAGTGCCTCCTCGACCCGGACGTGACCGAGGTGCTCGCCGTCGGCCGGAGCCCGCTCGGCCGCACCGACCCGAAGCTCCGCGAGCTGGTGCACCGCGACCTCTTCGACCTCTCCGACGTCGCCGACCAGCTCACCGGGTACGACGCTGGCTTCTTCTGCCTCGGGGTCAGCTCGGCCGGCATGAGCGAGGACGACTACCGCCGGGTCACCTACGACCTGACCCTGGCCGTCGCGCGCGTCGTGGCCGCCAAGAACCCGCAGATGACCTTCATTTACGTCTCCGGCGAGGGCACGGACAGCACCGGCGCCGGGCGCACGATGTGGGCGCGGGTCAAGGGTCAGACCGAAAACGCGCTGCTCGAGCTGCCCTTCGAGGCATACATGTTCCGCCCCGGCTTCATCCGCCCGATGCACGGCGAGCGACCCAAGTCGCGGGCCTACGTCATCGCCTACGTGCTGCTGCGCCCCCTCTTCCCGATCGCCGGCCGGCTGCTGCCGAACCGGTCGACGACGACCGAGCGGGTCGGCCGGGCGATGCTGCGCGTGGCCAAGTCCGGCCACAGCGTGCGCATCCTGCCCAGTACCGAGATCAACGCTACTGCCTGAAGTGATCCCAGCCGGGCGAGCCGGTGGTCCACCGCCGCCCGTCGACCGTGACGCCCTCGCCCGGGAACAGCGTCGCCGGCAGGACCCGCCCGACGACCGACCAGTTCTCCGGCAGCTCGGTCTCGGCCGGGAACGTCGCCACCAAGGCATGGTCATCGCCGCCCGCGAGGATCCAGGTGTACGGGTCGACGCCCAGCGCGGTAGCCGCGTCACGCATCGGGGCGGGGACGGTGAATGCTTCCTTGCGCAGGTCGATGCCCACCGCGCTGGCCTCGGCGACGTGCCCGAGGTCGGCGACGAGTCCGTCGGAGACGTCGATCATGGACGTCGCGCCGAGCGTGACGGCCTCCGGCCCGGCCGCGTACGGGACCTCGGGCCGCCGGTAGGCCTCGACGAGCAGCTTCGGGGACCGGAAGCCGCGGGACAGCACCGTATAGCCGGCGGCGGCGTAGCCGAGCCGTCCGCAGACCGCCACGGTGTCGCCCGGCCGGGCTCCGCCCCGTACCAGTGGATGCTTTTTCTGCAAATCACCGAGGGCCGTCACGGCGATCGTCAAGATCGGGCTGGACGACACGTCGCCGCCGACGATCACGGCCCCGGTGCGAGCCGCTTCGGCCGACAGGCCGTCGGACAGTTCCTCGGCCCACGCGACCTCCAGGTCGGGCGGTGCACAGAGAGCGACGAGCAGCGCGGTCGGCACGGCGCCCATCGCGGCGATGTCGGCGAGGTTGGCGGCGGCGGCCCGGTGGCCGACGTCCCGGCCGCTGGACCAGTCCCGGCGGAAGTGCCGGCCCTCGACGAGCACATCGGTACTGGCCACTACACGGCCATCCGGCGCGGCGACGATCGCCGCATCGTCCCCCGGACCGAGCAGGACGGCGGGTGCATCCGCGGCGAGTCGGGCGGTGACCCGGGCAATCAGCCCGAACTCTCCGGTGGTTCCGACGGTCAAGCCCTGGCCTCCTGGTCGTGATTACACGCCGTGTTCTGCAATGATCACTCACGGCGGTTGAATCGCTCATTCACATAGTGCGGTAGGTTCACCGCTGATCAGCGCTCGCGCGGCGAAGAAGGAGTCGTGTCGTGGTACAGGCGTACATCCTGATCCAAACGGAGGTCGGCAAGGCGCGCGAGGTGGCTCTGGCGATCAAGGGTCTGGCCGGGGTGGTCCGCGTCGATGCGGTCACCGGTCCCTACGATGTCGTGGTGCTCACCGAGGCCCGCAATGTGGACGAGCTCGGCAAGATGATCGTCAGCAATGTGCAGTTGGTGCCCGGCATCACCCGCACGCTGACATGCTCCGTCGTTCACCTGTAATGGCCCGTTCGCCGGGACGGGTGGCCACCCTGGTCGCGGTGCCTATCGCGGTGCTCACCGGGGCCCTCGTGTTCTGGCTGATGGGCGGTTTCCCCGCCATGTCCGGATCGCAGTCCGCTTCACAGCCTGGGTCATCGGCACCGTCGCCGGCGGCCCAGGCGTCCGGACCGGTCAGCGTCAGCCCGCCGGCGCTTGACGAACATGCCGCTACGGTATGCCGCGCGCTGGTGGCCAAGCTCCCGACCACGCTCGGAGATCGGCTCCGGCGTCCGGTATCGGCGGGATCCGAGCAGGCCGCGGCCTACGGTGACCCGCCGATCGTCCTGTCCTGCGGCGGCCCGCAGCCCAAGGTGCCGCAAGACGCCCAACTGCTGGGCCTATCCGGCGTATGTTGGTTCGCAGAGGATCAAGCCGCCGGCCAGACGTGGTCGACGGTCTACCGCGAGGTGCCGGTCAACGTGACGGTGCCCAAGGCATACGAGCAGCCCGGCCAGTGGGTGGTCGACTTCTCCGCGCCGATTGTCGACGCCGTGCCCCTGGGGGCCGGCGTAAGTGCAGACGCCTCGCAGGTCTGCGCCCCACCTTCCCCCCGGTGAGGAACACCGTTCTCGGGAGGAGCTTGTTCTCATGAAACGCCGCATCACCGTGCTCGTCGTCGCCCTGGCCGTCGTCTTCACCGTGGCTACCCCGGCCGAAGCTGCCCAGCGGCCGCGTACCACCTCGTTCATCGCGTTCATGAACGGCCACAACGAGGTGCCGGCGGCCGACCAGGACGCGACCGGGCTGGCGCTGCTGAGCCTGAAGTCCAACCGCCAACTGTGCTGGGTGCTCATTACCCGCAAGGTCGACGGCACGGTCACGGCCGCGCACATCCACGCCGGCGCGGCCGGTAAGAACGGACCCGTTGTCGTGGCGCTGTCGCGGTGGCCGGGCTGCACCTCGGTCAGCCGCAAGCTGGCGCGGGCGCTGCGCGAGCACCCGGACTGGTTCTACGCCAACGTGCACAGCACGGCGTTCCCCAATGGCGCGCTTCGGGGCCAGCTAATGAAGGCCGGTTCCTCGCACTAGCGCGGTGTTGATGAGCCGCGATACCAACTTCGGGTAGTCAAGCCCGGACGCACTCCACATCATCGGAAACAGCGACTGCCGCGTGAAGCCCGGCATCGTGTTGATCTCGTTCAAATAGATCTCGAACGACGGCGTGACGAAGAAGTCGACGCTGGCCAGCCCGGCGCAATCGAGCGAGATAAAAGCCTGGATTGCGTACCGGCGGAGCCGCTCGGCCACCGACGCCGGCAGATCGGCCGGGACGTGAAAGTCGGCGACGTCGAGGTCGAAGAACTCGTGCCCGGCCGGGATCCTGATCTCGGCCGGCACGCTTGCCTCCGGCGGCCCGCCGTGCTCGCCCTCCAGCACGCCGACCTCGATCGCCCGGCCGACGATCGCCGCCTCGATGATCACCTTCGGGTCGACCTCGCGTGCCTCGGCGATCGCCCGGTCGAGGTCATCCCAGTCGCGCACCTTGGAGATGCCGAAGCTCGACCCGGCCCGGGCCGGCTTCACGAAAACCGGCAGGCCCAGCCGCACCAGGTCGGCCTCGCCGAGCGTCTGCCCGGCTCGCAGCACGACGTGCGGGCCGACCGGGATGCCGGCGTTGTCGGCGAGCTTCTTGCCGAACTCCTTGTCCATCGCGGCGGCCGAGGCGAAGACGCCCGACCCGACGTAGGGCAGGCCGGCCATTTCGAGCAGACCCTGGATCGTGCCGTCCTCGCCGAACGCGCCGTTCAACACCGGAAAGACCACGTCGACATCGGTCAGCCCGCGCACCCCGTCGCTCGGCTCCACGACCGTCACGTCCCGCTTGACCGGCAGATTCTCGACCTCGGTCGGCCGCTCGTCGGCGTTGGTGAGCACCCAGCGACCTTCGCGAGTGATGCCGATCGGCACGATCTCGAACTCGTCAGAGTCGATCGCGCCGAGAATGTTGCCCGCGCTCACACAGGAAACGGCGTGATCGATGCTGCGGCCCCCGAAAACGACGGCCACTCGCGTCCTCCGTGGCATGCTGCTCATGGTCGTTGACCCTACTCGTCATACTTGGACGCTATGACCGAGCCGCTCATCGCCAGCCTCCAGGCGGCGCTGCAGGCGCGCCCCGACGATCTCCCGCTGCGACTGCACCTCGCCGAACTGCTTCTGGCCAAGGGCAACAGCGCGGAGGCGATCAGTCACGCGGCGCAGGCGCTGCAGCAGGATCCGTCAAACGACGCGGCCAAGGCGTTGATGGCGCGGGCACTCGGCAGCCCGCCTCCGTCGATGGACTGGAAGGCTTACGAAGAAGAACTTTCCGACGTCGTGCCGCCCCGCTTCGTCCGCGCCGACGGCGATCCCGACCCGGTCGAGGGCGAGGACGACCGCGCGTTCGACGTGGAGACCTCGTCGATCCGCCTGGCCGACGTCGGCGGCATGGCCGACGTCAAGAAGCGGCTGGAACTCGCCTTCCTCGCGCCCATGCGCAATCCCGAGCTGCGCCAGATGTTCGGCAAGTCGCTGCGCGGTGGCCTGCTGCTCTACGGGCCGCCCGGCTGCGGCAAGACGTTCCTGGCCCGCGCGGTCGCCGGGGAGATGGGCGCCAAGTTCGTCTCGATGTCCATTGTGGACGTCCTCAACATGTGGATCGGCAACTCCGAGCGCAATCTCCACGAGATCTTCCAGGCCGCCCGGCGCAACGCGCCCTGCGTGCTCTTCCTGGACGAGATCGACGCGATCGGCCACAAGCGCAGCAACATGCACTCCACGAGCATGCGGACGCTGGCCAACCAACTCCTGGCCGAGATGGACGGCATGGAGAGTGACAACGAGGGGCTCTTCCTGCTGGCCGCGACGAACGCGCCGTGGGATGTCGACGCGGCACTGCGCCGGCCCGGCCGGCTGGACCGGATCGTGCTGGTCGCCCCGCCCGACGAGCCGGCGCGGGCGGCCATCCTCGAATACCACCTGCGCCAGCGGCCGATCGCGAAGATCGACCTCAAGAAGCTGGTGGCCGCGACAGCCGACTACTCCGGGGCCGACCTCGCGCACCTGTGTGAGAGTGCTTCCGAGTACGCGATGCATGACTCGATCACCACGGGACACGTCCGCATGATCGAGCAGCGCGACTTCGAGCGGGCGCTGCGCGACGTGCGGCCGTCGGTCGGCTCGTGGTTCTCGACGGCGCGCAACGTGGCGCTGTTCGCCAACGAGGGCGGCGTCTATGACGATCTCGTCCAGTACCTGAAGAAGCGGAAACTACTGTAGAGCTTGTTCGACGTCCTTGATGAGATCCTGTGTGCTCTCGACGCCGCAGGAGAAGCGGACCAGCCCCTCGGGCGTGGCGTCGCCCCACTGCGCCCGCCGGTCGGCCGTGCTGTGCAGGCCGCCGAACGACGTGGCCGCGAAGACGAGCTTCGAGGCGGCCAGGAACCGGTCGACGGCCGCCTTGTCCTGAAGCGTGAACGTCACGACGCCGGGGATGCGGCGCATCTGGCGCTGAGCCACCGGGTAGGCGGGGTCGTCCGGCAACCCGGGCCAGCGGACTCTCTCGACCGCCGGATGCTTGGCCAGCAGGTGCGCGAGCGCCTCGGCGTTTTCCGTCTGCCTTTGCAGCCGTATGTCCAGCGTGCCGAGAGACCGGTGGGCCAGCCAGGCCTCGAACGGCCCGGGGACGGCTCCGGTGCTGTCCCGCCAGGTTCGGATGGCGCGCATGCGGTCGGGGTCGCGCCCGCAGACGTAGCCGAGGAGCAGGTCGGAGTGCCCGGTCAGCGCCTTCGTGCCCGACCCCAGGGAAATGTCGGCGCCGAGGTCGAGCGGGCGCTGGCCGAGCGGGGTGGGTGTGGTGTTGTCGACCGCCACGATCGCGTTGGCCTTGCTGACTTCGGCGATGTCGCAGACATCCAGGCCGGGATTCGCGGGGGTTTCAATCAAGATCAGGCTGGCTTCGGTGCGAGGGTCGCTCGTGGGCCGTTGGATGACGGTCACGCCCCGCTCGGCGAGGAAGGACGTGGCGAAGGCGCGGGTCTTGTAGTACCCGTCGCTGGGCACGACGACGGAGTCGCCCGGCTTGAGCTCGTTGAGCAGGACCGCCGTGACGGCCGCCATGCCGGTGGCGAAGACGACGCACTCGCCGCCTTCGAGCTCCCCGATCGCCCTTTCCAGGGCGCGCCAGGTCGGGTTGTCGGTCCGCCCGTATCCGTCGAGCCCCGGCTGCGGCCCGTTGGCGGGGTCAAGATGATATGGCGCGGCCATGACCGGCCCGGCCAGGAACGGCTGCCCGGGCACCGCGTCCGGCAGCCCGGCGTGCAGGACGCGGGTGCCGTCTCCGAGGTTGTCCACAGGCTCATTTTTGTTGCTGACGGGCGCCCGCACGACGGGAACCCTTGTGACATCCCGCTCACCCACTGAGGGCTACCGCGGTCGATGATCAAGACTAGAGCTCCGGTTTGGGGTCACGACCCATCAGTGCGCCAACCGCGATCCGCGGGTCCAGCCCCTCGTGGCACACCAGCTCGACCTGAGCCGTGATCGGCATCTCGACGTTGTGCTTGTGCGCCAGATCCCGGATCGCGAGGCAGCTCTTGACCCCCTCGGCCGTCTGCCGGGTGGCCGCCTGCGCCTGCTCCAGCGTCTCGCCCCGGCCGAGGTGCTCGCCAAAGGTGCGATTGCGGGACAGCGGCGAAGAGCACGTCGCCACCAAGTCTCCCAAGCCGGCGAGACCAGCGAACGTCAGCGGATTCGCGCCGAGGACCGCGCCCAGTCGAGCCGTCTCGGCCAGCCCGCGCGTGATGACCATGGCTCCCGTGTTGTGGCCGAAGCCCAACGCGATCGCCATCCCGTAGGCCAGCGCGATCACGTTCTTGACCGCCCCGCCCAGCTCACAGCCGACGACGTCGTCATTCGTGTACGGGCGGAAGTACCGCGTCCGGATCGCCTTCTGCACGACCGTCGCCCGCTCGACGTCGCTGCACGCGACCACGGTCGCCGCGGGCTGCTCGGCGGCGATCTCGGCGGCCAGATTGGGCCCGGAGACGACGGCGACCCGGTCGGCCGGCACGCCGGCGCTCTCGACGATCACCTCGCTCATCCGCTTGGTCGTGCCCAGCTCGATCCCCTTCATCAGGCTCACGAGCGTCGCGTCCGGCTGGATAAAGCGGGCCCAGTCGCCGAGGTTGCCGCGCAGTGTCTGGGACGGCACCGCCAGCACGACCAGCGACGCCCCCTCCAGGGCGACGCGCGCGTCAGTGGTCGCCGTCACCGCCGAGGGCAGCCGCAGGGCCGGCAGGTAGTCGAGGTTGACGTGCTGCTCCCGGATGCCAACCGCGACGGTCGGCCGGCGGGCCCAGATCGTCACCTCCTGGCCGGCGTCGGCGAGAAGCTTGGCAAACGCCGTCCCCCACGAGCCGGCTCCGAGGACGGCTGCCTTCACGACGGCTCCTTCCGCGCCGCCGACGGCGTCCACAGCGGCGGTGCCGAACCGCCCCGGATCGTCGCCAATATGTCGCGAATCTGCAGCATGATGTGGTCGGTGATCTCGGTCAGGATCGCCGTCGTCGGGGCGGCCCCGGCCCACTTGGACAGGTCGATCGGCGGTCCCACCGTGACCGAAACCGGTGTTCGGGGCCGGAGGCGAAGCTTGCGCGTGCGCGGGTCGAAGGTCTGCTGCGGGCCCCACATGACGACCGGAATCACCGGGACGCCGGTCCGCAGCCACAGCCGCGCGATGCCGGTCTTGCCCCGCATCGGCCAGAGGTCGGGCTCCTTGGTGGTCGTACCCTCCGGGTAGATGATCAGCGACTCGCCCCGCTCGATCGCCGCCACCGCGGCGTCCAGGGCCTTGGCCGCGTCCGTCGTGCCCCGGCTGACCGGGATCTGCCCGACCAGGTGCAGGTAGCGGCCGAAGACCGGGATCTTGAACAGGCTGTCCTTGGCCAGGAACGACGGCCAGCGGCGGGCCTCATAGACGATGTGCGACATCGTCAACGGGTCGAAGTGCGACAGGTGGTTGGCGACGATGATCACACCGCCCTGCTCGGGGATGTGCTCAATGCCTGACCAGGTCCGTTTCGTCAGCACCAGCATGGACGGCTTCACCAGCGAGGCGGTGAAGCGGCGCCAGAATCCGAGCTTGCGGCGGGCCACCAACGAATCATGCCACCACCGGGACGTGGCACGATAAACCATGGCCCGCTGGACGATCATCGTGCCGATCAAGCCGCTGCCCGCGGCGAAGACCCGGTTGCGCGGTGCCGTGCCCGATCTCGCCCACCCCGACCTGGTGCTGGCGATGGCGCAGGACACCGTCGCCGCCGCGCTGGCCTGCCGGCTGGTGTCCGGGGTGCTGGTCGTGTGCGACGACCAGCGGGTCGCGGCGGCCATGGCCGCGCTGGGCGCCGGCTGCGTGCCCGACCTTCCGGCCCGCGGCCTGAATGAAGCCATCGTCTACGGGGAGCAGCACGTCACCGGCGAGGCCGCCGCGCTCACCGCCGACCTGCCGGCGCTGCGCCCTGAGGAGCTCGAAGAGGCACTCAGCGAGGGCGGCCGGTCATTCGTGCCGGATGCGGAAGGCACCGGTACCGTCCTGCTCATCGGCCGGCCGCTCAACCCGCACTTTGGGGTCGGCTCGGCCGAGGCACACGAGCGCACCGGCGCCCGGCGGCTCGACAAGAGCTGGCCAGGTCTCCGCCGGGACATCGATACTCAAACGGATCTGGCGCAGGGCCGCGCCATCGGGTTGGGTCGACACACAGAAAGGGTGGTGAGGGCGGTGCAAGGAACGGTGGCGACCTTCGATCCCAGCACGCGGGATGGCACGGTCCTGCTCGACGACGGCCGCGAGGTCGCGTTCCCGGCGACCGCGTTCGCGGCGTCGGGGCTGCGGCTGCTCCGGCTCGGCCAGCGGGTCCGGCTGGACCGCGACGACGCCGGTGACATCGTCAAGATCACCCTGCCGACCCTGCCGTAAGGGAACAAAGTTCATGTCCCAGACGCACGAATCGGGTCATGATTATTGGGTGGAGACCAACCCGACCGTGAAGACCCGCCGCAACGTCTCCAAAATCGATGAAGAGGCGCCGGCTCCCCCCGTACAACTGGATGAAGCGCTTCCGGAAGACCGGTATCTCAACCGCGAGCTGTCCTGGCTCGACTTCAACGGCCGGGTGCTGACACTTGCCGAGGACCAGGCGACGCCGATGCTGGAGCGGGTCAAGTTCCTCGCGATCTTCGCCAGCAACCTCGACGAGTTCTTCATGGTGCGCGTGGCCGGCATCAAGCGCCGCATGTCGATGGGCCTGCCGGTGCGCAGCTCCAGCGGGCTGTCCCCGACCGACCAGCTGGAGCAGATCGCCGAGCGCACGGCCGCGCTCGTCGCCCGCCAGGCCCGCTGCCTGACCGACGACGTCCTGCCGGCCCTGGCCCAGGAAAACATCCGCATCGTCCGCTGGAGCGAGCTCGACCAGGGCGAACGGGAGCGGATGCGCTCGACCTTCCGGGACCAGATCTTCCCGGTGCTGACCCCCCTCGCGGTCGATCCGGCCCACCCGTTCCCCTACATCTCGGGGCTCTCGCTCAACCTGGCCGTGGTCGTGCGCGACCCGGAGGGCGGGCCGGAGCTGTTCGCCCGGGTCAAGGTGCCCAACAACGTGGCCCGGTTCTACGCGCTCGACCGCGACTCGCGGGCCGGCGAGGGGCCCCGGCCGATGCGGTTCCTGCCGGTCGAGGAGCTCATCGCGGCCCACCTCGGCCAGCTGTTCTCCGGCATGCAGGTCATGGAGCACCACCTGTTCCGGGTGACCCGCAATGCCGAGGTCGAGCTCGACGAGGACCGCGACGAAGACCTCCTGCAGGCGCTCGAGCGGGAGCTGGCCCGGCGCCGGTTCGGCCCGCCGGTCCGGCTCGAGGTCGCCGCCTCGATCTCCGACCACGTCCTCGAGCTGCTCGTCCGCGAGCTGGACATGAACAACCAGGACGTCGTGCTGCGCGTCCCCGGGCTCCTCGACCTGTCCTCGCTGTGGCAGGTCTACAACGAGGTCGACCGGCCCGATCTCAAGGATCCGCCGTTCGTCCCGGCCACCCATCCCCAGTTCGCCGACGGGGAGACGCCGCGCAGCGTCTTCGCCCGGCTGCGCGACCGCGACATCCTGGTCCACCACCCCTACCACTCGTTCTCGACGAGCGTGCAGCGCTTCATCGAGCAGGCGGCGGCCGACCCCAACGTGCTGGCCATCAAGCTCACCTTGTACCGGACGAGCGGCGACTCGCCGATCGTCGACGCGCTCGTCGACGCGGCCGAGGCGGGCAAGCAGGTGGTGGTCCTCGTCGAGGTCAAGGCCCGCTTCGACGAGAAGGCCAACATCGGCTGGGCCCGAACGCTCGAGCGGGCCGGCTGCCACGTCGTCTACGGGCTGGTGGGGCTCAAGACCCACACCAAGACGGCGCTCGTCGTGCGGCAGGAGGGCAACCACATCCGCCGCTACTGCCACGTCGGCACCGGCAACTACCACCCGAAGACCGCCCGGATGTATGAGGACTACGGGCTTCTCACCGCCGATCCCGAGGTCGGCGCCGACCTGACCGACCTGTTCAACGTGCTGACCGGCTACAGCCGCCAGACCGGCTACCGGCGGCTGATGGTCGCCCCGCACGGGGTCCGCAGCGGCATCATCGAGCGGATCGAGCGGGAGACCGCGCTCGGCGAGCGCGGGCTGGTCCAGATCAAGGTCAACGCGTTGGTCGACGAGGACATCATCGACGCGCTCTACCGGGCGAGCCAGGCCGGCGTGCGCGTCGACCTCATCATCCGCGGCATCTGCGCGCTGCGGCCGGGCGTCCCCGGGATGTCCGACAACATCCGCGTCCGGTCGGTGCTCGGCCGGTTCCTCGAGCACTCGCGGGTCTTCCGCTTCGGCAGCGCGGCCGAGGGCTCCGAATACTGGCTCGGCTCGGCCGACCTCATGCACCGCAACCTCGACCGCCGCGTCGAGGCCCTCGTGCAGGTCACCGACCCGGCCGACCAGACCGAGCTGGACCGGCTGCTGCGGCTCATGACCGGCGAGGACACTGGCGGCTTCGAGCTGGGGCCGGACGGCATGTGGCACCGCCGCCCCGGCATCGACCCGCAGCAGGCCCTGCTGCGCCGGATCGTCGGCCGCGGCGAGTGACGGGGGTGGCGGGCGTGCTCGAGGAGGAGCGGAAGTTCGAGGTCGACGAGGCGTTCGTCATGCCGGACCTGGACGCGGCGGCGCCCGAGGGCGGCCAGGTGATCCCGTTGCCGGCGGTCACCTTGCGCGCCACCTACT
>Ga0070683_100002915_pt1 | contig 13701 bp, 14 predicted proteins | sample KBSC713LmetaG_FD_64662 | JGI IMG/M metagenome (GOLD analysis project Ga0070683, IMG submission 64662) | Corn rhizosphere microbial communities from Kellogg Biological Station, Michigan, USA - KBS C7.1-3L metaG | ecosystem: Host-associated > Plants > Roots > Rhizosphere ...
CGCTCCTGCTCGGCGTCGCTGACCGAGAACCAGTACTTGCGCAGCAGGATGCCGTCCTCCACGAGCAGGCGCTCGAAGATCGGGCACTGGTGCAGGAACCGATGGAACTCCGCCTCGGTGCAGAAACCCATGACGCGCTCGACGCCGGCGCGGTTGTACCAGCTCCGGTCGAACAGGACGATCTCACCGGCCGCCGGCAGGTGCTCGACGTAGCGCTGGAAGTACCACTGGGTCTGCTCCCGCTCGGTCGGCGCCGGCAGCGCCACGATGCGCGCGACCCGGGGGTTGAGGTATTCGGCCACCCGCTTGATCGCGCTGCCTTTGCCGGCCGCATCCCGGCCCTCGAACACCACGACCAGCCGCACGCCTTCGACGCGCACCCACTCCTGCAGCTTGACCAGCTCGGCCTGCAGCCGGAACAGCTCCTTCTCGTAGGCGGCCTTGGGCAACCGGCCGGCATCCGATTTCATGGCAAACCTCCATCGTCGTTCGATCGACAGTATGGCGGCTTGGCCGCCGTGACTGCGGGCCTTCGGCCCACGGCGTCGGGACCGATGGCACTGAAGCGACTGATGCCAAGCCGGTGGGATGGATGCATGTTCTCGGTACGTATCCATGGCCGGGGTGGTCAGGGCGTGGTGACGGCGGCGGAGCTGCTGTCCATCGCCGCCCACGCCGCCGGCCGCTACGCGCAGGCGTTTCCGAGTTTCGGCTCGGAGCGCACCGGCGCACCGGTGGTCGCGTTCTGCCGGGTCAGCGACGGGCCGATCCGCCTGCGCGAGCCGGTGATGCACCCCGACGGCCTGATCGTGCAGGACCCGACGCTGCTCCCGCTGCCCGAAGTCTTCGCCGGATTGGCGGCGCACGCATACGTGCTGCTCAACAGCCGGCACGACGCCGCCGAGATCGAGCTGCCGCCGGTCGTCGAGCGAACTCGGCTGGCCGTGCTGCCGGCCACCCAGCTCGCCCTTACCCACCTCGGCCGCCCGGTGCCGAACATCGCGCTCCTCGGCGGCTTCGCCGCGCTGACCGGCCTCGTGCCGATCGGCGCGGTCCTCGACGCCATCCGGGGTCGCTTCCACGGGCCGGTCGCCGACGGCAACGTCGCCGCCGCCCAGGCCGCCTACGACCGCGTCCTCCAGCAGAGAACGGAGCTCACCGATGCGTGAACAGATCGAGGGATCGCGGGCCGTGGCGCGGGCCGTGGCCGCCTGCCGCCCGGGCGTCATCTGCGCCTACCCCATCTCGCCGCAGACCCACATCGTCGAGGCGCTCAGCACGCTGGTGAAGTCCGGGGCACTGAAGGGCTGCGAATTCGTCAACGTGGAGTCGGAGTTCGCCGCCCTGTCGGTGGCGATCGGCGCCTCGGCGGCCGGCGCGCGGGCCTACACCGCGACCGCCAGCCAGGGCCTGCTCTTCATGGCCGAGGCGCTGTACAACGCCGCCGGCCTCGGCCTGCCGATCGTCATGACGGTGGCCAACCGGGCACTCGGCGCGCCGATCAACATCTGGAACGACCACAGCGACGCGCTGAGCCAGCGCGACTCGGGCTGGATCCAGCTGTACGCCGAGTCCAACCAGGACGCCGCCGACCTGCACATCCAGGCGTTCCGGCTGGCCGAGGAGCTCTCCCTGCCGGTCATGGTGTGCATGGACGGCTTCGTGCTGACCCACGCGTACGAGGCGGTCGACGTGCCGGCGGTGGAGCAGGTCGACCGGTACCTGCCGGGCTTCACGCCCCGCCAGTGCCTCGACCCGGCCGACCCGATCACCATCGGGGCGATGGTCGGACCCGAAGCGTTCACCGAGGTCCGCTACCTCGCCCACCAGACCCACCAGCGGGCACTCGAGCGGATTCCGGCCCTCGGGTCAGCCTTCACCGAAATCTTCGGCCGGCCCGGCATGGGTCTGCTCGCGCCATATCGGGCCGACGCCGAGACCGTTGTCCTCGCGCTCGGCTCGGTCCTCGGCACCCTCAAGGACACCGTCGACGACCTGCGCGGCCTCGGCCACTCGATCGGGGTCATCGGGCTCACCACCTTCCGGCCGTTCCCCGCCGAAGCGCTGCGCGCGGCGCTGGCCGGCGCCAAACGGGTCGTCGTATTGGACCGGGCGCTCGCCGTCGGCGTGGGCGGAGTCGTCTCGATCGACGTGGCCGCCGCACTGGCCGGGACCGACCTGCGGCAACACACGGTGGTCGCGGGGCTCGGCGGCCGACCCATCACCCGGGCGTCGCTGCACGGGACACTGCTGCGCGCGATCGAGGACGACCTGCCGCCGCTGACCTTCCTGGACCTCGACCATCGCCTCCTCGCGACCGCCGGAGCGTGACGCCATGCCAGTGCAACGGGTGAAGTTCTACCAGACCGGCAGCTTCGCGGTCGGCAATCGACTGCTGGACGCCGGCGACCGCTCGGTACAGGCGGATGCGTGGCGGACCAACGCCATCACCTCCGGCCACCGCGCCTGCCAGGGCTGCGGCGAGGCGCTGGGGGCCCGGTACGTGCTGGACGCCGCGATGCGGGCCACCGGCGGCAACCTGGTCGCCGTCAATGCGACCGGCTGTCTCGAGGTGTTCTCGACACCGTTCCCCGAGTCGTCCTGGCGGGTGGCGTGGCTGCATTCGCTGTTCGGCAACGCGCCGGCCGTCGCGAGCGGCGTCGCCGCCGCGTTGCGGTCTCAGGGCCGCACTGACATCCGGGTGATCGGCCAGGGCGGCGACGGCGGCACCGTCGACATCGGCTTCGGCTGCCTGTCCGGCCTGTTCGAGCGCAACGACGACGTGCTCTTCGTGTGCTACGACAACCAGGCGTACATGAACACCGGCGTGCAACGCTCCGGCGCCACGCCGCCGGCCGCGCGTACGGCGACCACGGAGGCCGTCGGCCCGGCGCCCGGCAACTCGTTCGGGCAGGGCAAGAACGCCCCGCTCATCGCGCTGGCCCACGAGATCCCGTACGTGGCCACGGCGACCATCGCCGACCTTCGCGACCTGGAGTACAAGGTCACCAAGGCCATGGGGATGCACGGCGCGCGGTACCTGCACGTGCTCGTGCCCTGCCCGCTCGGCTGGGGCAGCGCGGCGGCCGCCACCGTCCAGGTGGCCCGCCTGGCCACCGAGTCTGGCCTGTTCCCGGTGTGGGAGGGCGAGCGCGGCGAGGTCACCGCGGCCACGCCGATCCGGCGGCGGGTACCGGTCGAGGACTACCTGCGCCCGCAAAAGCGCTACGCGCACCTGTTCGGGCCGGAGGTCCGGCGCGACGTGCTCGACCGCCTCCAGGCGATCGCCGATCGCAACATCGCCCGCTTCAATTTGCTGCCGAAGGAACGCCAGCCATGACCGAGAACGCTGATTTGATCCCATTCCGACCGGCTGCATGGGATAAGAAGCCTTTCGCTATCACGCTCAACGTCGGCTCGAGCCTGGCCAACAAGACCGGGGCCTGGCGGACCGAACGCCCTGTGTACGTCGACCGGATGCCGCCGTGCAACGACGCCTGCCCGGCCGGCGAGAACGTCCAGCAATGGCTGTACGAAGCCGAGGAGGGCGGGTACGAGCGGGCCTGGCAGAAGATCATGCTGGACAACCCGTTCCCGGCGATCATGGGCCGGGTCTGCTACCACCCCTGCCAGACCGCGTGCAACCGGGCCAAGCTCGACGAGGCCGTCGGCATCAACGCGGTCGAGCGGTTCCTCGGCGACGAGGCGATCCGGCAGGGCTGGACGCCGCCGCCCGCCGCTCCCCCGACCGGCCGGCGCGTCCTGGTGATCGGGTCCGGGCCGTGCGGGCTGTCCGCCGCCTATCACCTTGCCCGGCTGGGCCACGCGGTCACCGTCAAGGAGGCCGCCGCGGCACCCGGAGGCATGATGCGCTACGGCATCCCGGCCTACCGGCTGCCGCGCGACATCCTCGACGCGGAAATCGACCGGATTGCTCAATTCGGTGTCCGGATCGAGCTGGACGCGCGGGTCGACGACCCGCTGCTCGCCCTGGCCGACTACGAAGCGGTGTTCCTCGCCATCGGCGCGCAACTGGCCAAGCGGGCCTACGTGCCGGCCGGCGAATCGGCCCGCATCCTCGACGCCCTGTCGATGCTGCGCAGCGTCGCCGACGAGCAGCCGATCGAGCTCGGCCGGCACGTCGTCGTGTACGGCGGCGGCAACACCGCGGTCGACGCCGCGCGGACCGCCCGGCGGCTCGGCGCGACCGACCCGGTCATCGTCTACCGGCGGACGCGAGCCCAGATGCCGGCCCAGGACGAAGAGATGCGCGAGGCCGAGGCCGAAGGCGTGCGGGTGCGCTGGCTGTCGACGATCAGATACGCCGACGGCGGGCAGATCACGGTCGAGAAGATGCGTCTGGACGAGAAGGGCTTCCCCCAGCCCACCGGCGAGTTCGAGGAACTACCGGCCGACGCGGTCGTGCTCGCCCTCGGCCAGGAGATCGACCGGTCGGTCGTCGAGCACGCGCCGAGCATCGACGTCGTCGACGGCACCGTCAGCGTCGATCGGCACATGATGACCGGGCACCCTGGCATCTTCGCCGGCGGCGACCTGGTGCCCTCGGCCCGGACGGTCACCGAGGCCGTCGGCCACGGCAAGCACGCGGCGCGGGAGATCGACACCTGGCTGCGCGGCACCGTCCCGACCGGCGCTCACCGTCCACCGCTCGCCGGCTTCGAACGGCTCAACACCTGGTACTACAGCGACGCGCCGGCAACGGTCCGGCCGCAGCTGGACGCGGCGCGGCGGGCGTCGACCTTCGACGAGGTGGTCGGCGGCCTCGACGAGTCGACGGCCCTGTTCGAGGCGCGCCGCTGCCTGTCGTGCGGCAACTGCTTCGAGTGCGACAACTGCTACGGCGTCTGCCCGGACAACGCGGTCATCAAGATCGGACCGGGCAACCGCTACACCATCGATCTCGACTTCTGCAAGGGCTGCGGCATCTGTGCCGCCGAGTGCCCGGCCGGCGCCATCGACATGGTGCCGGAGGAGACCTGACCAACCGGAAGGAGGTCGTCATGACGGCGGAGCCGATCCTGGCCGCCCTGCGCCGAGTGGTGGCGCCGACGGGATACGTGGTGTCGGCGTACCTCAGCGCACCGGGGGTCGCCCAGCCGCGCCCGGTCACGGACGCGGAGCAGCGATGGCGCCCGATCGCCGACCGCTTGGCCGCGAACGGCGCCGACGCGGCAACTCTGGACGCGATGTGGGCGCCCATCCGGTCCGCCGCGGCGGCCCGGATGGACGTCGCCGTGTTTGCCCGGTCCGGTCGCGTCCTGTACGCCCAGCGCATGCCCGCCGGCACGGTGATCGATGGCGCCGTCTACGGCGCACCGGCCCGGATCCGTCCCCTGCTGCGCTGGCTCGACACCCAGGTGCCCTACGTCGTCGTGGTGACCGACCGCACCGGCGCGGACATCAGCCCATTCCGGGATCCGGGCCACCCGCTGGCACCTGTCCGGGTGGACGGACCGGACGACGAGATCGAGCGCAATGCCCCGGGCGGCCGGTCCCAGCCGCGCTACCAGCGACGCGCCGAGGACTCGTGGGCGCACAACGCGGCGGCCGTCGCGGACGAGGTCGGCCGGCAGGTCCGGTCGCTCGACGCCCGCCTGGTCATCATCGCCGGTGACGTACGAGCGGTCCAGCTGCTCGGCAAGGAGCTCGCCGCGCCGCAGTACCGTGACCTGATCATCGAACATCTGGCCGGCGGTCGCCATCCGGACGGCTCGGAAGAGCATCGACCCGAGCACATCGCCGCGATCGTGCAGGGATACGTGGCCCAATGCTCGGCCGAGCTGCTGAGCACCTTCGCCGACCGGCGCGGCCCGTCCGGCTTTGCGGTCGAGGGCGCCGACCCAACGCTGCTCGCGCTGGCCGAGTGCCGCGTGGCGACCCTGCTCGTCACCGGCGACGAAGCGGACCACCCGCGAGGCTGGTTCGCGCCGCCACCGGACGCGCTGGCGTTGGATCCCGCCGACGTCGCCGAGCGGCACCAGGCACTCCACGCGGGGCCGTTGGCCGACATCGCCGTGCGGGCAGCGCTACTCAGCGGGGCCGACGTGCATGTCATGGCGCCCGGACACGCGCAGCTCGCCGACGGCATCGGCGCCTTCTGCTGGTTCCACGACTGAAGACAACCCACCACGTCAAGGAGGCCATGATGGCCAAGATCAAGCGCTGGAGCGTCGACATCTACGTCGACGAGCACGAGGACTGGACCTACGCGGAAGCGCGCCTGCACACCAACGACAAGACGCACCTGACCGGTTACGGCCGCTCGCAACTCAACCCGGCCGACACCAACGTGCCGGAGATCGGCGACGAACTCGCGGCGGCGCGCGCGCTCAACGATCTGGGACACCGCCTGCTGCTGGTATCCGCCCTGGACCTCCAGGCGGTCGCCTAGCCGAGACAACCGACCGCCCGCCGGGCTTACCCGGCGGGCGGTCGGTCTTGGATCAGCGGGTCGGGACGACGAGCACCGGGCAGTGCGCGTCGTGCAACAGGCCGCGGGTCACCGGTCCAAGCAGTTGAGCGCGGCGGCCGGGCTCGCTGGTGGGCGCGACCACCACCATGGACGCGTCGCGGGTGAACGCGGCGAGGCCCCGCTCGGCGTCCGGCCCGCACAGCGCACGGCGATGCACCTCGACGTCGGGAAACTTCTCCTGCCAGCCGGCCAGAGCCTCGGCGAGCACCCGGTCGGCTTCGGCAGCCGCGGCGGCCGGGCGATAGTCGAACGGATCGAGGGTTCCCAGTGCGGTGTTGGGAAAGGCGGTCCAGACGTACACCCCGAGCACCGCAACCCCACGGCGTTCGGCCTCGGCGAACGCCACCGCGAGGAGCGGGTCCGCACCCTCGGTCCCGGCCACGCCGACGATGATGGGACCACCCGGCCGCGCGGCATGAACCGGTACCACGCAGACGGGCGCGGCACTGTGCGCCGCGACCCGCTCGGCCGCGGTGGGATCGCCCGTGGCATGCCGTGCTGTCGGTCCGATGAAGACGCACTCGGCCCGGCTGGAGCGCTCGATCAGGATGTCGGCCAGCCGTCCCGGCACGAGCCGGCTGTCAAACTCGATCCCGGCCGGCATCCGGTTGACGATGGCGTTCGCCCGCATCATCCGGCGGCGCGCCTCATCCCGCGGCCACCAAGTGTCGCCGACCGGGAGGTCCGACGGTACCAACGAAAACACCGACACCAGGTCGAGCGGACGCCCGCGTAGCCGGGCCTCGATCGCCGCCAGCCGGACCGCTTCGGGCGAGTCGTTCGACTCATCGAGGCCGACCAGCATCGGTCGGCGGGGATACGTCCTCATGGCCGGCTCCCATCCCGCGCACCGGCCAGCGACGGGACCACCGCGATCGGACCGGCGGCCCGGCGAAGCAGCACCTGCGCCGTGGATCCACCGGGGCCGACGACGGTGAGCTGCGCCGAGCGGGACGCCGCGGTCAACGCCACGGGCGCATCGAGGCCGTGCCGCACGATCCGGCGGACCTCCAACTCAGGGTATTTGTCGACCCAGCGATCGATCGCCTCGGACAGCCGCCAACGCGCCCGCCGATCATCGTCAGCGACATGCACTGCCACCAGCGGCACGCCGCGCAACGCCGCCTCGGCGAAGGCGAACTCGACGACCGACTGGTCGCCCGAGGTGGCGTCCACACCGACGACGACCGGCCGCGGTAGCTCAACCTCCTCGTCGAAGGCCAGCGGCTGATGCACGATGAGCGGGACGGGAGACAGCCGCACGAGTTGTTCGGCGACCCGACTGCCGGACATCGCCCCGCGTCGCGATGCGGGCCGTCGTTCATGGCCGACGACGAGCAGGCACGCGTCACGGGCCTCGCGCGTGAGGATGCGCGCCGGTTCGCCGCGCACCGCGCGGAAGGACACAGCCAAGCCGGGGTGTTCGGCGACCGCGTCCGCGGCAATCGTCTCCGCCACCCGCGGCGCTTGCCATTCGTCGAATGCGTTGACCACGACCAGCGGGGTCACCCACGCCATGGCCTCATCAGCGGCCAGCAATGCGGCCGCCCGGCTGGACACGGAGCCATCCACGCCCACGACGACCGGTCCGATCGGTTCCAGCGCCATCACGCACCTCCCTATCTCATTCCAGCGTGGCCGCCGACCGCCGGGCGGAGCAGAGACTTTCGGTCCTCACGTCCGGGCGGGAGGTCCCTAGGCGCCGTGCTTCCCGGGGACCACCGTGGATTGGGAGACCTGTGAAGGGAGTGGCCGTGATCGAGAGCCGGCAAGTCCTCCGGGCGGCCGCCGAGGCTGCGCAGATCGCCCCGTCGATCCACAACACCCAGCCGTGGCGCTTCGTGGTCGCCGCGGATCGGCTCGAGCTGTGGGTGAACCGGCGCCGCTGGCTGCCGCTGCTCGACCCCGACGGGCACATGCTGCTGCTCAGCTGCGGTGCGGCGCTGCATCAGGTCGGCGTCGCGCTCGCGGCGGCAGGCTGGTGCTCCGGCGTCGACCGCACCGGCGCCGGCCACCTTGCCAACGAACCGCTCGCCGTTGTCCGCCTGACCGGCCGGCAAGACCAGTCGTCCAGCCTCGTGCGCCGTTTCCAGGCCACGCTGGTGCGGCAGACGGACCGCCGCGCCGTCATCGAGGAGCCGGTGGCGGCGCACGCGGTCACGGCGATCCGGGCGGCCGTCACCGCCACTGGCGCCGGCCTCCACGTCGTACCCGCGGACGAACGAGCCGAGCTGGCCAAAGCCGTCGAGCATGCCCACCGCATCGAGAACGACGACCCGGCCCGGCGCGCCGAGCTCGCCCATTGGGTGGGCGGCCGCCGGCTCGACGGCACCGGCGTGCCCGACTCGGTCATCCCGGCCTGGCCGCCGCCGACCACCGTGCCGGAGCGTGACTTCGGCCATCTCGGCACCCTTGACGCCGGGCACGGTCACGACACGGCCGCCGTGTACGCGATCCTCTTCGGCGACGGGGATCAGCCCGTCGATTGGCTGCGCGCCGGCGAGGCGCTGGACGCAGCTTGGTTGGAGGCCGTGCAGCAGGGGCTTGCCTTGCTCCCCCACAGCGCGCCGACCGAGGTCCTCGCGGCCCGGGAAACCCTTCGCCGCCTACTGCACGGCGCCGGGTACCCATACCTTGTTCTTCGCCTCGGTCGGGCCGACCCCGATCTCACCGGGCCGCCGATGACGCCCCGACTGGATCCAGCGGAGACGATCAACGAGATCCGCTGAGAAGATTCTGGAGGCGACGCTATGAAGACGCGCACCACAACGAGCACCCACCGCATCGCCGTCGGCGTCGACGGCAGCGACCGTGGCTGGGCCGCATTGCAGTGGGCGTGCGAAGCATCCGACGCACCCGCGACGACCCTCACGATCTGCTTGGCACGACCCGCGCACGGCCCGGTCCAGCCGATCGCCGACATGGCGTCGATGGAGCTGTTCGATCCGGTCCTCGCCAGACACGTCCACGCCGTCCGGGACCGCCTCGGCGGCCACCGGGTCGGCGTCGAACTGCCGGTCGGCGACCCCGCCACGGCCCTGCTCGGCCTCGCCCGCCGCACGGATCTCCTGGTGCTCGGCGGCAGCGCACACGTCCCGCACGGCATCCATGGCACCGTGGTGACCCGGGTGGCCGCTCGCACCTCGACGCCGCTGGTGGTGGTGCGGCCGGTGCCGGCGCATCCGGAGAGCCGGCTCTTCGCCGGTCACGTCGTCGTCGGCGTCGACGGCACCGGCGAGTCCCGGCCGGCGATCCGGTTCGCGTTCGAATACGCCCACCGCTACCACCGGCCGCTGGCCGCGGTTCATGTGGCGACCGCGCCGCCCGACGACTTCTGGTTTGACGAAACGATGCTCGAGACGCATTTCGGCACGGTCCCGGCACCTATGGCACTCCTCGCCGCGGAGATCGATGCGGTCGCGCGCGAGTTCCGGGACGTGCCGGTCAAGCGCGTCGTGTGTCCGGGCCGTCCCGTGTCAGCGCTGCGGCGGGCCGCCGGGGGGGGCCTACCTCTTGGTGCTCGGGCGTCGTTTGGGCACCGGCCCGGTGATCCGCTTCGGCTCGGTCGCCCATGCGTTCGCGGCCGAGGCGGCCTGCGTTGTGGCGATCGTGCCCGGCGAGCGCTAGTGCTCATTCAAACGAGCGGGCGGTAGTACCGCGCCTCCGGGCTTGCGGTGTCGTCGACCGCGTAGGTCAGATCGGTGAGCACCTCGACGACCCCGTCGACCGAGCGAACCAGCCGCGCGACGAGGTCGATGAGCGACCGCTGCTCGACCTCGCCCTGGAGGGTGACGACCCCGTCGGCGACGGTGACCGCCAACTCGCTCGGTCCGATCCACAGGCGATGCAGCAGATCGCCGACGACCTCACGCTGGATGTCGTTGTCCGGGCGGAGAAAGACCTTCAGCAGGTCGGCTCGCGACACGATGCCCACCAACCGGCCACCGTCGTCGACCACCGGGGCCCGCTTGACCCGTTGGGACTCCAGCAGCCGGGCCGCCTTTACCACCGACACGCCAGCCGGCACGGTGACGGCCGGCGAGGTCATCAGGTCCCGCGCGAGCTGCCCGTCGGCCTTCGCGCGAGCCAGGCGATGGACCGGCCGCTCGAGAATGGAGTGGCCGCTCAGCCCGTCGGCGAACTCCAGTTTGTGCAGCAGATCGGCCTCCGAGACGACGCCCAGGACCCGGCCGTCGTGATCGACGACCGGCACGGCACTGACCTTGCGCTCGGCAAGCAGTTGGGTCAACTCATGAAACGACGTGTCTGGTCGCACCGAGGCCACGTCCGTGGTCATGACGGTGGACACCTTCGCGTGGCTCACCTGAAACCTCCTCGATGCGATGAACACTCGGCGCGAGCGTAGATCGCCAGGGGCGGCCGCCTGAAGGGCGCTTGGGCCCGCCCTGGAGGGGTCCACCGGCCCTGATCGGCAGACGGGGAGCGGGCCACGCTGAATATGCCGCATTCGGCGTTCAGCACAGTCGAGGAGTTCAATCATGACCAGCGCCAAGCCACTGCGTGATCGGGGATTGAGCACCGGCAAGAAGGCTCGGCTGCAGCGCATCCTGTTCCAGCACGGGCTGCGCAACGGCACCGCCCTGTTCCTGCCGTACGACCAGGGCCTTGAACACGGGCCCCGCGACTTCTTCGCCAATCCCGCAGCGGGCGATCCCGCCTACATCGTCAAGCTCGCCCTCGAGGGCGGCTTCAACGGCATCGCGATCCAGATCGGGCTCGCCGAGAAGTTCTACTGGGACTACGCCGGCGAGGTGCCGTTGATCCTCAAGCTCAACGGCAAGACCGACATCCCGTCCGATGAAGCTGCCCTCTCGCCGCTGAACGCAACCGTCGAGGAAGCCGTCCGGCTCGGGGCCGACGCTGTCGGCTACACCCTGTACGTCGGCACGCCCGCCCAGGAGCACGACTTCGCTCAATACCTCGCGGTGCGCCGGGACGCCCAGCGACTGGGCATGCCGTTGATCGTGTGGGCCTATCCGCGCGGCTCGGCCATCGAGACCAAAGGCGGCAAGGACTCCTTCTACGCCGTGGACTACGCGGCCCGCACAGCGAGTGAACTCGGCGCCGACGTGGTGAAGGTCAACTTCCCGCACCCCGAGAAGCGCTCCGGCGTGAAGGCGCCGTACGAGGGCGAGTTCGACACCCAAAAGGCGGTGAACGCGGTCGTCCGCTCGGCCAACCGCACCCTGGTCCTCATCTCCGGCGGCACGCGCGCGGGCGACGACGCCATGGTCGAGAAGGCTCGCCAGTCGATGGAGGCCGGCGCCACCGGGCTGATCTTCGGTCGCAACGTCTGGCAACGCGAGCACGACGAGTCGCTGCGGTTCGCCGCTCGGCTTCGCGACGTGCTCAGCAAGTACCCCCGCTGAAAAGGTCATCGCCATGGAACTTGCACCTGTGGTAGTCGGCGTCGACGGTTCCGAGGCCAGCCGCGGCGCGGTTCACTGGGCCGTCGACGAGGCGGCCAAGACCGGCCGCGCGCTGCGGATCGTGCATGCGCTGGGACCGCCACGAGCCTTCGGCTGGCCCGAGGATGGGGCGAGCCGCCTCACCGACGAGGCGGCCGAGTTGGCCCGCGGCTGGCAGCCGGAGGTCCCGATCGAAACGGCGATGTTCATCGGCTCGGCCGGCCCGGTGCTGGTCGCCCAGTCGGCGGGCGCGGCGATGGTGGTCGTCGCCAGCCGCGGCCTGGGCGCCATCGCCGGCGTCGTGCTCGGCTCCGTGGGCAGCTACCTGAGCACCCGCGCCACCTGCCCGGTGCTGGTGGTCCACCATGCCGAGCGCTGGACCGGCCCGGAGACAGTATTGCCGCACGCCGGTCCGGTCGTGCTTGGCGTCGAACCGACGGTGGCCGGCCGGGCAGCGTGGGAGGCCGCGTTCGCACAAGCCGCCGCCCGACGAACGAAGCTCCTGGCCGTGCGGGCGGTCCCGGAGGTGATCGGAGATCCACTGATTGAGCGGCAAACCCGCGCATCGCTCAGCGACCTGACCCTGTGGCGCACCAAGTATCCGGAGGTCACCGCCGAATTGTCGATCCGCCGGGGCGACGCCCCCGCGGTGCTGCGCAACGCGGCCCGCGATGCTTCGCTGCTGGTCCTCGGCGGCTCGGCGGAGAGCCACCGGCTGACCTCAGTGCTGCAGCAGGTGCTGCGCGGTGCGTTCTGTGCCGTGCTCGTCGTGAAGGACAACGGCCATGCCCGCGAATGAGCTCGCCGAATCGTATGAGTGCTGCCGCCGCCTGCACCGCGCCAGCGGTCGCACGTTCTACCTAGGCACATTGCTGCTCCCCCGGTGGAAGCGGCGCCACGTGCACGCGCTGTACGGCTTCACGCGGTACACCGACGACATTGTGGACGGGGCCGCGGCCGATCGAGAAGTGCAGCTACGGAGGTGGATCGAACGCTTCATGGCGGCGCTGAACGGTGCTTCGATCGAAGATCCCATCCTTCCGGCCGTCCGCCACACGATTGCCGTCTTCGACCTCGACCCAGCGGACTTCGCGGTGTTCCTGGAGTCGATGGCGATGGACCTCACCGTCACCGGCTACGACACATACGACGACCTTCTGCGGTACATGGAAGGCTCGGCCGCGGCGATCGGCACGATGATGCTGCCCATCCTCGGCACCCGCGATCGGGCGGCCGCCCGCGAACCGGCCCGCCACCTCGGCTTTGCATTCCAGTTGACGAATTTCATCCGGGACGTCGCCGAGGACCTGGCGCGCGGCCGGATCTACCTGCCGGCGAAGGATCTTGCCGACTTCGGCGTCACGCCCGAGGATCTCCGAGCGGGCGTGATGACGCCGGCGGTCCGCCGGCTCATTGCGTGCGAGATCGAGCGGGCCTGGTGGCACTACCGCATGGCCGCACCCGGCATTGCGATGCTCGAGGCCAGCTCGCAACCGTGCATCCGCGCGGCGTTTCGCATGTACCGGGGAATCCTCGACCAGGTCATCGCCAACGGCTACGACGTGTTTTCCCGCCGGGCGGTCGTGCCGGACCGGCGGCGGCTGACCATGGTGGCCGCCAGCCTCGTCACACCAGTGCGGTGATCGGGGTGCGCCGCCGGGCTCTGGCTGGACCGACCGACCGCGTGGTGGTGGTCGGTGCCGGCCTGGGCGGGCTCGCCTGCGCGCTGCACCTGGCCGCCACTGGGCGTGAGGTGACGATCGTCGAGCGCGACGCCGA
>Ga0070683_100002916_pt1 | contig 13700 bp, 14 predicted proteins | sample KBSC713LmetaG_FD_64662 | JGI IMG/M metagenome (GOLD analysis project Ga0070683, IMG submission 64662) | Corn rhizosphere microbial communities from Kellogg Biological Station, Michigan, USA - KBS C7.1-3L metaG | ecosystem: Host-associated > Plants > Roots > Rhizosphere ...
CCGTCTCTTGTTCGTGACATTGGAAAGATCGGAGCAGTAGGTGGGAATTGGGAAGTACCAAGATGGCGAGTTGTTGATGATCCTCTGGAAGCCATCGATGCTCTCCGGGAAGTACAAAGCAGAACTGGACGTCTTGTTGTTGACATTGAGGTCGACATTGATAAGGACACCGCCAGCGACCACCCTGATCGATACGATCTACTCTGTGTCGGACTCTATGACGCAGACATGGGAGCACTGGTTGTTGGTGAACGAGCTCTCCAGTCCCCCGAGGTTATGTTGGCATTGGGTGACGCCCTCCGAGCGCGCGACCTTGTCAACCAGAACCTTATGTTCGACCTTGCTGGACTGTTTCCCCACGTCGGAGCACTTGAAGGTGTCTTCGATACTATGTTCGCTAGTTATGCACTTGACGAGCGACCAGGAGTTCATGATCTAGGTCAGCAGGGAATCGAGATCCTCGGTACTCCCGACTGGAAGCATGACATTGACAGGTACGTCAAGGGCAAGGCTGGAGAGGGTCTCGAGCACTTCCACGGCTACGGTCGTATTCCGAGAGAGATCCTCTACAAGTACAACGCTTACGACCTCAAGGTGACTTGGGATCTGATGGTGTACTACGAGGACCGACTTGAGAAGGTTGGACACCCTCGCGACTGGCCCGACAGTATTCCGTACGAGTTCGTCAGTCTCCGATCGCTGCACGACTTCCTTGTCGAGGTCAGCAACGAGATGAAGTACCTAGAGCTGAACGGCATCTACGTCGACTGGAACTACAACCAGCAGCTCATGGACAGCTACGAGGATGACCTCGAAGTGTACAGAGGTCAGATTCAGAACCTGTTGAACGAAGAGGGATGGGACGATCCAGAGACCAAGCAGAGCTGGTTCAATCCGAACTCACCGCAGCAGGTCAAGCGACTCATGAACAACCATTGGGGCTTTCGCCTTGAAAGCACCGATGAAGACACCATGACGAGGATCAAGGAACAGATCATCTCCAAGTACGGAGACAAGGCATACGAGGACGTACGCTACAACTTCTGCGATCTCCTCCTACAGCATCGCAAGGCAGCCAAGATGTACGGCACCTACGTCAAGGGCATTCGCCGTCGTCGCTTCCGTGGAAAGATCCACGCCTCGTATCGACTGCATGGTACAGTCACTGGACGTCCAGCAGGACGCAACCCGAACCTCTTGAACATTCCGCGCATGAAGAAGATCAAGAAGCAGTTCGTACCCAAGCCTGGTGACCACAAGAAGCTCCAGCCTCACAACGTCTTCGTTCAGGCAGACATGAAGCAGGCAGAGCTCCGTACTTTGTCGTGGATTGCACAAGACACCTACTTCAGGGACATCCTTAATGACCCGACGCGCGACCTCTTCGATGAGCTCACACCCCAGCTTAGGCCGGATCTTCCACCCAAGGAACGAGTGGATCCAGAACTCTGGAAGGACATTCGTGTCAGGGTCAAGGCGTTCGTATATGGTCTGGGTTACGGACGGAAGGCAGGATCCATCGCTGCCGAGTACAGGATGCCGTTCGATGAAGCGGATCTCATGGCGAAGCGTTTCTTCGCTACCATACCTGAGATTGCCGAGTGGCAGGAGTGGGTGAAGAAGCGCGTCCGAGGAGGACACGATCTCGTTACGCCATTCGGTCGTCATCGCAGGTTCCATCTCATCACCGAAGAGAATTGGTTCAAGGTACAAAATGAAGCCCTCGCGTTCCTCCCACAGTCCACGTCTAGTGACATTGTTCTTCGGGCGTTCGTTCGTCTACGTCGTGAGTTTCGTGGGACTGGCGTTTTCCTACGGAACACTGTATATGACTCCATCTTGGCTGACTGTCCTCCTGATATGGCTGACTGGGTGGCTGAGCGGCTCAACTATCACATGGTGGCTTCAGCACAAGAGCTCGTGGGCGACTACATCCAGTTTGCCACAGACATCGAGATCGGAAACAACTGGGGGTTCTGATGCCTAGAGGACAAGCAGCTAAGGTCGGCGACACTCGTGTGTCAGCGAACGGCTACCACTACACCAAGGTAGGCGATCACCCAGCTGCACAGAATGGGTGGATCCTGACGCACTGGCTGACGGCTGAGGAAGCTCGTGGGGGCGAGCACATCGATCCTGAGCACGAGATGGTTCAGTTCGTATCGGGCTTCAACAAGAAGGACTACGCCAACCCTCAAGCGGTGAGGATCATCCAGAAGAACACCTCCTCGCTTCGGAAGCGTATCTCGGTTCTGGAGGCTCAGATCGCCGAGAAGACTGCAGAACTAGATCGCCTAAAGTCACAGCTTTCTAGATGAAGCGAGTGCTTTAGAAACTAGTGTTAGACGCAAGAGACACGAAAGAGACTAGTGAAGTCCATCAGAGCAACGTATTGCTAGGGGCTTTTGTCTAATTCGAGTCTCTCCGAGAATTCATTAGCAAACAGACCACAGGGAGAGAAGACCAATGTGGAGTATAACCATTGATGGGGACCTCGGCGTCTTCAGCGGAACGACAGAAGGCGTACCCGAATCAGTCCGAGTAAGAGGGAACTGCCGCACTAGGGCTGACGTGCACGCTTTAGTAGACCGTCTGTGCGACAGCCTCGACATCCCTGAGGAGCTGAGGGTATGACTGAACGCATCATCGCCCTCGACCCTGGAGGCACGACTGGCTGGGCGATGTGGCAGGACACAACTATCATGGCGGGTGCTGATCTAGGCTGGCCTTGGAACCACTTCACGTGTGGCCAGATCGGTCCGGAGGAACACCACGACGACCTCTACATACTGTTGGAGACGCAGCAGACGCACCCGTTCACTGTTGTCTGTGAGACCTTCGAGTTCAGGCAGAGTGACAATCACCGCGAGGGCACCAACCTGATGAGTCGGGAGTACATCGGTGTGGCGAAGCTCTTTGTCAGGCAGCGTTCCTTCGTCAAGGATGGTGTAGCTCAGGTTCGCTACGTACCTCAATCACCCTCGCAAGGTAAAGGCTTTGTCTCGGACGAGAAGCTCAAGGTGATGGGTCTCTGGGTTCCTGGCCAGAAGCATGCACGGGATGCCCTACGTCATCTGGTCTACTACCTCGTCAACAAGAAGCACATGCATCAACTCATCAAACCTTGGAAGGACCTGACATGAAGCGCAAACTCATCCCTGTGGTGTGTGCAGCAATGCTCGCCGTGTTTCCCATCGGGAAGGCGGAGGCTGCAGGAGACAGCACGTGGACCATTCCTCCAACGCCAGGCTGTGTGTCTTGGCAGGAGTACACGCACATCGGTCTGAACCCTGCCATCTCTCGGGATGAGCTCGAAGCCCTCTGGCATCTCAGCTGGGTCGACAGAGTCAATGCGACCAACTCGACTTCTGGTGGCTACAACTTCTACAACTACCCGGCCTGCAACTACTCGTGGAGTCAGGCTTACGTCGGTGTCACGACCGAGAGAACCAACCGTCCCGGTTACGACACTACCAAGACTCCCGGCGAGCGTACAGTAGTTGCGATCGTCTGGTGGGACATAACTGGACACAGTTATGGTAAGCAAACAAGGAAGGTAAAGCGATGAAGAAGATCATCGTCTGGCTGGTCGCACTGTGCGCATCAGTCTGCGGCGTACAGGTGGTGACAGCACCTGCATCGTTCGCTGGCGTCGTCGGTTGTACCGGCTCCGTCCAACAGCGCGCAGTCAGCTGGACTGAAAAGTGGGGATACTGGGACTCGGTTCCGGATTCCCCCAAGTTCGTGGAAGGTAATCTCACTGCCACGCTGGTTTATTACTGGTGCCCACAGGCAGAAAAGGTTGACAAGGTAATGCCCTTAAATACCACTTTCTGCTGGAACTTAACATCTAACGCAAACAGTGCCTACCAGTTCGATGGTGCTAAGTTCAATGCGTATTACGCTGACAGTAATACAACTACCAATCCAGATCAGATCAGAGTCGAGGATGATGCAACAGTCCAGAACTGTAAGACACAGCAGAATTCTCCACAGCAATGGTTCCGAATCGATCAGGGAGCATTCTGGTCAGTAAGCTCTTGGGTTGTATTTATTCTTGCGCCTGATTCCCATATCGATTTCACATCGAATGGTTCGACCAAGCACAAGTACCTGCCGGGTTCAGGTACTGACGTGCTGATCAAGGTGATTCCCGGCTAGTACACAACAGACAGCCCCCCTGGTTCTTGCTGAGGGACCGCGCGGCATCCTCATACGAGGGACGCGGAGCCGAACCAGGGGGGCTGCCGTCTGTTTGGACCTATGGTCCAGGCTTGACGATCTCGTCGTTGTTGAAAGCAGGACCGTTGCCAGAGACAGTGCCTCCAGCAAGTGACAGAAGGAGCGACACAGCTGCGCTTCCAAGGAAGACGCCGAGTGCGTTCTGCCAGTCCACGTCGAAAGCGTTCATGAAACCGTCACCGACGACCCAGACAGCGAGTACGCCAGCTGCGCCTGCACGGATCATCCGCTCCAAGGCTGCCTTCCAGAACTTTCGAGTCCACATAAGATTCACCTCCCTACGACAGGATCACGGCGCGCTGACCGGGGTTGGCCTCGATGATCAGCTTGCCTCGCTTCGTTGCCAACAGTCCACGAGCGACTCGTTCGCAAGCACTCAGCTGACGGTTGATCTCGAAGTGCATCTCGTCCTTGCGATTGCGGTAGTCGCCACCCCAACGGATGCAGTCCTTGTACCGTCTGGACAGGAACTTGTGAAGCAGTTCGACCTCGCGGTCATTGAACGTACCCGATCGACCGAGAGGGTGATCTGTCGAGTTCAGGTCCATAGCGGTACCAGAGGAGTGGTTCGAGAGCTCTGTCGAGAAGCCCCTGATCGGACGGAAGGCATAGCCCCAGTCATCCAGGAGTGGCTCATCCAAGCCCTCGATCCTCTTGTCGAAGACTGATGCCAAGTGGACCAACAGGAAGCCTGCTGATCCGTTACGGAGACGGAGTTTCGTATCCGTCCCTGGCACCTTCCACGTGTAGAGCAGCTTGCTGCTCACTGACAGCGCTGGCCACCCGTTCTGCGATGTTGACATGAGATCCCTCATCTCGTAGTTGCGGTATTGGTGAATCGAAGTTGTAATACTGGTTCACATCCCTAAACCCTCTTTCCAGCGTGCCCAGTAATACATCCAGGCTCGGCGTGCTCTTGCAGGCCAAGCAGTATCGTCAGGCCCTGGTAGGCTATCATCTCCTTCTGGATGCCAGAGCATCGACATTGCTAGAGTCACTAGTGATGCAAAGATGAACAGAATGTGCTCCGCCACAGGCGCCCCCAAAGAAGCTGCACGCCCACTGGCATAGGCAATCACTAGCAACAGGATGTATAGACACATGGCGAGGCGTCGGTAGCGTCGTGGCGTCTTCTTACGTCGTAGCGCGAAACTGATCCCCATGATTGTCATTGCCAGAATCGCTGCGATGATGTTGGCTATACGAAGCCAAGCAAACTCATCCCAGCTGATCATCGATATCATCCCTTTGGCGTCCCACAGAGGTTGACGGTTGACTCTGGGACGGGGTTCTCCTCTACAGTCTTGAAGTAGTCAGTCGCTGCGTCGATGTACTGCTTCAGCAGCTTCTGGGTGATCTGAACGTCGTGTTCCTGGTTCTTTTCGTCAAACAGAGCCAAGACAGACTGGTCGTATTCAAAGCGCTTCTTCGTCAGGGAAAGATTCGCTTTGGCACGAGCTTGCTGAGCATCGTCGTACTCCTGATCGTGCGTCGCCTGACAGGACTGGTAGTTTGTGAACTGGTGAGCTTGCCATACTTGTGCACCACCAATCACAATCGTAACTACACCTGTTACAATCACGAAGGCAATGAGCCACCTCGGAAGAGCATTCAACAGGTGTGCGTGAGCATCTGCTCGAAGCTCAGCGCGTCGGTCAGCACGTGCGTACTTGTATGCGTTTGCAATGTCAGACCAAAGACGGCCAACCAGCACACCGCCTATGGCAAGACAGATAGCAATTGGCCATGTCATTGATCGTCACCTTTCTTTCCGTTCGACTTGATAATGGCCGTAAACAAAAGGCCCATGATGGTCGTGAGTATCCCTCCCAGCATCGTGGCTACGGCTGTTGGATTCAGCTGCCTTTGTATTGCCCCCACGACAATGACAAAAACAATTAGCGCAGTCATGACGCTTGCAATAATCATCGCCACCAGGGCCAGCTTATCACCCGTAGATGGCTGGCGAGGTGGCTGGTCGCTCATGTACCGCCTCCCTACCTCGTATGGATTGTCATCGAACTAGTGCTGCTCTAAGCCAACCTGAGAGGTTAGCGTACGAGTTTGCAGTATCGGTATAGCCAAACAGTCCAACCGTGTCACCTACTGCCAATGGTACTAGGAACGTAGATGTGTTAGTAACACCAGCATTAGTACCACGGTTATCTTGACTAAACAACGGAGGCGAAGTGCTAATACCCCATGCGATACGGTTCGTGGTTCCTGCCGAACCAGTAGCAAAGGCAATTGTAGCCTGAATGAGGTAGACGCCTGCAACAGGAACGACAAGAGTAGCACCAGAGCGTGTCATACCACCTTTGAAGGGGAAGTTCGCATCGTCTGCAGGAGACGTCGTTAGCTGCACGAATCCTGTAGTAGAGTACAGCTGCGTCCCAAGCGTAATGCCTCCACTGACAGGAATGGCAAGTGCCTCAAGTCCTGCGATGCGTCGCTCGTAGTTACGCATCAAGCGTTCGAGCTCGTTCTGACTGACAGCCGGAGGTGGCTGGTGTACTGGCAGTTGGCTCATGCGTCCGACTCCAATGTGAACTGCAGACTCTCAGGTCCGTCAGACGACGCAGGTGTGTAAGACCAACCCATGAGGCGTGACTGGAAGGTCTTTCCTGAGGGGAAGCGATCGTCGGAGCCGACATTGACTGTGAAGTTCAGACCAATGCGATCCCAACCGAACTCACTATCCCATTCGGTTCCCTCCATCTCGTTCATCTCGAAGGTCGGTGCAGGGAAGGGCATCTGCACAAGCTTGTTCGCACGTGACTGGATAGTGGCAGCGTCAACGTTGCCTTGCATCTGCTCAGTCAGCCAGAAGGCAGGACGAGACCCTACACCGCCTGCAATGGTAGCAGTACGAGAGATACCTGCTCCAGACACTGCAGACTTGACAGCACCGCGAGCTGCATTCTCCGTGAACCAGTAGTTGCTGAGGCCGCCTGGGAAACTCAGTTCAAGTGCGGAGCCATCTCCAGTCGTATCCGACTTGAAGATGTTGAAGATGCGCGGCTGTGTGTTGACTGTGTGATTGACAACATAGTCAAGGCCATCTGGTAGACCTGTAAGTGACTGCAGTACTTCACTGGCAAAGTGGTACTCAGAAGCAGGCAGCACGATATCGCGTGGAGTGGCTGTGCTGACGATCGTTGCCTTGCTGTTGAAGAAGTGGTTGTTGGTTTGTGCTTGTACTGCATCAAATAGGTCGCCCAGGATGACAACCTGCTCGACGCCAATCTTGACGAAGTCGGCAGTCAGCACAACGTGATCATAGAGCGACTCGTACGTCTGAGCACTCAGTTGAATGGTCTTCGAACTGCTCTGCCAAGTACGAGACCAGATAGGGCCTGCCCAGATGATGTCACCTTCACGCTCAACGTACATAGCATGCTGACCAGGAATTGTTCCATCGAGAAGGTTCTGATCAACGCCGTGTCCGGAGCCAAGGACATACGTACCCGTGAAGTTGCCAGCAGCACTCAGTGCCTTGTCCATCTGGACACCGTATAGAGGCAACTCGACCATCTCGGCAAACGACAGTAGATCGACTGTGTAGTAACGAAGATTAGCCATGTCATCTCCACGCAGGGGTCCAGAGCAGCTGCGCGTTATAGGCAGAGCCGGTCGTATGACGAATCAGGTATCGGTTCTTGCTATCCGAGACAGAGGGCCAATCGCCCGACGAGTTAATCGTACAGTCAGATCGTGCGTTCGAGGTGTAGTTCAACAGCACGGAGCGCTTGTCGAAGTCAATGATGAGCGCATCGTTAGAACCGAGTGCAAGCGCATACGTCAAGTCGAAGTAGCAGGACTTGTTGTTCCAGGTGAATGAGACTGCACCTGCACTAGCAGGACCCAAGATCCTCAGTACGAGAGGCGACTCGCGATTGCCGAATGAACCGGCTAGCGTAGTGAACGTAGTCGTACTGGTCGAAAGCACACTGACAATCTGATCGGCATTGGCACTGTAGATCCGAGGATCCTCACAAGTGATCTGTACCTGGAAGGGTACGACACCTCGGCCACGCTGATTGTCCTTAGCAAACCGAATGCCCAAGGACTTGCCCCACACAAAGCGAGCACCAGCATCAGTGCCAAAGAACAGCCGCTTAGGTCGACGAGAAGGTTCGAAGTTCGCCTTCAGCTGATCGAGGTACGTTTCAAGTGCAGCAGGATCGGCATACACGATGCCTTCGATTGCTACAGTGCGCAACGTCTCAAACGTTGCATCTGCATATCCTCCGTGAATGCCTTCACGATCGTGACTCTGCAGGCGAAGCTCGGCCGCATCCAGACCTTCAATGGAAGTGATGTCGACGAATGGAAGCGAGGGCGACGTGTTGAGGATGATCCCATCGTGCTTGTAGCGATACTGCTCTGCCGTCAGTGTCGGATAGAGATCAGTGCTGAACTCGATCCAAGGACGAATGCCAGAAGGAGGAGTCGGCAGCTTTGTCGCGAACGGCATCATGTCTAGAGACATTGGGTAGACGTCCGAGTCAACTGCGTATCCCGAGCCAGTACCAGTAGCTGCAGCATTCAGCGAACGCAAACCAACTTCGACGATGATGCGATCACCAGCCTGAACTGATACAGAGCTGAGTGCAACAGCTGCCATGACACGAGCTTCGAAAGGTGCACCCGTAACAACTTCCTGGTTGAGAGCATCACGTGTCGTTACAACAGTCGCATTGGTCTGACCAGCATAGGCAGTACCTCGTACAGTCAAGCCATCACCAGACACGACACGAATCATGCACTGCAACATCATGTCGTTGGCTGCAGCGTTTTCATACACGCTCATGACTAGCGTTGCCGTACCATTGAGAGTTGACGCAACAGGAAGAGGGTCACTGATCAACTGTGCCAGCAGCATGTCCCACGGAGTCGTAGTTGCAGACTTGGTTGGCGTAGTGAGCAGGATGCCTGTATTGGACGCCGGATTGAAACTGCCTTCAGGCGAAGGGTTGAGCTTGCCACGAGGGATCTGTGTAGGCGACTGTTCCCAGTTCGCATGAACAGCAGGCGTGATACCTGGCTCCTCTAGGGTGCTCATGTAGAAGCGCGTACTCACTTGCCCAACCTGTTCGCTAGATCCCAACCAAGGCGCTGGCTATTGCGCCGAGGGTCAAGCTCGTTCGTAGTGACGTATATCGGAACGTGGATCTCCTTTGTGTACCCAGCGCCTTGTCCATTTGAACCGACCACAGGGCGTGAAGTGTAGGTGCTGCTTGGCGAAGGCTGCATAGCCCGAGCAAGGCGGGTAGAGACCGTCGAGAGGTCACCTTCATGAGCAGCAAGGCCCTTCACAAGCGTGCCACCGAAGTTGCGAGAGATCTCCAAGGCCACACGAGATGGGGACTTGATCTTCAGTTCGTGCTTGATGGCCTGAGCGATCTTGTGACCCAGTCGCGCTGCGATCTCTTCCAGGTCCTTCTCCTTGGACTTGAGACCGTCAACGAGAGCCTGTGCTGCCTTAACGCCCGCGTTGTACATCTGCCCACTGATCTGGTCGGCGAGGCCACCTGCGTTGGAGACCTGACCAACAAGAGAGTTGATCTGGTTGCGCTGTGCAGGTGTTGCCTTGACCAATGCGGCAGCGTAGGCAATGCCGTCAGCGATCGGCATTGCAAGGATCTGGTTGATGACGGTGGACGAGAAGCCCATCCTCTTCAGGCGAGCCAGATCCTGGCCAAACTTCTTGATCTGGGAGACACGGCGCTGAAGCGTCTGGGTGACCGTCTCAACAGATACGTACTCTAGACCGAGGCCACCGAGGCCACCGTAGTCCTTGATGTCCTGCGCGAAGGTCGCCTTGGTCTGCTTGATGGCATCTAGTTCGGCCTGACGCTGTTCGAGCTGCTTGCGAACTGCTCTGAGTTCGATGTTGCGCTGCTGCAGTTTCTTGACGTTCTTGGAGATGTTCTGCTGGACGTCGTCAAGGAACGACTTCATCTTCTTGTTGCGGTTCTTCTCGAATGCCTTCTTCGCAGCACCCTTCAGATGCTTAGCGATAGAGTCAAGCTTCTTCTCCTCGAACTCACGTGCAATGTCGAGGAACTTACCAGCTGAGACATTGAAGCCTTCAGTACCGAAGTCGTGCAGGATGTCCTTCTGGATCTGGGCAAAGATCTTCTTGACCATCTTGCCAGCTTCGTGCGCAGGCTCGTGACCCTTCTTCTTGAAGGCCAGCGTAGTACCGTCGACCATGTCGACACCAAGGTCGTACATCTCCTTGGAAGGCGAGTGCGCCTTTGCAGCAGCACGACCAGCTGCGATCGCAGCACGAACGGCACCAGCAACGGCTGCAGAGAGTGCAGCACCTAGTCCACCAACACCTACGAGGACACCAGACTTGAGAGCACCTCCAACCTGGCTACCACCAGTCTGAGCCATCCCCTTTGCTTGGTTGGTACCCTGCTGCAGACCTGACTTGTAGGACGACAGGTCAGGCTTCGCACCCTTCGTACCGTCGCGCAGCTTGTCCTTGAGGGTCTTCATCTGACCCTGAACGCTCTGAACGCCCTTCTTGATGCCAGCGAGAAGATCGTCAGTCCAGTGAACCTTGACCCTCTGCTTGCCAACAGAGTCGGCATTCTTCTTCGTGTTCTTGATCGAGTTGACGAAGGTGTCCAGGTCCTTCTTGTTGTCCTTGAGGTGGAACATGTTGAAGACAGTCTTGATCTGCTTAGGAGTCAGCTTGTACTGCTTCTGTAGAGCGATAAGCTCCTTCATGTTCTTCGGTCCGCCCACCTGTGTGAAGTGGGTCACGACCTCCTTCGGGATGCCCTTCAGGACAGCGATGCGCTTCTGCTGGTTGCTGATCGCAGTTTGGATAGCACCGCCTTCAAGCTTGTATGCAGCAACAGCTTCGCGGATGAGACCGATCTGGTTCTGGTAGTACGCCTGAATGTTTGGCTGACCATAGTAGTAGTCGGACTTTGCCTGCAGACGGTCGATCTCTACCTGTGCATCGGTGAGCACCTTGTTCATGGTACCCTGAGCCTTGACGTTGCCAGCGATCGCGTTGGTGATCGTACGGTAGCTGACGCCAAGCGGCTCCATCGTCTTGAACGCGTTCGCCTTGACGAGGTTGTCGTACACCATCGCACGAGTCTGATCGGTCGTAGCAGCCGTTGCATCGTTCAGCGTGTCAGCGTAGGCCTGCCAGGTACCGATCGACTTCTTGACCTCTTCGCGCGTGTTCGCCATCTCGGTACCGATAGCAGCAACAGCACCTGCAGTTGCACCGAGTGCAAGTCCGAGAGGGCCACCGATAGCGAAGCCAGCTGCAGCACCGCCAGCGATGAGTTCCCAACCAGCAAAGTCGCGCTGGCTGTCGGAGGACGCTTGGCTCATGCGACGGAAGCCATCAGCGAGTGCAAGGATAGCGAACGTAGCCAGACCGATCTTACCGGACACCTTGCCGGCATTGAGACCAAGAGCAGTCATGGCTCCATTGAACGCCCAGACGGCACCACCGACGACTGTCAGGGTGCCGAACAGGGTGAGAAGTACAGTGGAGAACGCAGCGACAAGTTCGATCGTCTGCTTCTGCGCAGGACTGAGTCTGGAGAACGCATCGATGAGCTTGTTGGCCCAATCGACCAGCTTGAAGGCGATCGGCATGAGGTTTTCGCCGATCTCGATCCGCAGCAGCATCCAGTTGTTCTTGAGCTTCTGAAGCTTAGCCTGTGGCGAGTCAGCCATCTGGTTGAAGGCCTTCTCAGCCTGACCAGCGGTGTCACCCATCTCCTTGACGCGCTTGTTGAACTCGTCAGCGTTCTTGAAGTACATGTCGAAGAAGCGTCGAGCCTGAATCGTACCACCAGCACCAAGGAACAACGCCTGCAACTTCGCAGACAGCTGTGGTCTGGTCAGGCCTTCGAACTTCTTGTGCACCTGATCAAGGACATCAGGAAGTGGAAGGAACTCTCCATGGATGTCGCGAACCTTAACGCCCATGTCTTCAAGGCGTCCAACGACCTTAGGATTAGACATGGCGTCAAGTGCTCTCGCTGCCGACGAGGAAGCCATCGCAGCACTGACACCGTTTCGAGTCATGAACGCCAGCATCGCTCCGAGCGTCTGGTAGGTCTGACCAGCGCGAGCTGCCGACGGAATTGAACGGCCGATCGTCTTAGCGAAGTCTGCGTAGGTGCCAACGCCCTTCTGAACGAGACGGAACATGAAGTCCGAAACGTCGGCAGAGTCCTTCGCAGTCAGATTGTAGGCATTCATGATCGCCAAGTTTGCCTTGGTCGCAGTAGCCATGTCAACCTGGCCACCGACGGCGTCCTTAGCGAACTGCTTGAGGATCGACTCCGCACCCTTCATGTTGGTGTCGATCGACGAGAAGATGTCGTACAGTGCTGGCTGAATCTCTTCGAAGGCTACAGGAACAGTGTCAGCGACCCTCTTGCCGATGTCACTGATCTGCTGAAGAGATGCACCAGCCTTGTCGACCTGAGTCATCGTACGAGCTGCCTGCGTACCGTAGTCCATCGCAGCAGCAGTGGTGGAGGCAAAGGCCTCAACACCACGTACGCCCATGTACGTCATAGCAGCACCAGTTGCCATGGCGGCAGTACCCTGAGCCATCATCCGCTGACCAAGGTAGCGCTGACGATCGCGCTCTTCAGCAAGGAGTCGCAGGTGCTCCTTCTGGGCGTCGATGTAGTCTTCCTGCTGGTTGCGCAAGATGCGATTGTCCGAGATCATCCGAACACGAGTCTGCTGCGCATCGAGCATTGCACGCTGGTAGGCACGCTGAGCAGTGGCATCCTTCTTGGATGCAAAGTAGGCCTCTCGCGCAGCGAGTGTCTGACGCTGATAGGCCTCTTCGATATCGTGTACATCACGACGAAGTCTGGTGAGGTTTTGATGTGATTCACGAACCTGCTGGTTCGAGATTCTAATGGCGTCGCGGTCCATCTTAGCCATGCCAGAAGAGAGGCGACCAATGGTTCGCGTTGCTTCGTCCCGAGCTCGCAGCACGAGCGTCAGTTCACGTCCGCTGAGTGCCACTGGTCACCTCCCTTCTGGGTGTATGGCTTTCTCTCGCCTGTCGTGCTCGATGTCTGCCTTTAGGACCTCACCCATAAGCCAGACATCGCGCGCGTCTTGATCTTTGAGGCCTCCTGGACCCGGAAGACAGTGGAACTCTTGACACATCCTTGTCATCGTGATCGCGTCCCATGCTTCTTCGGAGATGTCCTCCGGATTGGGATACGGTGCGAAGACAACTGCCTTCAGGATGTCGGAGGCTAGTCTTCCCCCTCCTCGTCCTCATCGAAGTTGTTGATCTCGGACAGCAGGTCGTCGATCTCTTCTCCGACACGGGGATCGAGGAGCTTGATGTCTGCAGCCTTCGAGAAGTCGAGCGGCCGAGTCTTCTCGGGTGGCTCGTCACCTTCGACAACGCCCATCGGACCCTGGATCTCGGCCTC
>Ga0070683_100002919_pt1 | contig 13693 bp, 16 predicted proteins | sample KBSC713LmetaG_FD_64662 | JGI IMG/M metagenome (GOLD analysis project Ga0070683, IMG submission 64662) | Corn rhizosphere microbial communities from Kellogg Biological Station, Michigan, USA - KBS C7.1-3L metaG | ecosystem: Host-associated > Plants > Roots > Rhizosphere ...
ACCGGCTGATCGCCAGAGGCCAGCTCACCCTCGACACCGGAATCGGGCGCAGGGTTCGTCCGCTTGGTCCCGTCGACTTCACGATCCGCGCCCCGCGCGAGATCGTGTTCGACGTGATCTCGACTCCGTACCTTGACCGCACACCCCGAGCGCTGCGAGACGAACTGGATGTTTGGGAGCGCGGCTCAGACATGGTGCTCGCCGCCCACTTCACCGAGGTCAAGTGCGGTACCACGACGACCGTCGAGACGGTGCGCTTCGAGCGTCCAGAACGAGTCGACTTTCGTGTCGTCCGCGGCCCGATTCCGCACGTGATCGAGTCGTTCCTGCTCTCCGAGCAACCGCCAGGGACACGTCTTCGCTGGCAGGGCGAACTCGGAGCCGATTTTTGGATTGCCGGGAAATGGTGGGGCGAGCGTGTCGCGCGCCAGTGGGAACGAGCGGTCCGTCGCTCGCTGGTCGGGATCACCGCCGAGGCCGAGCGTCGCGCAGCCCGCGCGCCGGGCTCAACAGCTCCCGGCTGACGTCCGATAGAGCGGTTGCGACGGCGAGCTTGACCCGCTCGCCACTCAAGCCCTCACTCGCTCCGCCATCTCGAGCGCCGGCAGCTGCGAGGATGCGCGGCTCGCTGCGGGGAGCAACTGCCGGCGTCAGCTGGATCGACTCCGGGCGGTCAGTCGTGCTCATCGTGGTGGTGGTCGTTGCCGATGTGCTCGATGTCGATCTCGGCGTTCCGCACTGTGTGCCAGGACTCCCAGGTGATGCGGAGGATGACGAGCGTGATCACCAGGCCGATCACCGGGTCGGCGGTGTTCAGTCCGAGCGCGACGACGGCGGCGCTCGCGAGCACGCCGAGACTGACGAAGCCGTCGACGCGGGCGTGTTTGCCGTCCGCGACCAAGGCCGGGCTCTGCAGGCGGCGGCCGGCGCGCAGGCGCACCTGCGCGGCGACCTCGTTGCCGACGAAACCGATGACCCCTGCCGCAGCGAGCAGCCACAGATGCGAGAGCGTGCGCGGATGTACGAAGCGCTCGATCGTCTGCACCAACGCGACCATCGCGCTGATGAAGATCGCCAAGACGACGCCGAGGCCGGCGAGCCGCTCGCCGCGCAAGCTGCGGAAGAAGAAGGCAAGCCCAAGGGGAATCGCGGTCAACGCATCGCCGAAGTTGTGGATCAGGTCGGCGAGCAGTGCGACGCTGAGCGTGCGCGAGTAGACGAACGCCTGCGCCAGCGCCGTGACGGTGAGGATCGCGAGACTCCACGACACAGCGCGGATCCCGGCCCGCGAACGCAGAATCGACCGATCGACCAGGCCGTGAGAATGCTCGTGCTCCTGTTCGCCACCCTCGCGTAGAGCGACGTCGCCGATCTCGACAGGATGGAGCTCAGGCGCCCAGGTCTCGTCGTGGTCGCAGAGGACGGTGCCGTCTGCCGCGCGGAGATGGCTCACAGCTCGACGTTACCGGGTGGCCCCTCTGGTGGAAGATGTCGGTGGGAGGGGGTCGACTCCTGAAAGGAGTGGATCCCAAGCGATGGTGCAGCAAGGACAGACATTCGAACTGACCCGTCGCGGGCCAGACGGTCAGCGGCTGTGGGCGTACCGCTACCGGACCGGTGGCCGCGACTCGAAGCGCGTTCGGCGAGGCGGGTTCGCGTCGGAGCAGGACGCTCGCGATGTACTCGAGCGTGAGCTGGAACGGCTTCGACGGGAACGCCGGATCACGCGGCGACTCACGCTCTCCGAGCTCGTCGAGACGTACCTGGACCAGCATGACGTGCAGCCGGTGACGGTCGACTGATCGACGTCAACCCGGCCAAGGTCGGTGTCGACAACCCGGTGCGACGGCGGAAGGAGCAGCATCCGTTCGAGTCGTGGGAAGAGCTGGAAGAGCGCTCGCCACGGCGATCGGGCCCCGCTACGGCCCGATGATCCTGTTCGCGGCCGCCACCGGGCTGCGGCCCGCCGAATGGATCGCCCTCGAGAAACGGGACATCGACCGCGAGGAGCCGGCCGTCTATGTGCGGCGCTGGTTCACCCGCGGTGTGCTGAAGATCCCGAAGACGGAGGCGAGCATGCGGGCGGTGCCGCTGCAAGCCCGCGCCCTCGATGCACTCGATCGCGTGAAGAGCGACGGCTCACCGCTGCAGTTTCCGGGCGACCGCGGTGGCTACCTCGAATCCACCACTTCCGCCCCTACCAGTGGCGCCCGGCCCAGCAAGCCGTTGGCCTCAAGCCGCTGCGGCGGGTCTACGATCTCCGGCACACCTTCGCGACCGTCGCGCTCCGTGCCGGACTCTCAACGTTCGACCTCTCGCGCTACATGGGCGCCAGCCTGACGATGATCGACCGCCACTACGGCCACCTCGCCCGCGACGGACGCGAGCACGCGGTCAAGCTGCTCGACGCGTTGAACGCAGCCGAGTTCGACCCGTGGACGCTGGTGGACGCCCGGGGGACACCGAAACAGCCAGCCGGCGTCAGACCCGACAACGAAAGCGCTGACTGAGCAGGGGAGAAAGCTGAAGCCCTCTGACGGACTCGAACCGTCGACCCCCTCCTTACCGTCCATCGGGAGAGAGGACCGTGGGGCAGCGGAAGGACATCAGGTCCGGAGCTCCACCCGCTGCTCGTCCGGGTTAGCGGCTGGACACGCCGCCCGACAGCCTTACGGCACTCCTGCTCTCGCGATGACCGATGCATGCACAAGTCGGCCGCCGATTGCAGCGTCTCGTCGTCGCGGGGATTCGTGCAGGGTGAGTCATCCGAGCAGCGTTTCGAGTAGTACGTGTAAGTCTGTGGCTGTGCGGCAGGTGTCAGAGACAGCTCGGTTCCGTGTGCTGGTCGCCGAGGACCAGTACTTGATGCGCGAGGGGACGCGGCGGCTGCTGGCCGAGCGGGACGAGGTCGACGTCGTAGGGGTCGCGCACGATTTAGGCAGCGTGCTTGCGGAGGCGCGGCGACTGGAGCCGGACGTGATCTTGATGGACGTGAAGATGCCGCCTTCATATTCGATGGAGGGAATCGAGGCGGCGCACGCGATCAAGACGGAACGGCCGCAGACGGGGGTCGTGATGTTGACTCAGCACGACGACGAGGAATACGTGTGGGCACTGCTCGAGAACGGCGTCGCCGGCTATGGCTATCTGCACAAGATCCGAGTCGGCGACCTCGACCAACTCGTGCGCGCGATCCGTGAGGTGGCGGCGGGCGGTTCGGTGCTCGACCCACGCATCGTCGAGACACTGCTTGCGCATCGCGCGCGGAAGCCGGGGTCGCCACTGGGAGAGCTGACGTCGGCGGAGCTGGACGTCCTGCGCCTGATGGCGGAGGGAAAGAGCAATCAGGCGATCGCCGCGGCGCTACACGTCTCGCTGGGGACGGTGGAGAAGCGGATCGCGGTGGTGTTTGCAAAGCTCGGCCTGCAGCAGGAGCCGGAGCTGAACCGGCGCGTGGCGGCGGTGCTGATCTATCTGCGCGAGTCGGTCGCGGCCGCATGAGCTTGGAGCATGTACGGGATGGCGGCGCGGATGAGGGTGCCGAAGTCGCGTGTACTTTCGACGGCGAGGTTTCCGCCCACCGCGGCGATTCGGTCGGCCATGTTCTGTAAGCCGGTTCCGGCATGGGGGTGGCCGTTGATGCCGGGACCGTCGTCGCTTACTTCCAGCCGTACGCAGTCGGCGGCGTGTTCGAGGCGGACGAGCGCCGAGGCGCCGGCCGCATGCTTTTGGACGTTGGTAAGCGCTTCGAGAGCGACGTAGTAGAGCGCTGCTTCCAGCTCGGGCTCGAGTCTGCGCCCGGCGACGGCGTCATCAGCTTCGACCTGGACTGCGAGCGGCATGCGCGCAGCGTGTGTTCGTAGCGCAGCGGTGAGCCCGTGGTCTGCGAGGACGGGCGGGAAGATGCCGCGGGCGAGCTCCTGTAGCGCGAAGACGGCCTGTTCGGCCTCGGCGGCGAGATCGCTAAGCAGCGGCTCCTGCTCGCTTGACAGTCGGCGCAGACGGACGGCGAGCGAGACGAGCTGCTGCTGGACGCCGTCGTGGAGGTCGCGCTCGATCCGGCGGCGCTCTTCGTCCTGGACGGCGACCAGTCGCTGTCGCGAGCGGTGGAGCTCGTCGGCCTGCGACTCGATTTCGACGAGGCGCTCGCGCAGCTGCGACTCGAGCCTCAGGTTGCGCAGCCGCAACGCCGATGCTCGCGCGAGCAATTCCAGCAGTTCGAAGTCGGACGGGCCGAGAACATCCCCGCGACGCCGACCGCAACCAAGCAGCCCGACAAGCTCCTCACCGGCGACGAGCGGGACGACGGCTGCAGGCGGCGCCGCCCAAAGCGTCGCTAACTCCTGCGGCAGCGGGCCTGCCAGCACGAGACCGGGGGAGCTCACGAGGTCATCTGCGGCGGACGCCGGCAGCGGGACCGGCACGGCGGTCTCGCCGCCGGAGAGGGCGAGCGGTCGCAGCGACCCCGATGAGTACAGCCAGACGTCGACCCACTCGACATCGAGGCCGAGACGGCCGATGTCTGCGATCAGTGGGCCGATCTCGTCCGGGCCACTTGACCTGAGTGTTTCCCAGAAGCCGGCGAGCAGCTCGCGTGGATGGCGGCGGTGCGGATGCACGATCCGCTCCGCAAGTTGCTCCAGACGCGTCCGAGCCGGCTGGAAGAGGACGGTCACAAGCAGCGCGATCCCGACCGCCGCGAGGGCGCCGCGGCCGCCGACGAGCAGTCCCGCTGCGAGCGCCGGTCCGACGAGCAGCGCCGAGAGTGCCGCCCACAGCGTGCCGTAGGCGAGCGCCCGCGAGGCGACGAGGTCGATCTCCCAGAGCCGGTAGCGCAGGATCGCGACGGTCGCGCCGAGCATCGGCAACGGCTGCGAACCGACGCTGAGCACGACTCCAGCATCATGTAGCGCCGCCCCTTGCGGCTCGAGCGCCGCGCCGAGGAGCTGGCAGAGGATCTCGATCGCCATCCCGACCAGCAGCCAGCGCACCTGCTGACGCACTACGGGGCTGCCGCGCCGGTAGCGCTGCGCGAGCGCGACGAGGGCGATGAGCGGGAGCGCGAGTAGCGCCGTCGTCGCTCCGCCGAGCCAGGGCAGCGTTCCCGCAAACGGGCCGGCGGCGCCCACCGGCACCGAGGTGCCGCCGTAGAAGCCCCAGACCCGATCGACGGGGCCTGCGAGCCAGCCTGCAATCGCGACGGCGCCGGAGACCGCTGTTCCGGCGAGGGCGAAGCGGCGCCAGCCCGAGGCGGTGAACCGGCCGTCCGGAAACCAGAGCACGAAGAGCGCCCACGCCGCAGTGAGCAGAGCGGTCAACCAGACCACTGCATACGACGCCTCCGCCGCGGCCTGTGGGATGTGATGGTGCGTGCCGTAGTCGAGGGCGCCGGAGGCGAGCGCGCCGAGACCGAACCCCAGCCCGTTTACGAGCAGCAGAGGTCCCAGGATCAGCCGTGGCCGGTGCGCCACGACCAACGAGCCGAGTACGCCGAGGACGAGCGCGAGCACAGCCGGGCTGAGCGACTGGCCGTGAATCCCGCCGCCCATCACCTGCAGCGCGAGATCGCCCGCGAGCATCGGCAGGAGCACGCCGAGCAGCAGAGCCACGAGCGCCCACGTCCTCCGACCCCTACCCATCGCTCACCGATGTTCCCCACGGCGGTGGCGAACGTCAAGCCGGATCACCTCCGGAGAGGACGGAGGAAAACCCGCACGAGATCGGTGGCCGGCCGGCTTGTCGCCGGCTTGCCGCACGGCGACGCTCGAACTCTGAAACCACGAAAGGAGAACCGTGTCCAAGCCCAATCTCGCCGGAGCAGCTGCGCTGCTCGCCGCACCGCTCGTTGTCATCGTCGCCGCGCTCGTCTCGCCAACGCTCTCCGACGAAGCGAGCAAGCAGGTCGCCGCGTTCGGCGCCCACCATGGCGCGATGGTCGCAGGCGCCCTCCTACAGGGACTCTCGATCGTCCTGCTCATGGCCGGCGCCGCCTGGCTCGCGAGTGCGCTCGCACCTGGAGCGCACGCGACCGCGATCGCCGGCGGCGCGCTCGCGATCTTCGGCTCCCTGCCCGTCGTCTACGACGACGGCGTGCACGCCGCCGTCGGCGCCCTCGCGTCGAAGCTCGATCCGGCTCACGCCACGGCCATGATCGACCACGTCGTCTCGAGCGCAGGGGTGAAAGCGGTCGAGCCGTTCTCGCTCCTCGGAGACCTCGGACTCGCCCTCCTCGGCGTCGCCGCAGCCAGGGCCGGCGCCTCGCGCTGGACCGCGGCCGCGATCGCGATCGGTGCCTTCGGCGAGGGCGCTGGCTTCGCGACCGCCACCAAGCCGCTCGTGATCGCCGCGTTCGCGCTGCTATTCGTCGGACTCGTCGCGGTAGTTCGCATGCTCGTCACCCGAGCGAAGGCCCACCGACCCGAACCGAAGCTCGACGCGCTCGCGAGCGCGAGTAGGCCGTAACTGTCCCGTACGCGATGCGCCGCCGCCGCGCGCGTGCGGCGCATCCACCGGGGCTACTCCGGCGCGGACGAAGCGTCGGCTCCCGGGCTGCGTCCGGCAAGGTGAGAGACGAGCTCGCGGCGCAACTGGGTCTTGACGAAGATGGCTTACGCGGTCGAGGACAGTGGGGGGTGAGATGTGCGTCGGCTTGATCTGGGTCGCCGCGGCCGAGGCGGCGGACCTGCTCCTTGACCTTGCGGAACAGGGCCTCGCCTTCGGCGGTGCGTTCTGTGGGTTAGGCGGCGTCGGCATGCGCGTCGGCACAGCGACGCGCATGCGCGTTGAACGTGTCGAGGAAAGCAATCGGATCGAACGGCTTTTCCAGCACCGCGACCGCCCCGGCACGCAGAACGGCGGCATGTTCTGCACGATCATCCGAGGCGGTGAAAGCGACCACGCAAGCCTGCGGATCGGCCTCGACGATCTGGCTAGTCGCGGCAATGCCATCCAGCACAGGCATGTTGAGGTCCATCAGCACCGCATCCGGACGTGACTCCCGCACGCGCTCGATGCCTTCGAGTCCGTTACGCGCCCAGCCGACGAGCTCGAAGCGCTCGTCAAGCTCGAAGTTCACGCGCAGCAGCGCTGCCAGGCCCTCGTCGTCGTCGACGAGGACGATCCGTAACGCCATTCGACCCCTCTTCGTCATCCCGCGGACGCCTCGGCCGAGTGCCGAGCTGAAGGCGCAGAGTGCCAGCGGGGCGCGCCAAACACCATAGGCCGAGAAGCCCATTGACGCTTCCGGCGGGACCTACTCGACCACTGTCACCGGTCGGAGCAGGACTCGGCTGCCCTGGCATGTCGGGAGTCCGGCGGCGGCTCGCGCGTAGCCCGCGGTCATCCCGTCTAGCGGGGCCATCGCACGAGTTGCGTGCGGGAGCGCGTCGTGGAGCGGCGGCTGCATAGCCGCTCGCGGGTGACCGCTCGCTTGAGCGGTCACCACACCAGCGGTTCGTTTCAGTCGTTCGGTGCTTCGCAGGTGCCGAAATCGAAGGAGAAGCTGTTGCCGTTCGAGCCCGAGTGCTCGACCGTCGAGACGCGACCGACAACGGTGCCGTCGGCGGCGATGATGTTGAAGTGGCCGGTGTCGGTGAAAACGAAGTGCCCGGTCGCCTCGTTGAATGAGCCTCCGAACCAGCTTGCCCCCGCGAGCCGGTAGAGCGAGGTCCCGTCCGTGAGCGTGACGCCCTTCGGCGTGATCGTTCCGGTGACGTGCTCTGCGCCAGTGGCGTCGAAGCTGTCGCGCATGACCTGCTGAACGATCCCGCCGACCGCGGTATAGGTCGCGTCGGTGCACGTGAACTGTGCCCCGCTCGGGTCGAACGTCGTCACCTGGGCGCTATTCGGATTGCTGCCGGCGGCCGCCGGCAGCGCGACCACCAGCGCGGCCGCGACAGCAGCAACCGCCGCCAGGGGTCCAAGACTCGTCCGCCGCATCTATCCCAACCTCCCTCGTTGATTGCCAGGGAGCGACCCCACGCACGCCGTGTCAGACTGACAAGCTGCCAAGACCCTCTCCCCGGAAGAACGGGCTGATCTTAAGAGCCGTCGCGGCTGCTTTCAACCCCGAACCGACCGTATCTCGCCGGGCGGTAGTTGAAGCTCCTGCAGGTGCAGGCTCCACCGTCGATCGCCGAACGACTGGGTCGAAAAACTGGTCGACCCGAAGAACCCGGCGCTTCGAGCGAACGATCCGCGACAAGACAACGAGCGGTCGAGCAAGCTCGCGTGTCCCTGTCGTAGCTACGAACCCGCAAGACGGAGGACGACGCTCAGCGACCGGTCGGGGCCCGGCCAGAGCTCGCGGACGACCTGGTCGCCGCCGAAGCGGAGGAGGTGGCGCAGGACGAACGCAGCGATGAGCACGTCGTCGAGTTGGCCCGCGACGGGGATGAAGTCGGGGACAAGGTCGAAAGGGAGGGCGAGGTAGCCGACGAGCGCTGCGAGAAGGAGCTTCTGTCGTCGCGGCACGCGCTCGTCTCTCATAAGACGGCTGACGAGAACGATGCAGTCGGGAATGAAGCCCCCGAGCGCTCGCGCGTCCTCGCGACGGCCGGCGAGGATCAACGCAGCGACCAGCGCGAGCCAGACGAGCGCGATCGGGCCGAGTGCGACGGCGAGCCAGAGCCACCAGGTCACTAGGCCAGTGTCGCAGCCGTCGCGGGTGTCTTCGTGCTCGCACAGCACGGTCCCGTCCGGTTCGGGACCGCTACACGGCGCGTCTGTCAACCCGGCTCAGACGATCCACTTCACCGGCCAGAAGCATGCGGCGGCGACGAGACCGGCGGCGGGCAGGGTCATGAGCCAGGCGGAGGCGATGTTCCCTGCGACGCCCCAGCGGACGGCGGAGAAGCGTTTGACGGCGCCCGCGCCCATGACGGAGCCGGAGACGACGTGGGTGGTGGAGATCGGGAAGCCGAAGTGGGTCCCTGCGTAGAGGGTGCTGCCGGCGGCGATCTGGGCGGCGAAGCCGTGCTCGGGCTGCATGTTGTAGATCCGCTGGCCGAGGGTGCGGATGATGCGCCAGCCGCCGGCGTAGGTGCCGCTGGCGATCGTCAGGGCGGCAGCGATCTTCACCCAGGTCGGGATGTAGAAGTGGTCGATGCTGCCGTGCGTGTAGAGCGCGAGCGCGATCACGCCCATCGTCTTCTGGGCATCGTTGGCGCCGTGGCTGAAGGCGACCCAGGTGCCGGAGGCGAGCTGGCCGAGTCGGAAGCCGCGGTTGGCCGGGCCTGGGGAGGCCCATCGGAACAGCCAGTAGAGGGCGAGCAGGAGCACGAAGGCGCCGGCGAATCCGATGAGCGGTGAGACGGCTCCGGGGACGATCACCTTCTCCCAGACGCCGTGCCAGTCGACGCCGCTGCTGCCGTTCTGGACGAGCGCGGCGCCGACGAGGCCGCCGATCAGCGCGTGTGTCGAGCTCGAGGGCAGCCCGCGCCACCATGTGAACAGGTTCCAGACGATTGCACCGAGCAACGCGGCGAGAACGGTCGTCTCGGTGGCGAGGTGGGTGTCGATGATTCCCTTGCCGACGGTTTTGGCGACGGCGGTGGTGACGAAAGCGCCGGCGAGGTTCGCCGCGGCGGAGATGGCGACGGCGGGCCGGGGTGCGAGTGCGCGGGTTCCCACCCAAGTGGCGACGTAGTTCGCGGTGTCGTGGAAGCCGTTCGTGAAGTCGAAGGCGAGGCCGACTGCGATGACGATGACGAGCAGAGTCAACTGTCGTTCTTGGGGAGTGCTTCGAGCTTGTAGCCGACGCCGTAGCGCGTCTGGATGAAGGTGTGCCGTGAGGCGTGGCGGTCGATCTTCTCGCGCAGGCGGCGGACGAAGACGTCGACGGTGCGGTCGCGGTGTCCCTCCCGGCGTCCCCAGAGCTTCTGCAGCAGTTCGTCGCGGGTGGAGACGCGGCCGCGGTCGAGCGCGAGCTGGTACAGGAGTCTGAACTCCGTCGGTGTGAGCTCGGCGCTCTGGCCGTCGAGGTACGCCTGGACGGCGCGGGGGTCGATGCGGAGCTCCTCGATCTCGATCGACTCGCCGCGTTGCGGCTCGGCCGCGCGCACGCCCCGTCGCACGGAGGCCTGGACGCGCGCGACGAGCTCCTTCATCGAGAACGGCTTGACGAGATAGTCGTCGGCGCCGATCTCGAGCGCGTGGACGCGGTCGTACTCGGTGCCGCGCGCGGAGACGACGATGATCGGCGTCCCGATCCCTTCGGCGCGGACGCTCTCGATCACCTTCCAGCCGTCGGTTGCAGGCAGCATCAGATCGAGCACACAGACGTCGGGCTGCTCGTAGCGCAACCGCGTGAGACCAAGGTCGCCGGCAGAGACGACGGTCGGATCGAACCCGGCCTCGCTCAGGTGCCTGGCCATGCCCTGGGCGATGACCTCGTCGTCTTCGACGATCAGCACCTTCGCCATATGGTCAAGTATCGAAGCGATGGAGACGAGTGGCCGTTACAGATCGGTGACGAACGACGAACCGCTCGCGCGTGTGCATGCGCTCGTTGCCGCTGCGGAGGGGGCGGTGATCGTGGTCGACCGCGAGCGGCGGCTGGTCGCGGCGAGCGGCCGAGCGCGCGCGGCAATCCGCGGGCTGGGCGAAGGGTCTCGCGTCCCGGAGGGTGTCCTGGCCGACGGAGGGATGCTCGTGCTGTACGCCGAGGAGCCGCCGCGAATGTCGGCCTACGAAGAGCTTCGAGCCGGCTTCACCGCGGCGGTCTCGCACGAGCTGCGTACGCCGCTCGCGCGCCTGCTCGCCCTGCTGGAGAGCGTCGAGCTGCCGGGTGTGAACGTGGCCGAGTTGGTGGAGCAGGCGCGGCAGGAGGTGGCGCAGGTGCGGGAGCTGATCGACGACGTGTTGTTCCTGGGCGAGCTGGAAAGCGGCCGCGAGATCGTCGCACTCGGCACCACAGTCGCGGCGCCGGTGCTCGAGGAGGCCGCGGCCGCGCTCGCCGAGCGGGCGGAGCGTGCGGGCGTTCGGATCGAGGTCGCCTGCAGCGCCGGCGTCGAGGTGCCGCTGCGTCGCCGGATGCTGCGGGTGGTCGCCGACAACCTGATCGAGAACGCGATCCGCTACGCGGGCGAGGGGGCGACGCTGCGGCTGACGGTCGCGCGCGACGGCCGAGGCGCGATGCTCTCCGCGCGGGACGACGGTGCGGGTGTGCCCGATGCCGACCTGCCTCGGCTGTTCGAGCGGTTCTACCGCTCCGATCGCGCACGCACGTCGCGCGGCACGGGGCTCGGTCTCGCGATCGTCAAGCACGTGGTCACGGCCGCCGGCGGCACCGTCGAGGCGGTGGCTGCGGAGGGCGGCGGGCTCGAGATTCGCTGCCGCTTTGCGTCTACCCGAAGCGGCCGGTGACGTAGTCCTCGGTGCGGGGGTCGGCCGGGGCGGTGAAGATCTTCTCGGTCGCGTCGTACTCGACCAGCTCGCCGAAGCGTTCGCCTTCGTCGCCGCGCGCGACGGAGAAGAACGCGGTCATGTCGGCGAGCCGTGCCGCCTGTTGCATGTTGTGGGTGACGATCACGAACGTGTACTCGTCGCGGAGGTCGTGCATCAGCTGCTCGATCGCGGCGGTCGCGATCGGGTCGAGCGCCGAGGCGGGCTCATCCATCAGAACGACGTCCGGCTCGACGGCGATCGCGCGCGCGATGCAGAGCCGCTGCTGCTGCCCGCCCGAGAGCGAGACGGCCGGCGCTTTCAGTCGGTCCTTGACCTCGTCCCAGAGCGCTGCCTGGACGAGTGCGCGCTCGACGCGACCCTCGAGGTCGTCGCGCATGCCGAGCACCTTCAGCCCCCAGGCGATGTTGTCGTAGATCGACTTCGGGAACGGGTTCGGCCGCTGGAAGACCATGCCGATGTTGCGTCGCACGGCGACCGGGTCGACGTCGGCTGCGGTGATGTTCTGGCCGTGGTAGCGGATCGTCCCGGTCATGGTGAAGCCGGGAACGACGTCGTTCATCCGGTTCAGGCAGCGGATGAAGGTGCTCTTGCCGCAGCCGGAGGGGCCGATCACGGCGGTGATCAGGTTCTTGTGGATCTCCAGGCTGACGTCCTTGAGCGCGTGGCGGCCGCCGTAGAGAGCGGAGACGTTCTCGACGGTGAAGATCCGCTCGAGCCGCTCGCTTGGCGGCAGCGGCCGCCGTCTTGTCTGCACTCGCAGGGCTGGTTCGGTCATTGTCGTCACGTCGTCTGTCCCTTCCTTCATCTCGAGGTGGCGATTCGTCGGCGGCTCCGGGCGGCGAGCGCGCGGGCGGCGAGGCTGGTGACGAGGATGAACGCCAGTAACACGGTGGCGGCCGCCCATGCCTGGGCGTGCAGGGTCGGGTCGGCCTGTTCGGACGCCTCGAAGATGGCGACGGGGACCGACTGCAGCGCGTGCTGCGGGTTCCAGGAGACGCCGCTGCCGACGAGCGAGGAGGTAAAGAGGAGCGGTGCCGTCTCGCCCGCGACGCGCGCGACGGCGAGCGTCGTCCCGGTGACGATCCCGCCGACTGCCTGTGGCAGCACGATGCCGAGCGTCGTCCGCCAGGGTGGCACGCCGAGCGCGAGCGACGCCTCGCGCAGAGAGGCGGGGACGAGTGCGAGCACCTCCATCGTCGCGCGCGCGACGAGCGGCAGCATCAGGCAGGCCAGTGCGAAAGCGCCGGCGAATCCGCTCTGTCCGCGCCCGACGACCAGGAGGCCGAAGACGAAGATGCCGACTACGATCGCCGGGACGCCGTTGAGGACGTCTAGGCCGAGGCTGACGACGCCGCGGGTAGCGGGGCGGGCGAACTCGGTGAGGTAGAGGGCGGTCAGGATGCCGACGGGGAGGGCCATCGCCGTCGCGAGTACGACGAGTACGAGCGAGCCTGCGAATGCGTTGGCGAAGCCGCTTGCGGTCGGCGTGAAGCTGAATGCCCCGGCGGGTCCCTTGGTGAGTAGGTCGAGGTCGAGTTGCGCCGCGCCGCGGCGCGCGACGGAGTAGACGAGCAGGCTGAGCAGCGCGATCGCGAGTAGCGCCGAGAGCGCGGCCAGTGCTTCCATCAGCCTGTTGACGGCGCGGCGGCGCGGCAGCCGGTCGGCGCGTTGCGCCGCGCGGGTGATTCCGTGTGCGCTCATGCCGGTCCCCGTCGCGAGATGCGGCGCACGATCAGCTGTGCGCTGAGGTTCACGAGCAGCGAGAAGGCCATCAGGATCAGCGCGAGGTAGACGAGTGAGCCGATCTCGAGGTCGCTCGTGGCGCCCTGGTAGGAGGCGGCGATCTTCGAGGCGAGCGTGTCGCCCGTCGCGAAGAGGTTCGCGTGGACCGCGACGCCGCCGCCGATCACCTGCGTGACCGCGATCGCCTCGCCGACCGCCCGGCCGAGGCCGAGGATCAGCGCGGCGGCGATGCCGCCGCGGGCGTACGGGAAGACGACGCCGCGGATCATCTCCCAGCGGGTCGTTCCGAGCGCGAGCGCGCCCTCCTTGAGCTCGCGCGGCACGCTGAGGAAGAGCTCCCGGCTGACGCTCGAGACGATCGGCAGGATCATGATCGCCAGCACGACGATCGCGGTGAAGACGCTCGAAGAGGCGGCGTTCGGCGCCCCGAAGAGCGGCAAGAAGCCGAGCGTGCGGTGGAGGACAGGCTCCACGTGATCCCGCAGCGCCGGCCCGAGCACGAGGATCCCCCAGAGCCCGATCACGACGCTCGGCACTGCCGCGA
>Ga0070683_100002920_pt1 | contig 13693 bp, 9 predicted proteins | sample KBSC713LmetaG_FD_64662 | JGI IMG/M metagenome (GOLD analysis project Ga0070683, IMG submission 64662) | Corn rhizosphere microbial communities from Kellogg Biological Station, Michigan, USA - KBS C7.1-3L metaG | ecosystem: Host-associated > Plants > Roots > Rhizosphere ...
AAAGCGCGCGTGGCGGATCTTGCGCGGCAGCTCGACCTTGAGCCAGTAGGCCGGATATTGCCGGCTGATATAGGCGTTGAGTTCGGCTTCCGGCCATTCGGTGAAGGCGGCGCGGAATTCGGATTGCGCCACCGCGATGCGCTGGGCGCGGTTCACTTCCGAGAAGCCGCCGGTCAGCACCGGCTCGGTTTCATAATACAGCGTGCGCAACAGTTGCGCCTTCCAGCCGTTCCAGACCCCGGGACCGACGCCCCTGATATCGGCGGTGGTCAGGACCGTCAGCAGCTTCATCTGTTCGACCGATTGCACCACCGCTGCGAAATTTTCGATGGTCTTGCGGTCCGAAAGGTCGCGCGATTGCGCCATCGTGGACATCGTGAGATGTTGTTCGATCAGCCACGCCACCAGCTCGGTGTCGGCGGCGTTGAAACCGAGCCGCGGGCACAGCCGTCGCGCCACTTTTGCCCCGGCAATCGAGTGATCCTCGGGGCGGCCCTTGGCAATGTCATGCAACAGCGTGGTGATATAGATCACCGCGCGGTGCTCGGGGCGAATTTTACGCATCAGGTCGCTGGCGACGGTGAATTCGTCGTTGCCGCCGCGTTCGATCTCCTGCAGGTAGCCGACGCAGCGCAACAGATGCTCGTCCACGGTATAGTGGTGGTACATGTTGAACTGCATCATCGACACGATCTTGCCGAAGGCGCGAATGAATTGGCCGAGCACGCCGGTCTCGTTCATGCGCCGCAGCACTACTTCCGCGTCGTTTGAGGTCAGGATCTCCATGAACAGCCGGTTGGCTTCCGGGTTTTCACGCAGTTGCGTGTTGATGAGCTTCAGCGAACGCGTCACCGTGCGCATCGCGTCGGGATGAAAGGCGAGATTGTTTTTCTGCGCCAGCCGGAAAATCCGGATCAGGTTGACCGGGTCATGCCTCAAGACATCGGGCGCGGCAAGATTGATGCGGTTGTTATCGACGATAAAATCGTCGCTGTCGGGCACCCGCCGTCGGTTCATGCTCGGCCGCAACCGCGCCATCATCCGGCTGAGCACCGGCGCCGGCTTGGCCTGCTGGTCTTCCAGCTTGGCGCACAGGATCGCTGTGAGATCGCCGACGTCCTTGGCGACCAGGAAATAGTGCTTCATGAAGCGTTCGACGTCCTGCATGCCGGGATGCGAGGTATATCCGAGCCTGATGGCGATCTCGCGCTGCATGTCGAACGACAACCGCTCTTCGGCGCGGCCGGAGAAGAAATGGATATTGCAGCGGACCGACCACAGGAAATCGGCGCAGCGGCGGAAGGTGCGGTATTCCTGCGCGTCGAACACGCCGCGTTCAAGCAGCTCATCGGTCTCGCGCACGCGGTAAACATATTTCGCGATCCAGAACAGCGTATGCAGATCGCGCAATCCGCCCTTGCCGTCCTTGACGTTGGGTTCGACCAGATAACGCGATTGCCCGGCGCGGCGATGCCGCTCTTCGCGCTCGGCAAGCTTGGCGGTAACGAATTCGGCCGCGGTGCCCTGCACCACTTCCCTGTCGAACCGCGCCACCAGTTCGCCATAGAGCGGCTGGTCCCCGGCCAGAAATCTTGTCTCGAGGATCGCGGTGCGAATCGTCATGTCGCCGCGCGCCTGCCGGATCGATTCATCGACCGAACGCGTGGCGTGGCCTACCTTCAGCCCCATGTCCCACAGGCAATACAGAATGGCCTCGGCGACCTGCTCGCCCCAGGCGGTTTGCTTGTAGGGCAGGATGAACAACAGATCGATGTCGGATTCCGGCGCCATCAATCCGCGGCCATAGCCGCCGGTGGCGACAACGGCCATGCGCTCGGCGCCGGAGGGGATCGGCGAGTAATACAGATGGCGCGTGGCGGCGGCATACAGGATGCGGATGATTTCGTCCTGGACGTAGCACAGCCGTTCGGCACAGCGCCGGCCGTGACGATCCTTCAGCAGCAAGGCCTGCGCGGTGGCGCGCGCGGCGATGAGTTCGGCCTTCAGCAGTTGCGCCACATTGGAGCGAAAAAGATCCTCGCGTCCGGCGAATTTTTCAGCCAGCGCGTCGACTGCGGCGGTGATCCTCGCGGTATCGAAACGCTCGTCGGCTTCGGGTCGGGTCTCTATCACAACGCTATCCATGACCTACCCGGATATCGGACGGCGCTGACGCTGTCACGGGACATTCCGGGCTGTCCGATTAAGTATTTGGAATAAAACATCATTTTTTGAGCGGCGAAGGTGCTGCGGTGCGGAAAACGCCTTCGACGCGACACCCTTCAAGGTGACAGCGGCACAATCTTTCATTACATCCGGCACGCCACTCATGCTGGAGCAATAAATGGACGCCGCCGAACTCCGCGCCACCCAGGCCCCGATCAAGGATCGCTACAAATCCGATCCCAGGGCCGCGATGATCACGCTGAAAGCCAAGGGCTCGATCGAGAACGAGGGCATCGCCTGCAAGGTCGAGACCGGCCGCGCCCTGGCGGTGGCCGGCCTGCATCCCGCGTCCGGCGGTTCCGGGCTTGAATTGTGCTCCGGCGACATGCTGCTGGAAGCGCTGGTCGCCTGCGCCGGCGTAACATTGAAGTCGGTATCGACCGCGATCGAGGTGCCGCTGAAGACGGGAATCGTCACCGCCGAGGGCGATCTGGATTTCCGCGGCACGCTCGGCGTCGACAAGGAGGCGCCGGTGGGCTTTGCGGAAATTCGCCTCCGCTTCGACGTCGATACCGAGGCGCCGCAGGAAAAACTCGATCTGCTGCTGAAGCTCACCGAGCGCTATTGCGTGGTCTACCAGACCATCAAGAACGGCCCGAAAGTTTCGGTGACGATGCAAAGGGTGTGATCCACGTCGTCCCGGCGAACGCCGGGACCCATACGCCGTGTCCTCTCGTTTTTAAAAAACGCTGTTCGACGGCCTTTGTGCAACACGAACACTTGTGGTTATGGGTCCCGGCGTTCGCCGGGACGACGGAAAATGTCCCCCGATTTCGCTTTCATCCTGACGCTTGCGCTGCGCATGGCGGTGACCGCCGCGTTCGTGGTGTCAGCGTCCGTCATCACCGAGCGATCGGGACCTGTGATCGGCGCGCTGGTTGCCACATTGCCGATTTCGGCAGGCCCTTCTTATGTGTTTCTCGCGCTCGATCACAATGCGGCGTTCATCGCCGAGGGCGCGCTGGCAAGCCTGCCGATCAACGCGGTGACCATCTTCCTTGGGCTAACCTATGTCGTGCTGGCGCAGCGCCGGAACGCAGCCGTCAGTTTTTCCGGCGCGGTTGCCGTCTGGATCGCGCTTGCCGCGCTGTCGCGGACGGTGCACTGGTCGCTGGCCGGCGGCCTGATCGCCAATGCCATTGCTTTTGCGGTCGGCCTGCCGCTGCTGCGGCGCTTCCGCCACGTCAAGATGCCGCTGATCACCCGCCGCTGGTACGATATCCCGCTGCGCGCGCTGCTGGTTTCAACGTTGGTCGCAACCGTCACGACGCTGTCGGGTTGGGTCGGCCCCAGCGTCAGCGGCACCATCGCGCTGTTTCCCGTGGTGTTCACCAGCATGATGCTGATCCTGCATCCGCGCATTGGCGGCCCGGCAACCGCGGCCGTGCTCGCCAACAGCGGATGGGGCTTGATGGGACTGGGCATCGCGATTGCCGTGCTGCATCTCGCCGCACTGCGGTTCGGATCAGTGGTCGGCCTCAGCCTTGCGCTGACGGTTTGCGTGAGCTGGAATCTCGGGCTGTGGTGGAATGGCCGGAGGAAGCTCGCGCGCCGATGAACCAGACCCTCATGGTGAGGAGCGCATCTTCGCGCGTCTCGAACCATGGGGCCGCCACGCATCCTCATCCTTCGAGACGCCCGCAGGAGCGGGCTCCTCAGGATGAGAACAGTCATTGCTTCGGCAATTTTGCCTTCAATGCATACAGCGCCTCCAGCGCGTCGCGGGGCGACATCTCGTCGGGATGCAGCGCCCTTAACGCTTCGATCAGCTGCTCGGCCTCGTTCGGCGGCGCCACTTCAGTTGCGGCGCGTGACGGCACCGCAAACAGCGGCAGGTCGTCGGCCAATGCGCGTGCGGTCTGGCCGCGGTCCTGCGCTTCGAGTTTCGCCAGCACCGATTTGGCGCGCGCAATGACCGGCACAGGAAGTCCTGCGAGCTTCGCCACCTGAATGCCGTAGGAGCGGTCGGCCGAGCCCGGCAGCACTTCGTGCAGGAACACCACGTCGCCCTGCCACTCCTTGACCCGCACGGTGGCGTTGAACAGCCGCGGCAGTTTGGCCGACAGCGCGGTGAGTTCATGGTAGTGCGTGGCGAACAGCGTCCGGCAGCGGTTGCTCTCATGCAGATGCTCGATCGCCGCCCATGCGATCGACAGGCCGTCGAAGGTCGCGGTGCCCCGGCCGATTTCGTCGAGAATGACCAGCGAGCGCTCGCTGGCCTGATTGAGGATGACCGCGGTCTCCACCATCTCCACCATGAAGGTAGAGCGGCCCCGCGCCAGGTCATCGGCGGCGCCAACGCGAGAAAACAACCGGTCGACGATGCCGATCCGCGCCCGTGTCGCGGGGACAAAACTGCCGATCTGCGCCAGCAGCGCGATCAGCGCGTTCTGCCGCAGGAAAGTCGACTTGCCCGCCATGTTCGGGCCGGTGATCAGCCAGATCTGACCCGACGTCTGTCCCGGCCCCGGCGAGAGGTCGCAGGCATTGGCAATGAACGGTTGCCCGTCGCGCTTCAGCGCCTGTTCGACCACCGGATGCCGGCCGCCTTCGATGGCAAAGCTCAGCGAGGTAACGACCTCGGGCCGCACATAATTGTCGTCGACCGCGAGTTTCGCCAGCGCGGTCGCGACGTCGAGCAGCGCGAACGCATGCGCGGCGGCGCGCAAGTCCTCGCTGGCGGCTGTGGCAAGCGCGCAGAGCCGGTCGAAGATTTCCAATTCCAGTCCGAGCGCGCGGTCGCCGGCGTTGGCGATCCTGGCTTCGATCTCGCCGAGTTCCGCGGTCGTAAAACGGGTTTGTCCGGCCAGCGTCTGGCGATGAATGAAGGTCGCATTCAGCGGCGGCGCCATCAGTTTGTCGCCATGCTGCGCGGTGACTTCGACGAAGTAACCGAGCACGTTGTTGTGGCGGATCTTCAGGCCCTTGACGCCGGTCTCGTCGGCGTAGCGCGCCTGCATCGCGGCAACCACGAGGCGCGATGCGTCGCGCAAATTGCGGGTCTCGTCCAGCGCAGCCTCATAGAATTCGCGAACGAAACCGCCGTCGCGTTTTATCAAGGGTAGTTGCTCGGCCAGCGCGCGTTCGAATTCGCGCGCAAGCTCCCGCGAGGGGCGCCGCAACGCCTCCATGATCGCGACGATCTCCGGCGGCGGTTCTTCAAGCCGCGCGAGCCGTGCCAAGGCTTGATCGGCCGCAAAAATACCGTCGCGCAATCCGGCGAGGTCGCGCGGCCCGCCGCGCCCGACGGACAATCGCGCCAGCGCGCGCGACATGTCGGGCGCCGTCCGCAGCGTGGTTCGGATTTCGTCGCGAACCGCACTGTCCGCAACGAAGGCCGCGATCGCATCGAGCCGCCGCGCGATGGCGGCAGTTTCGGTCAGCGGCGCCGCCAGCCTCTGGGCGAGCAGGCGCGATCCGGCCGGGGTCACGGTGCAGTCGATGGCATCCAGCAGCGATCCGCGCCGCTCGCCGGCCAGCGTCCGGGTCAATTCGAGATTGGCGCGGGTGGCCGGGTCGATCGCCATGGTGGTGCCGGCGGCTTCGCGCGACGGCGGCGACAGCGGCGGCCGTTTGCCGACTTGGGTGCGATCGATATAGGTGACGGCGGCGGCGGCGGCGGTAGCCTCCAGCCGCGACATCGCGCTGAGGCCGTCCATGGTGGCGACCGCAAAATAATCGCAGAGCCGTCGTTCCGCGGTGGCGCTGTCGAACACGTCGCGGGTCAGCGGCGTCACCGCCGGCAATTCGCGCAACAGCGGTCCCAGATCGGGATCGCCATAGAGCGCGTCGGTGACGATGGCCTCGTTGGGATTGATGCGCGAAAGCGTCGCCGCAAGTTCGCCAGTCGAGCATTCGGTGACGATGAACTCCGCGGTCGAAATGTCGATCCAGGCGAGCCCGATGCGGTCGGCGCCCGCCGAGCCGCGGGCGCGCGCGATCGCCAGCAGATAATTGTTGGTCCTGGCATCGAGCAGGGTGTCTTCGGTAAGCGTGCCCGGCGTCACTAGCCGCACCACGTCGCGGCGGACTACGATCTTGTTGCCGCGGGCGCGGGCTGCTGCGGGATCCTCCATCTGCTCGCACACCGCGACGCGATGGCCCGCTTCGATCAGGCGATGCAGGTAATCGTCGGAGCGCTCCACCGGCACGCCGCACATCGGGATATCCATGCCCTGATGCTTGCCGCGTTTGGTGAGCATGATGCCGAGCGCGCGCGAAGCGATTTCGGCATCCTCGAAGAACAGCTCGTAGAAATCGCCCATCTGGTAGAACAGCAGCAGCCCGGGATTAGCGGCCTTGATCTCGAGATATTGTTCCATCATCGGCGTGACGCGCGCTTCGGCGGCTGGCGCGGCGTCTGATGGCACGGGAACGGATTGCTGGATCGTCATTGGCTGCGCAAACTACAAAATTTTGCCGTCCGATCCTATCGGTTTGCCGCCGCCATGCATGTTTTCCACGCCCTCGGCCGCCCATCGCAGCCACCCCGGACCTGCGGGCATAACGGACCTCACGCGAATGCGCCGCAGGACGCGAAAGCGTCAATTGACCTGCCGCGGCCCCGCTCCTAAAACTCGCCACCATTCCGGCCGTTCTGCGCGGAAACGCGGCATTCAGGGAGAGATTCAATGCGCGATGTGTTTGTTTGCGATGCCGTGAGAACCCCGATCGGCCGCTTCGGCGGTTCGCTGGCCAAGGTGCGCGCCGACGATCTGGCGGCCGCCCCGATCAAAGCCCTGATGGCGCGGCATCCCAAGCTCGACTGGTCGGAGGTCGATGAGGTCTATTTCGGCTGCGCCAACCAGGCCGGCGAGGACAACCGCAACGTGGCGCGGATGGCGCTGCTGCTGGCGGGCCTGCCGGAATCGGTTCCCGGCCTCACGCTCAATCGCCTCTGCGCCTCGGGGCTGGATGCGGTCGGCGCCGCCGGGCGCGCGATCCGGGCCGGCGAGATCGATTTTGCGATTGCCGGCGGCGTTGAATCGATGACGCGGGCGCCGTTCGTGATGGGCAAGGCGCCGGAGGCATTTTCGCGCTCGGCGGATATTTACGATACCACCATCGGCTGGCGCTTCATCAATCCGCTGATGAAGGCGCAATACGGCGTCGATGCGATGCCCGAGACCGGCGAGAACGTCGCCGAGGAATTCCAGGTGTCGCGGGCCGATCAGGACGTATTCGCGATCCGCTCGCAGCAGCGCGCCGGACAGGCCATCGCATCGGGCTATTTCGCGGAAGAAATCACGCCGGTTTCGGTGCCCGGCGGCAAAGCCGGGCCTGTCAGCGTCGACAAGGACGAACATCCGCGGCCGGAAACCACGCTCGAAGGCCTGACGAAATTGAAGCCGATCGTGCGCAATCCCGGCACGGTGACGGCCGGCAACGCGTCCGGCGTAAATGACGGCGCAGCCGCAATGATCCTCGCCTCGGAAGCTGCGGTGAAGAAGCACGGGCTGACGCCGCGGGCGCGGATTCTCGGCCTCGCCTCGGCCGCGGTGCCGCCGCGCATCATGGGCATCGGTCCGGTGCCGGCGACGCGCAAGCTGATGGAGCGGCTGGGGCTGAAGATCAGCGATTTCGATTTGATCGAGCTCAATGAGGCCTTTGCCAGCCAAGGCATAGCGTGCCTGCGACAACTGGGTGTCAAGGAGGATGCCGATTTCGTCAACCCGCATGGCGGCGCCATCGCGCTCGGTCATCCCCTGGGCATGAGCGGCGCGCGGCTGGCGATGACCGCGGTGCACGGCATGGAAAAGCGCGGGGGAACGCGCGCGCTGGCGACGATGTGCGTCGGCGTCGGACAGGGCGTCGCGATGGCGATCGAGAAGCTGAATTAAATAGGTCCCTCATCCTGAGGAGCGGCCACTTGGCCGCGTCTCGAAGGATGAGGAATAACTCTCATGGTTCGAGACGGCGCTGAAGACGCGCCTCCTCACCATGAGGGCACAGGCAGGAGTTACAGATGACACTCGCGTACCCCATCGCAAGCAATGCGGCGCATCCGGCGCGGTTGTCACCGGCATACCGCAGCACGATCAAGCGATCGCCGCAAAAGCCGCTGATCCCCATGCGCCACACGCTGTCGGAACTTACCGGACCGGTCTACGGCCACGAGACGGTGCGCGAGAACGACAGCGATCTCACCACCCAGCACAAGGGTGAGCCGCTCGGCGAGCGCATCATCGTGCACGGCCATGTGCTGGATGAAGACGGCCGCGGCGTGCCCAATACGCTGCTCGAGATCTGGCAGGCCAATGCCTGCGGCCGTTACATCCATGTCGTCGATCAGCACCCCGCGCCGCTCGATCCCAACTTCACCGGGGCGGGCCGCGCGCAGTCCGATAGCAATGGTTACTACAAGTTCGTCACGGTAAAACCCGGCGCCTATCCCTGGGGCAACCATCACAACGCCTGGCGGCCGGCCCATATCCATTTCTCGGTGTTCGGCCACTCCTTCGTGTCGCGGCTGGTGACGCAGATGTATTTCCCCGGCGATCCCCTGTTCGAATTCGATCCGATCTTCAATTCGGTGCCGGATGAGAAGGCGCGGATGCGGATGGTTTCGTCATTCGATCTGGAAAACACCCAGCCGGAATGGGCGCTGTGCTACCGCTTCAATATCGTGCTGCGCGGCCGCGGGGCCACACCGATGGAGACGAAATAGTGGTGGGAACCAAAGCCCAGGGGATTACGCCATCGCAGACCGTCGGTCCGTTTTTCAAATACGGGCTGACGCCGGACGGCAAATACGACTGGAACGACGCCTTCACCAACAACCTCGTCACGGCGGACGCATCCGGCGAGCGCATCCGGATAGAAGGCCGGGTGTTCGACGGCGACGGGCAGCCGGTCCCCGATTGCATGCTGGAGATCTGGCAGGCCGACGCGCAGGGCCGCTTCAGCGATCCCAAGGACAAGCGGGCGTTGCCGAATTCGGCGTTTCGAGGGTTCGGCCGCTGCGGCACCGACGCCAACGGCGATTATGCGTTCGACACCATCAAGCCTGGCTCGGTGCCCGATCCCGACGGAAAGGCGCAGGCGCCGCATATTCTGCTGGCGATTTTCGCGCGCGGCATGCTGCTGCACAACTATACGCGGATTTATCTGGACGGCGAGGCGGCCAATGCCGCCGACCCCGTGATGGCGCTGGTGCCCACGGAGCGCCGCGGCACCTTGATCGCCAAGGGCCAGCCGGGCAACGGCAACGCGGTCTATCGTTTCGACATCCGCCTGCAGGGCGACAACGAGACGGTGTTTTTCGATATTTGAGATTTCCCCTTCGTCATGGCCGGGCTTGACCCGGCCATCCATCTGTTTCGAAAAGGCTTCTTGCGAAGATTGATGGATACGCGGGTCAAGCCCGCGTATGACACACTGGTGATGTGGCATGGTGCGTTGCCTCATGGGGGATCATCAATGATAACAGATTCCTTGCCGCCAGCGGCGAATGCGGACCATCTCACCGGTGCCCTGCGAAAGGCCGGTGTGCTCGGCGATGGCCGCGTCCGAGATGTCGTGGTGAAGAGTTCGCGCGACACAATCGTATCGCACATCATCCGGCTGGACCTGAGCTATGACGGTCCAGCTAACGACGCGCCGCGATCGGTGATCCTCAAGATAGCGCATTCCAATTACGCAAGCACGTTGTGGAATGCCGGCCGCCAGGAAGTTGCTTTCTACACGGAGGTCGCCCCGTTGATGTCGGCGCACCTGACCCCGCGCTGCTTCGAGGGCAGTTGGAACGCAGAAACCCATGCCTGGCATCTCCTGCTCGAAGATTTGACAGATTCACACCACATCGCGACCGTCTGGCCTTTGCCTCCCACCTTCAAGCACTCCAAATTAATTGTCCGCGCGCTGGCGAGCGCGCATGCCGAGTGGTGGGACCACCCGCGTCTGGGTAACTCCGTCGGTGCGTGGTTGGATACTGAAGTCATGAACCAAATTATGCAGCAATTCGCCGAGCATTTCGGGCGTTTCGCCGATCAGGTTGGCGATCGTCTGCCGGATGAGCGGCGCGATCTGTATCACCGCTTGATCGATGCTGCACCCCGACTGACGCAACGGTACCACTCGCGCCGCAACGTCACCATCGCTCATGGCGATGCGCATGTCTGGAATTTCCTGCTGCCGCAAGACCCCGCGCGCAATGATGTCCGACTGTTCGATTTCGATCAATGGCGCATCAATGTGGGGTCTCATGACCTCGCCTACATGATGGCGCTGCAATGGTATCCCGATCGCAGGCGGTTGATGGAACGGCCGCTGCTGGACTGCTATCACGAGACACTTCTGGCCCATGGGGTGCGCGGCTACGATCGCCGCGCACTTGACGAAGACTATCGCCGGTCGGTGCTTTGGCACATCACGAACCCGGTTTGGCAATGGACGGCAGGCATCCCGCCGGTTATCTGGTGGAATAATCTGGAGCGGATTTTTATGGCGGTCGACGACCTCGACTGCCGTGAGCTGCTTGATTGAATCCGGTCTACTCGATCACCGCATGTTCCGGGGCCAGCGACTGCTTGCGCAAGGCGGCCTTGGTGGAACCGATCATGATCGCTAGGGGAATCGCGCACAGCGTGAAGATCATCACCATCTGGTAGTCCTGCGAGAAGGCAATGATCTGTGCCTGCAGGTTGACCATGACGTCCATCATGGCGCGCCCCTTGTCGGTGCTCATGTCGATCATGCTCCGCACGTCGGGCATCTGCATCGCATGGTTGAACGGATTGACGTGCTGCGACAGGATCGCGTAGGTCCGCCGCGAGCCTTCCGTCAGCTGCGCGATCACGACGGAAATGCCGATCGAAGAGGCGACGTTGCGCATCAGGGTCAGCATCGAGGTGCCGTCGGTGCGCAGATGGTTGGGCAGCGTCAGGAACGCCACCGTGGAGAGCGGCACGAACACCAGCCCGAACCCGAAGCCCTGGACGATGCTCAGGGTCACGATCTCCGGAACCCCGGTCTGGTCGGTCCAGCCGGTCATGTAGAACAGCGAGAGGCAGGTCAGGCTGAGACCGCAAACGATCAGCGTCCGCGCCTCGATATATCGCATCAGCCGACCGACCAGCATCATCGCGACAAAAGTGCCGCAGCCGCGGCTCGCCAGCAACAGGCCCGCGGTGATGATCGGATAGCCGATCACGTTCTGCAAATACGGCGAGGACAGCGCCATGGTCGAGAACAGCACCAGGCCCATGACCGCCATGAACACGCAGCCGCCGATGAAATTCTTGTCCTTGAAGATCGCGAACTGGATGAACGGCCTTGAGGTCGTGAACGAATGCGCGAAGAAATAATAGAAGCCGGCGATCGAAACGATGAACTCGGCGATGATCTCGTTGGATTCGGTCCAGCCGAGCTGTTCGCCGCGGTCGAGCGCGATCTGCAAGGCGCCGATGCCGACCGCGAGCGCCAGGAATCCGAACCAGTCGAAGCGCAGCTCGCGATTCTTTTTGGTCTCGTCCATGAAGACCAGCAGGCCGAGCACGGTGAAGATGCCGAACGGCAGGTTGACGAAGAACACCCAGTGCCAGGAATAGGTCTCGGTCAGCCAGGCCCCGAGCGACGGCCCCATGATCGGGCCCATCATCACGCCCATGCCCCAGATCGACATCGCCTTGGCGCGCTCATGCAGCGCATAGGAGTCGAGCATCACCGCCTGCGACAGCGGCACCAGCGCGGCGCCACACATGCCCTGCAGCAAACGAAACAGCACCATCTGATTGATGTCCTGGGCCAGCCCGCACAGCACGGAGGCGATCGTAAAGCCGCCCGAGCACAGGATGAAGATCCGCTTGCGCCCAAAGCGGTTGGCGATCCAGCCCACCGGCGCGGTCATGATCGCGGCCGCGACGATGTAGGAGGTCAGCACCCAGTTGATCTGGTCCTGCGACGCCGACAACGTGCCCTGCATATAGGGCAGCGCGACATTGGCGATGGTGGTGTCCAGCGCCTGCATGATGGTCGCGGTCATGGCGCAGATCGTCACCATGTTGCGGCGCAGGCCGGGAACCGCGATCGGGGCTGCAGCCGAAGTCGACATGATCGGCTAGTCCTGGTTGGCCACCGCCGGCGAGAAGCCGAGCAGGGTCGCGAGCGAACGGCGATGGTTGGTGTCGATCGACGTATAGGCGCTCATGCCGGCCTTCAGCTTCTGGACGTATTTGTCATTGCTGTCGAAATAGATGCGCACCGGCACCCGCTGCACTACCTTGACGAAGTTGCCGGTGGCGTTCTGCGGCGGCAGGATCGCAAATTGCGCGCCGGTGCCGGGGCTGAGCGAACCGACGGTGCCCTTGAAGACATGATTGGGGAAGGCATCGACGTCGATGGTGACGGGCTGGCCGACGGCGACATAGGTGAAGTCCGATTCCTTCGGGTTGGCATCGACCCACGGTTTTGAGGTATCGATGACGCTGAACACCGGCGTGCCGGCGACGACGAAGCGCCCGAGTTGAATCTGATCGACCTGGGTTGCAATGCCAGGCATCGGCGCGCGCACCGTGGTCAAATCGAGGTTGCGCTGGGCGTCGTCGAGCGCGGCCTTGGCCTGCATGTAAGCCGGAAACTGTTCGAGCGGCAGCTCGGGGTTGCCGAGCAGCTGATTGAGGGCGTTCGAGTTTTGCTGCTTGACCAGTTGCGACTGGGCCTGCGCGGTGACCAACGCGGTGGCGCTGTTGTCGAGATCGAGCTGCGATCCGGCGGAACTCTTGACCAGCGCGGATTTGCGCTCGACGTCGCGCTGCTTGATGGCGATGCCGGAATTGATGATGTCGATGGTCTGCGAATAAAGCTTTACGTTGGCGACGAGGGTGTCGTGGCTGGTCTTGGCATCGTCCAGCTTGGCGCGCGCCTGCGCCAGGGCCAGCTGAAACGGCACCGGATCGATCTGGAACATGACGTCGCCGGTTGCGACCGACTGGCCTTCCTTGACGGCGACGCTGATGATCTTGCCGGAAATATCGGGCGTGATCAGAACCTTCTGTGCGCCGACATAGGCGTCGTCGGTGGTCACGTAGCGGCCGCCATTGAGATAGAAGGTCAGCCCGGAAATCAGCGCCACCAGCGGCAACACCACCAGCAAAAGCACGCGACGGTAACGCCGCATGGCGGCCATCAAGCGGCGGCGCGGCTCCGCGGCAATCTTGATCCGGGGCTTCGGCGGATTGCCCTTCTGGTCGGGCGGGAATTTCAGGACGGGATCAGCCAAAGCGCTGCTCCTTCTTTGGAGGTTCACCGGCTGGATTTTGAATGGCGTTGCGCACGTTTTCCTTGATCGCTTCCAGTTGGTCGAGCAGGCGATGGGCGTCGGACGGATTGATGCCTTCGAGCGCGGTTGCCGTCAGCTCGGAGCGCAGCCCGCCCAGTTTGCCCAGCAACGGGCGCGCAGCCTTGCGCAGATAGAGGCGGTTGACGCGGCGGTCGGTATCATCGCCGCGGCGTTCGATCCAGTCGCTAT
>Ga0070683_100002921_pt1 | contig 13693 bp, 8 predicted proteins | sample KBSC713LmetaG_FD_64662 | JGI IMG/M metagenome (GOLD analysis project Ga0070683, IMG submission 64662) | Corn rhizosphere microbial communities from Kellogg Biological Station, Michigan, USA - KBS C7.1-3L metaG | ecosystem: Host-associated > Plants > Roots > Rhizosphere ...
AGCGATACAGCTCGGTCGCGCAGGCAGGTTTCGCGCCTGCAGTCCGTTTACACCAGCGGCTACGTCATCACCCGCGACGAGATGCCCGCGCTGTGATCGGATAGCAGGCGCCGGACGGCCATCGAGCTACTTCGGCAGCAGGTCTTTGATTGCGGCGTACCAGATGCCGGCCATGTACGCGTATCCTTGATCGTTCGGATGTGTGCCGTCGCTGTTGAGGTCGGACGGCACCGGCAGCTTGCTCATGTCCACTCCGATGACGTGCTGCCCTTTGGCAGCGTGCGATTGGACGATTCCAGGGATCCTGCTGTTGTAGGTCGTCAGTGCGGCGTCGGCGGTACCGCGGGGGGTGATCTGCGCGATCACGATGAGCGCGCTCGGCGCGTTCTGGGCGACCTTGTCGATCAGCGCCTCGAGGCGCGTGGACATGTTCGCGGTGTCCCTGGCGAACAGGTCGTTGGTCCCGATATGCAGCAGAATGACATTTGGATTGCCGTCCAGTGCGGGGCTGGGGACCAGAGACGAGATCCCGCTGTAGGAGGAGCTCATCGTGTTGTAACCGGGATCGATCGTCCAGCCGGGATGCCCCTCGTGCATGCGCGGGAAGGTCTGCCCCGACACCGTCGTCGGTCCATTCGTCAGCGAGCCCGTGAACGTGACCTTCTGTTTCGCAGCGACGATCAATTTGAACAGCTGTGAGCGGTAGCCAGCGTCGTCCGATGATTTGACGCCCCGGGTGATCGAATCGCCGAACGGCAAGATCTTGCAGGCACTGCCACTGGTCGGGCTTGAAGCGCAGGCGCGCAAAAGCAGGTCGGCCAATTGATTGCGTCGCTGGGAAACGTGAGCACATGACAGGCGAGTTGATGTTGCGGGGCCGACACTCCTTCAGCGCTCGAGGCCGGAACACAGAGGATCATTTGCCGAAGCCGCTCATGCCGCGAATTCGCGAAGGTTTGGCACTATCGCCCCCCTTATCCGGGTGATGGCTCGACCGACGAGGTATCGCACCGGGCTGATCAAGCAGCTCGCGTTCGGTACGCTCGTCTTCCTGGCAGTGCTGGGTCTGGGTACCGGTGGGTGTGGTTCCTCGTACCTTCCAAATTCCCAATACACCAGCGACGGGGTTCACCCGAACGCGGCCGGCGCACAGCTGATGGCCGACGCTTGGTACCCGGCACTCGTCGCCAAGAACATCCCGTAGCCGAGGCGACCGGACGAGAGCGAAGGATCTGGCCCGCAGCGACATCCACCATCGTTCGAAACTGCAACCGGTCCGAAGGAGATTGCGCTCCTGGGCCTGCCGATCGGCACCGTCTACTCGCGGCTGCACGCCGCGCGCAAGCGGATCGAAAAGCTCGTCTCTCTGATCCTTCCCGGGACCACGAACGTGGTCGGCCCAAAGTGACCAGCGGGCCGGCATGGGAACGTCGTCATTGACGACGCGGGAGCATTCGTCCGAGCTGGCGCCGCGTGAAGGCTCCGCGTGCACCGGACATTCACAAAGACAACCGTTTCCCCGTTGTCGTCGAGAGAGCGGAGACGCTCGACCCCTGACCTGCGCTGGACGATCGGCGCTTCTTGCGAGGCACGATGCATACAAGCTTTTCCGAACCGAGGAAGTTCTTGCGCGTCGCAACCGCGCTCGCCGCCGCGCTCGCAGCGGGCTGCGCCGGGTCGGGCGCGGGCCCGGCTAGCGCAGGAAACGGCGGCACCACGGGCGGAGGCGGTCAGCCCGGCACTGGGAGTGGGGGCGCCGGCGGCGTCGGGGCCAACGGTCAGGCGGGAGCCTCGTCGCCGTCGGGCGGAACGACGGGATCTGACGGTGGCAGCGCCGGCACTGCGGGCGCCCTGGCCGGAAGTGGCGGCTCGGCCGCTACCGGAGGAACCGGCGCCGGCGGCACAACCTCGAGCGCCGGCGCTGCCGGTACGGGCACTGCTAAAGGAGGCGCCGGAGGTTCGAGCGGAGGCACAGGCGGCGCGGCCCCACCGCGCGATCCCTTCAACGTCGTGACAGCCGGTGCGGCCGTCGACATCTACGTCGATGCCGCCGATTTTCCTGCCGTCGTGCGAGCGGTGGGAGATCTCCGCGCCGACGTGCAGCGCGTTTCCGGCACAGCGCCCGTCATCAAGGGTTCGACGACGGGACTCTCGTCGACCGCCATCATGGTGGGAACGCTGGGCAAGAGTCCCGCCATCGACGCGTTGGTCGCGGCCGGGAAGCTGGACACCGTGGGTGTTGCGGGAAAATGGGAATCCGCCGTCATCCAGGCGGTGGCGAATCCGGTGCCCGGCGTGACCCGAGCGCTTGTCATCGCCGGCAGCGATCGACGGGGGACCGTCTACGGCATCTACGAGCTGTCGCAACGAATCGGCGTCTCTCCGTGGTACTGGTGGGCTGACGTCACGCCCACACCGTCGACGACGATCACCGTCGACGGCGGCGTGTTCAAGCAGGGCGAGCCGACGGTCAAGTACCGCGGCATCTTCATCAACGATGAAGAAAACTTCACCACCTGGGCGGGAACCAAGCTGGACGCCGGGAAGAAGCCGGGCCCGGAGACCTACAAGAAGGTCTTCGAGCTGCTCTTGCGCCTGAAGGCGAATTTTCTATGGCCGGCGATGCACCCGGTGTCCGACGAATTCAACAAGTACGCCGAGAACGCCGCCGACGCCGACTCGTACGGCATCGTGATGGGATCGTCGCATCCCGAGATGATGTTGCGGAACAACGTCAAGGAGTGGGACCCCTGGGCCAGCGCTCACGGATCGCCTTCGTACGACTACAGCGTCAATCCGCAGACCATCTACGACTATTGGGACGCCCGCGTTCAAACCAACGGCAAGTACGAAAATGGCTACTCCGTCGGCATGCGCGGCGAGCATGACAGCGGCCTCGTGGCGGTCAACGCGCCCACGACGGCCGACAAGGTGAAGTTGATGGAAAAGATCTTCGCCGACCAGCGCAAGATCTTGGCCAATCGGGTCGACCCCGACGTCACGAAGATCTTTCAGGTCTTCACACCCTACAAGGAGGTCTTGCCGATCTACAACGCCGGCCTGAAGGTCCCCGACGACGTGACGATCCTGTGGGCCGAGGACAATCACGGCTACGTTCGCCAACTCCCGAACGCGGCCGAACGCATGCGCTCCGGAGGCGCCGGCGTCTACTATCACATCTCCTACTGGGGCGATCCGGTCAGCTACCTCTGGATCAATTCGACGCCCCTGACCCTGGTGCGCGAGGAGCTGCAGAAGGCCTACGACACCGGCGCCAACAAGCTGTGGGTGATCAACGTGGGCGACATCAAGCCGTCAGAGGTGGCGTTGGAGTTCATCATGCGATTCGCTTGGCGCGTGACGGACTATACGGAGGCCAACGTGGCCGATTTCGTCGTCGCGCTGGCCGCGCGCGACTTTGGCCCCAGTACGGCCGCCGAGATCACCGACCTGGTGATGCGCTACTACCAGATCAACATTGCGCGGCGGCCGGAGTTCATGGGGAAGGCCACGTTCAACTATGTGAACTACGGAGACGAGGGGCAGAAGCGTCTGGACGACCTGACCGCGTTGCTTGCGCGGGCCACCGCCGTCTCTGACAGCCTTCCCGCCAACAAGAAGGACGCGTTTTACGAGATGGTCCTTTATCCGATTCGAGCCAGCAAGCTGCAGAACGAGAAGTACATCGCCGCCGGCAAGGCCGACCTCTACGCCGGTCAGGGACGCACGGCCTCTGTGACGAAATATCGCAACATGTCCACGGCCGCCTACAACACCATTCGCAGCGACCTGACCTACTACAACAACACGCTCGCAGGCGGCAAATGGCAGAAGATCATGGACCCGTACAACTCCGGGCACGGCCAGCCGGTGATTGAGGGAATGCCGTCGCTGGCCGCCGTCCCGGCTGCCTCAGGGACGTTGGGCATCGCGGTGGAGGGACAGACGACGGGGAATGAAACCACGACGCTGAAATTCTCCGTCTACAACGACGACCGTCGGTTCATCGACGTGTTCACCAGGGGCGCGGCCGGGTTCACGTGGACGGCCACCACCTCGCAGCCCTGGATCAAGCTGACGAAGGCGTCTGGCACCGTCACCGACGAGGACCGCCTGTGGGCCAGCATCGACTGGGCCACCGCCCCCGCTGGAGACAGCACCGGAACGATCACGATCACGGCGGGCTCCTCCTCGCGAACGATTGCCATCGCCGCCTCCAACCCGGCGACGCCGACCCGAAGCGACCTCGACGGTTACGTCGAGAGCAACGGCTACGTCGCGATCGAGGCCGAGAATTACACACAGAAGGTGGATCGGGGCGGAGCGGAATGGCGCGTGTTCAAACAACTGGGCCGCAGCGGCGATTCGGTGAAGGTGCTGCCGGACGTTTCTTCCAGCCTCACGAGCAACCTCCCCACCACCTCGCCCGAGCTGGACTACAAGATCTACTTCTTCACCACCGGGACGTTCCCGGTCACCGTGTACCGCATTCCGACCTTGAACACGACGGGCGCGTGTCGGCTCGGCCTCGGTCTGGACAGCGCCGCCTCGCAGACCATCAGCGGCGTGCATTCGACGGACGAGTCCAAGTGGGGCAACAACGTGCTGGAGCACATCGAGAAGCTGTCCGGCACCATCCAAGTGTCCACGCCCGGATATCACACCCTCAAGCTATGGAAGGTCGACCCCTCCATCGCCGTTGACCGAATCGTCATCGACACAGGCGGGCTGCGGCCGTCCTACCTGGGTCCCCCGGAAAGCTATCGCCACTAACGGCGGCGGCGGCGCGCCTGCTGACCTGACCCTGGAGGCGGGCCGGCGCCGCAGCGAGCTCGAAGCGCTCCGGACCGCGCTCGCGCGCGCGGGCAACAACCGTACGCTGGCCGCGCGCCTGCTCGGCATCAGCCGCCGCACGCTGTACACCAAGCTCGAGGAGCACGACCTGCTGTGACGCGAGGGCTAGCCTTCGAAGGCGCCATGTCGGATGGACACCCTGGCTGTTCTGAGCGGGATATCGGGTTCGAACCGACGACATTCAGCTTAGGAAAACGAAAACGGCCGTTTCGGGCCGTGACGGGTAGAGCCAAGTAGTTGAAAGCACACGCGGAGGCGTAACCTGGACGTCCAGCCCGTTACGCCGGCAGGGTGGGAAGAGTGGTGGGAAGGAAATCGGCCGGGCGAAGTCGCGGCCGCGATCGGTCCGATCGAATCCGCTGACTCCGACCAATTTTAGAGTGATTGGTGCAGACAGCTGATTGTCTGCTCCCTCGGGCGCGTTGATGGGCCGCCTAGATCAAAACGCTCATTGAGGGCGATTCGCCGCCCTGAAAGTCTGGTAGCTCCGATTGCTGCAGATCGGAGGACCTCGAGAAGTGCGAGAGCATGCCCCTCTTCAGCGCCGGCTGCTCGGAAGGACCTTCCTCGTTGCGGCATCGCTTACTGTCGGGTGCGCCGCGGAGAACGGCGACGTGGCGGGGCCCGGCGGTGGTGGCCTCGGTGTCTGCGTGGGTACACCGGTCGTCACCCCCAAGCGGGTCGTGCGCCTTTCCGAGCATCAACTCTGGACGTCGTACGCCGCCCTGTTCGGTACCGGTGCCGCCGCGGTCATCACTCGCAACGAGAATCCTCCGTCGCTGCTCGAGCGCGAGTTTCCGCCCATCAGCGGGGACATCGCCATCAGCGAAGGGCTCCTCGCCGAGTCCGATCGGCTCGCCCAGGCCGCGATGAGCTACGTGGCACAGAACGCGAGCACACTGACCCCGTGCGGCGCGCTGCCGACCGACAAGGCGTGCGTGCAGCAATACCTGCTGTTGCTGGCTGAGAAGGCGTTTCGCCATCCGCTGGGCGAAGACGAACAGCTCGCGATCACTGGACCGTTGTGGACCGACATGACGGCCGCGGGCGCCACGCTCGCCGAGGCTTTGGCGTACGGCGTCTACGCCATTCTCAGCTCCCCGGGTTTTCTCTACCGGACGGAGTTCGGTGTCGACGCGACCGCGGACGGACCGCTCACGCCCTACGAGCGGGCGACGGCGCTTTCCTTCTTTCTCATTGACGCGCCACCCGATGCTGAGTTGCTCGCGAGCGCCGCGGCGAACGCGCTTCGGACGCCCGATCAGATCCGCGCCCAGGCGGCGCGTCTGCTCGAAACTCCGGAGGCGCGCGCCAACCTCGAGAGCGCGCTCATCAAGTACTTCTCGCTCACGAAGGCGCCGACGGTCGTCCTGAACGCTGATGCGACGCCCGGCCTCACCGTGACGGCCGGACTGGAGTCGTCGATTTTCCACGAGGGCGAGCTGTTCATGAGGAACCTTCTCTGGTCCGGTCCGCTCGACGACATTCTGACCTCGCGAAGGACGTGGACCAGCGGCGCGATCGCGACCCAGGTTTACGGCGTCGCGGCGCCGACCGAAGTGGACGAGGACGGTTTCGGGCCCGTCGAGCTACCGGCCGATCGCTCGGGCCTTCTGACCCTCTCGACGTTCCTGCTCGCTGGCGCGCGCTCGACGGGCGGCTCACCTGTGGCCCGGGGCCTCGCCGTCAACGCGTCTGTCGTGTGTGGTGTGAACCCGCCATTCCCGCAAGATCCGGACGTGGCCGCTGCGATCGCCAGCATCGCCGGCGAGAGCGAGCTCGAGAAAGCCCAGCTCCGGGCGGCTGTGCCCAAGTGCGCGAGCTGTCACACCCAGTTCGATCCGTTCGGCATGGTGCTCGAGCCCTACGACGCCGTGGGCCGTTTCCGAAGCGAAGATCCCGAAGGCCGTCCCATCGATGCGAGCTGGACCACGGCCACGCTTCCCCTGTCGGGCGGCAGCGCGACTGTCAGCAGCGCCGCCGAGCTTGGTCAAGCGCTCGCCGCGAGTGGCGCGCTCGATCGCTGCATGGCGATGAACTTCATCAACTACGCGCTCACCGAGGTGTCGCGCGGCGGCGCCAACAACACGGATCTCTCGCGCGCGCCGCAGACGGGGAGCTGCGCAGTGCAGGCGGTGATCGGCAACTTCGCAGGGACGGACCGGACCTTCTCCTCACTCATGCGCGAGATCGCCGCGTCCGACACGCTCTCGCTCCGTTCGAGGGGGCAGTAGATGTCCTCGTACCGCTTCACGCGACGTTCGTTCCTCGCCGGCATCGGCGGCGCCGTCGGCCTCGGCGCCTTGCTGCGCAACATGGAGGCGGGCGCGCAAGGCGCGGGCCCGCCTCCCCGCTTCTTGATGATGCACTGGCCGGTCGGGACCATCCGCAACCAGTTCATTCCGAGCGGCAGCGGCACCTCCTACACGACCTCGAAGACAGGGCAGGGGGCCGGGTTCATCATCTCGCCTTTCGATACGTCGGAGCTGCGCCCGAACACGATCGTCCTGCACGGCTTCAACATGGACGGCATCCGTGGCGAGGGGGGCGGTCACGAGGACGGCACGGGCTTCGCGACGACCGGCGCGACCTCGCCGGGGACACGCGCCAACGGCGGCGAGGACGACGATGGCTGCGCCGGCGGTCCCTCCTGGGATCAGATCCTGCTGAAGCGCGCGCCAGGGCTCGCGCGGCGGAACGACGCCGGCGTCATCATCGGCCGCGGTTACTACAACACGATCTGCGACAAGCGCGTCGACTCGTACGAGACGTCGACGCGCTGTCTCTCGTACGGCTACGAGAAGCAGTCGATCAATTCGGCGCGTCCGGGTGGCACGATCCAGGAGAACCGGCCGCTGTTGCCGGAGTTGAGCCCCCTCACGGCCTACAAAGATCTCTTCGGTGGCTTTGCGCCCGGGGCCGCACTCACCCATGGCGACGCGCTCAGAACGCTCAGCCTCCGGAAGAGCGTCCTCGATTACTCGCTGCGTGAGCTCGACCGTCTGAAGGCGCTCGGCCCCGCCAGCGAACGCGACAAGATCGACAGCCACGCGGCGGCCGTGCGCAAGCTCGAGGCCCAACTCAGCGATCAGATCGCCGGTGGCGGTGTGACGGGTGGCTGTGCAGCGCCGCCGATGCCGGACGCCGCGCTCGTGGGGAAGGCCGGCGATTTTCTGCGCGGCGACTACGACGACCCGACGGTCACCACGTCGGACGAAACGACGCACGAGGCGGTGGGCAAGGCGCACGCCGCCATCCTCCGGACCGCGCTCGCGTGCGACCTGATCCGCGTCGCGACTTTCCAGTGGTCGCCCGGAACGAACCACGTGGCCTTCAAGGGGCTCGATCCGAACGCGCCTGAAACCATCTGGATGCACCACCCGCTGAGCCACCGGATCATGGACGCCGCGTTCTTCAACGGTCCCCGTCCCACCGACGACAACACGTACGTCTGGGACGCGATGGTCAACGCCAACCGCTGGTACTTCCAGAAGACGGCTGACATCGTCAACGATTTCCGGACGCAGCTGGATCCGCAGGATCCGGCCGGTGGAAGCCTGCTGGACAACATGGTGATCCCGATGATCACCGAGGTGGCCGAGGCGTCGCACACGCGCGAGGGACACGCGGCGATCATCTTCGGCGGTCGCAAGCTGGGCATGCAGGGTGGCCAGTACAGGAGCGTCTCCGGCATCCACAACCAGCTCTGGCTCACGGTCGCGCAGGCGTTCCTCGGCGCGGATCCGGCGACTCAGCTCGCGAACGAGGCGTACGTGAAGACCGGGGCGAAGCCGATCTCGGGGTTGTGGGCGTCGCCGTGAAGACGGCCCCTCACCCTTACCCTCTCGCCGCTTCGCGGGGCGAGGGCAAACGGTGGCAAATGATCGGGGCGCTTCTCCTGATCGTCGGCTGCGGCGAACGTCTAGACACTCTCGATCGGCGAGTCAGTTCGCTCGTGTGGGGTGGGGAGCAGAAGCTGGTCGCCAGCGACGCGGCGGAACTCGACAACTTTGGTTGGTCCGTCGCGCTCACGCGCGACGCCGCGCTGGTGGGAGCATACGGCGAGAGCAACTATCGCGGCGCGGTCTACGCGTTCGCCAGGAACGGCGGCGCCTGGACGGAGGTGCAGAAGCTCGTCGCCAGCGACGGGGTCGAGCTCGACAAGTTCGGGCAATCTATCGCGCTCGCGGGCGACCGCGCCGTCATCGGCGCCCATGCGGCTGGCGCCAGTCGCGGGGCAGCCTACGTCTTCGTGAACAATGGCAGCGCCTGGGTCGAGGAACAGAAGCTGGTCGCGAGCGACGGTGCCTCGTCCGATGACTTCGGCTGGTCCGTTGCGCTGACCGCCGACCGCGCCCTGGTCGGCGCGTACGGCGGGGACGGCGCGCGCGGGGCTACCTACGCCTACGTCCGGAGGGGTACGGTCTGGACCGAAGAGCAGAAGCTGGTCGCAAGCGACGGCGTCTCGGGGGACCAGTTCGGGTGGTCGGTCGCGCTCGCGGATGACCGCGCGCTCGTCGGCGCTCCCGGGACGGACGCGCTTCGCGGCGCCACCCACATGTTCACCCGCGGTGGAACCGGCTGGATCGAGGAGCAGAAGCTGGTCGCGAGCGACGGTGTCGCGTCCGACAACTTCGGAACGGCCGTCGCGCTCGACGCCGACCGCGCCCTCGTCGGCGCGTACTGGGATGACGATCTTCGGGGCGCGGCCTACTTCTTCGGCAAGGCCGACGGTGCGTGGATCGAAGAGCAGAAGCTCGTCGCGAGCGACGGCCTGGAAGGCGATCGGTTCGGCAACGCGGTCTCGCTCGCTGGCGGCCGCGCGCTGATCGGTGCGTCGGGTCTGGGCGCGGCCTACGTGTTCGCTCGGGTGGGCAGCACCTGGACCGAGGAGCAGCGGCTACTCGCGGGCGACCAGCCGGTCTTCGACCTCTTCGCCTGGTGTGTCGCCTTCACGCGAGATCAGGCGCTGGTCGGGGCCAGCTACACCGACCAGCTTCGTGGCGCGGCCTACCTCTTCTCGCTCGGCGTTCAGGCCGTCGACGGCGGCTCGGTCGATGTCGACGCCGGCGACGTCGACGGTGCCGCGCAGGACGGCGTGTCGATCGATGCGGGGGTGCCGTCGTGCTCGCGCGGCGACGAGTGCGCGAGCGGCCACTGCGAGGACGGCATCTGTTGCGATCGGACGTGCGCGGCGAGCGAGCGCTGTCGCGCGGCACTCAAGGTTGCCGGCGAAGACGGCACGTGCGGGCAGGCGAAGGCGGCCGCGCTCGGCGCGCCATGCAGCTTCGACGTGCAGTGCACCAGCGGTCGCTGCAACGACGGCGTCTGCGCAGACAGCGGCGCACCGGCGGATGCCACGGGCACCGGCGGCATGACGACGATTGTTTCCGCGGGCAGCCCGGCGACCGATGCCGACATCGGCGGCTGTGCGTGCGGTACCGGCCCCTCGCGCGGGGACGGTCCAGTCAGCTGGCTGGTCCTGGGTCTCGCGTTGCTGCTTGCGCGGCGGGTGCCTGGTCGACGCGATAGCCGAACCGTGCCGCGAATCGGAGCGGGGGCTGTTCCACGTGTCGGTGGAGGAGAACGGCTCCCGCGAGCGAGGCGGCGACGGCGCCGATGATCGCCACGGTTGGCGGCACCGCGCTGTCGAACAATCGCCGGATCGCGGTCAGCACGCGATAGCCGATCGGCACGTGCAGGAGATAGAGCGAGTAGGAGATCGCGCCGAGCCAGGCGAGCGGACCGATGCGACGAACGCGCACACTGGCGATCACCGCTGCCGTGCCAGTGGTCGCGACCGCGACGTCGGTGTCGTTCGTCTTCAGAACGATCCCCGCCACCACGACGAGCGCCGGCCAGAAGCTTCGATGTCCGATTCTGTGCGTCGCGAGGAGGAAGCAGAGCGTACCGGCCGCGAAGACCGGGAGGTACGGCAGGATCGTCGCGGTGCTGCCGCCCGGCAGAAGCAGCGGGACGCCCGCGACGAGCGCGACGCCCGCGAGGCGGCGCGCGGGCGTGCCGGCGAGCATCAGCAGGGGCAGCGCCACTCCCATCAGAAGATAGAACTGAAACTCGATGGCGAGTGACCAGTAGGGGGCGTTCAGCCAGGGCAGCCCGAGGAACGCGTTCATGTACCCGATGTGGCCGGCGATCTGGATCGCGGTCCACGACGGTGGTGTTCCGCGGAACATGTCCCAGGCGCCGAGCGCAAGCGTCAAGGCGATCGAGGCGAGGTACGGCGGTTCCAGCCGGACCAGCCGCTTGAGCATGAACGTCGGCCAGGCGGCGAGCGTGTATCCGCCCCGCACCATCGAATAGGGCACGACGAAGCCCGATATGACGAAGAAGATCGTCACGCCCAGGTAGCCGTAGGCGCCGGTGCCGGCGGTGAAGTGCCACAGACAGACCCACAGCGCTGCGATCGCCCGCAGCGCGTCGACGGTCTGGTTACGCTCCGCCACGGGCCCGATCCTAGGTGACGTGCGCGGCGCCTGGCATAGATCGAAACGCTCATTCGAGATCTTGCCCCGGCGTGCTTGATTGGAGCGACGTCTCGAAGCTGCATCGCGCTCGCCTTGTTTCTCGCCGGCGCGGGTTGCGTCGGTCGTCAGCACGCAAGCACCGCGGGACCGGGGCCGGGAACGGCGGGCGCCAGCGGAACGGGCGGAGGCGCTGGGGCCGCCGCGTCGGAGGACCCGCTCTTGCCTGCCCGGGTGCGCCGCCTGACCAATGCCGAATACGCGGCCTCGGTGTTCGCGCTCCTCGGCGTTGACCCGACGGCGGCGGTCGCGGGGTTTCCCCGCGACGCCACCCAGACGCTCGGTTTCACCGTCAACGACGGGCAGATCGTGTCGTCAGTGCTGGCAAGCCAGCTCGATCGCAGCGCTCAGGTCCTGGTGGCGGCGGCGCGGCAGATCGGGCAGTTCGACTTCCTCGCGCCTTGCGGCGATCCCGCCAACGATGGCGAGACCTGCGCGCGGGCCTTCGTGCAATCGTTCGCGGCCCGGGCGTACCGGCGGCCGCTCACGTCCGACGACGTCGATCCGCTGATGGCGCTCTACCGCGCCGGCGCCGGCGAGGGGGGGACGTACGACGACGGGATCGATTTCGTCACCCGGGCGATCTTGCAGGCGCCAAGCTTCGTCTATCTCACCGAGCTGGGAGACGGCGCCGCGGGTAGTCAGGCCGGCACGACGGTGCTGACGCCCCACGAGATCGCGAACCTGCTCTCGTATGTGGCGACGGCGGGTCCACCCGACAAGGAGCTGCTCGACAACGCCGACATGCTGGTGACCGCCGACGGCCGCGAGCGGCAGCTGCGACGCATGCTGCCCGATCTGGACGCGCGCACCCGATGGATCCGGGTCGTGCGCGAATGGCTGGGCATCGACGGCATCGATGAGATCGACAAGGACAGCAACGTCTACCCGTCGTTCGCTGCGCACCACAGCACCATGGCGGCGGAATCCACGACCTTCATCGACGAGGTGGTCAGCAATGGCGAGGGCACGCTGCAGGAATTGCTGGGCGCGGAATGGACGATGATCGACAGCACCGGGGGCGCCACCGACGACGAGATCGACGCCTACTACGCCGAGTTCTACGGGCTTGGCGGGAAGACAGAGCGTGAAGGTCGTGTGTCACTGAGCGACGCCACCGGCGGCCCGCGCGTCGGGATCCTGAACCAGGCCGCCTTCCTGTCACGCTTCGCCGGCGCCACCGCGTCACACCCGATCCTGCGAGGCGTAGCGGTGATGCGCCGGGTGGCGTGCCTCGATCTCCCCGATCCGGCCGAGCTCGACATCACCGTCGTGCCGCCGGTTCCCGATCCGAACACTCCTAAGACAACCCGCGATCTCTACGCCATGCATGCCGCCGACGCGCTTTGCAGAAGCTGTCACGTCACGATCGACAATTTCGGTTTCGCCTTCGAGGCGTACGACGGCATGGGCGCCTTTCGCAGTCAGGAAGCGAGCAAGACGGCCGCCGGCACCGTCACGCTGCCTGTCGACAGCAAGACCACCCTGGCGGGGACGGGCACCGACCTCGACGGCGACTACGCCGACAGCAACGCCCTCGCGCGGGCGCTGTCCGCGAGCGCCACGGTGCGGGAGTGCATGGCCCGACAGATGTTCCGCGCCTCGACCGGGCGCAACGATCCTGCGATGCGCGGCCCCGAAGACCACTTCATCCGCGAGTGGCGGCAGCTGCCCGCTGATCGGCAGGGCAACCTCGTCGAAACGCTCGTCGCGCTCGTGCGGAGCAACGCCTTCGTCGAGCGGAGCACGTCACCATGAAGAGGATCTCCGTCACGCGCCGATCCTTCCTCCGCGCCGTGGGCGCGGGCTTTGCCGGCTTCCCCTTTCTGCGGATGCTCGAGGAATCGGTGGCGCAGGCCGCGGGCGAGACCCCGCCGCTGCGCTTCGTAACCATGTATCACCCGCACGGCGCGGCCGCCGAGGCCTGGGTGATGCGCGGCGCGGACACCGAGAGCAGCTTCGACCTGACGTTCACCGAGCCGCTGTCGGGTGCGCTCTGCCCGCTCGAGCCGCTTGCGCCGCACAAATCTCGGCTGATCGTCGTCGAGGGGATCGATCTGCTTTCGAACGCCAAGGGCCACGACTCCGCGGGCACGATCCTGACCGGCAGCCGTATCAACACGTCGCTGCAGCGCACTGGCAACTCGTCCCTGGACCAGTTCCTCGCCGTCGAGCAGGGCCTCGGCACGCGCACGCGCATCACGAGCATCGAGCTGGCGGTGGGGACGGACAACGCCGTCCCCGGCGAGACGCTGTCCTTCGGCGCCGGCGGCGTGCCGCTGCCGAAGATCATCGAC
>Ga0070683_100002923_pt1 | contig 13687 bp, 4 predicted proteins | sample KBSC713LmetaG_FD_64662 | JGI IMG/M metagenome (GOLD analysis project Ga0070683, IMG submission 64662) | Corn rhizosphere microbial communities from Kellogg Biological Station, Michigan, USA - KBS C7.1-3L metaG | ecosystem: Host-associated > Plants > Roots > Rhizosphere ...
GTAAAAAATCGCTTTGTGTTCTTTGTGGTTCTTAGTGTCCTTGGTGATCCACTTCTCAATTCCAGGAGAGGATTTGGTCACAAAGGCCACGAAGCAAGCACAAAGAACACAACGGGAATACTACAAACACCCGGGAAAATATAACTAAGTTTATCGCTTTGACAAAAAGTAAAGTATGAAAAGAAACCATTTTATCCGCCAGTCATCACTCGCTGCAACAGCGATGTTCTTCGCCCCGTCTATTCTTACAGGAGCAAAGAAGGACGCTACCATTTTGGGACAGGGCAATAAACGCTACCGCATCAATACCAAATGGAGTAAAGCGGATACGATGCAATACCCCGTTAAAGACTGCCATGAGATGATACAGGATAAAAAAGGAAGAATTCTTTTATTGACCAATGAAACAAAAAACAATGTTCTTATTTATGACAGGTCGGGAAAATTATTAAGCTATTGGGGTACGGAATATCCGGGTGCACACGGGTTGACCCTATTTAATGAGAACGGCGAAGAAGTATTATTTATTTGTGATAATAACCTGCACCAGGTGATCAAAACAACGATCGATGGAAAGGTGTTGATGAAGTTGGATTATCCCAAAGAAACAGGAGAATACACAAAGCCTGAAGAATACATTCCCACAGAGACAGCTATTGCAGCCAACGGGGATATTTACGTGGCAGACGGTTACGGGAAAGACTTTATTATTCAGTACAATCATAAAGGAGAGTATATCCGGCATTTTGGCGGACGGGGAACTGAAGAAAAATTTCTGCTGAATGCTCACGGTGTTTGTATCGATACACGCGATGGAAACCCAGTGTTAATAGTAACCTCAAGGCAGCAGAATGCTTTTAAACGTTATACAATGGAAGGTGAATTTATCAATACGATTTCACTGCCTGGTGCCTGGGTCTGTCGGCCGGTTATTAAAGGTGACTACTTATACGCGGCTGTTTTACAAAGCCAGAATAATCTATGGAAGCAATCTGGATTTGTAACGATCCTCGACAAGAATAATAAATGTATCTCCAATCTTGCCGGCAGTGAGCCGGTCTATAAAGATGGTAAACCGGATGAGATGTTTCAGACCGATAAAATTTTCCAGTATCCCCATGATGTTTGTATTGATGACGAAGAGAACATGTACGTGGCGCAATGGAACTCGGGCAAGGAATATCCTTATAAACTTGAACCAGTAGTATAGCTGTTTCCCAAAAATGAATTTCATCACATAGGATCATAGGATCCTAGTCCCGATAGCCATCGGGACACATAGAATTTTACTATGTGCCCCTATGTTTCTTATGTGCCTATGTGTTGAATCCCTATATTTAGCTTCTGAATAAAATCAAGAACATACTATTCAACATCAGCTTTGCGATCAACTGCATGCTGGTATTTCTGCTGCTATTTGAAAACAGGATCCATTTGCCGGGATGGTTGCAGGTAGCGGGTCGTATGCACCCCATGATACTTCACTTCCCGATTGTACTGAGCGTGTTCTATGTATTATATGTTTTGTTCCTCCAGAATAAAATCGCACCAAAGGACGTCGCTATTCAAATCGGTGAATGGCTCTTGCTTCTTGCGGCATTCACTGCGGCCATCACAGCAATCATGGGTCTGTTCTTATCAAGGGAACAAGGCTACGATCCCGAAGCACTGATGTGGCATAAATGGGGAGGAGTTTCCGTTTCGATATTATTGTTGCTATGGTATAATTTTCGTGATCGGCTATCCGCGACAAAAGCAGGAACATCCATCGCCGCAATAATTTCTTTTGCAGTCATCATTTTTACTGGTCACCAGGGTGCAGGTATTACACATGGACAAAATTTTTTGCTTGCTCCCCTCCTGCCAGAGAAAAAACAACAACAGGTTTTACTGGAAGATGCTGAAGTATTCAAAGATATGGTGCGGCCAATCCTGGAGACAAAATGTATGGGTTGTCATAACAGTAAGAAGGCAAAAGGCGAACTCGTGATGGAGACTCCCGAGCTTCTGCTCAAAGGTGGCAAGGATGGAAAATTGTGGGACACTACCGAAGCTGATTTCGGGTTATTGCTAAAAAGGATCCATCTTCCTCTTGAAGCAAAAAAACATATGCCACCACAAGGAAAACCGCAGTTGAGCGAAGAAGAAATTTCAATCCTTACTCAGTGGATAAAGAGCGGGAGTGATTTTAAAGTTAAAATGCTGGACCTTGATCCAAAAAGTGAGCTAAGAACACTCGCCACCAACATCTTCACCACTATTGAAACAGATGTATATGATTTTGCAGCAGCAGATGAAAGCAAGATAAAATCATTGAATAATGATTACAGAGTTGTTTATCCACTTGCGAAAAATTCACCGGCCCTGTCTGCCGAATTCTTTAGCGTCTCGCAATTCAAACCGGAAAGTTTAAAAGATCTGCTGACAATAAAAGAGCAACTGGTCTCACTGAACCTCGCTAAGATGCCCATCACTGACGAAGACCTGAAAACGATCGGCCAATTTACTAACCTGAGAAAACTGAATCTTTCGTTTACAAACATCACCGGCGCCACGCTCAATGAATTGAAAGGGTTGAAGGAATTAAAACATTTGTCTTTGTCCGGAACGAAAATAGCTGCAACAACATTAAATGGGCTCTCTTCGCTTGATCAGCTAACAAAACTTTTTATCTGGAACACCGGCTTGAAAAGAGAAGATGTGAGCTTAAAAAATAAGAACCTTGTTATTGAAACGGGTTTCCGCACTGACACGATGATACTAAAGTTGACGCCTCCTATTTTGGAAAACACCGAACAGGTTCTACTTCAGCCGCAACCTTTAAAATTGAAACATTATATAAATGGCGTCACGATCCGTTATACGCTGGATGGAACAGATCCTGACAGTGTACGATCTGCTGTATACACAAAAGAGGTGATGGTCAGCGGTAATGAGCATTTAAAGGCGATTGCCTATAAACCTGGTTGGTATAGCAGCGATACAACGAGGACTGATTTTTATGGAACCAAATACAGGCCCGATTCACTGATCCATTTATTACCACCGGATAATTATTATAGAGATGAAAAAGGAAAAACATTGATCGATGGTGTGAAAGGAGATGTGAATTTAGGCAACGGCAAATGGATCGGGTTCAGGAATAATAACATGGAAGCATTAATGATATTCAATCAGCCCTCATTAGTGTCAACTGTAACTGTGAGTTCCCAGGTTGATACGGCAAGTTATGTAATGCCACCACTATCACTGGAACTATGGGGAGGAAATGATTCCGCTCACCTGAAACTCTTAAGCCGCATCACACCTCTGCAGCCGCCAAAACCAAAACCTTCAAAGCCGGGGGAACGTCAACCGGCATATTTGAAACTCTATGACCTGAGTTTTAAACCGACTACCGTTCATTACCTGAAACTGATCGCCAATCCAGTCCGAAAACTTCCCCCCTGGCATTCGGGCAAAGGAAAGACCGGTTGGTTTTTTGTGGACGAGGTGATTGTGAATTGAAAGGGTGAGGTTTAGCGTCAGAAGCACGAGCACGATCTCTCGCTCATTGTTCACTTGCCGATACATGCACATCAAACCTATGTTCCAGTCCATCATCAGAAAGTTGTATTGTATTTCCTTTTCCTTCGCTTGCTTCACTTTTCCACCACGATTCTTCGTTTGTTGTTAACTGGTAAACGGTAATATGGTAGTTCGATTTGCCAAACCGGTATTGTATGGCAATGGACGTCCATTCGAAAGGGAAACAGGGATTGAATATTAATTGATCTTTTTTCAATTCAATTCCAACTAAAGAACTGATGATAAATTGATACATCCATCCTGCAGAACCGGTATACCACGTCCATCCTCCTCTTCCTTTATGCGATTCATTTGCATACACATCGGCAGCCATCACATAGGGTTCTACCTTGTACACTTGCATGGAGTTCATATCTGATGCATGATGTAAAGGCTCTATCATGCTAAGCAATTCCCAAACTTTTTCACGATCCCTTAACGCTGCAAAGGCGATCAGAGCCCAAATGGCAGCATGCGAGTATTGTCCTCCATTCTCTCTTACTCCCGGTACATATCCTCGTATATAACCGGGGTTAGGACCATTGGCATCAAATGGCGGATCGAGCAATTGAATTATTTTCAAATCTCTTTTAACAAGGTATTTGTCAAGAGAATTCATTGCTATCTTTTGTCTTTCATTACCGCCGGCACCTGATAATACTGACCAACTTTGCGCAATAGCATCAATACGGCATTCCGTATTCTCTTTTGAACCTAAAGGAGTGCCATCATCAAAATAAGCACGGCGATACCATTCACCATCCCAGCCTGATTTCTCAATATTGGATCGAAGTGTTTCGGCTTCTTTTTTGCAAGCATCCGCAAACAAAATATCTCTACTATTCGTGGCAATAACGGAAAATCTGGTAAGTACGTCATAATAAAAAAACGCCAGCCACACACTTTCTCCCTTGCCTTTATAACCTACACGATCCATTCCATCATTCCAGTCACCAGTACCGATCAGTGGCAGACCGTGTTCACCATAACGGTGGCTATACTTTATAGCACGAACACAGTGTTCGTACAAATTGCCGGAAGCATTCAAAGTGACGGGCAGATCATAAAGTGAGTCTTCGCCCTCATATAATGCGCGACTGTCAAGAAAGCCAACCTGTACCTGCAAAATATCTGAATCACCGGTAACGGTAATATATCGTGACACGGCAAATGGAAGCCAGAGCAGGTCATCCGAACATCGTGTACGAACACCTCTGCCTTCAGGCGGATGCCACCAATGTTGTACATCACCTTCTGTAAATTGCCTTGATGCACTTAACAGTATTTGTTCCCTTGCCATTGCAGGTTGGGTGTGTAATAAAGCCAGCACATCCTGCAACTGATCTCTGAATCCAAACGCCCCACCCGATTGATAAAAACCGCTACGGGCAAACATCCGGGAGGCAATCGTTTGATACGTAAGCCATCCATTCGCCAATATGTTCAATGATAGATCGGGAGTTGTTATCTGTACAGCACTTACAATTTCCTGCCAGTATTCCTTTACTTTTTGTAAAGATTGAATGACGCGATTTCTATCGATAAATTTTTGGATCAAAGCATTTGCTTCCTGTGCATTCTTTTCATTTCCGATTTGGAATATGATTTCTTTTTCGCCACCACTCAATAAATCAAATTTTACATGCAACGCAGCACAAGGATCCATGGCCGCACCTGTTCTTCCGGAAAGTTTTTTTCTATACAAAGCCTGCGGATTGTCGAGACGCCTGTTCCTCCCAATAAATTCCGAACGGTCGGCACTGTAACTAAAATTGTAACCGCCCTCCACTTTAAAATAACTAACGCGTTCCGAAAACGCTGAATTGTACCGGTTGCGTAACAGTAAGGCACCCGTGTCTTTATCCTGTTCGGAGAATACATGCGTGTTGGTTTTAGATCGTGTATCGCCAAGGATTATTTCAATAAATCCCATGGCTGAGAGTTTACGTTCCCGCGCCGATTGGTTTTTCAATTTCAGCACAATGAATTTTACGGGAAGATCTTTGTCAACGAACACAGTCATTTCTGAATGAATGCCGTCCTCTGCATGTTCGAAAATGCTGTATCCGAATCCATGCGTTGTGATGTAAGGACCATTGCCTTTTTTGGGAAAAGGGGAAGGGCACCAGAAATTACCTGTTTCTTCATCCCGTAAATAAAAAGCTTCCCCACCGACATCACTAACAGGATCATTGCTCCATGGCGTAATCCGGTATTCATGTGCATTGATGGCCCATGTATAGGCAGATCCACTTTCAGATACTACAGATCCAAACTGCGGATTCGCTATTACATTAACCCAGGGCAGCGGAGTAGTTTTGTTTTTGTCAGTGATAATTTTATATTCTTTTCCATTTCGGGTAAAGCCACCGGTTCCATTAAAGAATAGAAGGTCATTGGGCAATGTGATACCAGGTTGTTGTACTTGTGATGAAACGGTCTTTGGTTCTAACAATGCAGACAACGGCCTTTCAGGAATTTGCATGGTAACCTGTTCCAGTAAACTGCCTTTGTTATCAGAAATGATGATGCGGGCAACACTTTCAAAAAGCAAGCGGTCTTCCGAAGACAATTGATCTGAGGATTTTACGTAAATACTCCCTGGTCTTTGTTGTCCCGGTATGTTTGCTTCTGCGGTGATCAATCCAAGGATCTGTTCATGTAAGAATTGCCGGTAGGAGCCATGATCCTCATTCCAGACGACAAGATCAACTGACAGCCCTTTTAATCGCCAATAGGCATGTGCCTGTATCATTCGTTTTACCAATTCCACACTTTCCTGTTCATACACATGAAGCAATACAATGGGCAGGTCACCGGAAACAGAATGACTCCACAGACCCGATTGCCCGCGATAATTATTTTGGATCACCGCTCCATCGGCACGCAAGTTTGAATTGGAATAAATGACGGAAGCCGCGAGGCGATTGAACAATTGTGCATCTGATTCTGAGGCATTGATCTGACGCAGCAATACCTGGCTGTGTGTCCAGGCGAGCTCGAAAGCACGGTTTTTTAAAAAACGGTCCTGGTATTTAAACATCAGGTTTTCGCAGGCCTCTTTATTATCGGCGATACCGTAAACAAGATCAATAGTAGCAGTTTGACCGGGTTTGATATGGATGCGATAACGTATAGACATAACAGGATCAAGTACCGAGCCTTCGCTGCCTGAAAGAACATCATCTTCCATTGCCTGGGGATATTGCAAGGTTCTTCCTCTCCCGATAAACTGTCTGCGGTCCGTTTCGTAGGATACTTCTCCAACCTCACTGCCATGAACATGCATTAGATGAAACATCCAGGGCGGTTTTTCTTCTTCTGAACGCGGCCGCCGCGTACAATAAATCGTATTGTGTTCACGTATGACCTGTGTCTGAACAAACAGGTTGCTGAAAGCAGGATGTGCTTCGTCCGACGCCTGGGTAGCGATCACCACTTCTGCATAGCTCGTAGCCTCTAGTACTCTTACAGACTGAGTTTTGTTAGTAATTCTTATCCTTCTTAATTCGGTATCGTCTTCAGGAGAAATAACAATCTCTGTTTTCGTGTTGATACCGAAATCACTCCTCTGAAACTCAACATGCCCCTGTGAAAATATGGCTTCATAATTTTTCGCTGTTCGCAAAGTGGGCTGATGAGTATTGGACCAGAACTTTCCGCTAACGACATCTTTTATATAACAAAATATTCCCAAGTTGTCTTTCGTGGCATCCTCCCGCCAACGTGTAACCGCGATATTTTTCCAGCGGCTATAACCACCACCGGAATTGGTGACCATTACATGGTAATGTCCATTGCTTAAAAGTTGTATTTCCGGCAACCTGGTATTCGGAGTATTGATGCTTCTTACCTCCACGTCTGCGGTCCTCACATTTGTCTCAATGATGTCGGCAGTATGTGCGTAGAAAACTGTGGTCCTGGGAATGCGTTCCTGCAGAAGTAAAAGTGTGGCATTAAAACGAAGCTCCGATTCAAACCGATGCTGCATCGGTTTATTAAGCAATGCATAAGCTAATGAGAGAAAACTCATACCCTGGTGGTGTACCATGTAGGAATACACAACACTATTGGTACTTCCTCTTGGAACGCGACTCGGCGTATAATCAATCGCCTCATAAAAACCATATTCTCCTTCGAAGCCGTCTTTGGATAACAGCTGCAGGTTGTTACATGCTTTCAGGGGTGCTATCATTAATGCTAGCATCGAGGCATACGGAGCGATAACGATGTCTTCTTCAAGGCCGCGTTTTAATCCCAGTCCGGGTACTCCAAATGCACGGTATTGATAATTCAAGTTGGCATCAACTGAATTGTACCCCGATTCAGAAATTCCCCATGGTACATCGCGTTGTGCGCCATATTCTATTTGCCGTTTGACTGTCGCAATGTTGGTTTGATATAACAATGTATTTTCGTAAGACGGCATTAAGAGCTGCGGCATGAGGTATTCAAACATGGAACCACTCCATGAAAGCAAGATCTGGTCTCCCCCGGACGTGGTTAATAATCTTCCTAACGCGAACCAACTTTCCTGTGGCAATTTCCCCTGAGCGATGGCAACAAAAATCCCTAACCTTGCTTCAGAAGCCAACAAATCATAATAACTATTGTCCTTTCTTTGCTCTTCTGCATTATACCCGATCCTTAACAGCTTAGTTGATCTTTCATAAAGAAAATCATATTCCATGTCACTTAGTTCTTCGCATTGTTGGGCCAGGTGATTCAATAAATTAATTCTTTCAGAAGCTATTGTACTTGCTCTTACAATGCATTCCCGTATTTTAGTCAACCATTCGTTGTCTGCAATATTGTTCTCACTTTGCTGATAAAAGGTGATCGTCTCCAAAAACTGTGAATGATTAACGATCGTGTGCAGGGAAGGAATATTATCCAGTGCATGCAGCCTTTCAAAATTTTCAGGCACGGGCAATAAGTTTATCCACGGCACGATCTGAAGCAGGTCATCATGAATGCTACCTAATTGAACGGACAACTTGGATATCCATTTCTTCAACTCGGCATCAGCAGGAGTTAATGATAAATTATTAATCAGCAGGCTAACTTCATCGATATATGATTTTACCCTACTTAATGAACTACTGTCTTCATTATACGCAGCACTCAATACAGCAATAATTTTTCCCGTTTCTTTCTCACCATGCGTCCTTGAAATTTCCCGGATGATATTTACAATTGTTATTAATCCTTCATAGAAACTTTTTTTAAAAAGGGGTTCGTTTGCCTGCGATAATAGACCTTGCCGCAATGTAAGCAGGAAGCCAACAAGATTACCGCTGTCCACAGTAGACACATACCTGGGATGAAGCGGTAATAATGATAGAGTATTATACCAATTGTAAAAATGCCCATTAAACCGCTCCAGCTTTTGCATTGTTTGTATGGTATTGTTACATCTTTCAGCCATTTCCCTTCCCGTGATGTATCCAAAATCATAGGCTGCAACATTTGCCAGCAATGCGAAACCTATATTAGTGGGAGAGGTGCGATGTGCGACCACCGGTGTTGGCTGTTCCTGGAAATTATCCGGGGGTAACCAATTTTCTTCTGCAGTGACGAATTGTTCAAAGAAGGACCATGTTCTGCGTGCAGATTTATGAAGAAACAAATTCTGGGCTTCAGAGAGGTTTGCCTTTTTTTCTGTTTCTTCTCTGCTCAAGCGCCATGCTATTGCCGGTGCAAATAACCACAATAACAGTATCGGACCCGCGACATACAGAGCTGCAGCATCTAAGTATGCTAAAACTGCCACAGTGGCGACAGATAAAAAGGGTGCAATCCACATATCTGCATAAACATGCCGGAGATCGTTTTTATAAGTGCGGGTTGCAGCCGCCGAAGGAGTCCATTGCAATAATTTTTTGTGTGAGATAACCATCCGCCAGTTCGTACGCACAATCGCATCCGCATTTTTATATGCCTCATACGGGAGAACGGCCAAACCGAAAACAAAACGAATCAAAAAATTTCTTACAGAAATACCTACTTCAATAGCGTGTAATTTGAGGCTAATGTCCTCGGGTTTGTTAATCAGTTGCCATACCGCTGCAGCCATCAGAGGCGACAGAACAATGATCGTGACTACTGCAGTCCAGAACCATGAAAATGGCAGCACAAACCATCCCACTAAAAGTAGTGAGGTCAGCGCAAGTGGCGTCACACTTCGCCTGAGGTTGTCAAATATTTTCCATCTTGATAATCCAGATAACCTGTTTTTTATTAAATGTCCTCTGCTATCTGGAATAAAAGGAAGCATCCATGCACCAATTTGCCAGTCTCCCCGGATCCATCGATGATGTCGTTTTACATCGATTTGATATTGCGAAGGACTTTCTTCGTACAAGTGAACATCACTTATAAGACCGGAGCGTGCATAACATCCTTCCAGCAAATCATGACTTAGTATACGGTTCTCGGGAAGCCTGCCATCCAATGCCTTTTCGAATACATCAACATCGTAAATTCCTTTCCCAATAAAAGAGCCTTCTCCGAAAAGATCCTGGTACACATCCGACGAAACCTTTGTGTAGGGATCGATGCCAGATAAATTCCCCTGCATCTTTAGATACAATGAAACAGCTGTTTTTGGCATGCTTGGTTCTACGCGGGGTTGTAAAATTCCATATCCAATAGTTACCCTTTTTTTCTTTGGATCATAAACAGGCTGGTTTAAGGGATGCGCCATAGTCGCTACAAACTTCCAAACAGATTCTCTCGGCAGTTGTGTATCCGAGTCAAGAGTAATTACATATTTTACATTGGACAGTATGCCCTGGTCACCAACAACCAATGAAAAATCACTTCGACCACGTTCTCTTAGAAAAGCATTCAGTGCAGATAACTTTCCTCTCTTGCGCTCATAGCCCATCCATCTTTTTTCCCGTGGATTCCAGGTCCTGGGACGATGAAAGAGGTAAAAAGTATTAGACTCAGGAGTTGTATGCTTTTCATTTAATTCCTCTATTCTTTTCTTCGCCAATGTCAGTAAATCATCATCTCCTGGCATCGTAGCCGCATCTGCATCCATAAAATCCGTCAACAGGCCAAAATGCAGATTCTCCTCCCTATTAGCCAGGTATCGTATCTCCAACCCTTCAACCAGTTGCTCAATATACGCTTCACTTGAAAGAAGAGTGGGAATAATGACCAGGCTACAACAGTCGGCAGGAATACCCTCGGAGTAATCCATCCGGGGGAGAAGTTGCGGGAACACCCAAATGGTGGAAAACCAGTTGACCAATGAAACGGCCAACTGAAGACAACCCAGGAAAGCAAGTAATCCAACAACGGTTAAAATTCCCCAGCTATAATGAACAAAACTGTATGCTATATAAAATAAACCAGCAGCAAATATGATCGCTAAGAAAAAAATAGAGAAAATGTAAATGAACACAGGCATTTTAGCTGCAGCCCGGTTGATTTTCAGACGTAACGTATAATGCATGCAAGTGGCATGTTCAAGTTCTTCCAAACCCTTATCAACTAAATAATAGCCGACATGTTCTTTTCTTTTGGATCCGGGATCATCGATTCTATGTTGCTGCGTTAACTCAATTGCTTTTTGTGCCACTTCTGTTTCAGATAGATCGCATGATTTTGAAATTCTTTCAACCACATGACGATAACTATCCCTTGTATCAAAATCCATTAATGGATAGGTTCCGGTGCTATCTTGTCTCAACACCTGCTCCACGCTGCTAAGTGTTTCAACAAATTCCCGCCAGTCGGTAGCTCCAATGAAGCGTAGTGTGCTGATACTGTTGCGCACGGATACCTGGTCGGTTGCCTGCTTTTGATTTTCCTGCAATACAAGATCGTTGCTGCTGGTTCCTAATGCAGACAATTGCTGTTCCATCCAGTTGAGTGGCAGGGCAAGTGCAGGCCCCCTTCCCTGCAACATGCGTGTAAAACTGGCAACAAAATGACTGTCAAGCACCGGTTTTGAGCGGGCCATATCTGCAATCACAAGGATCAGATCTCCGGGATCGTCTTTTACAGTGTCGATCATTTTATCCCCCCAGTGGTTGGCCAGGTTATGATCGATCACGTCAAGTGCTATCTTACCGGCAATCCTGCGAAGATTTTCAATCACGGCCAGGCGCAACATAATGGGTATCGCCCATAATTCTCCCAGCGTAAGTATAGTTTCGAGCTGGTAGTTGGCAATAAAACTGGTTAAGCTGTTTACATCAACCCGCCCATCACTATGTGATATAATTTCTAAAACAATATCATACACCCTGGGCATGCCTGCCGAAATACCTTCAGAGAGATAAGGTAGGGCTTCACTGTATCCTTTGGGTAAATGTCTCCTGGCAATAACCACTTGTTCTTCTACCAGGTAGAAATTATCAAGCAACCATTCTGAAGCAGGAGTAATTGTTTTATCGTCACCTATACTTTCAACAAGAAGATTGCGTACTTCCAGCAATGTTTTCTCGTTATCCTCCAGCCTTTTCAGAAGCTTATCAAAAGAATGGCCTTTTTGAAGTTTATGAGACTTCGCTAACAGTTTACCGTGACGATCCAGTTGATCGGAGCTGTAGAGTTCTGAACGAAAGGGCTCTTCATCATATTTACGCATTGTATTGTCGCTTAGAAAATTGAAGCGCAATCGCGACAAAATATCCGACACGGCACTCGTAGTAACCTTCATGTTTAATCTTTATTCCTGCTGTTTTTCTGACAAAATAAAGTAATGTACTCCCCTTTTGATAGAACTAGTGAAAAAATTTTTATTCAGGAAGGAATGGATGTTTTTTGAAATATGGTGTGTTTTGGTTATGCCTTCAAAATACTTAGTTCCCTTCCTGTCGTCACAGCGTCAAAACCGTCTTACGATTTAAGTGAATAACTCACAAAGGCAATTTTTTTACTATCAGGGCTCCATGACGGAGTGTTAATAGTTCCTGCCCCACCAAAGAATACTGGTGTAATATCTTTGATGGCTTTAGTTTAATATCCATTAATCGGAGCTTCACATTTTTTCCAAATGGATGATTTTGTTTTTCATCTGAAGTATATGCGATGTAACCAATCCATTTATTGTTTGGTAAAGGATGTGGAAACCAGTTAGAATTTTCATCAAATGTCATTTGTTCCGGATACTTCATTCACTTCGCAAACTATCAATGGGGTTACTCATCGCCGATTTGACAGACTCAAAACTGATAGTGATCGACGCAATGGCGAGCGCTACTAGACCTGCCACTGCGAATACAAACCAACCTATTGAAACCTTGTAAGCAAATCCTTCAAGCCATTTGCTCATTCCATAATAAGCGACCGGAACCGCAATGACAAAAGCAATCAAGACCAATCTTACAAATTCAGCAGACATCATCACTACAATCTGCGGTACTGTCGCGCCCATTACCTTGCGAATTCCAATTTCCTTAACCCGTCGTTCAGCCATATAGGAAGACAACCCATACAAGCCTAAGGCACAAATGATCATTGCGATTATCCCAAAACTGGAAATGATTTTGGATACCCTCCGGTCGTCATCGTACTGCTTCTGAATTGTCTGATCCAGGAAAGAATATTCAAAAGGTGTATCATGGATCAGAGATTTCCAGGTCCGCTCAATCGTTGCTACCGTCCGCTGGAAATTGGCAGAAGCAACGGACGCAACTATATAGTCATAACGTTTGTTGTTCTTTTCCATTTCAAACAACGTTGGTTTGATCTCCTCATGAAGTGAGTTCTGATGAAAATCTTCCATCACGCCAATAACATCGAAATCATATTTCTTTCCCGCCCAGTCGAAATGAAGGTTTTGGCCGATGATTTTTTCTGGCGTAAACCCAAGCTTGGAAACAGCTGTGCGGTTTAAAATAAATTGTTGATCCAGGTTGCGACTCCCTATGAACGATCGTCCGGCAACCAACTTGATATTTAATAGCTCCAGGTATCCGACATCAACCACATTGCGATTGATATCAATAGCAGTGTTTATATTTCCTCCATCGGCATAAAAATTCATGTCTCTGAAAATTCTTGTCCCTGGAATGTAGGAACAACCTGAAACACTCTTGACACTGCTGTTTTGTCCAATTTGCTCTTTCAATGCATCATATTGCTTATGCGCTTCGTCGGT
>Ga0070683_100002924_pt1 | contig 13686 bp, 37 predicted proteins | sample KBSC713LmetaG_FD_64662 | JGI IMG/M metagenome (GOLD analysis project Ga0070683, IMG submission 64662) | Corn rhizosphere microbial communities from Kellogg Biological Station, Michigan, USA - KBS C7.1-3L metaG | ecosystem: Host-associated > Plants > Roots > Rhizosphere ...
CCCTGCCTCCTCACTCGCTGAAGCACAAGCGGAATGCGATCGGCGCAACGCTCACACTCATCTACCAACCCACAGGAGAATAACGACCATGGAACAGCAATTCAATCAAATCGACTGGTACAGTTCTAGCCAAGAGCGCTCACTGTCGCTAGAACTGAAACGCAGGGGATATTGGGCGGAAGCTTTCTTCCGCCAGGGCGTCAACGGCCACTACGTCATCACAGACGCGCCGATCGATGCACTCCAATCAGCATTCGACGATATACGGATGCTGATACCCGAGGACATTCGACCGTTCGCCGAACCTAAGCCGATCACGCTTAGCGATTCGAGCCACGCCTATAAACTATGGGCCGAGTTCCGCGCGAGTAACCAAGCAAAAGCCGAAGGAGAGCGGTCGTGAACTGCCCAAACTGCGGCAAAGGAGTGTGAAACGGCGGCAGGCAAAACAGAAAACCCTGCCGCGCGTGGATCACGCAACAGGGTTTCAGGTCACGAGCGAGCGAGTTGTGGAGGCAGGTCGCCCCGGAAGGAAGGCAGGGAAAGGGTTGAGACGGGAAAAAGTGCGATTAGTCACAATGGGTACGCAGATATTTTACGCGACGCTGCAAAGTTTGTCAATACCTGGGCCGTTTTCCTGTCGCTTTCATCAGCTCCGGGTCTGGAAAATTAGTGCGCGGCTTGAGCAGCGCCGCCGTGGTATCGTACGTCTCGTACACGTCGTGACTGCGCGCCAAGTCCATTTTATGCGGATCGCGCTCGGCCGGCTCCGGTTCCTCGTCCAGCCCTTCGCGGATGTTGTCGATCGCCGCCTGAATGCGCTTGACGATACCTCCAAGCGTCGTGCGCGGAACTTTCGGATACCGCTTCATCAGCGCCCACGTCGTCTCTCGGCGGTTCGCGTGCTTGTTGGCGAACCAGATGTCGAACTGGTCCTGCGCTGTCAGCCGATCCTGCTCATCATACCGTAGCAGGTTCTCACGCAGGAGCATTCGCGCAATGTCAAGATCGGTCGGTTTCTCGTCGGACATAACGGCGCACACCTCCTCCTCCATTTGTGCCAGCCATTTTGCCACAAGATCGCGAAAAGCCCGGTGTCTACTATCCGGGGCGAAAATAGTTTGGAAAATAGTTTACAAAACCTACTTTTGCCCCTTGACAACTGGTATTAGGTTTTGTATAATAAACTATCAGAAACACACAGGCGAACCGCGCTGGAACCGCGATCGCCGCGAGAAAGAGGAGGCTACGAAGATGACAACCGCATCCATGCAAGCCCGGCTAGACAGCTTGATTTCAGAGATTGAGACCGGCGTCAAGTACGACCTTCAACCTTCGGATTGCAGTGGCAATGGCTACGATATCGCCTACAAGAGCCGCGACGATGAGTCCGGTGTTTACCCGCTCTCCGATGGCCGCATGGCATACGTTACCTGCTCGGTCAAAGTGGGCAGCAAGTCGTGGCGCGATGGTATCCCGGCTATGTACACGCTTGAGGTCTCTGACGGCTCGCCAGTTGATGAGATCGCGTTTCGCCCGACCGACAAGCCGTACGTGCTCGTGCGGTTTGTGTGTAAGGCGAACGGGGCATGGCAATGGTTGCGCGGATCACGCGGTTACTTCCGCGCCGTCCACGTAGACCCGCGACGCGGCAACGCGAAGGGTCTGCAAAACGCCGTCGGTACCATATGTGTTATCGCCGAGACCCACGACATAGACGGTGGGTCAAAAGCCCCACGCAAAGAGGCGTTCGAATCGGCAGTAGTTTCCGCGCGGCGATACGCTGCAAAGCACAATCTGTCGGTTTTCATCGGAGGGTAGATCGTGCAAAAGGCACTGCGCATCAGCATCCCCGAAGGCTGGAGATTTTCCAATCTCCAGCTTAGCCGATCAAAAGCAACGGGCGACATATCGTTTTCGATTGAAGCCTTAGAGCAGGTAGTTGACCCTGACGACGTACAGTGGCTCATGACGCACAACGAGGAGTATCTCTGCGATGTCCTTGTCAGACTATACGACATTGCAGTTCGGGACTTTGGAGCGGAAGACGCCACGGTAGAAACTCTGATCGGCGAAATCCGTGATGAGATCACCAACCAAGAAGGCGAAGGAGCGGACTAATGACAATCAGAGAAGCAATTGAAGGTGCGCGCAGTGTATGGTTTCCGGCTGACAACCTTACAGTCAAACAGGACATTGCGAAGCATTTCGAGGACCGGGGATTTGACCTGGACGCCGAAGTCAACGACGATGTGTACACATGGGATGCGGCATTCTTCGTTGTGGATGGCATAGGTTATCGTTAGATTGTTATTTGGGGCGCGCCGCTGGAACCGGCCGCCCCCGGCCCGCCAGGAGACTAGCGGGCATGACGATTGTACCCCGGCGAGAGGGCCGGGAGAAGGAGACTGAAATGGAAACCTGGAGAGATCGTGTGCAAACCAGCAGAGAAACTCTGGCTGACGCACTGGACTGCATCATTGATACGTGCCCGAATGCGCAGTGCAGTTTTGGTGGATGCCCGACAGACCCTGCTCGTTTCAAATCTACATGCTCTGAGAAACAACTCGCGCTAAGCGCGTACAGGCATCCGCTTACGCAAAACATAGAGGTAGGCACGCTTTCGCAACTGCTCGCGAATCAGTGCATGTTCACCGTGTTTGTCGAGTGGCCGGAATACAACGGATGATCGACCGTAACCTCCGCATGGTCGAGGACTACGCCAGCTCCAGCGGCGGCGTAGTCCTCACCAACATGGCCGACCCGCCCGCCTACGCCGCAGTTGAGATGAGCGACCTCCGCCGGTGGTTGATTGACGGCGATTGGGAGGTGCTGTACGCCGAGGATATGCCGCGCGTCAATGCGGCGATTGAGAGTTGGATACAGGAGACACGACAATGATAACGTGGACGAGCAATGATTTCCCGGATAGCGTATGGAGGGCAGCCTGTACCGGTTGGCGTGGGCAGACAGAGAAAGGCTGCTACCTCTACACCGAGAACGCAGGATCGGTGATCCTCAAGTTTATAAACGCCGACGCAGACATGCTAACTCCAGACGATTTTGAGGATTTGGGATTATTTAATACCGTTGCGGAGGCGCGGTTTGCCGCAGAAGCACATCACAGCAGGATCAACCAATGAGCAACCGCACCCAGCCTAACCCGACCTCAACCTGGCGCGCCGCAGTCGCACGCGCCAGGGAGGTTGCCCTGTCCCACTACAGCACCAGCGACCTGGAGATGATGCTCTGGCGGCAGGGGTTCGGACCGCGCGCAACGGCGCAGATCGTCGACCTCTACGTCGAGTATCATCCGGCTAATCGCGGAGCGGAGGGACGGGAGGAACAACAGTGAGACAGATGCACCTCTACCAAATCGGCCAGCTCTACAGCCCAGCGCGCACCGATTGGCCGGAAGTCGTCGACTACAATTACCGCGAAGGCACACACGAGATCCGCATTTTCCTGCCCAATCCAAGTCCGGGCGAAATCGCTGGCATCCAGTCCGGCAAGTGCGAATTCGCGCTTTATCTGTCTGGATCCGTCATCTTTTTGCTTTACACCATTGCGGGCGCCGTCCGATGGTCTGACGCGCCGTTCTCCTGGTGGCTCGTCCCTGACCACGAGCGCCAGATGCCCAACCCCGAGCCAACAGACGTGGAGCGCGCGCTCGTGCAGATCGTACTCGTAGACGCAAGCACAGGCGTTATCAAGGCCATGCGCGCCATCACGTGGTCGCCGGAATTCACCGCCGCGATTCATAAAGCAATTCGTGAGCAAGCGAGCCGGCCGTTCGACCGCGCCGAGCACGACCGGATCATCGCCGCCACATACCGCAAATTTCCGGACTCCGCAGATATGCTCAACGTCGCGACATTCCGCACGATTGGAGGGGAGTAATGAGCAAATCGGGCAATCTGGTACACGTCATCCTGGAGGCAGTCGCCACCGGCCAGCGCACCTACATCGCACAGGACACAGAGGGCGTCTGGCGTCCAGCCGCGCATCCGTGGGCCGACGACGCGCAAATCGTAGTTGAGGGCGCCGAAGCATCGCTCCTCTGCGACAGCTGCGAGAGCAATGCCAGGGCGCGGGTCATCGCAGACCACATGCACCTGCGAAACCTGTTCGGGGAGAAGCGATTTTGACCAGCAAACCGAAGGACCGCCGCGCCGTCACCAGCCCGATCAACGCCCGCAAAGGCGGCAGGCCGCGCACCGTCGGCGGCGGCAGAGTGTACAGCATTAAACTGCCGCCCCCGCTCTACGACTGGTTGCGCTCGCGACCGACCGAGGAGGTACGCGAGCATCTGACCCGGTGGATGGTCGAGGCGCATATCATCTAGAGACGTTTCCGAGATGCCAACGCCGATCCGTCTCGACCCGCACCGCCTGCTCGAATAACTAGAGACGTTTCCGACCGAGCGATCGACCGCCCCGACAACCCGCAGCCGGTCATCGTCCCACGCTAAATCGATGCCTGATTGGTTGCTCATGCGCTCTAATCAGGCATGAGAACAAAAAATCCTGCAACAGACAAGCAGCGGCGCGGCTAACCGGCGTCGTCAGCCTCATGTGGGTATTTCAGACAGTACGAGCAATTCGGCAGACACTCCTTGTCAAAATGAGCGCAGAACTCGGTAAACGCCGCCAGACCAACCTTCAGCCCATCGATCACGTCTGCGGGATTGTCCGCAATGACCGAACTCGTGCGCATCTGCGGGACATGGCCGCGCCATTTGCCGTCATCGGTTTCGGTCAAGATGTACCGCTGCTCACGCTTGTGCCTCACGCCTCCACCTCCTCCCCTTCCAACCCCTCCTGCGCCTCCTCAACCACGCCCGCTTGCTCAAACTCGATTGCCTGCAAGAATGAGTCGTACGATCCAATGAGATTCTTGAGCGCGCTGATTTTCTTGGACGTGTCGATAGGCACAGGCTCACCACCATTCAACCTAATCTCAATCGGAGGTATTAGCCATTCGAATGCCCAAACCTCACGTTCACGTGCTTCACGCTCTGCCGCCATACGAGCTTCGTTTAGGTTGTTCACGTCTCCAACCCCTCCCGCGCCTCCAGCAATTCACCTAGAAGAGTGCTGCTAAAAGTCATCTCATAGGTCGCACGCAACCCGACTTTATCTAACAGGTCATTCATTTCCAAACGCACTACATACTCCCGATCGCAAGAATACTTAAAATCAGGAAACCGACCCGCGAACTTCTTCTCAAATCGAACGTGGCCATCTTCGAGCGTGACGTTATCGAAGTAGTTCATTCCGTGCGCCGCCATGAATATGTGTTCAGGTGTCACAGCGTCCTCACTCCTCCCGCTCCCCCGGCATCGCCTCCAGGTGTCCGATACCGGGCGGCAGCGACGCATCACCGATGCCCGTCACATCCACCCACTCGCCCCAACTGAACAGCATCTCGCGCCGCCTGCACTTGTGGCATTGCCGCTCGGAACCGTCGTGCGAATACTGCCAATCATGCTCCTTGCACTCGTTCGGCACAACGCGATAACGCCCGTTCTCTTCAACGATCATTCTCTGCCTCCAGCCCTTTCCACCAGCCGCTTCACGGCCTCCCTGCGACTGTAGTTCCAGCAGTCTTTCCGCCCGTCCGGGAACTTCGCCACCCACCGCCGAGAGTACCCGCGAAACGTCGTCCTGTGCGTCCCGGACGGGTTCGTGCGCCATACCTCTTCGCTCTCGCTGTGGACGGTTCCGACGAACGCGCCATCCGCCTCGACGCGATAGGCAGTCGGCTTGCGCGGGTCGTTCGCGGCGTGGTTGAATGAGTGCGCTTCGATGGCGATGAAGCGGATGTTCATTCCGCCTCCTCAATCACGCCCCAAACGCTATCGTTGTCGCTCTCGACCTCGACGGCCCGCAAACCGATGTCATGCAGTTCGTCTTGAATGTCACAACGACAATCCCACGCCGCGTCGTGCTGCTCTTGATCTTCGAACACGCTGAATTTGTGCATGAACAGCAATTTGCGGTCGCGGATGTAAAGCTCGTCGATGTAGTTAAGCGCCGCTGCCTTTTCGAGCAGTTGTTCAGGCGTCAACATCTTCGCCCAGCCCTTTTCGCGCCGTCGCGATCAACTCGACGCACGTGTCGCAAGCATCCTCGGTATTGTAAGCACCAGTAACCCAGGCGGGTTCCGCCTCCGCAATCGCCTGAAGCGCGGCGCGTGCCCGGTCTTCCGCTGCTTCACTCTTCGCGATCGCCGCCCGAAGTTGCGGCCATTCGGACGGTCGGCGGAAGAGATGTTCACGCGGCACTACGATATTGAAATCTCCCACGTCACAGAAATATCCGCCGCCTTCCGCTGGTCGCAACACACGGCCTTGTGACGGCCATTCACCAGAAGAAGGATCAAAATGCCATATCCACTCGTTAATCTGTAGCGTCGCCATTGCTGCCTCCCTCCGTCTCCGTCTCTCGCTCGCCGGTCGCCGCTGGTGGGCGGCGCGGCTCAAGGTAAACAAACGCCGAGCTTTTCTGCATATCGGCGAACAGCATCATTAACCACTTGTGTTTTTGTAGTGTCATTCTTTTGCGCCAGAATCTCAATGAGTTTTGTGGTGCGATCATCAAGCCGCCAACCAACCATCACTCTTTTCTGTTTCGGGCGGTTGTTTCCGAAATTACCTTTACTGGAATTACATGTATCGTGAGCAATCTGATAGTTGTCGTAATGGCAGGGACCGCCAAGCGAGCGAGGCTGGATGTGATCTATCTGTGACTTCTCCAACTCGACAGGCAAACCGCACAAACCGCAGATTCCGCCGCTCTTCTGCCACACGCGCAGACGCAGAAGCTTGAACTTATCGTATCCGGTCACAGATAGGAACTCCGGGTCTTTCAGCCCTTGATAAACGTCACTCTTCTCGCGCATTTGACTTCTCCTTTAAGTTGACCGTGGAAGGGAGACTGATTCCCTCCTTGATCGCATAGTATCGTACAGCCGCCTCCATAACACCTGTAGCAGTTGCGCCTGTCCGTTCTCTGAGCAAGGCTATAAGCGCATCTGCCTCTGGACTAAGCCGAACTCCTGTCAATCGCTTCTTGGTTGGCATCGTTTCCTCCATGCCTTAAGTATACTACACGGTGTAATATATTGTCAAACTATTTTTACTTTACCCCTTGACAAGCGTACGACACCGTGTTATACTTAGATAACACAGAACCGAGGAGATACACGAAATGAACACCCGCCGCACATTTAAGACGACCGACGACCGAGGAACCGAATTCGAGGTCACGCGCTACGAAGAGGGAAAGAAGTACATCAGCACCAACGTTCTGTACATCGCGGAAGTCGGCGGCAAAGAACTGCGAGCGAACACACTGAAGCAGATCAAGACGCTGGCCGCGCAGGTCGGCTAAGACATCACTGAAACGAACCGAGGAGACAACGAACATGACACCGAACCGCAAACTGATCGAACTTCTGGACGAACTGCAAGCACTGGTCGCGGATACGCGAGAGGCAAACGAAGGCGGTTTTTTGGGATCTATCAATCACAACGCCTGCCGCATTGCCGAGATCGCGGAGGAAATCAAGCAAATCGACTTTTACGAAGAAGCCGCGTAGTTAGCCACCACCCCCGCGCCGGGGGCCAGATCCACCACTCCCGGCGCACCCGACCGAGGAGCCGAGAGCGAAGGAGACACGAGACGCGATGAACACATACACACAGATGCAACTAAGATGCCCGGCGTGCGGCCACGCTATGGAGGCCACATTCCGATCGGCGGACCACAATCTTGTACGCTACCTGAAGCGCACCTGCCGCAAATGCGGGTACGTTCACAAACTGAAACAGCAAGGATCGGCAACCCCGCAGGAGAGGACGCGGCCATGACCACGACCCCCACACCCCATCCCGCGCCGCCGCCGTCGGACGACACGAGCGCACTCAATCGCGAGATAGCGACTTTGCGCGGCTGGCACGACGCCGTGACGGTAGACCCGGAAGGCAACGAGCACAACATCGTCCGCAACGACGAAACCGATGAAGAGGAGTATGATTGGGATGCGCTGCCCGACTACGCCTCCGACCCGGCTGCCGCGCTTGAGCTGCTCCAGCACTGCCAGACCATTCGCGGCGTTAGTCGTGGTAAAGTGATGGATAACTGCGGAGGTATCAAGTTTACGATCTACAACGACACGCGGCAAGTCGTTGAATGGAGTGTTTGGCGCGGCCCGAACGGATACGCTGAGGCCGACACACTCACCGAAGCCATTGCAAGAGCCTGCCACGCCGCCCTCGCCGCAATCAAAGGAGACGCCGACGATGCAACCGACTGACGCGCCGCCGCACACCCCGGCGCAAGGCGAGCGGGGCGAGGAGCCGATGCACCGGTACGCCAACCGCGACCCGGCCGCATTGGAACCTTACTACTCATGGCATGTTCAAGCCATGACCGAGGAAGGGCTGCACGCGAAGTCGGCAATAGCGGCTGAGTTAGCGTTTCGGGATGCCGAGATCACTGCCCTCCGACTAAATTGCGAAGTGCATCAGCGAGCATTCCGAGAACAGCGGGAGGTTGCGCAGGACGCAGGCGAGAAGTTGTTCCGGGCGCGGGAGGAAGTCGCCGGCCTGCGGGCGCGGCTGGGGGAGGCGGAAGTGGCACTGCGTCAGCTGAGAGGGGAGTGTATGGAGCCGTCGCCGCCGTCAGCCACAGGGCAGGTGGCAGAAGGGAAGCAACCATGAACTACTACGCTGAAATGGAACAGAGGATCGACCAATTAACCGGCACGCTCCGCGCCGTCACCGCCGAGCGGGATGCGCTGCGGGGCGGGGTTTCCTTCTGTGCAAAGTATTATCGGGCGAAATCGCCGTTCAGTTTCCGTGGAGATAGTGTCGCGGATGAATTGGACGACGTGCTCTCCTCGGCAGACCGAGCACGCGAGCAGACAGAAGCGCAAAGCACACGCCCGCCCGTCCACACCCACGGCCCCGAGAAAGGCCCCGGCCTCCTCTGCCGCGAACACCGGATGCCGGACGGGACGCTGAGGGGTGAATGTATGGAGGGAGGAGAGGGATCGTGATTGAGCGCGTTCCGCTAGACATAAGAACATCAGAAGGCAAAATCGTGCTCGATAGCAGCGACAAGATCGCAGCCCTAATTGAATACCTTGAAAAGTGGAAGCATCTTTTCGAGACAGCAGAAGCAATTATCGCTCCGCCGTGCCTTTACGATCAAAAGCAACGGTCGATTAAGACGACAACAAAGTACGGCACTGCTGACTACCTACAGCAGGTACTGAACGAAAGCGGAGGGGAAACGACTGCACTCTCTGCAATCGACCGCATGATAGAACTCGGATGGACCACAATATCGCCGCGTCCAATAGCCGTCATACTCACTACGGCAAGAAAAAATCCCAGTCGTTTCCTGGTTCATAATAACGTCATCCGGTCGATTGATCCTGCGACTGCTCCTCCCGCCACGCCCTCATAGCTGCCTCTTTCGCCCCAACCGCCGCCCGCTTCTTCGGCTTGACAGGCGGGCGAGCTGGGGCGACAACCGGGCCGGTGCCGACGTACTTTTTGATGCGTTCGATTTTCTGTTCGAGGGTCATCTCGGTATCCTCCTAAACGCTGCCTGACGGTGGGCTGACATGGCGCGTTGTGTGCGTGGATCGATTGGTTGTTGTTTCGGCTCGTGCTCGACTTCCATCGAAGCAATCAGCGCGTGTAATTCCTGCTGATCCATCCCCAAGTAGTTGTAGGAAGTGGCGGCATCACTGTGGCCGTAGAACGTCTGGATGTGCTTGATCGTACACCCTTTCACCTTCATCAGCGACGTGCCAGCAAACCGCCGGAACGCGTGCGCCGAGAGGGGGCCTTTCTGGTCGATGCCCGCGATCCGGCAGAGCGCGACGAGAATTCCTTTCATCCTCTGTTCACTCATCGGGCGCACGATCGGGCGCACGATCGGCGCGCCGCCCTGCGAGAACACCGGGACCGCGAACAGCCGCTCGTGCTCGCACGGACGCTGATCGATCCACGACCGCACGTGCTTGACGGCGTTCGGGTGCAGCGGCAGGGACCGGCTCTTACCGCCCTTGCCTTGCCGAACGGTAATCATCGGAAGCTTGTCGGATAGATCCAGGTCGGTTACGTGGAGCGCGCACACCTCCGCGCGGCGCAGCCCCGTGTACGCCAGGACCGCGAGTACCGCCGTCGCGAGATGCGCGCGGTAGAGCTGGTTGTCGCCGCGCCCGTCGATTAGGCGCGGGCACGCGTCGAAGAGCGCCTGCACCTCCTCGCGAGTCGCCCACCGCTTGCGCGGTTTCTCCGTCACCTTCACTTTGATCTCACCGATCTCCGCGCACTGCTCCAAGCCGATCGCCTTCCGCTCCTTGTACAGCCACTTCGCAAAACTCTGGAACGCGGCGACCGCCGCCGCCCGTGTCCGCTGAGCACGCCCGGTCCGCTTGCGCAGGGTATCGTACGTCCGCACGTAGTCGGCTGTCAGGTCGACCGGTTCCGGCACGCGGCCGAGCTTCCCCGTCAACCACTTCACCAGCCCGCGCAGATGCGACACGTACGCGTGCCCGCTCGCACTGCTCCATCCCATCTTGTTGCACTTGTCCGCCCGGAACGCCTCGATCAGTTCGTCCATTTGCGTGATCTCCTACTGACGATAAGTATACATGCGTCTACAATTATTGCAAGCATAAAACAACAAATTAATAAAAACGCGTAGAAATGCTGTAGGTATCTTTACTGTGATTGTGTCTACCAGGGACCGTGAAATTAACGCTGATTATATGTCAGGTGTCTACGTGATTGAAGATTAGTAGAGGAGTTAAAAGCGGGGCGTCGGGGTTATGAGTGCCGGGATCGGTCGTTAATGTATTTTAAGGATGAATGCGTTTACGCTTACAGGTATATGGCGCACCGAACGAGCAATTAACGTTTTACGTTAATGGGGTTGTTAAACGGCCAGAAGTTCCGACAGACCGCGCGCATGATCCACAAGCAAACGTTCCGCCACGGCGCGTTTGTCCGGTCCGATCTGCATTAGGTAACCTTCGATTTGACGCGCCAACCGAACGTCAAGCTTAGTCTCCTCGGTACGCGTAAACACGCGGACTGCCTCCGCCTTGTTACAGCGATAGGCGTCTACAAGCTTTTCAACCGTAGACCACTCGGTTCCACTCTCACCGTTCTCTATCCGATTTACCTGCTGACGCGACATACCTGCCAGCTTTGCCGCTGCCTCCTGTGTTAACGGCACGTTGAGGCGCGCCTCTTTCAAGTACACGCCTATTTTGCTATCCACAACCATCACCTCCACTCTGTGACAGATTGTCCTATACATGTTACAACATTTAATGTAACATTGCAAGAGACACCGCGTAAACTACGGTTGACAAATGGTATTTATATCTGTATAATTGTTCACATGAGAACCTCAACTTCCAAAAAGTTCATCTACAATGCCGACCCTGTAGCTGCTGAGCGTCGACGGCGCAACATCACACAGGAAACGATAGCCAAGCAAATCGGCTATACGCGCCAGCAAGTGAACCGTGCGGAAAACGGCGAAAGCGCGTCCTTTGTCCTGCTGCAAAGGCTATGCAAGGCTCTCGATGTTCCCCTATCTGAAGTCATTCCCGATCTATCTGCGGTTGCTTAAACTATTTTAGGCTAATTTGTCCTATTTACTTGACATGGTGTAACATTCATGGTACAATCCTATCAGTTCACACGAATTGATCGGAGGCGCGACACGATGGATCGACAAGCAATCAAGCAAGCCCTATTCCTGCAGAAAGTGCAAATCGAACTCTTGGAAAATGCTCGGCAGGCGCGACAGGCCGCTAGCGACTTTAGTCACGCTGGCTTTGCGTTTACCGGGTTCAGGCTCAGCAAGGAAGAATTCGCGACGATCGACGCGTTCCGTAAGATCGCCGCACGGATAGAACAGGAGTGCCAGGAAGCGATCAACAACCCTGCGATCTTGCAGGCAGAGGCGCAATCATGACAACCGCAACCACCGACCGACCGCGAACCACGACGCGCGCGGCCAACAAACACGAGAAGGCAGACAGCCTGTACAAATTGGGTTACCGGATCACGCGGGTTCGCAATATGGAGATTTTGATCTCGAACCCATCTGGCGCCATCTACCACATCGACTGCACAGCCGGAACGTGCAGCTGCCCCGCATCGGTAGCGTGCTGTCACCTGCTCGGAATTCACGGACTGCTACTCGATCAGGGCAACGCCCTCGGGTGCCGGGCGCAAGAGATGCTCCGCGCTGGTGGGAACACGGCGGAATGGATGACGCTGGCGGGGCGTGCGAAGCGGATGAGCGATCGGGCGTTTGATGTGTTGCTGGCGTTGGAAGCGAGAGACAACAAAGGGGCGGCTGCTTAGAACAACCGCCCCGGCTCCCCGACCAGTGAGCATAGGTAAGCATTGTACCCGACCACTGGACGCCAGCGACCGCAGAAGATAGTCGCGTCCGCATCGCCTGAGAGAGCGATAGCAAGTCACACAGAATTCAGCGGCCCGGCTCCCGTCCCGGAACCGGGCCGCACCACCCGAAAGGACCGAGGGATACAGCGATGAGTATGACACGATCCGAGCATTTGCAGTGGGCGAAAGACCGCGCACTAGAGTACGCCGCGAACGGCGATCTCAAGAACGCATGGGCGAGCCTCTGCAGCGACCTCACCAAGCACGATGAACTCGCAGATCACCGGGGCATCGAACTCGGAATGATGATGCTAATGGGCGGGCATCTCAGGACGCCTAGCGAGATGAAGTCCTTTATCGAGGGGTTCAACTGATGACCTTCTTGACTGACATCACCTGGACCGACACCGGCTGGCAGCCCGCCGACCCCGCCGACTTCCAAAGCCTGTGCGCGACGGCACCGGCTGAAGATGAGGAGAAAGCCGAATGACCGCGACGTTAGCATGGCATTTTCGCGACCAGGACGGCACAACTAGCCGGTTAGCAAAGCCTGAAGAAGTCGGCGTTCGCTATTCCGTCAAGCCGCCGATCGCCTGTTGCCGAAACGGATTGCACGGTTCGATCCGAGCGATCGACGCTCTCGAATACGCTGCATCGGCCACCGCGATTATCTGCCGCACTTACCACGAAGGCGAGATGGATCATCAGTCCAACAAGATCGCGTCCGAGCATCGAACCGTTCTGTGGCAGGCGGATTGTACGGCGGTTCTGCACGAATTCGCGTGTCTCTGCGCCGAGCAGTCGTTCGAAGTTATCAAAAAGCGCGGGGCGGTTGTCGCGCCTGAAATGCTAGCGTGTGTGGACGCGAAGCGGAAGTGGTTGCGCGGAGAGATCAGTGACTCTGAACTGTATGCCGCCTGCGATGCCGCCAGCGATGCCACCTACGCTGCCCGCGCTGCCGCCCGCGATGCCCGCGATGCCGCCTGCGCCGCCTGCGCTGCCCGCGCTGCCGCCTGCGCTGCCTTCCGCGATGCCAGCGATGCCGCCTGCGCTGCCGCCTGCGCTGCCCGCGATGCTGCCTGCGCTGCCGCCCGCGATGCCCAAAACACTTTGTTGGAAGAAATGCTCAACGCGCTTCAGCCGAGAGGAGTGCTGACCAATGGCTGACCTTTACCCCCGCCCGGTCCCGTGCTGCCCCGCTTTCCTCGACGCCCTGCCGGACTGCAACGACGACCCCG
>Ga0070683_100002925_pt1 | contig 13686 bp, 13 predicted proteins | sample KBSC713LmetaG_FD_64662 | JGI IMG/M metagenome (GOLD analysis project Ga0070683, IMG submission 64662) | Corn rhizosphere microbial communities from Kellogg Biological Station, Michigan, USA - KBS C7.1-3L metaG | ecosystem: Host-associated > Plants > Roots > Rhizosphere ...
GCGGCGTACGGCGGATCGAGGAAGGCGACGTCGTACGGCGCCGCTGGGGGCCGGGCCAGCAGGCCGGCGACCGACCCGGTCACGACGTGGGCCCTGACGAACCCGAGGCCGCGGGCGTTCGCCGAGATCAGCGACGCGGTCCGCCGATCGTGCTCGACCAGCGTGACGACGCCTGCACCGCGCGACCATGCCTCCAGGCCCACCGCGCCGGACCCGGCGTACAGGTCCAGGAAGCGGAGCCCGGCGAGAGAGCCGCACCACGCCTCGATGGCGGAGAAGAGGGCCTCGCGCACACGGTCGCTGGTGGGGCGGGTGCTGGCCCCCCGGGGCGCCGTGATGCGTCGACCGCCGACGCGTCCGCCGATGATGCGGGTCATGACAGCGCGGGTCCCAAGACCCGGGCGCGCACGCGACACGGCTCGGTCACGACTTCTCCATGAACTCAGACTGCCGTGAATGCTCCAGTTCTGTCACGAGCTGCCGCAGCGCCGGGACCTGCTCGAGACCGGGGTCGGCGGCGAGCATGGCGGTCGCGGTCTCACGCGCCTGGACGATGGTCTTCTCGTCCCGCAGCACCCGCAGCTGCTGCAGTGAGCTGTGGAAGCCCGACTGCGAGCGACCGAGGACGTCACCCTCGCGACGCTGCTCGAGGTCGACGCGGCTGAGCTCGAAGCCGTCCGTCGTGGCCGCGACCGCGTCGAGCCGCGCCCGCGCCGGACTGTCCGCCTCGGCATGTGTCACGAGCAGGCACAGCCCGGGCAGGCCGCCGCGACCGACGCGACCGCGCAGCTGGTGGAGCTGGGAGATGCCGAACCGGTCGGCGTCGAGCAGGACCATCGTCGTCGCGTTGCCGACGTCGACGCCGACCTCGATCACGGTGGTCGCGACGAGAACGTCGGTCTCGCCGGCCACGAAGGCCCCCATCGCGCGGTCCTTCTCCTCGGGGGTCAGCCGGCCGTGGAGGAGACCGAGGCGCAGGCCCCGCAGCGCCCCCTCACGCAGGGACTCGACGACCTCCTCGGCGGCGCTCAGGGCCGGCGGCGCCTCCACCGGCCGTCCCTCGTCGTCGAGGGCCGGCGCGTCGCTCTCGCCCTGCTCGAGCTCGTCTCCGGCGATGCGCGGGCACACGACGTACACCTGGTGGCCCTGCGCCACCTCCTCGCGGACCCGGCTCCAGACCCGGTCGATCCAGCCCGGCTGGTCGACCAGCGGGACCACGGTGGTCTGGATCGGCGCGCGTCCGGCGGGGAGCTCGGCGAGGGTGGACACCTCGAGGTCGCCGAAGACGGTCATCGCCACCGTGCGCGGGATCGGCGTCGCGGTCATCACCAGGACGTGGGGCGGCGTGCCGGCCTTGTCGGTCAGGGCGGCCCGCTGCTCGACCCCGAACCGGTGCTGCTCGTCGACGACGACGAGCCCGAGGTCGGCGAACTGGACGTGCTCCTGGAGCAGGGCGTGGGTGCCCACCACGATCCCGGCCTCGCCGCTCGCGGCCCGCAGCAGCGCCTCGGTGCGTGGCCCCTTGGCCATCGACCCGGTGAGCAGCGCGACCGTGGTCGCGTCGGCGGCGCCGCCGAGCATGCCGCCCTGGGCGAGGTCACCGAGCAGCGCCGTGATCGAGCGGAGGTGCTGCTGGGCGAGCACCTCGGTCGGGGCGAGCAGCGCCGCCTGGCCACCGGAGTCGACGACTCTCAGCATCGCGCGCAGGGCGACCAGGGTCTTGCCGGAGCCGACCTCGCCCTGGAGGAGCCGGTTCATCGGGTGCGGCCGGGCCAGGTCGTCCATGATCTCGGCCGACACCTGCTCCTGCCCGGCGGTCAGGGTGAACGGCAGCCGCGCGTCGAAGGCCGCGAGCAGCCGCCCTCCGCCGACCCGGGCCTGGCCCCCGAGCTGGGCCAGGGCCGCGCGCCGGCGCGCCATCACCAGCTGGGTCACCAACGCCTCGTCGAACCGGAAGCGGCGCTGTGCGTCTGTGACCTGCCCCCACTCGTCGGGCGCGTGGATGTGACGCATAGCAGTCGCGAGGTCGGGCAGCCCGAGCTCCCGACGTACGTCGTCGGGCAGCGGATCGGGCAGGTCGTCGACGACGGTGAGAGCGAACGCGATGGCGCGCTGGAGGTCCCATGAGTCGACCCCCTTGGTCTGGGGGTAGAGCGGGAACAGCGCCTTGATCGACGCCACCGCGGTGCCGATCGTCTCGTCGTGCTCCGCGTCGTCGCCGGACTCGCCGAACAGCGCCATCGTCGGGTTGGTCAGCTGCCACTGGTTGCGGAAGGTGGTCACCTGACCTATGAAGACGCCGCGGCGCCCGACGGCCAGGCGCTCGGCGTGCCACTTGCTGATGTGCGCGGACTTGGCGAAGAACGACATCCGCAGCGACGGGCCGTCGGTCTGGAGTGTCGTGTCGAGTCGGTACGCCGGACGGCGCGTGCGACGGTCGACGTAGGTGTTGACGGTGCTCTCGACGATCTCGCCCACCACCGTGAGCATCTCGCCGCTGCGCAGATCGGTGACCTTGGTCAGCTCGCCGGTGCGGATGTAGCGGCGCGGGAAGTGGTAGAGCAGGTCGCCGACGGTGCGGATCCGCAGGCCCTCGGTGATCTTCTTGACCTTGGCCGGCTTCTGGGCGCCCAGCACCGTCGCGACGGGCGAATCGAGGTCGATCACGGCGTCTTCACTCCACGGACATCAACAACGGGTAGCGGTCCTGCCCCCCGTCGTACACCACGACGTCGACATGAGCATGCCGGTCGGCGACGTACTCCTGGCACTGCTGCGCGAGGCCGTCGGAGCCGGAGCCGCCGACGAGCGTGACCAGCTCGCCGCCGCCGCCGAGCATCCGCTCGAGGATCTGGGTCGCCACGTCGGCGAGGTCGTGGCCGACCAGCGCGAAGTCTCCCTCGATGACTCCGAGCACGTCGCCGGGCTCGCAGGGGCCGGCCATCGTGATCGCCTGTCGTGCGGCGATGGTGACGGCTCCGTGGCGGGTGTGCCGGGCGGTGGCGGTCATCTCGAGCACGTCGGCGTCGAAGGCCCGCGCCGGCTCGTGCACCGCCAGGGCGGCCAACCCCTGCACCTGGGCCTCGGTCGGGATGACCACGACCCGGACGTCGAGGTCCTCCTCGGCGGTCCGGGCGGCGATGCGCGCTGCCCGGACGGAGTCGCGGTCGTTGGGCAGGATCACGACCTCGGCCGCGCCGGACCCGGCGACCGCGTCGAGGATCATCCCGGTCGACGGCCGGTGACCCGGGCCGCCCTCGATCACGAGGGCCCCGGCGTCGGCGAACAGCCGCGCCAGCCCGGGGCCGGCGGAGACCGCGACGATCCGGCGGCCGGTGCGCGCCCGGCCCACCGGTCGGCTCGCGGGCCGGGCTGTCTGCTCGGCGAAGTGAGTGACCCGGATGCGGTGCGGACGGCCCGCCGAGATGCCCGCCTCGACCGCCGCCCCGACGTCGTCGACGTGGACGTGGACGTTCCACAGCCCCTCTCCTCCGACGACGACGAGTGAGTCGCCCAGGGGCGACAGGGCCTCGCGCAGCCCCGGGACGGCGTCGGCGGCGGCGTCGAGGAGGTACATCACCTCGTACGCCGGTCCGTCGGCGCGCAGGTCGGTCTCACCGGCGGCGACCGGGATCGTGTGGGTGCCGATCGGCTGCGGCGCGGGCAGCGGACGGCGTCCGGTCAGCACCGTCTCGGCCGCGTCGAGGACCACGCTCAGCCCTCGGCCGCCGGCGTCGACGACCCCGGCGACCCGGAGCGGCTCGAGCTGCTCGGGCGTGTGGGCCAGGGCCTCGCGGGCGGCCTCCGCGGCCGCCGCGAACACGTCCCGGGCACGGGCCCGCTCGTCGGCGGCACGACGTACGGCGGCCTCCGCGGCGGCCCGCGCGACGGTGAGGATCGTTCCCTCGACCGGCGTACCGACCGCGGCGTACGCCGCCTGGCTCGCCTCCGTCATCGCCTCGGCCATCACCGTCGCGTTGCGGTCCGCGGGCGTCGCCCGCCCCATCCGGGCGACGAGGGCCCCGAGGAGCTGGCTCAGGATCACGCCACTGTTGCCCCGGGCTCCCAGCAGAGCCCCGCGCCGGAAGGCTGCGAGGGCGGTCACCAGTTCGGCGTCGTCGGCGGTGGCCTGCTGGATGGCGTCGCGGGCGGCACTCATCGTGAGGTACATGTTCGTGCCCGTGTCGCCGTCGGGCACCGGGTAGACGTTGAGCGCGTCGATCTCCTCCCGAGCCGCCGCCAGGGCGTCGACCGCCACATCGACGAAGCGCCGGACGACCGCGAGCTCGACGCCGCCACCGTGAGGTGCCTCCATCGTGTGCCCTACGCTCCTCGGGTCATGGCCCGGGGGATCGGGCGGCTGCCAGGGTAGTGCGCCCGGTCGGACGCGGGCCTCGCACGCCCGCTCCCGGGGCGTGAATTCGTCCGCGTACGGACGTGTCGGATATTCTTTCCCGGTTGCCCGCTGCGCGCGGGCCCCGATCCGTTTCTCTGTCAGGAGTGTCCCGTGGCCGCCGTCTGCGACATCTGCGCCAAGAAGCCGACCTTCGGCAACAACCGGCCGTGGTCGAAGAAGATCACCAAGCGCCGCTTCGACCCCAACATCCAGCGTGTGCGCGCCGTCGTCAACGGCACCCACAAGCGCCTCAACGTCTGCACCGGCTGCCTCAAGGCCGGCAAGGTCAGCCGCTGAGCGACCACCTCACCTGCTTCGCGGAGCCCCGGGCCTGGTGGTCGGGGGCTTCGTGTTGTCGGCTGGACGGCGCACGAGCCGGGGGGCTCAGAAGTGCGTCCACCCGGTCGGCCCGTCGTACGCCGCGCCGTCGACGGTGACCTCGGACCCCTCGGAGACCGACCCGATCACCGCCCAACCGTCGGGCACGCCGGGCGTGGGGAACGTCGCCAGCAGGGCGTGGTCGTCCCCGCCGCCGAGGACGAAGCTGAGCGGGTCGGCCCCGGTGGCCGCGCCCACCGCGACCAGCGGCTCCGGCACCTCGAACGCGTCGCGGCGTACGTCGATCGCCACCTGCGACTCCTCGGCCAGGTGGCGCGCCTCCGCCAGCAGCCCGTCGGAGATGTCGATCATGGCCGTCGCGCCGGCCTCGGCGGCGACGGCTCCAGCGTCGTACGGCGGCTCCGGGCGACGGTAGGCCTCGACGAGCACGCGCGGCGACCGGAACCCCCGGCCCAGCACGGCCAGCCCGCCCGCCGCCCATCCCTGCCGGCCGCACAGCGCCAGCACGTCGCCCGGCTCGGCCCCGGAGCGGAGCACCGGCGACCGGCGGCACGAGCCGAGCACGGTCACCGCGATCACCAGCGAGTCGGCCGAGGTCAGGTCTCCCCCGACCACGGATGCTCCGACGCTCGCGCACTCCTCGGCGAAGCCCTCGGCGAAGTCGAGCGCCCACTGCGCCGGCAGGTCCCGGGGCGCGGCCAGGCCGATCGTCAGCGAGTGGGCACGCCCGCCCATGGCGTTGATGTCGGAGAGGTTCGCGGCGGCCGCGCGGTGGCCGATGTCGGCGGCGGCCACCCAGTCCCGGCGGAAGTGCCGCCCCTCGACGAGCACGTCGGTCGACACCACGACGTGACCGTCGCGGATGCGGAGCACGGCGGCGTCGTCCCCGGGCCCGACCAGTACCTGCTCACCCTGCGCGAAGAGGTCGCGGAGACGTTGGATCAGCGGAAACTCACCGGCCTCCGAGACGGTCGCGTCAGGTGGGAACGACATGCCCCCCATCCCACCAGATCCGGCCCTCGCGCGGGCGCCGGTCGCCGTCGGACCGACCTGTCGGGCGCGGCGTACCGCACGGTAGGTTGTGGCCGGCAGCACCGCGCAGTGCCACCGATCCCCCCTCGACTACTCGGAGGAGACAGAGCATGGTCGTCCAGGCGTACATCCTCATCCAGACAGACGTGGGCAAGGCCGCCGACGTGGCCCGGGCGATCGCTCAGGTCAAGGGCGTCACGCTTGCCGAGGACGTCACCGGCCCGTACGACGTGATCGTGCGCGCCGAGGCCCGCAACGTCGACGAGCTGGGCAAGCTGGTCGTCTCCCGCGTGCAGAACCTCGAGGGCATCACCCGTACCCTGACCTGCCCCGTCGTCCACATCTGACGCGACCCGAATTGACCACGTCCTCCTCGCGCCCCCGATCGTCCACGAGATCCCGCGGCGTGCGGTCGGCTGCGGTCCTGGGCTGTCTGGGGCTGGCGCTGGTGGCCTGCGGCAAGGATCCGGTCAGCATCCCCACCCTGAGGCTCAGCGCCGCCGACCAGGCCGTGTGCCAGCGGCTGACGAACGCGCTTCCAGAGAAGGTCGCCGACCAGGCGCAGCGCAAGACCCAGCCGGCAGCAGCGCTCGGCGGCGCCTGGGGCGATCCGGCGATCGTCGCGCAGTGCGGCGTCCCGATGCCGTCGGACTTCACCCGCACCGCCGCCTGCCAGACCGCGGACGGAGTCGGGTGGTACATCCCCGAGGCCCAGTTCGCCGACGACTCGTCCGATCTCGTGATCGCGACCGCCGGCTACCGGCCGATCGTCCAGGTCGCGATCCCCGCGACGTACCGGCCCAACGGCCTGGCCGCGGTCATGGTCGAGCTGGCGCCCGTGGTCAAGGAGTACACCAAGCTCGTGACCCCTTGTCGGTGACGGCCGCCGGTCAGCGCAGTCCCGTCGTACGCCGCAGCGCGAGCCGGATCAGGCGGTCGACGAGCGCGGGGTAGTCGACGCCGGTCTCGGCCCACATCCGCGGGTACATCGAGGTCGGCGTGAAGCCCGGCATCGTGTTGATCTCGTTGACCACGAGCGAGCCGTCGGGCATCAGGAAGAAGTCCACGCGGGCCAGCCCCTCGCAGCCGATCGCCTCGAAGGCGCGCACGGCCAGGTCGCGCAGCTCGGCCGCGGCGGCCTCGGGCAGATCGGCCGGGACGTCGAGCTCGGTGTGCTCCTCGGGCAGGTACTTGGCGGCGAAGTCGTAGAACTCGTGGCCACCGCCCACGACGATCTCGGCCGGCACGCTCGTCTCCGGCGTACCGTCCAGCGCCTCCAGTACGCCGCACTCGATCTCGCGAGCCCCGACGGCGGCCTGCTCGACCAGGGCCTTCGGGTCGTGCCGGTGGGCCTCCTCGATGGCCGCGTCGAGCTCGGAGGCGTCGTGCACCTTGCTGATCCCCATGCTCGACCCCGCCCGGGCCGGCTTGACGAACAGCGGGAGACCGAGGTCGGCCACCCGGTGCCGCACGCCGTCGGGATCGCGATACCATTCGCGGGTGGACACGGTCACCGACGGCATCACCGGCAGCCCGGCCGCGCGGAGCACGACCTTCGCATAGGCCTTGTCCATGCCCACGGCGCTGGCCAGCACCCCGGCGCCGACGTAGCGGACCCCGGCCATCTCGAACATGCCCTGGATCGTGCCGTCCTCGCCCCACGGGCCGTGGAGCAGCGGGAACACCACATCGACCTCACCGAGGGTCTGCGGCGGCCGGGAGGGTTCGTGGACGACCAGGTCGGTGCTCCCCGACTCGCGCAGCAGCGTGATCGCCGCGCGGGCGCCGTCGACGCTGGGCAGCTGGTCGGCCCCGGTGATCCGCAGCCGTGCGGTGTCGCCCGACTCCAGGACCCACCGGCCGTCGGGAGCGATCCCGATCGGGACGACGTCGTACGTCGCGCGGTCGATCGCCTCGAGCACACTGCCGGCGGTCACGCAGCTGACCGCGTGCTCGCTGGACCGGCCGCCGAAGACGACCGCGACCCGCGGCTTGCGCGAGCGCGAGTCTGGGGGCTGCTCGCTCATCGCAGGCACCCTATCGGGGGTGGCGTCGCGCGCCGACCGGCCCGCCGTACGCTCGCGACATGGCCGACCCGACAGACCCCGCGACCTGGTCCCCCGCCACCACCGCCGTCATCGCGGGCCGCCCACCGCACGAGCCCGACCAGCCTCTCAACCACCCGATCACGATGGCCTCGACGTACGGCGCGACCGGAGGCGTGGAGTACGGCCGGCACGGCAACCCGACCTGGACGGCGTTCGAGGAGGCGCTGGGGGCGCTCGAGGGCGGCCGCTGCCTGGCCTTCTCCTCCGGGCTCGCGACGGTGTCGACCGTCCTGGACCTGGTGGGTCAGGGTGCGGCCGTGGTCGCGCCGCGCCATGCCTACAACGGCACCGTGATGCAGCTGGCCGACCTGGAGGCGCGCGGCCGGCTGACGGCGCGACTCGTCGACGTCACCGACACCGCGGCGGTCGTCAAGGCCTGCGACGACGCGGCCCTGGTGTGGCTCGAGTCGCCGACCAACCCGGCACTCGAGCTGGCCGACATCGAGACCATCGCGCGCGCCGCCCACGAGGCGGGTGCGTACGTCGTCGTCGACAACACGTTCGCCACCCCCCTGCGCCAGCTGCCACTGGCGATGGGCGCCGACGTGGTCGTCCACTCCGCCACCAAGTACCTCGCCGGGCACAGCGACGCGGTCATCGGCGCGCTCGTCACCGCCGACGACGAGGTGTACGACGCCCTGAAGGGCCGCCGGGACCTGCTCGGCTCCATCCCCGGGACCCTGGAGGCCTGGCTCGCCCTGCGCGGCCTGCGCACGCTGCACCTGCGGGTCGAGCGGGCGGAGAGCAACGCCCGCGCACTGGTCGACCGGCTGCGGGCGCACGACGCCGTCGCCGAGCTCCGCTACCCCGGCTTCGGCGGGATCGTCTCGGTCGTGCTGGCCGGCGGACCCGACGCCGCCGACCGGCTGGTGCGCTCGACGTCCTTGTGGGTCCACGCCACCTCGCTCGGTGGCGTGGAGTCGACGTTCGAGCGCCGTCGGCGCTGGAGGTCCGAGCCGACGACCATCCCCGAGGCGCTGGTCCGGCTCAGCGTCGGCATCGAGGACGTGGACGACCTGTGGGCCGACCTGTCGGGTGCCCTCGACGCCGTCGTCCCGTGACGGCTCGCCGTCAGTCCGTCTCCGCCTTGGTGTCGCGGGCGATGAACGACTCCATCATCTCCGGCGCCGTCATCCGCCCGTCGACGACGGCCTCGACGTGCTCGGCGATCGGGGCGTCGACGCCCACCTTCTGTGCCAGCGCCAGCAGCGAGGAGCACGACTTCGCGCCCTCGGCGACCTGACGGGTCGACGCGACGATCTCGGAGGTCGTCATCCCGAGCCCGAGCTTCTCGCCGAAGGTCCGGTTGCGAGACAGCGGCGAGGAGCACGTGGCGACCAGGTCGCCGAGCCCGGCGAGCCCCATCAGGGTCATCGGGTTGGCCCCCATCGCCATCGCCAGGCGCGCGGTCTCGGCCAGGCCGCGGGTGATCACCGAGGCGGTGGTGTTGTCGCCGAACCCCAGCCCCACGGCCATGCCGACCGACAGCGCGACGACGTTCTTGTAGGCGCCGCCGAGCTCGCAGCCGACCACGTCGAGGCTCCGGTAGGGGCGGAAGGCCGGTCCGTGGACGAGGTGCTGCACCTGCTTGGCGACGTCCTCGTCGGTGCTGGCGACCACGGAGGCGGCCGGCTCACGCTGGGCGATCTCGTGCGACAGGTTGGGGCCGCTGACCACGGCGACGCGCTCGGGCCCGGCTCCGGTCACCTCGGCGACGACCTCGCTCATCCGCTTGAGGGTGCCCAGCTCGACGCCCTTCATCAGCGACACCATCAGGGATGACGCGGGGATGTACGGCGCCCACTGCTCGAGGTTGGCGCGGAACGTCTGCGACGGCACAGCGAACACCACGACGTCGGCGCCGGCCAGCGCCCGCTCGGTGTCGTGGGTGGCGGCGACGGTGGGAGGAAGCTCGACCCCGGGGAGGTAGTCGGTGTTCTCGCGGCGCCGGTTGATCGTGGTGCAGACCTCCTCGCGACGGGCCCACAGCGTGACGTCGTTGCCCGCGTCCGCGAGCACCATCGAGAACGCCGTCCCCCACGAGCCCGCCCCGAGCACGGAGACCTGCGTCATGCGCCCCTCGACTTCCGCTCCGGCTTCGCGGCCTTGCGCGGGTTGCCGATCGGCCGCACCCCCGAGGTCCGCGGGTCGAACCGCTCGGCCGGCGCCTCCTCGCCACGCACCTCGGCCACCAGGTCGGTGAGCGCGGCCATGATCCGCCGGGTCGCCTCGTTGACCGTCTTGGTCGTGTGCGGCTGGTCACGCAGGTCGTCGAGCGGGACGGGGTCGCCGACCTTCATCGTGATCGAGGTGCGCGGGAAGAGGTGGGGCTTCTTGGTGTACGGGTAGAGCAGCTCGTGAGCACCCCACTGCCCGATCGGAATCACCGGGCAGCCGGTCTCCAGCGCGATGCGAGCAGCTCCCGACTTCCCGGCCATCGGCCACAGGTCGGGATCGCGGGTCAGCGTGCCCTCCGGGTAGACCACCACGCACTCACCCGCCCGCACGGCGGCGACCGCGGCGTCGAATGCACCCTTGGCGTTCTTGCTGAGCCGCTCCACCGGGATCTGGCCCGCTGCGGTGAGGAAGTACGCCAGCGCGCGGTTCTTGAACAGGCCCGACTTGGCGAGGTAGCGCGGCATCCGGCCGTGGTCGTAGACGATGTGGGCCGCCGTCAGCGGGTCGACGTGCGAAACGTGGTTGAAGACGATGATGCACCCGCCGGAGGCTGGGATCTTCTCGCCGTCGATCCAGGTGCGCCTGGTGGTGGCCAGCAGCGTCGACTTCACGACCGGGACGGCGAGGTTGAAGGCCCATCCTCGCTTCTGCTGCAGTGGTCGCACGGGTCGAGCACCCACCTGCGTCCCTCCCGTCGTGGCACGAACGTCGACTCGATCGGCCCGGCACCAGCGCCGGTGTCCGGGTCAGGCTACTCGGTTTGGGCCGGTCGCCGGCCGCCCGGCGGGCCTGACAGGATCGCCCTCGATGAGCGCGTCGTACGTCGTCCTGCTGCCGGTGAAGCCACCGGCTCGGGGCAAGTCTCGGCTCGAGGTCGACCCCGAGCGCCGGCGCGCATTGGCGGCGGCGTTCGCCCTCGACACGGCCCGGGCGTGCCTGGCCGCCGATCCCGTCGTGGCCGTGCTCGCAGTGACCGACGACGCCGGCTTCGCCGACGACCTGCGCGCAGCCGGCTGCGCCACGATCCCCGACGGTGTCGACGGAGACCTCAACGAGTCATTGCGGCTGGCCGCTGCCGAGGCCCGGCGACGTTGGCCGCGGGCAGTCCCGGTCGCGGTCTGCGCCGACCTCCCCGCTCTGCGGCACACCGACCTCGAGGCCGCCCTGGCCTGGTACGGAACGGGCAGGGGTGCCGCGTTCGTCACCGACCAGGACGGCACCGGCACCACGCTGTACACCGCGCCGTACGCCGGGTTCGAGCCGCAGTTCGGGTTCCACTCCCGCGAGGCCCACCTGGGCGTCGGGGCGATCGAGATCCCGGGAGCACTGACGTCGCTGCGTCGCGACGTCGATGACGCGGCGGCGCTGGCCGACGCGGTCGCCATCGGGCTGGGATCCCATACCCGCAGGGCGATGCTGACCTGATCGGGGCTCACCTCCGGACGTCCTGAATACGACGAAGGGGCCGCCGGCGAACCGGCGACCCCTTCGTGCGGTGACTCAGGACCGCTTGGCGGTCTTCTTGGTCGTCCGCTTCGCCGGAGCCGACTTCTTGGCCGTCGACTTCTTCGCTGCGGTGGTCCGCGTCGCCGCGGTCTTCTTCGCCGGGGCCGACTTCTTGGCCGTCGTCTTCTTCGCCGCGGTCTTCTTCGCCGGAGCCGACTTCTTCGCCGTCGCCTTCTTCGCCGCGGTCTTCTTCGCCGGAGCCGACTTCTTCGCCGTCGCCTTCTTCGCGGTGGTGGCCTTCTTCGCCGGAGCCGACTTCTTCGCCGTCGTCCTCGTGGCCGGAGCGGCCTTCTTCGCAGCGGCGGCTCCGGCGGCCAAGGTCAGCTTGGGCAGCTTCTTCGCACCCGAGACGACGTTCTTCAGATCGGCGCCGGCGGTGAACTTCGGCACGGCCTTCTTCTTCGCGCGGATGCGTTCACCGGTCTGAGGGTTGCGGACCATGCGGGACTCGCGCACGCGCTTCTCGAACGAGCCGAAGCCCGTGATCGCGACCTTCTCGCCCTTGGCCACCTCACGCGTGATCGTGTCCAGGACGGATTCCAGCGCGTGCTGCGCCTGCTTTCGGTTCCCCTCGTAACGCGCGGCGAGCGCGTCGATGAGCTGAGACTTGTTCACGGTTTCCCTTCCAATGAACGAACTGTGGCCGGCCCTTTTGCCCGGCTTCCCGACGAACGCTAGGTAGTCACGCCGTTCTTCACAATCGCCACGCCGGTTCTGTCGAAGGTTTTTCCCGAGAATCCGGCTCAACCGAGGCGTTCTTCGCCACCCTGGCCGTCGAGTAACGGGCGATGTGGACGTCGCCCGATGGTGCTGCACGGGCGCATCCGTCAGCGATCTCCCTTGCCCGCTTGGAGATTCTTGCTCTCGGCGAGTCGCCAGCGGCCGCGCGGCGATGACCGCGAGGGCCCGGTCAGCGCGTCGCGGGCTTCCAGGTGGGGCGGCCCTGCTCGTAGGTCGCGATGTCGGCCGCGTGCGCGAGCGTCAGGGAGATGTCATCGAGACCCTCCAGCAGGCGCCAGCGCGTGTAGTCGTCGATGTCGAAGGAGTCCTCCACCGCACCGGGACCGTCGCCCGCACGCAGGGTGCGCGCCACCAGGTCGACGCTGATCGTCGTACCGGGCTCGGCCTCGAGGAGCTCCCACAGCCGGAGCACGACCTTGTCGTCGACCTGCGCCGCCAGCAGCCCGGACTTGCCGGCGTTGCCTCGGAAGATGTCGCCGAACCGGGGTGAGAGCACGACCCGGAAGCCGTAGTTCTGCAGGGCCCACACCGCGTGCTCGCGGGACGAGCCGGTGCCGAAGTCGGGGCCGGCGACCAGCACGCTGCCCGCGTCGTACGGCTTCTGGTTGAGCACGAACGACGGGTCGTTGCGCCAGGCGGCGAACAGGCCGTCCTCGAATCCGGTGCGGGTGATCCGCTTGAGGTAGACCGCGGGGATGATCTGGTCGGTGTCGACGTTGCTGCGGCGTAGCGGCACGCCGATGCCGGTGTGGGTCGTGAACGCCTCCATCTCAGACCCCCTCCGGCTCGAGATCGGCGGGCGAGCTCAGCGTTCCGCGGATCGCGGTGGCGGCTGCGACGGGCACGGAGACCAGGTGGGTCCGGCCGCCCTTGCCCTGTCGCCCCTCGAAGTTGCGATTGGAGGTCGAGGCGCTGCGCTCCTGCGGGGCGAGCTGGTCGGGGTTCATGCCCAGGCACATCGAGCAGCCGGCCCCACGCCACTCGCCGCCGGCCTCCTTGAACACCACGTCGAGTCCCTCGTCCTCGGCCTGTAGACGCACCCGGACCGAGCCCGGAACGACGAGCAGCCGCGTGCCCTCGGCGACCCGGCGGCCCCGGACGATCCCGGCCGCCAGCCGGAGGTCCTCGATCCGGCCGTTGGTGCAGGACCCGACGAACACCGTGTCGACCGGGATGTCGCGCATCGGTGTGCCGGCCTCGAGGCCCATGTACTCCAGGGCCTTGCGCGCGCCGACCCGGTCGCTCTCCTCGGCGAATGCGTCCGGCTCGGGCACCGACCCACCGAGAGGCACACCCTGACCGGGGTTGGTGCCCCATGTGACGAACGGCGTCATGGCGCCGGCGTCGAGCTCGATCTCCTCGTCGAAGCGGGCGTCGTCGTCGGTG
>Ga0070683_100002927_pt1 | contig 13681 bp, 9 predicted proteins | sample KBSC713LmetaG_FD_64662 | JGI IMG/M metagenome (GOLD analysis project Ga0070683, IMG submission 64662) | Corn rhizosphere microbial communities from Kellogg Biological Station, Michigan, USA - KBS C7.1-3L metaG | ecosystem: Host-associated > Plants > Roots > Rhizosphere ...
CCGACGCCGGTCATCAGGTCGGAGACCAGCGGCGTGGTGGCGTCGACCAGCGACACGAGCGTCGTGCTGCCCACCGAGCCCTTGCCCGACGAGGTGCTGATCCAACCGAGGTTCGAGTAGGCGGAGTTGCCGAACACGAGCATCGGTACCGCGACGTCCTTGAACACCGGGACGAAGTCGCCCGAGCCGACGCCCGACGACACGATCACGATGTTCTGTCCGTTCGCGAGCGTGGCGGGGCCGGTCGCCGGCGACAGCGTGACGACCATGTCGCGGTTCTCCAGCGTCTGCTTCAGGATCATCTCGCCGTCGTCGAGGCTGCCGGTGTTGTCGACGACCAGCAGCGCCTTCTTGCCGACGAGCGGATCGACGCCGCTCATGCCCGCCGCGCCGGTGGTCCCGGCCGCGCCCGTCGTACCGCCGCGGCCAGCGCTGCCTGTCGTACCTGCGCTGCCCGTCGTGCCGCCGCGCCCGGCTGTACCCGTCGTGCCCGCGCCGCCGGTCGTGCCACCGCGCCCGGCCGCCCCCGTCGTGCCGGCCGAACCGGTGGTTCCGGCGCTGCCGGTCGTGCCCGCGCTGCCCGTCGTCCCGCCCGTGCTGACAGAACCGGCCGAGCCGGTAGTCCCCGCGGACCCGCTCGTGCCCGCCGACCCACTCGTCCCCGCAGCACCGCTGGTGCCCGCGCTGCCCGCCGCCGTCCCTGCCTGCCCGCCCGTGCCGGACGACCCGCCGCCGACGTCCGTCGCGCAGGCCATCACGCTCAGGGGAACCGCCAGGCCCAGCCAGAGCCACGAAAGTCGCGTGGGTCGAGGGACACCCGTCATGTTGGCAGGAGTGTCCGGAGGCCCTTTCCACGGGTCGCGCCGGACGCTAAGAACGTTGCGATGGGTACACCTACATTCGCCCCGTCCCGCAGCGCTGCTGCCATCGTCACGCGCGGCCTAGGCACCGATGCCTGGCACGACGCTGCCGTCGCCGTCGTCGACGATCGTGGCCGCGTCACGCACGCGCGCGGCGACGCGAACCTCGTGACGTTCACGCGCTCCGCGATCAAACCGCTGCAAGCGCTGCCGCTGATTCTAACCGGCGCGTGCGACGCGTTCGGCATCGACGACGAGGAGCTGGCGCTGGCCGCGGCCTCGCATGACGGCGGCGATCTGCAACGCGCCGTCGCCGCGCGCCTGCTCGCGAAGGCCGGCGACCGCGCCGACCAGTTGCAGTGCGGAGCGCACTGGCCGATCGGCATGCGCGCGGCGGGACGCCACCCGTGCGCCGGCGAGGATCGCGATCCCCTGCGCCACAACTGCTCGGGTAAGCACGCCGGCTTCCTCGCGCTCGCGCGCACGCTGGGTGTGCCGACCGAGCGCTACCTCGATCCCGACGCGGCCGTGCAACGCGCGGTCAGGCGCGCGGTCGCGGACGCGTGCGAGCTCGACGAGGCGAGCCTGATCGCCGCCACCGACGGCTGCAGCGCGCCCAACTTCGCGGTGCCGCTGTCGGCGCTCGCGCGCGCGTTCAAGAACCTGGCGACGCGCGGCCCGGCCGGCGCGCCGATCGACGCGGCCCTGGCGCGCGTGCGTACAGCGATGCAGGCACACCCGCACCTCGTATCGGGCGAGGGGCGCTTCGACTACGAGCTCGCGCGCGCGTTCGCGGGACGCATCGTCAGCAAAGGCGGCGCCGAGGCGCTGCTCGCCGTCGGGTTCTCGGACCCGCCGCTGGGGATCGCGATCAAGATCCTCGACGGCGCCGACCGCGCGCTGCCGCCGATCGCGATGGCGGTGCTGGGTGAGCTCGGGCTGATCGACGGCGCCGCGCCACCGGCCGCCCTCGCGCATCGCGCGCGCCCGGTCGTCACGAACCACCGCGGCATCGAGACCGGCGCGATCGCGGTGACGGGTCCCCTGCTGACTGCCCCTGACACCCCCGAGTGATTAGCTTCCATGCTGGAGGTTCGCGATGGTGGGGCGCTGGTGGGGTCGGGCGTTGGCGGTTGGATTGGCGATGATGTCGGCGCAGACGGTGGCGCGCGGGGACGAGCTGAAGCCGCCGCAGAACGTGAACGCCGAGCCGGGAAACAAGCAGTCGTCGCAGCTGGCCAGTCGTGCCGCCGACGCGGACATCAAGGGCCAGCCGCGGCAGGCGCTGGATCTGGCGAACCAGGCGATCCGTGCGGATCCGCGCAACCCCTGGCCCTACTACAACAAGGGGATGGCTCTGGCCGAGCTGGGCGAGACCGACGCGGCGATCGCGGCGCTGTTCGCCGCCGAACAGCGCTTCGCGCCGACCGATCGCTGGGCGCGGTCGGTCGCGATCTACGGGCGGGCGCAGGCGTTCAACCGGGCGGGTCGCTGCGTGGAGGCGGTCCAGGCGTTCGCCGACTACGCGCAGTTCGTCGGCAAGGAAGATCCCGGTTCGGCGCAGATGGCGCGGCGCTACGCCGTGAACTGCCAGACAGCGGCCGCGCGCGCGAGCGCGCCTGCCGCGGCGAACGCGCCGACCACGCCGCCGCCCGCGCCCGGCCGCTGAAGCGGCGTCAGGGGGCCGGCAGCGCGTCGGCGCCGCCGTCGAAGCACTCGGGCAGCGGCTCCGAACCGACGCCCGCGCACAGCGGCAAGGCGAAGCCGCCCGCGGGACCGGCGCTGCACATCGTCGTGTCGTTGACGGCGCTCGCGACGACGACCGCGACGAGCTCGCCCGTCGCGACGCTGTAGTAGTACGTGGTGCTCAGGTCGGGCTGGCCGATCGTCAGCGCGTGGGTGTCGCCGCAATCCGCGCGTCGCGGCTCCGCCGTCGCGAGGTCAGCGCAGAAGGTCGCATCGACCTGCGCCTCGTCCCAGGTCGGCGCGCAGTGCCTCTGCGCGCACCACGTCGCGACCGTGCCTGCGCAGGTGACGACCTTCGCCGACCTTCCGCAGCCGGCCGCCGCCGCGAACGTCAGGACGAAAACACCGACACCGTGACCACGCACGGCGCGATCATAACCGATGGCGCAGCCACCGCGTGGCGTCGGCGCGCGACGCGCCCGCGAGCGCGGCACAGCGCAGGCCCTCCTCGACCGACTGGCGCAGGTTCGTCTCGACGCCTTCCAGCTTCGCGGCGCGCGGGCGCATGAACGCATCGGCGGCACGAACGCGCTCCGCGTCGCACAACCCCGGCACCGACCGGACGATGCGCCACAGGACGAACGACGGGAAGAGGCGCGCCAGCTCGTCGAAGTGACTCTCGATCCACGGCTGGACGATGTCGCGCCCCGCTGGCCGCAGGCCCACGTACGGAAACAGGTAGCGGAGATCCTGCGTCTTGATCGTGCCGTCGAGCACCCGCGTGAGCAGCCGCTCGATCTGCGGCCGGCCGTCGAACGACGCGAGTCCGGTCAGCACCAGCACGCGAATCTCGGGCGTCGGCGCGCGCTTGACCACGCCCAGCATCTGGTCGAAGAGCGCCTGATCACCGTGCTTTGCGGCGAGCGGCACCGCGATGCGCGCCAGGTCCACGCCCGCGGACGACGGCGACGCCAGCCAGGCGCGCGCGCGCCGGCGTGCCTCGGCGAGCGTGGCGGGATCGTCGCCCAGATCGCCGAGCGTCAGCAGGATCTCCTCGCGGAGGAAGCGTTCGTCGTCCGACTGTGTCTCCGCCGAGCGCCAGCCGAGGCGCCGGGCGGTCGGACCGCACAGCGTGCGGACGAAGCGCGCGAACACCGGGCGATCGGCGTCGCTGACCAGCGCGAGGTCGATGTCGTGCAGCGCCTCGATCATCTCCGTCCAGACCAGGCGGCTGGGATCGTGCTGGAGACGCACGAGCAGATCGAGGAAGGCCGCCACGGGAAGCTGGCCGCTGCGCACCGCCGCCCACGCATTGCTGACGACGCCGAACCGCTCGCGCTCAGGCAATTGCGTCACGCTGCCGCCGAGCGCCTCCAGCTCGGTCGCGCCGATGCGCACGCGGTAGTAGCCGGTCTCGCCCGCGTTCGCGTACACGAACGTCGGGCAGCCGGCGCTCGGGTCCAGCGCCACCGCGTCCTCCCGGTCCGTCAAGACGGTGCACTGCCGCACGAACGGGCCGCCGGCCTTGTGCCCGGTGACGACGCACACCGGAATGCGCCACAGCGCGGCGCTGTCCGCGGGGCGATCCATCGTGCGGTACTCCTGCTGGCGCAGGGTGACCGCCGGGATCTTGCCGACCGGGCAGGCGATGTGCGCCTCGACGATCGGCACGCCGATCTGATCGGTGAAGCTGCCCATCACGCCCGCGACGTCGCGCCCGCCGCTGGCGGTCGCGAGCGCCGCGTACAGATCTTCGGCGGTCGCGTTGCTCCATTCGTGCTGCTGCAGATAGCCGCGCAGCCCGGCCCGGAACGCGTCGGGCCCCAGCCAGCCTTCCACCATCGCCAGCACGGCGCGCCCCTTCGCGTACGTCACGGAGTCGAACGCCTCCAGCGCCTCGCTGGTGCTGCGCACCGGCTGGCGGATCTTGCGCGCGGTCGCGAGCGCGTCGTCGCCCATCACCTGCGACTTGGCCGCCAGCGCTTGCAGGCGGGCGGCGGTCTGCGGCCGCCACGCGTCCATGATCTCGTCGGCCATGAAGCTGGCGAACGCCTCGTTCAGCCACAGATCGTTCCACCACGCCATCGTGACGAGATCGCCGAACCACTGGTGCGCCATCTCGTGCGCGATGATGCCCGCCATCCCCAGCCGCGCCGCGAGCGCCGCGTGGTCCTCCAGCAACAGGCGCTCCTCGCGGAACGTGATGAGGCCGGCGTTCTCCATCGCGCCGGCGCCGAAGCTGGGGACGGCGACCAGGTCCAGCTTGGGGTAAGGAAACGGCCGCCCGAAGTATCGCTCCAGCTCGACCAGCTGGCCGCGGGCGGTCGCGAGCGCGCCGGCGCCGAGGCGCGCCTTTCCGGACGTGGCGAGCACGCGGAGGGGCAGCTTGCCCGCCAGCCCTTCGCGCATGTCGAACGCGCCGACCGCGAGCGCGACCAGGTACGTCGGCAGCGGCGGCGACTCCGCGAACTGGAAGCGAACGTGCGCGCCCTCCGAACGGCGGCTCACTTCGCGCATGTTGGCCACCGCGATCGCGTCGGGCGGCACCGAGATCGTCACCGTGAACGGCGTCTTCCAGCCGGGCTCGTCGAAACAGGGAAAGGCGCGCCGCGCGTCCGTGGGCTCGAACTGCGTGAACGCGTACCAGCGCGTGCCCTCCTGCACGCGGTACAGGCCGCGCAGGCCGGACGCGAACGGACCGTCGTAGTCGATCTCGAGCCGCGCCGCCCCGGGCGCGATCACGCGGTCCAGCGCCAGCACCAGCTCTTCGGGGTCCTGCCGCGAGCCGGCCGCGGGGCGCAGCGTCGCCGTCGCGGGCAAGCGCTCGTTCCCCACCACCAGCGCGGCGGCGCGCACGGTCAGGCCGCGCGCGTTCATCACGATCGCGCGCGTCGGCTCGTCGACGATCACGTCGACCTGCGCCCGCCCGGTGAAGCGCGGCTGCGCCGGATCGATGACGAAGTCCAGCGCGTAGCGCGCCGGGTGCACCTGCCGCGGCAGCCGCCCGTCGGGACGCGGCGCGGGTACCGCAACCGTCGCCTCCGGCGCGGGCGCCCGCCGCCCGCACGCGCTCAATGCCAGGGCGGCGACGACGACCCTCGACCCACGGAGCATGGCCGTTGTTCTACAACGTCCGTGGCGCCGGCGGACCGCCGCGATCAGTTCGCGGACAGGGGCCGGAATTCCACGGTGGTCTTGCCGTACTTCGAGTAGAGCACCCAGCCACCGACGGTCATGCCGACGCCGACCGCGCCGGTGATGAGACCCGCCTTCGTCTCGCCGAGCGCCGCCCACGTGAGGCCGCCGATGGCCGCGGCCACGCCCAGCGTGATGCCCCAGACCGCTCCGTAGAACGCGCCGTGACTCCCCTCCTTCACCGTCGCCTCCACGTTTCCCGAATAGTCGATCAGCTGGAAGCTGTCGCTCGCGATCACGTTCATGCCGCCGAAGAAGAACTGCTCGCCCTTGCGCCCGTCGACGACGGCGCCGCACGGCGCGCGGCAGATCAGGTCCTGGATCAGAACGCCGGTGGTCGCGCTGGTCATGATCGTCGCGACGTTCCGCTTCAGCTGAATCTGCGGGTTGTCGGTCTTGACGGTGAGGCGGACGATGCCGTTCTCGGGCGTCGCGGGTAACTGCAGCTCCGCTTCGGGCGCGCTGTTGGCGGGCGTCCCGGAAAGGCCCAGCCCTCCCGCGGGAGGCGCCGCCTCCTTGTCGGCCGCCCACGCGCTGCCGGCCGAGACGAGAATCGATGCGAATAAGAAGGACAGTCCAAGCGATCGCTTCATGATCCTGGATGTTAGACGGGCCCCGCGACCCACGTCCAGTCCACGCCCGGAGGACCGCGTCCCACGCGTCACCAATCCGTTCGACCCTCCCTGACGTATTGATCGACGGAGATCGGCGGATGTCGTGGAAGCTGACGCTGTTGATGCTGGCGACATCATTGTCGCTGGCGTGTCAGCAGAAACGCGAGTGGCCGCGGATCACGAAGGTCCTGAGCGGCGAGCGCGCGAACCCGCTGATCATCGTCGGCAACGGCGCCGCCTACGGACGCATCGTCCAGCGATTCAGATCAAGATGAGCCGGCAAGCTGGCGCAGCACGTAGTGCAGGATGCCGCCGTGCTGGTAGTAGGCGATCTCCTGCGGCGTATCGATGCGCACGTTCGTGCGGATCTCCTTGACCTTGCCGTCGGCGCCGGTCGCGCGCACGGTCAGCTCGCGGCCGCCCGCGAAGCCGCCCTGCAGCAGCGCCGGCAGCCCGACCGTCTCGTAGACTTCCTCGCCGGTGAGTCCCAGCGACGCCGCGCTCTGCCCCTTCGGGAACTCGAGCGGGACGATGCCCATCCCGACCAGGTTGCTCCGGTGGATGCGCTCGTAGCTCTCGGCGATCACGAAGCGGACGCCCAGCAGCCGCGGCCCCTTCGCCGCCCAGTCGCGTGACGACCCGCTGCCGTACTCCTTGCCCGCGAGGATCAGCAGCGGCACGCTCTCGGCCGCGTACTTCTCGCTCGCGTCGAAGATCGACATCAGCGTCCCGACAGGCAGGTGCCGCGTCACGCCGCCCTCGGTGCCGGGCGCCAGCAGGTTCTTGAGGCGCACGTTCGCGAACGTGCCGCGCACCATGACCTCGTGGTTGCCACGGCGGGCGCCGTAGCTGTTGAAGTCCTTCACGGCCACGCCGTGGGTGATCAGGTACTTCCCGGCCGGGCCGTCCTTCTTGATGTTGCCGGCCGGCGAGATGTGGTCGGTCGTGACGCTGTCGCCCAGCATCGCCAACACGCGCGCGCCCTTGATATCGCTGACGGCGACTGGCTTCTTGCTCATCCCTTCGAAGTACGGCGGCTCCTTGATGTACGTCGACGCCGAATCCCAGACGTAGGTCTGCCCGAGCGGAACGTCCAGCTTGCGCCAGCGCTCGTCACCCTCGAACACGACCGCGTAGGTCTGCTGGAACATCGCCGGCTTGAGCGCCTTGCTGACGACCTCGTTCACCTCGTTCGCCGACGGCCAGATGTCGCGCAGGTACACGGGCGCGCCGGTCTTGCTCTCGCCCAGCGGCTCCTTGTCGAGATCGATGTCGATCCGACCCGCCAGCGCGTAGGCGACGACCAGCGGCGGCGACATCAGATAGTTCGCGCGCACGTCGGGGTTGATGCGCCCCTCGAAGTTGCGGTTGCCCGACAGCACGCTGGCGACGACCAGGTCGCCAACCTCGATCGCGTCCGCGACAGGCGGCGGCAGCGGCCCGGAGTTCCCGATGCAGGTCGTGCACCCGTAACCGACGGTGTGGAACTTCAGCTGCTCCAGGTACGGCGTCAGCCCCGCCACCGCGAGGTACTCCGTGACGACCTTCGACCCGGGCGCCAGCGACGTCTTCACCCACGGCTTCGTCGACAGACCCTTCTCGACTGCTTTCTTCGCGAGCAGGCCCGCCGCCACCAGGACCGACGGGTTCGACGTGTTGGTGCAGCTGGTGATCGCCGCGATGACGACCGAGCCATTCTTCACGTCCGGTGACGGATCGCGCGACGGCGCGTAGCCGACGTTGGTGTCGACGTCGGGCTGCGATTCGGCCGTCGCCGCCTTCTTCTTCGGCTTGGGCTTGGCCAGGCTGGGCAGCGCGTCCTCGAAGGACTTGCGCGTCTGGAACAGGCTGACGCGATCCTGCGGGCGCTTCGGGCCCGCGACGCTCGGCTCGACGCTGCCCAGATCCAGATCGCTGACGCTGCTGTATTCGGCCTCGGGCGTGTTGGGGCCGTGGAAGAAACCCTGCTCGCGCGCGTACGCGTCGACGACCTCGACGTCGGCGGCCGACCGCCCGGTGAAGCGCAGGTAGCGCAGCGTCTCGTCGTCGATCGGGAAGATGCCGCAGGTGGCGCCGTACTCCGGCGCCATGTTGGCGATGGTCGCGCGATCGGCGAGCGACAGCGTCGCGACGCCCGGGCCGAAGAACTCGACGAACTTCCCGACGACGCCGGCCTTGCGCAGGATCTCGGTCACGGTCAACACCAGGTCCGTCGCCGTCGACCCCTCGCGCAGCTTGCCGTGCAGGCGGAAGCCGACCACCTGTGGCATCAGCATCGAGAGCGGCTGGCCCAGCATCGCGGCTTCGGCCTCGATGCCGCCGACGCCCCACCCCAGCACGCCCAGGCCGTTGACCATCGTCGTGTGCGAGTCGGTCCCGACCAGCGTGTCGGGGTACGCCTGTGCCGGCCCGGTCTTCGATTCCGCCGTGAACACGACGCGCGCCAGGTACTCCAGGTTCACCTGGTGGACGATGCCCGTGTCGGGCGGGACGACCGCGAAGTTACGGAACGCGGTCTGACCCCAGCGCAGGAACGCGTAGCGCTCCTTGTTCCGCGAGAACTCGATCTGCGCGTTCAGCGACAGCGCGTCGGACGTGCCGAACTCGTCGACCTGCACCGAGTGATCGATGACCAGCTCGGCGGGCAGCAGCGGGTTGATGCGGGTCGGATCGCCGCCCAGGTGCTGCATCGCCGCGCGCATCGCCGCCAGATCGACGACGGCGGGGACGCCCGTGAAGTCCTGCAAAAGCACGCGCGCCGGCATGAAGGCGATCTCGTTGGAGGGCTCGGCCTTCGGGTCCCAGCCGGCGAGCGCGCGGATGTCCGCTTCCTTCACCTGCTTGCCGTCCTCGTGACGCAGCAGGTTCTCGAGCAGGATGCGCAGCGAAAACGGCAGCCGCCCCGGCGCGAGGCCGGCCTTCTCCAGCGCAGAGAGCTTGTGGATCTCGAACTTACGCTTCCCGACTTCGAGCGTGGACTTGCTGCCGAAACTGTTCGCCATGGGACGCATTCTTAGCGTCGGACGCGGCGATGTCGAGAGGGGATGTCGACCTTCGGCGCGGAGGCGCCTAGGTGGAGACCCTTGCCGTCACTTGGCGGCGGGCGTCTCGTTCCGGGCCTGTTGCGTCGACTCCAGGTCGTTCAGGCAATCGAGCTGTTGCTGCGCCGAGTCCCGGGTGGCCCGGCCGGTTGCGGGATCGCAGGCGAAGTGTTTCTCGACGCACTGGAATGTTTCCTGGTTGATCGTCGACGCCTCGTCCTGCGTGCGCGGGATGTCGGCCAGGCAGGCCTGCTTCGCGTTCGCGTCGTTCAGGCGGTTGCAGCATTGTTCCTGGCTGACGAGCGCCGGCTTGTAGTGGTTCGTGTCCGTCGTCGCGCACGCGGCGCCGGTGACGGCCAGCGACAGCGCGAACAGGCGAAGGTGAAGGGTGCGCATGGGAGCTCCTCGTTCGTCGTCCGGATGTCAGATGTCGGGCGCGGCTGAAATTTCCGTGGAAACGCCGCCGTCATTAAACCGCAAGGTTGACGCCCGATGCACGCACAAATATTCTCGACGGTCGTGACTCGCAAGCCGGTGCGCGGGGTCACCCGCGCGATGGGATTGGCGGCGTCGGTGGGCTTGGTCGCCGTCGCCGGCTGCGCGCCCCAGCTGCAAACGCAGATCGTCGGTCAGTCGACGGTGATCGCGAGCGGGCCCAGCGCGCTGACGGCCGACATCCCGGTGCCGGAGAGCCACAGCGCGCAGGTGCTGCGCTACGTGGTGTCGCTGCCGCGGGCCGTCCAGCTGCACTATCAGGTCACCTGCCCGACCGCCGAGCGTGAGGGGACGATCGGCGAGACGTTCGACAACTACCGCACGCGCCGGCTGGCGGAGCTGGAACGCGAGCGGCAGCGGCAGGCGAACCTGATCGGCTCGCTGGTCGGCGCGGTGGCGCCGCCGGTGCAGGCGAGCGCGGGCGCCGCCGGCCCGGGCGGCTCGGCGAACGCCACGGCGCAGTTCGACCCCGGCGCGGCCGCCGCGGAGGCGGCGCGCGCCTCACTGCCTCCCCCGGAGCTGCCACCGGGCGACGTCGGCGCCAGCGTCGTGCGCGGGTCCGTGGAGCTGGGCGCCTCGGGCGCCGGCCACTGCGCGCTGACGCTGGCGACCGATCCGGCGGCCCAGGACGCGGCCGGTGCGCAGGTGTTCCTGGAGCTGGTCCGGCTGGTCGACGTCGAGGCCGAAGAACGGGCGCGCCAGGCGGCGATCCGCGCGGAGCAGGACAAGAAAGCGATGGCGTTGCGGGTCTGGTTGCTCGGATCGCTGCAGCACCGGGGCGCCGATCCGCTGGCGCGGGAGAAGGCGCGCGCGGCGGCGCAGGCGCGCGCGGAAGAGGAAAATCGACGCCGCCAGGCCGCTGCCGACGAGGATGCGCGCCGGCGCGATGCCGCGGCCGCGGAGGAGAGCCGCCGCCAGCACGAGGCCCAGACGCGCGTCGATCAGGAGCGCTGGCGGCAAGAGCAGACCCGCATCGCCGCGGAGCAAGCTCGAATCGCGAAGCAGAATGAAGCGCAGGCGAAGATCGACGGCGAGGCGGCGGCGCGGCGCGCGGCGGCGCTCACGATCCGCTGGCAACTGCTGCTGCGGCTGCAGCATCTCGGCGCGGATCCGCTGGCGCGCGAGCGGGCGCGGGCGGTCGCCCAGGTGAAGATCGAAGAGGACAACCGGCGCCGGCACGCGGCGGAAGACGAGGCGAACCGGCTGAGGCTCGCGGCGGACGCGCGCAACCAGCAAGAGCGAGACCGGCTGGAGCGCGAGCGCCTGGCGAAAGAGGAGGCAGAGCGGCAAGCGCGCCTCGCCGCCGAGAACGTGCGTATCGAACGCGAGACCGAGGCGCGGTCGAAGGGTGAGCGCGAGGCCGCCGAGCGGCGCGCGCGGGAGTGGCACGCGCGGCAGGCCGCCTTCGCGCTGCGCTGGCGGTTCGTGGCCTGGCTGCAACGCCAGGGCGCCGATCCGTTGCTGCGCCAGCACCAGGAGGAAGCGCGCATCGCGGCGCGCGTCGAGGAGCAGCGCCGGCAATATGAGGTCCGCGCGCGGCGCGAGATGGACCTGGCGGTGGCGCGCCACGCGGCCTTCGACCTGCGCTTCCGGCTGGTGGGCCGGCTGACGGCGATGGGCGCGGACCCGGAGTTCCGGCGGAGGCGCGACGAGGCGATGTTCCGCGAGATGGACGCCGAGGTGAAGCGCACGGAGACCGCGCGCGCCGAGGCGGCCGAACGCGTGCGCTGGGAGACGCAGGCGGCGCTGGACCTGCGCGTGCTGCAGAAGCTGCGCCTGCGCCGGCTGGGCGCGCTCGATCGCCCGACCTGCCCGCCCCCGCCGGTGGAGACGCCGCCGCCCGCGCCGTTCGCGGGCGCGACCTGGATCCAGGGCCGCTACGACTGGAACGGCATCGCCTGGCTCTGGAGCTCGGGCCACTACGAGCATCCGCCCGACGTGGGCAGCGTGTGGGTCCCGCCGGCTCAGATCGCGGTGAGCGGCACGCTGGTCGTCCGCCCCGGCCGCTGGGTGCGGATCACCATCGGCGCGCCGAACCGCTGACCCGTTATCGACGGAGATCCTCACCTCGGGCCCCTCACCCTTACCCTCTCCCCGCTACGCGGGGAGAGGGCAAACGGCTTCAGCGACTCGTGCTTCGCCGACGATCCGAACGTCTGCGCCTCGCCCCGCGAAGCCGCGAGAGAGTCGGGTGAATCCGATCTTTCTCCCTCGCCCCGCGAAGCGGGGAGAGGGTCGGGGTGAGGGGTCCGGGACCCGGTTACCGCTTGGGCGGGTAACTCAGGAAGACGTGGCTGCGGATGTTGCGCGGCTGCAGCTCGCCGATGGGCGGGCTGTCGTCGTCGACCTCGTAGGCGTCGAAGCTGACGATGCGATCGTGAGGGTCGCCGGTGCGCTCGTGATAGTTGAGGATCCACTCGGTCAGCGCCTGGTGGTACGCGCCCGAGCTGGGGATGCGGCCCGAGTAGTTGAACACGAACGAATCGTTGTCGAGCCGCTCGGGGATCTCGTTGCGTCCCGGGTTCGCATAGCGAGAGGTCGCCTCGCTGTACGGATCCACGTGACGGCCGTCGACGGTGATCGCGTCGACGACCATCGACTGATCGGTCGTCGGCGCGTCGGACGCGAACATCGACCACGCCTGGATCAGACGCGGATACGCGACCATGCGCTTGATCCACAGCGGCTGCTCGTGCTTGAGGAACCTCGGCACCGCGGCGTTGATGTACAGCGTCTCGCTGACCATCGTGACGATGAACGCGAGCACGACCACCTCGCGAAACGCCCAGATCAGCGTGCGAAGCTGCTCCATGAACGGCGCGCGCGTCTTGACCGCCGGCGCGGTTGAAACCACCGGCGGCGGCGAGCCCGGCGGCGCGGGCGATTCGACCCGCGCGGGCACAATCTCGACGCTGGACGCGGCGGCCATGGCGGCCGACGCGAGACCGATCGACGGCGCTTCGACGGCGAGCATCGGTGCGACGATCGCCGCCGGCGCGAGCACGATCGGCGGCGACTCCGCGGGCGGCGACGACAGTCCGACGACGGGCAGCTCGACGGCCACGGGCGCTTCGGCCGGGGCGGGCGGCGCTTCCGCCGGCGGTCGCGCCGGCAGCGCGCACGCAGCCAGCCCGACGAACGACGAGATCGACTCGCGCCGCCGCGCGAACAGGTCGTAGCCCCAGTTCGCGAGCGCGCGCAGGCCGGGGATCCGCAGCGGCAGCGACCACAGCCATCCGACCGGGAACGCCCGCAGGATCTGGGCGACGGCGTCGGCGCGCATGTACGTCTTCCCGCTCACCTCATCGATGACGACGATCGTGCGCGCCAGCAGCTCGGGCGACACGCCGCGCGGACCGGCGCCGGATTCAGGTGGCGCCAGATCGGCGCTGGACCGGAAGGTGATGCGCCCCAGGCGATCCAGGCGCGCCCACACGCGGACGAACTGGAAGCAGATCCCGCAACCGGCGTCGAAGTACGCCGTGAGCTGGCGCTTGCGCCGCGTCGCCAGGCGGGCGAGCCCGTCCCAGTCAGCGGTGGTCAGCAGGAACGGCGTGTAGCCGATCATCGCGAACGAGAACAGCCCCAGGTTGATGAACAGCTGGAAGCCGACGTGCAGCCCGATGATGCAGACGATCGCGACCCGTCGCGCCGACACCTTCTGGACCGGTGCCAGCAGCATCACCGGCAGGATCGCCTCGGTCGCCAGCGCGCCCCACGACATGATGCGTGACAACCACAGCGTCATGTACGGACGGATGCAGACCGCCAGCGGCGTGCACATGCGGTC